>Ga0207701_10001173_pt1 | contig 27716 bp, 23 predicted proteins | sample KBSSwiSSwithPhiX_FD_184294 | JGI IMG/M metagenome (GOLD analysis project Ga0207701, IMG submission 184294) | Switchgrass rhizosphere bulk soil microbial communities from Kellogg Biological Station, Michigan, USA, with PhiX - S5 (SPAdes) (version 2) | ecosystem: Environmental > Terrestrial >... | reverse complement strand
CTGCAGGAGCGCATCACGTCGACCAAGGTCGGCTCGATCACGTCGATCCAGGCCGTCTACGTGCCGGCCGACGACCTGACCGACCCGTCGCCGGCGACGACCTTCGCCCACCTCGACTCGACCGTCGTGCTGTCGCGCGACATCGCGTCGCTCGGCATCTACCCGGCGGTCGACCCGCTCGACTCGACGTCGCGCCAGCTCGACCCGAACGTCGTCGGCCAGGACCACTACGACACCGCGCGCGCGGTGCAGGGCATCCTGCAGCGCTACAAGGAGCTGCGCGACATCATCGCGATTCTCGGCATGGACGAGCTCGCGCCGGAAGACAAGCTCGCGGTTGCCCGCGCCCGCAAGATCCAGCGTTTCCTGAGCCAGCCGTTCTTCGTCGCGCAGGTGTTCACCGGCAGCGAAGGCAAGTACGTGCCGCTGAAGGAAACGATCCGCGGCTTCAGGATGATCGTCAACGGCGAATGCGACTCGCTGCCGGAGCAGGCCTTCTACATGGTCGGCAGCATCGACGAGGCGTTCGAGAAGGCCAAGAAGGTCCAGTAGCCATGGCCACCCTCCAGGTCGACGTCGTTTCCGCCGAAGGCAGCATCTTCTCCGGGGAGGCGCAGTTCGTCGCGCTGCCCGGCGAGAGCGGCGAGCTTGGTATCCTGCCGCGCCACACGCCGCTGATCACGCGCATCAAGCCCGGCGCCGTGCGCATCAAGCGTGCAGGCAAGGACGGTGCCGAAGGCGAGGAGGAGTTCGTGTTCGTGGCCGGCGGCATCCTCGAGGTGCAGCCGGGCAGCGTCACGGTGCTCGCCGATACCGCGATTCGCGGCAAGGACCTCGACGAAGCCAAGGCCACCGAAGCCAAGCGCCTCGCCGAAGACGCGATGAAGAACGCGAAGAGCGACATCGACTTCGCGAAGGCCCAGGGCGAATTTGCCGCGATGGCGGCGCAGATCGCCATGCTGCGCAAGTACCGGCGGAAGTGAACGCGGGGCGGTACCCCCATCGACCCGCCCGGCGCAGGCCCGGCGGGTTTTATTTTTGATGCGGCTGCGATGCTCGAGGTTCTCGCCCGCAACTGGCTGACCCTGCACGGCCTGGTCGTCGTGCTCGGCCTCGGCGTCTACGTGATGGCGTCGCGGGCGCTCTACCAGCGCCGCCATCCGTCGGCGGCGATCGCCTGGGTCGTGATGCTGACCCTGCTGCCGTACGTCGCGCTGCCGCTCTACTTCATGTTCGGCAGCCGCAAGGTGGCGGGCAGGCAGGGGCCGCTGCCGGTCGAGACGACGGTCGTGCGCTCGAACGGTCCCGACGACCTGGCGGCGTGGTCGCGACGCCTTGCCGGCGCGATGAGCCTGCCGAATGCGTCGAGGTACCACGACCTGCGCATCCACCGCGACGGCAGCGAGGCGCTGGTCGCCTTGCGCAGCCTGATCGAAGGCGCGACCCGCAGCATCGACGTCTGCACCTTCCTGCTGGCCCGCGATGCACTCGGCCGCGAGATCGGCGAGCTGCTGATGCGGCGCGCGCGCGTCGGGGTCAAGGTGCGTGTGTTGCTCGACGGCTTCGGCGTCTGGCTCGGCGGCCACTTCGATCTCGACTCGCTGCGCGCCGCCGGTGTTGAGGTCGTCAAGTTCGTGCCGGCGCTGAAGTCGGCGGTGCGCGGCCTGAACCTGCGCAACCACCGCAAGATGCTGCTCGTCGACGGCGAGCGCTTCTGGGCCGGCGGCCGCAACCTTGCCGGCGAGTACTTCGAAGGCGACAGCGTGCGCGGCGACCCGCCCTGGCACGACCTCAGCTTCGACCTGCGCGGCCCGCTCGCCGAGCGGGCCCAGCAGCGCTTCGACCTCGACTGGAACTACGCGGCGCATCGGCCGTCGCCGCGCTTCGCGGGTCCGCGCGATGGGGCCGGACCGGGCGAGACCCAGATCGCGCAGCTGATCCCGAGCGGCCCCGATCAGGTCGACGACACGGTCCATGCGCTGCTGGTGTCGGGCGCCTTCATGGCGCGCGAGCGCATCCTCGCGGTGACGCCGTACTTCGTTCCCGACGCGACCCTGCTGATGGCACTGACCCTCGCGGCGCGCCGCGGCGTCGCGGTCGATCTGGTGCTGCCGGAGCGCTCGAATCACCGGCTCGCCGACGTGGCGCGAAACCGGCCGCTGCGCGATCTGGCACGCGCCGGTGCGCGCATCTGGCTCACGTCGCACATGGTGCATGCGAAGGCGATCGTCATCGACGACGGCTTCGCGTTGGCCGGCTCGGCCAACCTCGATGCGCGCAGCCTCTTCCTCAACTACGAGCTGATGGTCGCGTTCTACCGGCCTGCCGACGTCGCCGAGTTCGCCGGATGGATCGACGGCGAGCGTCGTCTCGCCAGCGCCTATCGCGCGCAGACGCCGGGCCTCATCCGTGACCTTGCCGAAGGTCTCGTGCTCTGGCTCGCGTTTCAACTCTGAGGGCAGCGCCGCCCGGCTCTCATGACGGACTCCAAGCGGCCAACGGCGTCGAGGTCGAGAAGGGGCGACTCATCACTTCGTCGCCGGCATCCGACAGCACATGCAGGTCAATGGGTTGCACGCTGGCGGTGTAGTGATCGCCGTCGTGGAACACCATCATTTCCACGTCGCCCGTCAATGAGGTGCGGCCATTCAGGATCACGCACCGGTCCATGCTCCAACGCAGCGTGAACGCCCGGGCTGGAACCGGCGCCGAGGGAACGAGCGGGCGCCCGTCAATGCTGACCCTGGCGGCCTCGCAACCGATCGCCAGCGACACGGCCGTTGTGACGAATGGGTCGAGCCAACTCGGCGACGCGCCATCGTCGAGGAGCGGGATCAGCAGCGCATTGAGTGCGAAGGTCTTGAACTCCGCCACTGACAGGCTTTCGGGCGGATCAACGGGGTGCGAAGCGGCCACGGCCGGCGTGGCGACCGCGCTGGCGGGTTCGATGCGGCTGCGAGGCGACTCGCCGTAGCCGACGCCGGTTGCCAGCGCCGCGAGGGCCGCGAGCGTCGCCGCTGCGATGTGGCGGCCGTGATCGAGCCTGCGCGATGGTGTTGCACGCCCGCCCGGCGCGCCGCTGGAGATCGAGGAGCGCGGTCGACGAGCGGCGTCGATCATGGCCCGTAAACCGCGATGGCCATCGGTCCGGGGTCCGGTGAGGCCTCGATGCGTGACCAGTCGACCGGGTTCGCGAACGTCGGCACGGCGTCGGCGCTGAGCGGCGGCAACGATATCGGTGGCTGTGTCGTCGGTGCGGCGTTCCACGGCAGGTCGGCGTACAGCAACGCCATCGCGCCGGCGACGACGCCAAGGGCGACGAGTCCGGGCGAGATCCGGAACGGGCGACGCGGTCCAGCCGATGTCGGTGCAGGGCGGAAGGGTATCGAGACGTGCGCAGCAGCGCTCATGGTCATCTCCTCGGGTGGGTGGCGCCGGCGTGGGCCGGCAGGCCGGACGCATCGGCGTCGGCGTCGGCGGCGGCGGCGCGTTGCCACGCGAGCGTCGATGCCGAACGGAACGGCAGCGGCATGGTCGCCGCCTGGCGGGTCCTGCGCGCGCGGCTTCGGGCGGTAGCTGTCGTATTGATCATGCAGGGCTCGTGAACCTGCAGGTCACTTTAGGCATCGCTTCTCCCCTGTACATCTGCCGAACGGGGGGAAGTGCCGCATTGATGCGGCATAGGCCGCCCGGTCTACGTTGCGCCGATCGGCCGCTTCAGCCTTGCAGCAACCCCAGCTCGCGCGCCCGCACCACCGCCTCGGTGCGGTTGCTCGCGCCGAGGCTGCGCAGGATCGCCGCGATGTGGATCTTCACGGTGCCTTCGGTCAGGCCGAGGTCGCGCGCGATCAGCTTGTTCGGCCGGCCCTGCAGCAAGCACCCGAGCACGTCGAGTTGGCGCGGCGTCAGCGCGGCATCGCCGCCGTTCGAGCCGTTGAGGGCGGGCGCCGACGCCGCGCCGTCGTGGTCGAACAGGACGCGCGGCGGCACGTAGACGCCGCCCGCCTGGACCAGCCGGATCGCCTGCAGCACGACGTCGCGCGACTCGGTCTTCGGGATGAAGCCGGAGACGCCGGTCGCCAGCACGTTGCGGATCGTCGTCGCGTCGTCCTGCGCCGACGCGACGACGAGCACCAAGGTCGGGAACTCGCTGCGCAATGTGCGCAGCCCGCTGATGCCCTGCATGCCTGGCATGTTGAGGTCGACCAGCGCGAGGTCGAGGTCATGCTCGCCGGCGAGGCTGCGCAGCGCCGCGAAATCGGCGGCTTCGTAGACCCGCACGTCCGCATCGAGCGACGCGACCGTGCGCGCGAGCGCGTCGCGGACCAGCGGGTGATCGTCGGCGACCAGGATCTTCATCGGCTCAGACCTCCGCTTCGGCCGTCTGCGGCATCAGCGCGACCGCCTGCAGCCAGCTGCGCAGGCGCGCCGCCGGCACCGGCTTCGACAGCCAGTCGTGGCCGCTCGCGTGCAACGCCGCGATCGCGTGCGGCGCCGAGTCGCCGGTGACGAGCAGGGCCGGGATGCCCGGGCCCCAGAGCCGATGCAGCGCCGAGACCTCGTCGAGGCCGGTGCGCTGCGGATGCAGCCGGTAGTCGGCGACGATCGCATGCGGCGCGCGCAGGCCGATGTCGCGCACGCGCTCGGCGACTTCGTCGGCATCGGCGCCGTCGCAGGTCACGCAGCCCCAATGGGCGAGCAGGGTCTGCATGCTGTGGCGCACCTCGCAGTCGTCCTCGAGGACTGCGACGACGATGCCGGCGAGCGAGCCGGGGCGGCGCGGCTCCGCATGCTGCAGCACCGCCGTCCTCGTCGCCGGGACTTCGAGGCTGAAGCGGGAGCCGCGTTTCGGCACCGAGCTCAGCCGCACCGAAACCTCCATCAGGTCGGCGAGGCGGCGCACGATCGCAAGTCCGAGGCCGAGGCCGTTCGAGCGGTCGCGCTCGGCGTTGCCGACTTGATAGAACTCCTCGAAGACGCGCTGCTGTTCGCCCGTGGCGATGCCGATCCCGGTGTCGAAGACGTCGATCAGCCAGTGCCGGCTTGCGTGGCCGCGCAGGCGCAGCGCGATCAGGACGCCGCCGCTCGGCGTGTACTTCAGCGCATTGCCGATCAAGTTGCGCAGCACGCGCTCAAGCAGCATCGGGTCGCCGTGCGCGCGCCAGCCCGGCAGATGGCGGCCGACGTGCAGGCGCAGGCGCAAGCGCTTCTCGTGGGCGTGCGGCGCGAACTCCTCGACCAGGCGATGCGTCAGCGGCACCAGTTCGAACGGCTCCTTGCGTGCCATCACCGCGCCGGCGTCCATCCGCGAGATGTCGAGCAGCGTGCTGAACATCGAATCCATCGCATCGACCGAAGCGCTCATGCGCAGCGCCAGTGCCTTCTGCTTCGCGGTCAGCTGTTCGGTCTCGAGCGCGGCCAAATAGAGGCCGAGCGCATGCAGCGGCTGGCGCAGGTCGTGGCTCGCGGCCGCGAGGAACGTCGATTTCGCGCGGTTCGCGGCTTCGGCGGTGTCGCGCGCATCGCGCATCGCCTCCATCGCGGCGACCAGCTCCTCGCTCTTCGCCGCGACGCGGCCTTCGAGGTCGGTGTTGAGCACCTCGAGCTCGCGGGTCGCGACGACGAAGCGGTCGATCAGGATCCAGCCGACCAGCAGCAGGAACAACAAGCCGGCATAGGGCGTCAAGAAGGCTGGGTTGTTGTCGTCGCCGAAGTCGGTCAGCCAGTCGCGCAGCCCGAACGCGACGGAAGCGAGACCGGCCGCCGTCAGCAACACGCTGTCGACATTGCGCTTGCGCCAGGCGTAGCGCGCCACCGCGGCGAGCCCGATCGAGGCGATCATGATCAGACCGAAGCGCCAGATGATGTAGGCGTTCTCGACCACGCCGGCCGCCGCGGTTGCGTACAGCACGACGGGCGACAGCAGCGCCACCGCCCACAGCGTGCGGTCGAAGCGCGGCCAGTGCCAGCCGGCGAAGCGGACGCAGAAGATCACCAGCATCGCGACGAAGAACGTGTACAGCGTGGTCCACCAGATGTCGCGATGGAGCGGCGCGAAGAGCGGCGTCGGCAGCACCGTCCACGCGGTGTGCGCAGCCCACGCCAGCGCCGCAACTCCGAAGTAGCCGTACATCGGCTCGGAGCGCCGGCGCAGCCAGAGCACGAGCACGAACAACGCCAGGCAGCCCACCGTCATCGCCACCAGCATCGGGCCGATCACGCCGAGCATGATCTTGCGTTGGTGCATCTCCGAGAGGACTCTGGTCGGCCCGAGCCACATGCGCGAGATGTTGACGTTGTCGCGACCACCAGCAATCAACTCGATCTCGTTGCTGCCGGCGCGCAAGAACTCGTCCGGGATGCGGATCAGGCGGATCGCATCGATGCTGCGCGGCGCTGGGCGGTCGAGGTGGCGCAGCTCGTCCTGCACCACATGGCCGTTGATCGAGACGTGGGCCGGTGAACGCAGGCCCGGAAAGTACAGCGCATGCGCATGCGGCTTGTCCGGGCCGAGATCGGCCGCCATCCGGTAGCGCACCTGTTGCGGCGCCTCGATGACATGGGCGAAGCGATGCAGGTCGGGCAGCGGCGTGCGTGTCACGTTGCCGTTCGGCAATGTGCGCTCGGCGGCGCGGAATTCGAACGTGGGCGCGTTCGGGCTGCTGGCGTCGACGAGCGTCGAGAAGACCGCAGCGAGCAACGTCATCAGCGCGATTGCGGCTGCTGCCAGCAGGCGCCGCCCGCGGCCTGCGCGTGGTGGCGCCCGGCCATGCCGCGACCGCTGTCGGTCTGCAATCGTTCCCGCCGAACCGGATCGCATCGTTCCCGCTCCACCCGCTGACGCATTCGACATCGAAAACGCGCGTGATGCAATCGCCTCGATTCTTCCGGAAGACCGTACTGGCCCGGATCGGCCGTTCGGAGCGGCGCTACCTCTCGAACAACCGGGGCCGCGGCCTGGCGTCAGTCGGAAAGTCGACGCCCGAACCGCCGCGAGCACTGCTCACGCGCCGGTGACGAGCTCGTGCCGGACCTGCTCGAACAGCGTCGGCTCGCCGGTCGGCACAACGTGTTGCGCGGTGGCAGCCAGTGCGGTGGACGACGGCCACGGCTTCATCCCGGAAGCGAGCAGCAGCATCAGCGCGAGCGCTCCGCTCGCCAGCAGGACGGTCACCCCGTTCGTGGGCGCCGATGCGACGGTCGACGATCGAAGAAGCAAAAGGTTCATGGGGATTCTCGGAAGGGCTGCCGCACCGCATCAGCGCCGCGCGATGCCACGCGCAGCGGCCATGAATCGAATCTAGGGAGGCGCCCGAGCGGCCGCGCCTCTCGGACAGTCGAGCAGAGCGCGGCATCCGGCATCGGCCGAACGGCATAGACCGCGGCGCGACTACCGAGGCGGTTCGATGATGCGCAGCGCGGCCTGGATGATCGCCGCGGCGTCAACCTCGAAGTGGCGACGCAGCGCAGCGCGCGTGTCGCTGCGCCCGAAGCCGTCGGTGCCGAGCGTGACCGCGCGGCGCCCCGGCGGCAGGAAAGCACGAATCTGTTCCGGCACTGCGCGCACGTAGTCGGTCGCAATCACGATCGGCCCTTCGGTCGGGGCCAGCTGCGCGGTCACGTACGGCTCGATCGTGTCGCGCTCGCCGTGCCGCCATGCCGTCTCGACCGCAACGCCGTCGCGCGCCAGCTCGCTGAAACTCGTGACGCTCCAGACGTCGGCCGCGACGCTCAGCTCGCGCTCGAGAATGTCGGCCGCCTTCAGCACTTCGCCGAGCATCGCGCCGGCGCCGAGCAGCTGCACCCGCGGCCCGTCGGCGCGCGCCGACCGCCGGAAGCGATAGAGCCCGCGCAGCACGCCCTCGTGCGCCTCCGCCGGCAGCGACGGCTGTGCGACGTTCTCGTTCATCGCGGTCACGTAGTAGAAGACGTCGCGCTGCTCCTCCAGCATCTCGCGCATGCCGCGGTCGACGATGACCGCGAGCTCGCCGGCGTTCGCCGGGTCGTAGGCCTTGCAGTTCGGCACCGTCGCGGCGACCAGGTGGCTGGTGCCGTCCTGGTGCTGCAGCCCTTCGCCGCCCAAGGTCGTGCGGCCGGCGGTCGCGCCGATCAGGAAGCCGCGCGCCCGCTGGTCGGCGGCCGCCCAGATCAAATCGCCGACGCGCTGGAATCCGAACATCGAGTAGTAGATGTAGAACGGCAGCATCGGCAGGCCGTGCGTCGAATACGACGTCGCCGCCGCCGTCCACGACGACAGCGCGCCCGCCTCGGTGATGCCCTCCTCGAGGATCTGCCCGCTCGTGTCCTCGCGGTAGTACAGCACCGAGCCCGAGTCCTCCGGCTGGTAGAGCTGGCCGAACGGCGCGTAGATGCCGACCTGGCGGAACAGGCTCGCCATGCCGAACGTGCGCGCCTCGTCGGCGACGATCGGCACGATGCGCGGCCCGAGGGCGGGGTCCTTCAGCAGGTTGCCGAGCAGCCGCACGAAGGCCATCGTCGTGCTCATCTCCTTGCCGTTGGCCTGCAGTGCGAACGCCGCGGTCGTGTCGAGCGGCGGCACCGGCAGCGTCGGGCTATCGGTCCGGCGCGCCGGCAGGTAGCCGCCGAGCGCCTGGCGCCGGCTGTGCAGGTACTTCAGCTCGGCGCTCCCCTCGGGCGGCTTGTAGAACGCCAGCGACTGGGTGTCGGCATCGTTCATCGGCAGCGCGAAGCGGTCGCGGAACGCGAGCAAGCCGGCGCTGTCGATCTTCTTCGCCTGGTGCGTGGTCATGCGGCCCTGCGCCGCGTCGCCCATCGCATAGCCCTTCATCGTCTTCGCGAGCACGACGGTCGGCTGGCCGGTGTGCGCGGCGGCCGCGGCGAATGCGGCGTGGATCTTCACCGCGTCGTGGCCGCCACGGCGCAAGCGGTCGATGTCCTCGTCGCGCAAGTCGGCGACGAGTGCGAGCAGCTCCGGGTTCTGGCCGAAGAAGACCTCGCGGTTGAACGCGCCGTCCTTGGCCGACAACGTCTGGAACTGGCCGTCGACGGTGTGCGCGAATGCGCGCGCCAGCGCATGGCCGTGGTCGCGCGCGAACAGCACGTCCCAGTCGGAGCTCCACAGGCACTTGACCACATGCCAGCCGGCGCCCGCGAACAGCGACTCGAGCTCGTCGACGATGCGGCCGTTGCCGCGCACCGGCCCGTCGAGGCGCTGCAGATTGCAGTTGATCACGAACGTGCAGTTGTCGAGGCGCTCGCGCGCGGCCAGCGACAGCGCGGCGATCGACTCGGGCTCGTCCATCTCGCCGTCGCCGAAGAAGCCCCAGACGCGGCGCTGCGCCGCGCCCGCCGCCGTCGCGGCGAGCAGGCCACGGTGCTGCAGGTAGCGGATGAAGCGCGCCTGGTAGATTGCGTTGATCGGCCCGATGCCCATCGAGCCGGTCGGAAACTGCCAGAAGTCCGGCATCAGCATCGGATGCGGATACGAAGTCAGGCCGCGGGCGCCGTGCGCCGGAGCACTCAACTCCTGGCGGTAGTGCGCGAGGTCGTCGGCCGAGAGGCGCCCCTCGAGGAACGCACGCGCATAGACGCCGGGCGCTGAATGCGGTTGGAAGAAGACGAGGTCGCCGAGGCCGGAGGTCGCGTCGTTGCGGGCGCGAAAGAAGTGGTTGAAGCCGACCTCGAACAGATCGGCTGCCGACGCATAGCTCGCGATGTGCCCGCCGAGCTCGGCCGAGCCGCCGCTCTCGACCTGGTTGGCGCGCATCACCATCGCGAGCGCGTTCCAGCGCATCAGCGCGGCGAGGCGCTGTTCCATCGCGAGGTCGCCGGGGAACGGCGGCTGCGCCTCGAGCGGAATGCTGTTGACGTACGGCGTCGTCATGGACGGTAGCCAGTTGACGCCGTTGCGGCGCGCGTGCGCGAGTAGTGCGTCGAGGATGAAGCGGGCGCGGGAGGGGCCGTGGGCGGTAGTCAGCGCGTCGAGGGCGTCCCGCCACTCGGCTGTTTCGGCCGGGTCGAGGTCGTGGGTGTCCCTCGACAGGATCGCGTCGAGCGTGTGGACGAGGGAGAGGTCGGTCATGTCGGGATCGTATCTAGCTTGCGCGTATCTCGGACTGACGTCACCAACACGCCTGAGTAGATTGCCGACCATCTCCTTGGCGATTACCCATTCCAACCAAAAGCGTGAGTTCTAATCTCTGCCTCGGATACGTGTCTCGTATTCCTTCCGTCGAGCGGGCGGGCTGAAAGCTTGTCTCAGCCTTGAGTCTGCCTTTCAGGTCAAACGTAAGCCCGTCTTATGCCAACTGCGCAACTGCTCGTTGGCGTCCTGTCAAGTTCGCTCATCGCAGGAATACTCGGTGCGCTTATCGGTGGTTGGTTCACTCTGCGGGGAAAGCGCAATGACTACGCAAACGAGTACTACAAGGTTGTGCTGGCCCGCCGTGTGCAAGCCTACGAAGAAGTCGAGCGACTTATAAACATGGTAAAGACCGCTGTGCTGGATCAGGACGGACGTCCTTACCACGTCCTTTTCTGCAAGGATGATGACAAGCAGGGTGTGTACGACTTGCTCATCGCTGTCATGTCCAAGGCCTTATGGCTAAGCGATGAACTGTTTGAACTAATCCGTACGTTCAATCTTCTCCTTTACAGCCATGGAGACGCCGAGGGCGGACTCATTGAGTTTGGAAAAGAGAACTACAAACAAGTCGCAGAACTCAGGACCAAATTGAGAAGATGCATCTGCGCGACATGCTTATCCTTCACGAAGTGCCTCGATTCCTAAAGAGCAAGAATCCGACGGATTCGTATGGGGCCATCGAGATACGCGGCTAACTCTTCTATTGATCGGCGGGTTCGTTCGCTTATAGGCGCTAGTTGAACTGGGTAAGCAAATTCCCAACGAGCGGAACATTTGCGATCAAGCCTGTCGCATCAGCGACCTGTCGCCCGTTGACCCAGACGCCGTGCGCACCAATCGCATCGGTCGTCAATCGCGCGGCGCCGCCGGGGAGATCGCGAACCCGCCGCTTCGGCCCGCGCCCCACCGTCGCTGGATCGAACAGCAGCAGGTCGGCCGCAAACCCTTCGCGCAGCATCCCGCGATCCGCGATCCCGAGCACCTCCGTCGGATGCGACGTCAGCCGCCTCACCGCCTCGCTCATCGACATGGTCCCGCGGTCCCGCGCCCAATGCCCGAGCAGATGCAACCCGAACCCCGCATCGTTGAAGAACGTCAGATGCGCACCGGCATCACTCAGGCTGACGATGCTCTGCGGGTGGTTCAGCATCCGGCCGACTGCGTCCTCGTCGCTGTTCAGCAGCTGCGCGGTGAAGACGGTTTTCAGGTCCTCGGCGATCGCGAGGTCGAGCATCGTGTCGAGCGGATCGCTGCCTTGTACGGCAGCGATTTCGGCAATGCTCTTCTGTTCGAGCGCGGCGTGCTTTTCAGGCTGCGCGACCTCGACGACCTGGACTTTGTCCCACTCGTTGTTGAAAAGCCGAAAGGTCGTCGGCGTCGCCAGCTCGGCGCGCACACCGTCGCGAAATGGTTTATCGGCCAGCTTGCGCTTCAGCCGCTCGCCGCTGAGCGAGAGCGCCGGCTGCCAGCTCTTCAGCCCTTCGACCGGATACGGCGACGCGAGGGTGAAGTCCATCGTCAGCGGGCAGCACGAGACCTGGCCGAGCAGGCGATGGCCGCGCGTGTTCGCGGCGGCGATCGCGTCGAGGTCGTCGAACACGGCCTGCGGGTTGGTGCCGTTGTGCAGCAGCGCGGCGATCATCACCGGCCGTCCGCTGATCGCGGCGAGCGATTCGAGAAACGGCACCGGCGTGTGGCCGCCCTTCGTCAGCATGTAGACGCCGCGGCCGCCTTCGCCCATCGCTTGCACGAGCGCGGTCATCTCGCGGTCGTCGGCGAGGCGCGACGGCATCGGCCTGCCGCCTTCGCCGTTGTGCGCCGGGCTGGTGCTGCTCGCGAAGCCGACCGCGCCGTGCGCCATCGCGTCGCGCACGATCGCCTGCATCTGCACGATCTCGGCGTCGGTCGCGACGCGCTGCGACGCGTCGGCGCCCATCACGTAGGTGCGCACGGACGAGTGGCCGATGTAGGCGGCGACGTTGACCGCGCTGCCTTTGCGGCGCAACTGCGCGAGGTACTCCGGAAAGGTCTCGAAGCCCCAGTCGATGCCCTGGCGCAGCACGTCGAGCGACATGCCCTCGACCTGCGTCAGGTTCCTCATCGTGATGTCGCGGTCGGCCGGCCGGCACGGCGCGATCGTGAAGCCGCAGTTGCCGATCACCGCGGTCGTCACGCCGAGCGCCGGCGACGGCCGCACCGTCGGGTCCCAGGTGATCTGAGCGTCGAAGTGAGTGTGGCTGTCGATGATGCCGGGCATCAGCGCGAGGCCGGCCGCGTCGATCGTGCGCGTCGCGCTGACATCGAGCTTCGTGCCGATCGCCGCGATGCGGCCATCGCGCACGGCGAGGTCTTGCACCACTGGCGGTGCCCCACTGCCGTCGAAGACGACGGCATGGCGGATCAGCAGGTCCATCACGCCGTCTTCAGCCGCGGCGCCGCGAACAGGCTCTCCATCTCGCGCCGGATTCGGTACGCGTCGGTCGAGGTGTCGACGGCGACGTCCGACCAGCTCAGGCTCTGGCCTTTGCGGACCGGCCGCGTGACCTTGATGCCGTGCGCCAGGCCGAGCGGCAGGCCGCCGAGCGACATCGAGGTCTCGGCCGGCAGCAGCTTGCCCCAGACCGTGTAGCCGCCCTCGCCGTCGAGCAGCTCGCCGACCTTGAGGTCGCGCTTCGCGGTCGCCACGACGTCGGCGTTCCAGCACTGCGCGACGCCGGTCGCCTCGCCGCGCAGCGCGACGCTCGCGACCGACATGCCGACCTCGAGGCCGATCAGGTGCCAGCGCTTGTAGAGGGTGAAGTAGCGGCCGCCCGGATCGGTGTGCGCGTTGTATTCCTCGAAGCAGTTCTTGATGTACTCGGTCTCGGCCTCGACCGTGACCCACACGCCCATCCGGATGTCGTACGGGATCTGGCGGCCGTTCGCTTCGAGCGACGAGATCACCTCGACCATGCCCTTGCGTTCGAGAACGCCGCCCTCGCTGATCGGCCGCGTGACGAACGGGATGTCCTCGACGCTCGCCGGTGGATACAGCAGCCCGTTGCTCGGCACCGTCAGGCCGGTCGCATTGGCGACCGCTGTCGATTCGATCGACGGCTTCGAGCCGTCAAGGAAGCTGTTGAACATCTTCGGGTTCAGCCCGCCGCGCTCGGCCTGTTCGGGCGTCAGGCCGTAGTTGCCCCACACCGTGTCGGGCGTCGACTCGCAGAAGTGCGGCAGCCACTTGTGGCCGCGGCCGGCGGCGACGACCGGAAAGCCGCAGGTGCGCGCCCAGTCGACGAGGTCGCAGATGAGCGCCGGTTGGTCGCCGAACGCGAGCGAGTAGACGACACCGGCCTCGGCCGCGCGACGCGCCAGCAGCGGGCCGCAGAACGCATCGGCCTCGACCGTGACGTTGACGACGTGCTTGCCGTGCCGATAGGCCTCGAGGCAGTGCTCGACCGCGGCGATCGGGTGCCCGGTGCACTCGACGACGACGTCGATCGCCGGATGCGAGACCAGCGCCTTCCAGTCCTCGCCGATGTGGGTGGTGCCGCGCGCGACCGCGTCGTCGAGGCTCGCGGCGCGCGTCTGCTCGGGCTTCCATCCGACGCGGGCGAGGTTGGTCCGCGCGGCCTCCGGCGACAGGTCGGCGATGCCGACCAGCTGTACGCCCGGCGTGCGCGGGATCTGCGCGAGGTACATCGAGCCGAACTTGCCGGCGCCGATCAGGCCGACGCGGATCGGCCGCTGCTCGGCGGCGCGTTGTAGCAGTTGCTGGTGCAGGCTCATGCGGAGGCTCTCATTGAAAGGGAGTGATGCGCGCCGTGGCCGCTCATGCCGCGATCTTCATCGCGTCGGGTGTCGTCTGCATCGCGCTCGCCGGCACGCCGTCCTTCCACGGCAGGTCGACCGGGTAGTCGGTCAGCAGGCAGTCGTCGGGCAGGCAGTCGATCGGCGCGAAGTCGCGGTGCGCGATGTACTCGGGCCGCTTGAAGCGGCGGATGTGGTTCGAGACCGCGCACAGGCTCAGGTAGACGCTGACGCGGTTGTACGGCGACAGGTTCGAGCCCGACGCATGCACGAGGCAGCTGTGGAACAGGATCATCGAGCCGGCCGGGCCCTTCGGCGAGACGATGCCGCCGCCGACCGCGCGGCCCTCGGTGTCGTAGCCGCTCTTGCCGCCGCCGCGCTCGACGAGCTGCGAGACCAGCGCGTGGTCGAGAGTCCACAGCGGGTAGCTCGTCGTCGTCGTGTCGTGCTGCGCCTCGACCACGCCCTTCTTGTGGCTGCCCTTGATGAACATCAGCGGGCCGTTGTACTCGTTGACGTCGTCGAGAAAGATCGCGACGTTCATTGCGCGCTCGGTCGGCATCTGATCGTCGTTGAGCCAGGTGCCGTAGTCCTGGTGCCACTGCCAGACGTCGCCCTCGAACGCCATCTTTCCGTTGATCTTGAACTGGTGCATGTAGAGCGCCTCGCCGAGCAGGTCGGCCACCGGTTCGACCATGCGCGGGTGACGCGCCAGCTTCGCGAACGGCTCGCTGTACAGGTGCGCGGCGAAATTCGTGCGCACCGCGTCCTTGCCCTTCTCGCGCACGTTGTAGGCCTCGCGGCGCGCGTAGAGCGCGGGCACCGCGTCGTTCAGGGTGCGCGTCTCCTCGGGCGTGAACAGGCCGGGGAAGAACAGGTAACCGTCGCGATCGAACGCGGCGTGTTGCTCGGGGGTCAGTTTCATCGTTGCTCCTGGATCGGTGGTTTCAGGACGTCGGAAAGGCGCGCCAGCAGGTTCTCGCTGGCGTTGCGCCCGTGGTGTTCGATCAGGTCGACGGCACGTGTCGCGTCGCCTGAACGGATCGCTTCGGCGATCGCGGCGTGCTCGTCCCAGATCTGCTCGCGCTGGCGGGTCTGCTGCAGCACCGCACCCATCACGCGGCGCAAGTGCACCCAGTGGAGCTGCGCGCTGCGCTCGACGAGCGGGTTGCCCGAGGCCGCGTAGATCGCGCGGTGGAACGCGATATCGGCTTCGATCATGGCCTGGATGTTGCGCCCGCGGGCAGCACGCCGGCCGGTCTCGATCAGGCGCGGGTCGATGACCGCGTGCATCGCGGCGGCGAGCTTGGCGGCGAGCGCGTCGAGCGCGCCACGCACTTCGTAGACATGCGCGATCCAGCCCGGGTCGAGCGGTGCGACGAGAACGCCGCGGCCGGGCGCATCGAGCACGAGGCCATCTTTCTTCAGCAGGCGCAGCGCCTGCAGAACCGGCTGGCGCGAGACCGCGAGGCGCTCGGCCAGGTCTTCCTGCGTCACGCGGGTCCCCGGCGCAAGCGAGCCGTCGCTGATCGCGTCGAGCAGCGCGCGATAGACCTGGTCGACCAGGTCGGGCGCGGCTTGCAGCTTGACGAGTTCGGCGGTCATCGGATTCGCGTCTGGATTCTGTATACAGTAGCCGAAGGCGTTGAGAGCGCGGTCCGGGGTTACCCTAGGCACGAGCTCTTTGCCCGCCGCCGCCCACGGGCACGACGCTGGCTCGATTGGAGAGGCGCGAGCGCCGTCGATGGCGACCGGCGCGTGATGGTCAGAGCGGAATCGCGCCGACCCCGAAGGCCCAGGCCATCACCGAGAACGTCGCGAACGCGAGCACGGTCGAAGCCATGATGATCCGCGCGACGCGGCCGTTGTCGGCGCCGAAGCGCTCGGCCAGCACCGAGACGTTGCTCGCGCTCGGCAGCGCCGCGACCAGGGTCAGCACCATCAATCCGAACACCGAGACACGCGCGCCGAGCGCGATCGCCGCGCTGCCGAGGCCGAAGACCAGGGCCGGGTGAACGATCAGCTTCAGCAGCGCGACCGGCAGGTAGTTGCGTACCGGCGTGCGGCTGTGCGTGTGGCGGCCGGCGCGCTGCAGCACGGTGCCGATCGTGAAGAGGGCCACCGGCGTCGCCGAGTCGCCCAGCATGCGGACAATCTGCGCGGCCGGCCCCGGTAGTTCCCACCTGAGCGCCGCGAACACCGCGCCGACCACGATCGCCCATGGCAGCGGATTGGTCAGCGCACCACGCAGCGAGCGCAGCGCGGCCGCGAACATCGAGCGCTCGTTGTCGCCGGCCGAGCGGTGCGTGCTGCCCTGCGCGATCGCGAGGCAGAGCGTGCTGGTGAGGATCAGGTCGAGCAGGATCGCGCCGATCACCGGGCCGGCGGCGCGGTCGCCGAGCAGCGCGACGAGGAGCGGCACGCCCATGAAGCCGGCGTTCGGGAACGCGGCGACGAGCGCGCCGAACGCGGCATCGCGCAGGTCGACGCCGTGCGCCGACCCCGCGCGCCGCAACGTGACGGCGATCGTGATCGCGATCATCAGCAGCGCGCACACGGTGTAGATCGCGATCAGCCGCGCGTCGATCAGGCGGTCGAACGGCAGGCTCGAGCCGAACCGGAACAGCATGCACGGCAGCGCGAAGAACAGCACGTAGGCGTTGAGGCCCGGGATCGCCGACTCCGGCAGCACCTCGCGCTGCGCCGCCAGGTAGCCCAGCAGCACCAACGCGAAGAAGGGCACCGTGACGGCGAGGATGGCTTGCATCGCCGTGCAGTATCGCAAGGCGTCTGTTTGCGGCTCGCCACAGCGCACGGCGCTGATTTGTGATCGCTTGCATCGGTGTGTCGGCGCGGCGATATCGCGCGGCTCTTCTCCTCTTGCGATTCAGCGTGGAGTCGATCACGCGGCGCTCATCGAAAACCCAACCGCCGGCTGCGCCGTCCTGACGAACGGTCGCGCGCTCGAGGTTGATGCCGACGTCGACCCTTTACGTCTCGAAACGCTGCTGCCGGGCCGCGTCCGTAGCCTCCCCTTCGTTCGATCCCATCGACGCAGAAACCCAGTTCCGGAAGGTCGTTCCCATGAAGAGTTGGACCCGAGCCACTCGTGCCGCCACGCTCGCGATCGCCGCCATCGCGAGCGCCTGCGGCGGCGGTGGAACCAGCAGCAGCGACAACGGCACCTTGCGGCTCGCGCTGACCGACGCGCCCGCTTGCGGCTACGACCACGTCTACGTGACCGTGCAGAAGGTGCGCGTCCACAAGAGCTCCAGCGCTGGCGACAACGAAGCCGGCTGGTCCGAGGTCGTCCTCAATCCGGCGCAGCGCGTCGACTTGCTGTCGCTGACCAACGGCGCGCTCGCCGACCTCGGCCAGACGCCGCTGCCGGCCGGCCGCTACACGCAGATGCGCCTCGTGCTCGCGGCCAACGACGCGGGCAATCCGATGGCGAACGCGATCGTGCCGAGCGGCGGCAGCGAGACCGCGCTGACGACACCGAGCGCGGCGCAGAGCGGGCTGAAGATGAACGTCGGCATCGACGTCGCTGCCAACCAGCTCGCCGACTTCGTGCTCGACTTCGACGCCTGCAAGTCGTTTGTCAAGCTGGGGAGTTCCGACCGCTTCTTGCTGAAGCCGGTGATTCGCGTCATGCCGCGCGTAACGACCGGCATGCGGGTCGTCGGCTATGTCGCGCCGGCGCTCGCCGTCGGGACGACGACGGTGTCGGTGCAAGCCAACGGCAAGGTGGTCAAGTCGACGCCGCCCGACAGCACCGGCAAGTTCATCCTCTACCCGGTCGACGTCGGCACCTACGACCTCGTCGTCACGGCTGAGGGTCGCGCGACGGCGACGATCACGGGCGTGCCGGTCACCGAGACCGCGTTCACGATGATCAACCTGAGCAGCGCGCCGATCGATCCACCGGCGTCGACGATGCACATGGCGTCGGGCACCGCGGCCGCGCCGGGCGATCCGATCGACGCGGCGGTGAGCGCGATCAAGAAGTACAGCGGCGGCCCGAACGTCGTCGTCGCCGACGCGCCGGTCCACGGCACCACGGGTGCGTTCAGCCACGCGCTGCCGGCATCGGCGCCGGTCAAGACCGTCTACATGCCGAGCGCGGGCTCGTGGAGCTTCACCGCCGACGCGGCGACGCCGAGCGGCAAATACACGCTGGCGACGCGGGCGCCCGCCGACTCCGCCTCGGCGGTCACGAAGACGGTCGACATCGATGTGACCACGGCCGATTCGACGGGGACTGCGTTCGCCTTTCCGTAGAGCCGAGGTGCCCTGAACGAGAGGGCGTCCCACGGGGCGCCGCTTCGATTTCTGCGTGGCGGCGTATCGCAGCATCGGCCCGCCGCGCCCACCGCACCTACCCCGGCGACCGCGCCATCGCCAACCACAGATCGCGGCACCCATTTCGCCCGAGGTGCCCGGCCGCGTGCCGTAAGCTTTCGGCCTCGCTCCCGGAACTCGAATGGCCTCCTCCCGACCTGGATTTCTCCGTACCTTCTTCGGCCGGCTCTGGTGGCTGGTCGATGCGAGCCGGCGCACCTTCTTCAACCTGTTGTTCCTCGCGATCGTGGTGATCGTGGCCGTCGCCTGGTTCAAGAGCGGGCCGCCGCCGATGGCTGAGAAGACCGCGCTGGTGCTGGACCTGCAGGGCAGCATCGCCGAACAGAATTCGGGCAACCTGCGCCAGTCGGCGATCAACCGCCTGCGCGGCAACGACGTTCCGCAGAAGGTGCAGCTGCGCGATGTGCGCGACGTGCTCGCCGCGGCCGCGACCGATCCGAAGATCGAGCGCGTCGTCCTCGCCCTCGACGACTTCGACGGCGCCGGCACCGCGACCCTGCACGAGATCGCAGCGTCGCTCGACCGCTTCAAGGCCGCCGGCAAGCAGGTCGTCGCGTGGGGCTCGGACTACGACCAGCGCCAGTACTACCTCGCCGCACACGCCGACGAGGTGCTGCTGCACCCGATGGGCAGGGTCTACCTCGAAGGCTACGGGCGCTACCGCAACTACTACAAGGACGCGCTCGACCGGCTCGGCGTCACCGTCAACCTGAAGCGGGTTGGCACCTACAAGAGCGCGGCCGAGCCGTACATCGCGAACGAAGCGTCGCCGGCCTCGCGCGAAGCAGAGACCTTTCTCTTGGGCGCGCTCTGGTCCAGCTATACCGACTCCGTCGAGAAGGCGCGCAAGCTTCCGGCCGGCAGCATCGTGCGCGGCATCGATGAGCTGCCGCAGCGCTTCGCGGCGGTCGGCGGCGACTCCGCGAAGCTCGCGTTGAGCGAGAAGCTCGTCGATGGCCTGAAGACCCGCGACGAGCTGCGCGCGCTGCTGATCGCGCGCGGCGCGCAGGACGCCGAGCGCAAGACGTTTCGCCAGATCTCGTTCGCCGAATACCTCGGCCGCCTGAAGCCGAAGGCGACCGGCGATGCGGTCGGCGTGGTCGTCGCCGAAGGCGAGATCGTCGACGGCACTGCGCCGGCCGGCGTCGTCGGCGGCCTGTCGACATCGGCGCTGATCCGCAAGGCGCGGGACGACGACCGCATCAAGGCGATCGTGCTTCGCGTCAATTCGCCCGGCGGCAGCGTGTTCGGTTCCGAGCTGGTGCGGCGCGAGCTTGAGGTCGCGCGGGCGGCGGGCAAGCCGGTCGTCGTCTCGATGGGCGACCTCGCGGCGTCGGGCGGCTACTGGATCTCGACCTCGGCCGACGAGGTGATCGCCGACACCGGCACCGTGACCGGCTCGATCGGCGTGTTCGGCCTGCTGCCGACCGCGGACAAGGCGCTCGACAAGCTCGGCGTGCACGTCGACGGCGTCACGACGACGTGGCTCGGCGGCGCGCGCGACCTGCGCAAGCCACTCGACCCGCGCTTCGGCGAGCTGGTGCAGGCCAGCATCGACCACACCTACGCCGAGTTCACCGGCAAGGTCGCGAAGGCGCGCAAGACGACGCCCGAGAAGATCGATGCGGTCGCGCAGGGCCGGGTCTGGACCGGCTCGCAGGCGCTCGAGCGTGGCCTCGTCGACCGCCTCGGCAGCTACGGCGATGCGCTCGACTCGGCCGCCACGCGCGCCAAGCTCGACAAGGAGTATCGGATCATCTACCTCGAGCGCGACCCGGGGCGGTTTGCCCGGCTGATCGAGATGTTCGAGGCGACCGTCGCGCGCGTCATCGGCGACGGCCTGGCCCAGAGCGTCGCCGGTCTCGGCGTGCCGGCGCTCGCGGCCGGCGACCTCGCCCGCGACGTCGGCGGCCTGCTCGACGCCACCGCGAAGCGCCCGTTCGCGGCTGTCGTGCACTGCCTCTGCGAAGCGCCTTGAGCGAGCCGCGTCGGAGCAAGGCCGCCGAGCCGCGGCCGGCGGCGTCGTTGAACGCCGCCCAGATGGAAGCCGTGCAGCACCTCGGCGGCCCGTGCCTCGTGCTGGCCGGCGCCGGCTCCGGCAAGACGCGCGTGATCACGCACAAGATCGCGCGCCTGCTCGCTGCCGACTACCAGCCGAAGCAGATCGCCGCGATCACGTTCACCAACAAGGCCGCGCAGGAAATGCGCGAGCGCGCGAAGGCGCTGGTCGGGCCGCGCGCGGCGAAGGACCTCGCGATCAGCACGTTCCACTCGCTCGGCGTGCGCATCCTGCGAACCCATGGCGATCGGGTCGGCCTGAAACCGCAGTTCAGCATCCTCGACAGCGACGACGTGCTCGGGATCTTGCGCGATGCCGGTGGCTGCACCGACAACGCGCTGGCGCGGCGCTGGCAGTGGACGATCAGCCGCTGGAAGAACGACGGGCTGAACAGCGACCAGGCCGACGCGGCCGCGGCCGACGACGACGAGCGCGTCGCGGCGCGCGTGATGAAGCGTTACGAGGAACGCCTCGCGGCTTATCAGGCGGTCGACTTCGACGACCTGATCGGCCTGCCGCACCGGCTCCTGCAGCGCGATGCCGAGGTCCGTGAAAAGCTGCAGGACCAGCTGCGCTACGTGCTCGTCGACGAATACCAGGACACCAACGCGATCCAGTACGAGCTGCTGAAGCTGATCGCCGGCGAGCGCGGCCTCTTCACCGCGGTCGGCGACGACGACCAGAGCATCTACGGCTGGCGCGGCGCGACGATCGACAACCTGCGCCGGCTGCCGGCCGACTACCCGCGCCTGAAGGTGATTCCGCTCGAGCAGAACTACCGCTCGACCGGGCAGATCCTGCGCGCCGCCAACTGCGTGATCGGCAACAACCCGAAGCTCTACGAGAAGAAGCTCTGGAGCGACCTCGGCGACGGCGACCCGATCGTGCTGCTCGAATGCGATGGCGAAGAGCACGAGGCGGAACGCGTGGTCGCGCGCATCAAGGCGATTCGTGAGCAGGGCGGCGCGCTCGGCACCAACGGGCGCGCGGCGGACGCGGGCGAGTGGAAGGACTTCGCGGTGCTGTACCGCGCGAACCACCAGGCCCGCGTGTTCGAGAAGGCGCTGCGCAAGGCGACGATTCCGTACAAGGTGTCGGGTGGGCAAAGCTTCTTCGACCGCGCCGAGATCAAGGACCTGTGCGCCTGGCTGCGACTCCTCGTCAACAACGACGACGACCCGGCGTTCCTGCGCGCGGTGACGACGCCGAAGCGCGGCATCGGCCACCAGACTCTGGCGAGCCTCGGCGAGTTCGCGACGCGCTGGAAGTCGAGCCTGTTCGAGGCGCTGTTCGCCGAGTCGCTCGGCACCGCGCTGAGCGCCCGTGCGGTCGGGTCATTGCACGAGTTCGGGCGCGCGGTCAACGACCTACAGTACCGCGCCCGCCAGACGACAGGCGCCGAGGACGCGAAGGCGCTGCTGCTCGGCTGGCTGAAGGACCTCGACTACGAGCAGCACCTGCGCGACGGCGAGGACAGCGAGAAGCTCGCGGCGAGCCGCTGGGCCAACGTGCTCGACTTCGTCGACTGGATCGCAAAGCGCTGCGGCGGCGAGATCGAGAACGACGGCGGCGCGACGTTCGAGACCGAGAAGAAGAGCGTGCTCGATGTCGCGCAGACGATCTCGGTGATCATCAGCCTGGCCGAGCGCGGCGACGAGCAGAACGTCGTCACCCTGTCGACCCTGCACGCCGCTAAGGGCCTCGAATGGCCGCACGTGGTCCTGGTCGGCGTCAACGAAGGGCTGCTGCCGTTCAAGAGCGAGGACGACCAGATGACGGCGTCACGGCTCGAGGAGGAGCGCCGCCTGATGTACGTCGGCATCACGCGCGCGCGCAGCACGCTCGCGATCAGCACCCTGCGCCGCCGCAAGCGCGGACGGGACACGATCCAGGGCATCCCGAGCCGCTTCATCGGCGAGATGAAGCTGCACGAGGCGGGTCCGAAGGTGGATCCGCGGGAGAAGCTGAAGGCGCTGCGCGAGGCGGCGCTGGCGCGTGCCGCCGGTGCCGCGAGCGCGGCGCCGGCCGACGTCGGTTAGAGCACTCGTTGGCGTCGCATGCTGCGCCGCCAATTCGCGCGGTGTGCAGGTCAGGGACGCGAAGTCCCTTCACCTGCACATTCAAGCGCCCGGCGCGATCAGTCGCGCGGGTAGCTCACCGATGCACTGACGACCAGGTTGTTCGGCGGCAGAGAGCCGGACTTGCCGTTGGTCTGGTGCCAGGTCACCCAGGACTCGAGCACGTCGAGCTGGGCCGACAGCGAGGCGTCGTATTCGGTGCCGCCGTGGGCCATGCGCGGGATGTAGTAGATCGCGAGCCAGTTGCGCGCACCGCCGACGCCGAAGCGCTGCTCGACCAGTCGCTTGTAGGCGACGGTCTCACCTGGCGATACGATCGGGTCGTGCGAGCCGTGCGCGATCACGATCGGCCGCTTCAGGTTGCCGGTGTTGTCGAAGCGGCGCAGGTCGTTCGCGACCGGGCGCGGGCTGAAGTTCGGATCCCAGGCCTTGATCTCGGCGTCGGATAGCACGCCGTTGCCGTCCGGATCATAGAAGCGGTCGAACTTCGCGACCGAGGTCTGCGCATAGCCGAGGTTCGAGGCGTAGTTCCCCTCCCAGCGGTATTCCGAGCCGACCGGCATGCCGATGTTGAAAGCGATGTTCTGGACCTTCGCGGGCATGTTGTAAATGTTGCGCAGCGCCTCAAGCTGGTCGTTGGTCAGCGGCGGGCTCAGCGGCTCGCCGTCGGGGTTCCAGTTCGGCGAGGCGGTGCGCTTGTTCACGATGTCGTTGATTCGCGGCCTGATGATGTCGTAGTTACGCAGAAACCGCGTGCGCGATCCCATCCACTCGATGTGCGAGGTGATGCCGTAGCCGGCCACGCCGCCGTCGTAGTCGCCGGGGTAGTCCTCGACCATCATCTTGGTGTTGTGACCGCCGTTCGAGCCGCCGACCATGAAGGTGCGCGTCGCGGCCCGGCCGTAGTGGTCCTTGACCACCGACGCCGTGTGCTTCGTCAGCTGGTGGATGCGGCGGCGCGACTCGAAGTACTTGTCCTCGGGGTGATCGACGATGTCGAACCGGAACCAGCCCTGGTCGCTCAGCGCGTATGCATAGCCCTTCTGCAGACCGACTGTCTTGAACGCGCCGGACGCCAGCTCGTCGCCGGAGAAACCGCGCGCGCCGATCAGCACCTTGCCGTTCCAGTTGTCGGGCAACGCGATCTGGTACTCGGCGTCGCCGAGGATGCCGTGGATGTAGCGGTGCGGAACCGGGGTCGTCAGGTGCTGGTCGGTGTCGACGGGCCCCTGCGCGCTGGCGCCGCCAGCGAGCGCGAGGGAACCCACAGCGAACGTGAGAAAGCGGAATACCGTGCGCCGGGTCAGGCGCCCTAAGTCGAACTTCATGTTGTCTCCTGGTGTTTTGCTGTCGGGGGGATCGCTGTCCCCCGCGGCGGATTCTACGTACGGCTCGATCCGCAAACGCCGGCACCACCCTGGCCAAAGGTCCTATGTCGGGTGGCGGTCCCCTGCCGCTACATGCCCTTGAACAGCCCGGCGTAGCTTCGGCTCACCTCGAGCTTCTCGGGGTGACCCTTCACGCTGACGAGCTGGCGTCCGCGCAGATCGCGGGTGACGCCGGCGATGTGGCGCGTGTTGACGAGGGTCGAGCGGTGGATCTGCCAGAACATCTCGGCATCGACCTCGTCGACCAGCTCCTTGATGGGCTTCCTGATCAGCGCCTCGACGCTCGCGGTCTGCACGCGCGTGTACTTCTCGTCGGAGATGAAGAACAGCACGTCCTCGACCGGGATCATCTGGATGCTCTGGCCGACCGTCGCCTGGATCCATTTCAAGCGTGGCGCCGCATTCGGGTTGATCTGCGTCGCCAGCTTCTGCAGCAGCTGCTGCAGACCGGCGGCCGGGGCGCCGTCGTCGGAGCGGCGCTGCGCCAGACGTTTGCGAATGCGCTCGACGGTCACCTGCAGACGCTCGCGCTCGGCCGGCTTCAGCACGTAGTCGACGACGCCCTGCTCGAAGGCCTCGATCGCGTACTGGTCGTAGGCGGTGATGAAGACGATCTCGCAGCCGGCCCAGCCGTCGGCATCGCCCGCTTCGGCCACCGGTAGCTGCGCGATTGCGCTCGCCGCCTCGACGCCGCTCATGCCGGGCATGCGGATGTCGAGGAAGACCAGGTCGGGGTGCAGCTGTTCGGTCAGCTGCACCGCCTCGATGCCGTTCTTCGCCTCGCCGACGATCTCGAGCTCGGGCCAGACCTCGCCGAGGCGCGCCCGCAGCTGGTCGCGCAGCAGGCGTTCGTCGTCGGCGATGACGGCGCGCGGGGCGGGAGCGTCGGGCATGGTCGGCAGCGGTGCGGTGAAGGTTCGAGGTTCAGCGCGACGGCTTGCGCTGCGCGGCGGCGTAGAGCTCGGCCATCGGCACGACGCGGCCGTGCAGCGGCAGGATGCGATCGACCTCGAGGTTGAGGCGCTCGATGTTGTCGATCAGGTTGACGTTGTTCGCATTCGGCGTCGGCGGCGGCGGCGTGTTCGGCGCGCCCGGCGTGTAGGCGTCGGCCTCGATCAGCAGCTTTTCCTTCGGCAGGTGGACCATCAGCATGCTGTCGCTGTGCGGGCCGCCGGCGATCTTGTGCAACACGATCGGGCGCGCCGCATCGCCGATGTCGAGTCGTTCGCCGGCCGCACGGAAAGTGGGCTTCCGCCCGGCCGTCGCCATGCGGTCCGGGCGGATGCGGTTGGCTTGCGCGAACACGCGCTCGAAGTAGGCGACGTTGTCGGCGTGCGTGACGATCGTCGTGCCCTCGGCCACCGCCGTGCGCACGCCGCCGGCATGGTCGAAGTGGGCGTGGCTGTTGACGACGGTGCGCAGCGGCTTGCCGGCCACCAGCCCCTTCGCATGGTCGATCACCGCCTGCGAGCGCGCATCGTTGAGCGGCATCTCGACCAGCACGAGCTGGTCCTGCAGCTCGATCAGCACGCTGTTGTGCGAGCCGCCGGCGAGGAACCAGATGCCGTCGGCGACTTTCTCCGACGCCACGCGCTCGGCGACGTTGCGGGCCGCCTCCGGCACGGTCAGCGCGACGGCCGGATTGACCTGCACCTCCTTGACCGCGAGGTCGAGCACCGGCATGCCGCCGAGCGACTGGCGGATCCGCATCGGGAAGCGGATGCCGCCGGTCTCGCGGTAATCCTCGTAGGTGGTGACCGCCGACGTGTCGCCCATCACTGGGTCGGGCCAGGTGGATTCGACCCGACTCACCGTTCCATCGGCGTCGATCGTCGCGGTCGCGCTGTAGCGCCCAGGCTCCGTGAAGGTCAGCGTGCTCGCGCCGGCGGCACCGGCGGTGCCGCGCGCGCCGTGTCGCTGCGCTGCCTTCAGCACGCCGTGCGGCGTGATCCAGAGCTGGTGCATGCGGTCCGCGACGAAGCGCGGCCCCGGCGTCGCGGTGGTGCCGGCCTGGTTCCAGGCGAACTCGCCGCTGACGTATTGCTCGGTCCGTTGCTGGCCCGACAGCGGATAGCCGCCGCCGCCGAGCGGCTCGGCCCGGCTCAGCACGACCTCGTCGCGCATCGCACCGTTCGCGTAGTCGATGCTGCGCGTCACCGAGTGCAGCGTGATGCGCGGCCAGGCACCGCCCGGCTTGTAGGCTTGGCCGAACGTGTAGCCGCCGCCTTCGGTGACATAGCGCAAGGTGGTCACACGGTCGCTGCCCATCGTCTGTGCCGCGCGGCCGAGCGCACCGTCCGCGTTCGAAGTCGGTACGGCACACGAGGCGAGCCAGACGGTCGACCCGGCGAGCACGAGGCGGCGAAGCGAAGCGGACAAGTGGGTGGACATGGGCGGTCTCCGGTGAAGCGGTCCGCCAGTTGAGCACCGCGCCGCGTCGTGCGGGGATGGCATTGACCCTGATGCCGCAACGCGTCAAGGTCGATCGCCTCGTCTCGCCTCAATGCAGCGTGCCCAGGTAAGCCGCGATGTCGCGCGCATCGCGCGCGTCGACCTGCATGTTCGGCATCGCCGTCTCGGGGTCGACCGCCTGCGGATCGCGGATCCACGCCGCGAGGTGGTCCGGCGTGTTGGCGAGCTTGCCGGCGATCAAGCCGCGGCCGGCCATGCCGGCGAGCGGCGGGCCGACATGCACGATCGCGCCGGTCACGCCGGGTATCACGTGGCAGCCGTTGCAGGCGTACTGGGTCAGCGCGAGGCGGCCGCGCGCGGCGTCGGGCATCGCGCTGGCGCCGTCGATCGGCGGGGCCGGCCGCGTCGAATCGATCGCGACCGTCCTGCCGCTGGATCCGCCGTTGCCGTCGCGGCCCGAGACGCACTGCGCATCGGTTCGTGCCAGCGTCGCGGCACGGAACGCGGCCGGCGTCAGCGCCGGCAATTGCTGCAGGAAGCCGACCAGCGCCCAGTGGTCCGCTTCGGAGAGCCGGTAGCCCCAGGCCGGCATGCCGCTCATCTTGATGCCCTCGCGGATCACCCAGTAGAGCTCGCGTGGCCGAAAGCGCGGTGCGGCGTCGACGAGCGGACCGGGCAGCGGCTGCATCCCGCGGGCGACCTCGCCCTGCACGACGCCGGGGCCGCCGTGGCAGACCAGGCACTTGTCGCGATAGCAGAGCGCGCCGCGGGCCAAGAGCGCCGGCTCGTCGAGGCGCGGCGGCTCGGCGATGCCGGCGGCGTGGTGCTTGATCGAGCGCTCGCCGACCCACTGCAGCAACTTGTAGACCGGCTGCGTGTGCTGGACCGCCGACGAGATGTTGTAGACGCCGCTCCAGACGAAGGCGCCGGCCGCTGCCGCGGCGACGACGGCGAGCGCCGCAAGGCCGGCCGCGATCGCGGCGAACGGCTTCACCGTCGGCGTTCCGGTCGATCACCCGCGCAGGGGGTGCGCACGGCATGTGCCACTACAGTTGCTCCAAGGCTGCCGGCCTCGCCATCGAGACCGGCCCAGCGCCTGCCGATGCTACGCAACTTCCCCTCGCCGACCGGTCGCCGGGCCTTCCTGATCGCGCTGCTCGCGATCGGCGCTGGCGCTTCCGGCCCGAGCGCGGCCGAGCCGGCCGGCGATGCCGAGCGCGGCCGGCGACTGATGGCGCAATACCAGTGCGGCCGCTGCCATGCGATCCCCGGCGTCGCCGGCGCAGGCGGTCGGCTCGCGGTGCCGCTCGATGCGTTCGGATTGCGCAGCTACATCGCCGGCCGGATCCCGAACGGCCGCGCGGCGCTGGAACGCTGGATCGTCGATCCGCCGTCGCTGGTGCCCGGCACGCTGATGCCGAACCTCGGCGTCTCGGCCGCCGAGGCGCATGACATCGCGGCTTACCTGGGCGCGCTGCGTTGAGCTCCGGCGCGGCATC
>Ga0207701_10001172_pt1 | contig 27725 bp, 24 predicted proteins | sample KBSSwiSSwithPhiX_FD_184294 | JGI IMG/M metagenome (GOLD analysis project Ga0207701, IMG submission 184294) | Switchgrass rhizosphere bulk soil microbial communities from Kellogg Biological Station, Michigan, USA, with PhiX - S5 (SPAdes) (version 2) | ecosystem: Environmental > Terrestrial >... | reverse complement strand
ATCCCGACGGTACGGCCAATCCACCGGTTAGTTTCCAAATGGACGTCCGCCGTCACCAAATCGTTCCTTAAGCTGGCATCCACTATCCAGAATCCAGCATCTAGAACCCTTTCTTTTCTGCTGATTTAAGCGGTGCTACTTTGAAATCATCGAGCGCACTCTTTTGTGCAATCATTTTTTCAATTTCTTCTATGGAACGTGGCGCAAAACGGGATAGCAGTTCATATCCTGTTTCCGTAATTAATGCATCGTCTTCAATACGCACGGCGATACTCCACCATTTCTTGTCGCAATCACTACCCTCGGGAATATAAATACCCGGCTCAATAGTCATTACCATATTTTTCTTAAGCGTATTATAGTTGCCCCTGTCGTGTACATCCAAACCGATATGATGACCTAATCCATGCGGGTAGTACCTGGAAGCTTCGTTTTTATCTTTGATAATTCCAAGTTTTAGTAATCCATCGGCAACGGTATTTCGCGCAGCCACTTCAGCATCCTTCCACTTTGATCCTTCGCGCAATGTTTTGAAGGCGGCTTCCTGTGCATCATATACGATTTGGTATATCAGTCTTTCTTCATTTGAAAATTTCCCGTTGGCTGGTATTGTCCTTGTAACATCCGCCGTGTAACCATGATATTCTGCCCCCACATCCATAAGTAATAAAGTGTTTCCTACCCTGGTCTTGGTATTTTCCATATAATGCAATACGCAGCCGTTTTCTCCTGCGCCGATAATCGAGCCGTAACCGACTTCTTCAGCGCCATATTTTTTGTGCACATATTCGTGAAGACCCTGAATTTCCAGTTCGCTCATGTCGGGACGGACCACTTTCATCACTTCATTCTGTCCCTGGCATGAGATCTCTACAGCTTTGCGCAAAAGAGACGTTTCTTCCGGGGTTTTTACTTCACGCAGGGAGGCTGTCAATTCCCTATAAAGCCGTGTATCAAATTTTTTCTGATCTGCACCTTGTTCAGGCATTACCGATTTTTCTTTGAACTGCTGTATAAGATCGAACAAGTCAGCTTTATCTTTTTGGCTGTTGGCGACATCAAGGGGTAACCTGTCGAAAATGATTTTATCAAACTTTGAGAAGTCGATATTCAATTTAGCAAAATCTTCTCCATTGAAAACCATTTTGAATCCCAGTTTTTCTTTCGCTCCCTCGGTACCAAGCCTGCGTCCCGTCCATTGCTCGGCTTGTGCATTTCTCTTTTGCACAAACAGCAATTCATTATACTTGTTACCTGTTGAGTCGGTTTGCTGGTCTTTGAATATCAGCAACGCCGAATGAGGTTCTTTATACCCGCTGAAATAATACATATCGGGGTTTTGATGATACAGATATTCCACATCATTTGAAAAGGTGCGGGTTGGAAAGGCGAATATTACAACCACTGAATTAGCGGGCATCATGCTTCTTAAAGCGTCACGACGACCTGCATGGAATTCCTTACTGAGATAATCTTTTGGCAGATCATCGTCCTGCGCAGGCGAAGGCTGCGCTTCCAGAAAAGTATAAAGTGAAAATAAAAGGAATAGCGTCGCGATAATTTTGTGGTAAAACCCGGACATAAAAAAAGTGATTGGTTGCAGTAAAAATACTTCATTCCAATCACCTGGCAGCACAAACTACATGAGTGGCTTTATCTAGTCATCGTCTTCTTCGTAATATGCATCTTCATTACTGTAGTGCTCTTCCCATGCTTTCACTGCTTCATCGCTCAGGCACTCTACAATGTCGAACAGCGGTTCTTTCTTCTGTTTCCATTCGGTTAAAGTAGGGTCTTCGAATCGCTGAATAAAGAGACAATGATCGGTTTCCACCGCCACTTTGATCAGCGCAATTGGCGAATCTTCCTTTTCTTTTACCAGGTAATAACAACCTGTTTCCAATAAATCATAAGTGTACATACTGCCTCCCTTTTGTTTTAAATTTCTTATTTGAATCTTTCACCAGTCGTTTTAACAAACCCTAATGAGTAGTGTAAATGCTCATTAAAAAAAGTTACTCAATACAGTTGGATAATGGGAGAATTTATCGGGATTAGCGGGTAAGAACAAAATTAATCTTTTGGCCGATTAGTAAAATCGAAAACACTAATCACTTGGCAAATAAATTTCTAAAAAAGACAAAAAGCTAAGGATCAGTTAATTACGTTGGTCTGCCATTATTTTTTAGTTAATCAAATCAACCCTCTCATTTACAAATAATTGTAGCTGGATAGGCTAAAATTCTACTTATTTGCTGCCCCGAAATTGCTATCCTGGAACTGCTTTGCCCTGCTGCAGTTTCCAATATCCGCTGATTAATTTGATCGGTATATTGGGTCATTTGTGGACTGATATTTCCGGATTCTTTTCCGTTCATATCGATACATTTTGAACGCACCCCGCAAGAAAAATCAAGCGCTGAAAAATTGATTGATCTGACTGATTGAAGCGTTGGGTTTTAAACCAAATTTTTTTTTCAGTAATGTCATACACAATACTCCATTTGGTATAATCGCCTTGATTCACCGCATTTAATATGTCGAAAGATTTTTCTACCAATGATGTTTCCCTGTTATTGCTGTTAAGTTGAGAAATCTTATTGCAGGCCATCGAAAACCGTTCCAGCGAATTATTGCCTTTTGTGGTGGCATGGGTGTGACTGCTCACGGACTGCTCGTAGGTATTGTTGGTTAGCACTGGGTAAGGAAGAGCTTCACCCTTGTGGGCCTTCAGTTTCCCTTCCAGGAATTCGATGGTTGCAACACGGCCCTTAGCATCGGCAACAAGATAATGCAATGGTGTTCCCTTTGAAGTAATGCGAACCAACGAATCGCTTTTTATAACTTCTTCGACAGTTGAAGAATTGTCCAACTGAAACTGGATCCATTGCAACACACCAATTGACGGTCTATCATCGGCCCGGGATAAACTGTGGCGTCAAGCCACATCAGTTCAACTACCAACCCGTTTTCGTTCATACCACCTGTGGGAAATTCCTTGCCGTATTGATTGAATGTGATACTTCCATACCGCGAGGTCCAACTGATGGTGTTTCCATCCGGCATTTTCATTGAAGTCTTGGCCAGGCCCCGTTGATTGGAACATACCATGCCTTCGTCGGCCATCCAGTCGTAGTTGTGACCAAATACCATTTTGCCATTCAGGTGAACAAAAAAAGTGGTACACGCATTCGAGCGGTCGATACCAGCAAACAAAAGAATTAGAAGGACAATCTGTTTCATATTCTTTCCATTTACGAAAATAAAAATACCGTCCCGTTACTGGAAACTATGTAAGGGGGACGGTACTTAGCGGATTGACGGTCTTAGCTAAACAAGCATGTCCTTTGGCATTCCTTTTTCTTCATGTCTTTTTTCTCCTGCTTTTCAGTTGCATGCCTTGTATTTCCGCGACTGCTGAGACTGGCATAAGCAATTACTGCTACTCCGCTAGCCAGTGCGAGGGCTACAATGAATTTTTTCATAGCCGTTTTTATTTTAAGAATAAAAAGTTACGACGATTTTATTTTACGATTGGTCTTTTTAGATGAACGGACGGATTAACGGTACGAATAGTTACGCACATCCGTCCCATTTCTCTCGTTGACAGGTAGAATCTTTGTCGTTGCGAAGAATTTTCACCTCTTCAGAATTTCTTTCGATGCTTTATATTTGCAGCCCCGACTCCTTAGCTCAGCTGGTTAGAGCTACTGACTCTTAATCAGTAGGTCCAGGGTTCGAATCCCTGAGGGGTCACCTGATATTAAAAGGGTTACAAGAGATTGGAGCCCTTTTTTATTTCCCCTTGCATAGCTTTTACATAGTTAGGACGAGGATATGGCCGTTTGAAGAAATAAACAAACGGCGGGGTCTTGAAAATATATAACATAAAACATTGAGTAGTGCAATATTCTAAATACACATTCTAAACTTGGTGGCAAGACACAAGTTTTACCTTTAGAAATTTCACCGGCCGCGCTAGATTTTTTTACAAGGGCGACTTCAAATATCGAAGGGGATATTATTAACAAGGCCAGAGAAATTTTTGACAGAAAAATTAATTAAGAACCAATCCCTGAACATCAACCAGAGAATGGCTAAAAAGAACTGAATTTCCAATTGGCATGATTGATAACGGAGAATATTTCTTTTAAGGTAACAGATTGTTCAGCGACCAAAAGCATAATAAATCCAAACAATAGGTTCAAGGTTCACGACCAAAATTGCAAAAAAAGTGGGCGATTTGGTGAATAACCTGGAGAAAGCTACCAACACCAACGCGGCTGGATTCAAAGGTCGGGGGAAAACTCAATGCCGGGAATACGAAAATCAAAACACAAGTAGCGAATACAACCAGACTAAAACTTCTTGTAGATTTAATGTTTGTTGATTTTCGAAGGAGAAATTTGATAATTTCATCCCTTAACTTTTTCTATGGCGCGCTTATGCAATAAAAAATTATGAAAAAGAAAGCAACCAAACGTTCAGTTCCTGCTAAAGAATCATCCTTAAGGGAGAAAAAAATCAAACCACACCCACCGGTCAAAAATAGCAGCAGGTTTCCTTTTTTAATTCTGATAGTATTAGGATTTGTTTTATATGGAAATACATTTCAGCATGATTTTACTGTTGATGATCCATGGTTAATATCGGGAAATCAGCAGGTGCAAAGAGGTCTTGAAGGTATACCGGATTTGTTATCAAAGACTACGTTCGCGGTTATCGATAGTATCCAGGTAGCTACGCCTTATCGTCCTATGTCATTTGTAGCTTTTGCTATTGAATACCAGTTTTTCGGGAATGATCCTCACGCCATGCACTTTTTCAATGTGATGTATTATATTTTGACGGTTACACTCTTATACTTCCTTCTTAAAAAGTACCTTTTCAATAAGTATAGTTTCCACATGCCGTTGTTAATCTCCCTGCTCTTTCTTGCCCATCCGATCCATACTGAGGTGGTTGCCAATATAAAAAGCAGAGATGAAATTTTCTCATTGTTGGGGTTAATAGCTACATGTTATTTACTTTTTAAATACCTTGATAATCCAAAAATCAAATACTTGATTTTTGCATTGTTGACGTATTTTTTTTCCTTATTGTCCAAAGAAAATGCGTTAACGTTTATAGCAATTTTTCCACTGACACTATATGTATTTTCAACATCCAGCTTATTAAGAATTGTAAAAATTACCACCTGGTTGATTATTCCTTTACTATGTTATTTTTTAATCCGTTACCAGCTTTTGCAAAACATGCCCCACCAGGCAACACAGGCAATTAATAATTCATTAGTTGATATCGCCGATGACACAAGCTTGTTTGCGACTAAAATTTTCGTAGCAGGAAAATATCTTTTGCTTTTAATTTTTCCCTATAATCTTACATGGGATTATTCATACGGATCCATCGCGCCGCAGGAATTATGGAATTTGCCTGTATTGCTGAGCTTAATTGTCCATATTGGCTTATTAATTTTTGCCATCGTAAAAATCAAAAGGAGATCGATAGTCGCTTTTGGAATATTATTCTACTTTATTGTTTACTCCATAACATCAAACTTTTTTATAACTATTGACGCAACCATGGCTGAACGGTTTATGTTTATTCCATCGCTTGGTTTTTGTATTATTCTTGCCGTGATGCTTATGAAAATCAACAATAACCCGAAGATAAACCTTAAGCCTTCGTTTATTGCTTTGACGGTTTTAATCCTGGGCCTTTATTCTGTAAAAACGATAAACAGAAATCAGGATTGGAAGGATACCGAGACCTTAATCCGTTCAGAACAGGAAAACTCAAATGCAGTAAGAACGCAACTTTCTTATGCCAATCAAATGGGGCAGCTTGGTAACACTCAAACCGATTCGTTAACGAAAAAAGAGTATTTTAATCAAGCATTGGCGGCCGCACATAAAGCTGTAAACAGTTATCCCGGTTATAGCCTGGCCCATTATGTTCTCGGCAGAAGCTATTTGCAGATGAACGATACCACGCACGCAAAATCCGAGTTTTTAAAAGCTTTAGACATAGATAATCGTAATATCAGTGCATTAAGTGACCTGGGCGTTATATATTGGCATCAGCATGACATGGATAAGTCAGCGGAAGCATATAAAAAGATAACAGAAATTGATAGTAGAAACGAAAAGGCTTTTGAAAATCTTGGAATGATTTATTATTTTATGAAGGATTATAATAACGCTTTGAGGATGTATGACATTACTTTATCACTTAATCCGAACAATAATTTAGCAAATCAATATAAAAAAATTATCCAGCAAGAACTTGGTAATAAATAGATAAGTAGTTCAGTGAAAGATTTGCTTCGACAAATATTAGTTGTTTAGCCGCAAGACGAGAAGGTTGGCTGTTATGTTACGTGCAGCTCTTAACCTTACGGTTACAATTGAAGACGGTGATGAATGCCGAGGGGTCACTCAAGAAGCCAAAGGTATTGCCATCGGCTTTTTTAAATGAGAATCTCTAGATGCATTATCAATTCAACCCCAAGGAACTACCTTTTACGGAATTTCTTTGAATGAAGCGTATACTATATTCAAAAATTAATTTTTTATACAACGAATCGCCATCCCGTACGCTCTGCCGGCTAGATCAGTATAGCTGGCACCGGAGGAAATATCCTTATACGTCGAGAATCCAGCGCCTGCCGGCCACACGGAAGAACTCCAATACCATGCAGAGCTACCTGCCGTCCTTACCGTACCTTCTCTTCCTGAACCGTCAAAATCACCATATCGATATCCGGCCGCTGTTATTTTTAACTGGGTGAAAGCGGAGGTTGAGTTAGTAATGCCCGTCTCTGCCTCCCATTCGGCTGCTGATGGCACATGCCACCCACTGGGACAGGAGCCCTGACTATTGATTGCCCAACGATTGGTATTTTGATCATCCCGCCAATCATAAACGTACACTCCATTTATTGTATCCGTATTGTCAGGAGTTATAAAAGTAGAATGCCCGGGCACATCAGAAGTTGCTAAGGTCTTGGTCTTGGGGCCTCCGGATCCCGCCGTGTTGCTGGTGTAAGTGATTACCTGGTGCCCATCGGCAGGGCGGCCCCATTGAAACAGGTGACCGTAAGCCTGGCGATCATTATAAGCCGTCGCTACGCGGCTGGCGCCCAAATTGCGATCCAGCCACTTTCTTCCTGTAACAGGGCTTGTAATAACACCGTATGTTACTGTTGCTCCATTGTAAATAAAAGTAACCGTACTACTGTCGGCCGTGGTAGTGAAGGTTACGACATTGCCATACCCGGTACCAACACTATTCGTTGCATAAGCTCTTACATAGTAGGTGCTACTTGCATCGAGATTGTTCATCACGTTAGCAAAACTGCCAGAAGCCGTCGCGCCTGTGGTCTTTGAGTCAGCTACAGTAGGCGGGTTGTTAGTTTTGCTCCAGCAGATTCCGCTTGCAGTAATAGCAGCACCGCCATCAGCTGTGATTGTGCCGCCGGACGTGGCCGTATTGTAACTGAGATTCGTAATCGCTGCCGTTGTCAACTCAGGCACCGTTATCTCTACAGGCGTAGTGAACGTTACCACATCGCCATAGCCGGTGCCAATACTATTCGTAGCAAAAGCTCTAACATAATAAGTGGTATTATCCTCAAGGTTGCTCATCACGAAAGTAAAACTGCCAGAAGCAGTCGTACCTGTTTTGGTTGAGTCCGATAGAGTAGGAGTATTGTTAGTTTTGCTCCAACAAATTCCACTTGCAGAAATGACAGCGCCACCATCACCGATGATTGTACCTCCCGAAGTCGCCGTGTTGTAAGCCAGGTTCGTTATAGGCGCTGTAGTCAATTCAGGCAACGTTGTGTTAACAAGCGTTTTGAAGGTTACAACATTGCCATAGCCGGTACCTGCACTATTCGTTGCAAAAGCCCTTGCATAATAAGTAGTATTTTCCTCCAGGTTGTTCATCACGGATGTAAAGCTCCCTGAGGAAGTAGTGCCTGATGTCTTTGAATCGGATAGGGTAGGCGTGTTGTTCGTTTTGCTCCAGCAAACCCCACTTGCCGAGATAGCGCCACCACCATCACCTTTAATTGTGCCGCCGGATGTCGCCGAGTTGTAACTGAGATTGGTAATGGCAGCAGTACTCAATTCGGGCAACGCAATCTCTTTTTTGTCTTTCTTGCACGAGGAGAATATCGATGCCAGGACAATTAATATGGCCGCGAAAGGTTTCATATTTTTTTCAATTAAAGAAGTTTAAAAAATCGGGTTGCTTTAATACCCGGATTCTTCAACAAGACGACGTCATCAACGAAATATTCTTTACAGGAGGAAACAGTATTCAAAACGACTTACTGCAAGGAAATACCCGCCACTAAAAAATACCTGGATTTTGAATTCACATAAATTTTTCCCGCCAAACTGAAACAAGAATGTCAAAGTTGAAATTCAGGAGCTTATTCCGGTAATCCAATAAGTATATGGAGAGAGAAGCTTTCGGGGGCTGGATAAGTGAGAAAATGTATTGTATAAATATTGGAATAATTCTGCAATTTACCAAAATAACCGCGCCAATCTTAATACATATTTAAAAAGAATATGCGACCTGCCTAAGGCAAACTTGAAATCAATCGACATTAATAACACCCAGGCAGTTAGAGTGTTCGGAATTCCAGTTCGCCCGGTTAGTGTTTTACTATTTTTATCGTTTCGCTGACCCGCAATTGTTTGTTGTGAATCTTCAGCAAATAAACCCCCGGGCTAAGATGTGAAAGATCCATAAACGATCCATTGGATATTTTCCTCCCTGTGTACAACAACCTTCCATGCAAGTCCATCAATTCTGCCTGCAGTTGCGACGCGTTACTGATATTCCAGTTGAAATAAAGTTTGTCCCTGATTGGATTAGGATAGAATTTGAGGTATTGGCCGTTTCCAAGGTTTATTATTCCGGTCAAAACAAAATTATAATCAGCCGACGGCTCACTTGTACAACCATTGATTGTACTTGTAACGGTATAAAAGCCATCTTGCGCAGGCAGATAAGTCTGATTGCTAGCCCCATTGATCATGGTGCCGTTGAAATACCATTGGTTGCCGGAAGTCGCGCTTGATACGAGATTATTGTTTGCATCTCTTGTAATAACGGGACGTGGTGTTGTTGTAACCGTTACCGTTATGCCACTTGGAGAAGTGGTAGTGATCCCGTTGCTTGTCGTCATTACAGTATAGGTTCCGCCTGTGTTTACCTGCAACGTTTTTGATGTGGCCCCGCTAATCGCAGCGCCATCTCTGTACCATTGGTTGTTGGCCTCTGCCGAAGAACTGAGTACAACAACTTTATCACCGCAAAACGTAGTGGGTCCACTTGCAGATATATCCGGAAAAAACTGGAACCCTGCAATAGATGCTGTTCCCTGGGCAGTTAAAACAGTAATATTTCCGGAGGCTCCGGCACCAACTTCCGCATTGATCTTTGTTGACGACACCACGGTAAACGAACGGGCTGAGGTTCCACCAAATTTAACATCGGTAGCACCAGACAGATTGGTGCCGTTTATCGCTATTGTTGTACCACTTCGGCTTGCAGTTTCTGAGACTGAGGTTATGGTTGGCAGGTTGATCCTGTTCTTTAATATCGTGATAGTATTAGGAATCGTATTTGCGACGGCTAATTCCGGTTTGCCATCACCATCGAGATCGCCCGCGGCAACGTACGTGTCATATGTCCCGGTTGTGAAATTCACGGTGTCGGCGAACGCCGGAAAGCCGATTCCTGCCGATGAGTTTTCGAGCACAGAAATATTACCCGTTAGATACTGGCCTGCCAGCAAGTCCGGTTTGCGATCACCGTTGAGGTCCGCCACCGCGACATTGGTAATCGGAAGTGTTAGATTTTGGTTGGGTGCAAAATAAATATAGCTGCCAGTGGTTAGATTGGTTAATAGTGAAACTGTTCCCGAAGAGTAATTTGTAACCAGCACATCCAATTTTTGGTCTCCATCTATATCACCAGTTGAAATAAAGCTTGGGAAGTTTTCAACAGCATGATCTCCGACCTGTGCCATTGCGAAATTGCCTCCCGTACTGAGGTTCCTAAATACGGTGATCACCGGGCTGGCGGAACCAACTACGATAATATCAGTACGGCCATCCTTATCCATATCGGCCGTGATCACATTGTCCGGATGGGAAAATAAGGTGTAATCCTCTTTTGCCGCAAATGTTATAGCCCCTGCTGTTGCAGTAGTGTTGATGAAAATGGAAAAGAAACCGGAGTTGCCACTGGTAACCACAATATCAGGTTTGCCATCGCCATTCAGTTCGGCAACGGCAAGACCGATGGAGCCATTACCGGTTGAAACATCCATTTTCGGATCAAAGGAAATGGCACCGCCTGTACTTGTATTTCTAAAGATCGATATTGTACTTACCAGGCCCGCGTTGGCATTGCTAACTATTATTTCTTTCTTCCCGTCACCGTCGAGGTCGGCTGTTGCTATTCTCTTTGGATCCGGACCTGAAACAAGATCAATTTTTTGAACAAAAGAAAGACTTCCGTCACGGCTGTCGTTCTTAATAACACTGACGTTATTGGAAACACTATTGGCCGTCACCAGGTCAGGTTTGCCATCATCATTAAAGTCACACATTGCAATGGCAAACGGATACACACCGGTGCCAATATTTGCTGCAATGGCAAATGAGTTGTGCGTAATCTGGGTAGTATCACTGTTGAAGCTCACGCTGAACGGCAATGGTGAATAAGCGGTAAGCCTGTTCGCAGTGACGCTAACAGGCTGGTAAGTCGCACCAGCCGGAACGACTGCAATTAATTGCGTCGGACTTGCAACGGATACTGTTGCCTTTACGGCACCAAAGAAAACCGTATTATTAGCGGGTGTAGGATCGAAGCTGGTACCAGTAATGGTAACGGTAGATCCCACCGGCCCAAACAGCGGATCAATTGAAGTAATGGTGGGAGCGCCAAAACTGAATCCCGGCAACTCAGCTTTGCCATTCGGAGTCACCACAGATACGGTCCCGCTTGAACCGTTATCTACGGTAGCTGTAATCTGAAAATTGTTATTGACGGTAAAGGAAGCCGCAGGTGTTTCACCAAACTTTACTTCCGTCGCACCAGTAAAATTTATTCCACTAATAGTCACCACCGTTCCTGCAACTGCTACGGCAGGCGAAAAAGAATAGATAATGGGGCCATTAAATGTAAATCCATCCAGCGTTCCGGTTCCAAAATTATTTATGACGCTTACAGCGCCGCTTGCACCGCCGGCCAATGTTGCGGTGATACCAGAACTGGAGTCGATATTAAATGAAGACGCAGGAATGTTTCCAAACTTTACTGATGTGACGTTTTCAAAGTTGCTTCCTTTGATCGTTACGACGGTTCCTTGTATACCTGATGTGGGCGAGAATGAAGTAACTACCGGTGCAACGTCGTATCCTGATAAATTTCTTAATACCGAGATCACTGTATTAGCTGAATTGCAGGCAATGATGTCCGGGCGTGAGTCGCCATCCAGGTCGCCTGTCGAAACAAAGAAAGGGTCATCACCCACCGGATAACTGACTGGCTGTTCAAACAAAATCACACCTGTGTTACTGATGTTTTTAAGTACGGAAACATCTTCTGAGTAGCGGTTGCAAGCAACCAGGTCGGGTTTGCCATCGCCATTCACATCGCTAATGGAAACACATACGGGATAATTTCCTGCATTAAAATATTGGCTAAGAGAAAATGATAAATTGCCGCCATCACTCGTATTTCTCAACGTAATTACTGAATTTGCTCCGCTGCCCGCAGCAACCAGGTCAGGCCTGCCATCACTGTCGAGGTCGCCAATTGACACAGTAAACGGTCCCGCAAAACTTGCAAAAGCCACCGGTGTGCCGAAGGAGATGGAACTTCCAGTTGACATATTTTTTAAAACATAAATTGAGGAAGTGCCGGCTTGAGTGGTAAACACAATTTCAGGTTTACCGTCGTCATTCAAATCGCCTATTGCTATTCCATACGGGCTATAAGCTACCGGGATATCTATTCTGTTATCGAATGAAATTTGACCTGGCGTGCTCGTGTTTCTGTACACGGAAAGTTTATCAGACGAAGCATTGACGACTGCAATGTCCGGTTTACCGTCGAGGTCAATATCGCCGGTTGCTACGGAATAGGGAGTATTTTCTGCTGCAAAATCAATTTTACCATCAAAGGAGATAAATGAACTACTGCTATTGTTCCGATAAACTGAAATGGAATGAAGATTATGGCTATTGGTAATCACGAAGTCAAGTTTGCCATCTCCGTCAAAGTCGGCCGTAGAGCATCCTTCATGGTTGAATCCGGTGGTTGCAAAATCCTGCCTGTTGTCGAACTGTATATTCCCATTTTGACTGGTATTTCGAAAAACTGATACCTTGTCGGAACTTCCCCGCGCCACCAAAACATCTGCCTTGCCATCATTATTAAAATCAGCCAATGTGCTGCTGTGCGGATACATGCCAGTTGAGAAATCCACTTTGGGAAGAAACGAATTGGAAATGAAAGATCCACCGCCTCCATCGAAGGTCACCACAAAAGGATTTTTTGAAAAACCGGCCAGGCCGATTACCGAAACGCTGATTACTTGATAAGTTGCGCCTTCGGGAACTGTAACAAACAACGTTGTATCGGTAGCGCCTGCAACGTTAGCCCTTACGGCCCCGAAATAAACTATATTATTAGCCGGTGTCGTGCTAAAACCGGTGCCCTCAATTGTTACAGGCGTACCCGAATTTCCAGAAACTGGAATGAATGAGCGAATTACGGGTTGAGAAACGCCGGGAATTGTAAGTACATGACAAGCGAAGATAAAAAAACAACTTCTCAGCAAACAGTTTGAATTTAAGAGGTTTTGGAGCGACAAAATAGCTATTAATGTTTGCAGACGCAAGTCTCTATCGATTCATTTTGTTGAGAAAAAATGACGTCTTATTATAGTTTATTTATATATTCTTTCCCGTAGCATGTCACACGGATATTTATCTTTGATCAAACAGATTGACATTTTATTTTTCTATGATCACACCACAAATTCTGGGATTGGCACAGCAGCTTTGGGATTATCATCACATGAATCATCAGTTGAAAAAATCGGATTGCATATTGGCATTGGGCAGTCATGATTTGCGCGTTGCCGATAGAGCCGCCGAATTGTATCTGGAGGGATGGGCACCACTTATTGTTATGTCAGGAGGTTTGGGAAATTTGACACAGGATATGTGGACGGTGCCAGAGGCGGACCAGTTTGCCGCGATTGCTATACAAAAGGGTGTGCCTTCGGATGCCATTTTGGTAGAAAATCAAAGTACAAATACCGGTGAGAATATCTTGCTCACCCAGGTCCTGTTAAAGAAAAAAGGTCTGGAGCCGCACAGCTTTATTGTAGTACAAAAACCTTACATGGAAAGAAGAAGTTATGCCACATTTAAGAAACACTGGCCAGATAAAGAGTTAATGGTGACATCACCTCAAATGCCAATGCTTGAATATGCCACCGATGAGATTCCACTGGAAAAAGTAATTAATATTATGGCAGGTGACCTGCAGCGCATTAAATTATATCCCTCAAAAGGTTTTCAAATACACCAGGAAATACCTGCCCCGGTATGGAACGCTTATGAGAAATTGTTGAGTTTGGGATTTGATAAACACTTAATTAGAGAACAATCATAGGCATAGTATTATTCAGATCAAACATTTAAAGGTATTGGCAGTACGAAATGGCATGTCCGGATATGAGTTTGGAAAATCAGCTTAATGAAGTTTTGCTGAGAGCCGACAATTACAGCATTCTGGGAAATAATCTCTCGTTGAACAGGCAAGAATGGTTCGGCTTGCGAGATTTGACATCTATGATTAAAACCTTAAAGTGCCGGCGCTTTTGAAATGACAGGAACTCAATACGGATTATTTTCAGTTCCAAAGACGTGCACCACCTTTTATTCCGTCCCGGTTTGTGGCCATCGTCACATTTTCGTCCAACTGAAATTTTATTTTTTTGGCATTGCCTCCTCCAAGATAGAGGTGATCATAGTTGAAAGTGCTTTTTAAAAGGTCCAAAACCTTTCTCATGCGCCTGTTCCATTTCTCTTCTCCGGCTTCTATCATTGCTTTATCGCCAATATATTGATCATATGTTCTGTCTTTCGACACCGGATGCTGACCCACTTCAATATGAGGCAAGAGAATACCATCTTTTAGGAACGCCGTACCAAAACCGGTTCCAAGTGTCGCCACAATTTCAAATCCCTTGCCGCTTGCAATTCCCAATCCCTGCATATCAGCATCATTCACTACTTTGGCGGGTTTCCCAAGCCGCGCTGCAAGCATTTGGGCAAGGTTCGTTTGTTTCCAAAAATCCGTGCCCAGGTTCGGAGCTGTGTGCACCACGCCATCCTTCACATAGCCCGGAAAACCAGCAGAAATTTTATCAAACCCATTCAGCCGTTGGGCCAATTGCTCGATCACAACCATCACTCTTTCGGGTGTCGCAGGCACAGGCGTAGCCAATTTTTCATATTCGGTTAGATTCTGTCCCGCGGCATCCAGCAAAACGGCTTTAACATTCGATCCGCCGATATCGATCGATAGAATTTTTTGTCCGCTTGTGACGGGAGTAGTGGTTTCTGCCATTTTAAAAAATTTCAGAGATCAGTAGGATTTGTGTTGTGACAAATAAAGTTATTAATAATCTTAACCTGCCGGCTCCGAAAAATTTCCTTATTGGATATTTGTTGAACTTTATGTTAATAAATACAGAGAATGATTCAGTTGTTTAAAGAACTTTTCGAATATAATCATCACTACAATCAGAAGTTGGCATTGGTTTTCGCGGAACAAGGCGATAAGATTCCTGAGAAGTCTATGAAGTGGTTTAGTCATATTCTGAATGCGCATCGCGTGTGGAACAGCCGAATATTGACGGTTGAAAATAAATTTGCCGTATGGCAACTGCATGAAATGGATGAGCTAATCGGGATTGATCGCACCAACTATTTCGATTCACTTAAAATCCTGGATGAAAAAAAACTGGAAACTGAGGTGAACTATCTCACTTCAAAGGGCGAGCCTTTTACAAATAGTATACGGGATATTTTATTTCATGTTATTAATCATTCCACCTATCATCGTGGCCAGATTGCGGCGGATTTTCGGGAACATGGCCTCGAGCCCATGGTCACGGATTACGTATTTTATAAACGATTAAAATAGGGAACACAGCTGTCAATGCAAAAAGGAAGTTCACCGACCTACGGACTTACACACCTGGCTATATCAGTGAAGGATATTGAACGAACAAAGCTATTCTATACCTCCGTATTTGATATGGAGGTTATGTATCATGAAAAGAACATGATCCAGCTAACTACACCGGGATGCAATGATATTTTAGTGTTCCAGGAAAATCTGAATGCGTCAACCGGCAGTTCAGCCGGCATTGCACATTTTGGCTTTAGGCTGAGGCAACCAGAAGATATTGAATTGATGAAACAAAAAGTAGTGAAGGCCGGAGGAGTTGTCAGGGATGAAGGTGAATTTGTCGCTGGAGCTCCCTATATTTTTTTCCTGGATCCCGATGGGTACGAGGTGGAGATTTGGTATGAACTATTGCCCTCGTCGTAAGAAAGGCTGCACACATGGGACAGCCAAATAAAGTAAAATCTACCGGTGTAATTTTTTTTCTTACATTCATTGAACTTCCTCATAACCCGTGAAGCGTGCTTTTCCGGATCTCCAGTGAAACAGTCTCAATTCATTACCTAATTATAAAGTCTTATGCAAAGAAGAAAATTTATTCAGAATTCGGGCCTTGTTGCTGTTGGAGTGGGCGTGTTTGGCAATATCATGTGGGAAAATGAGAAATTTATTGGTGACTCGCCAACCACTACTGATATTCTCGGACCATTCTACCGTCCTAACGCGCCTCTCAGAATGAATATAAATCCGCCGGGTTTTACAGGGCCTTTATTTCATCTTTCCGGTACTGTATTTAAGGAAGATGGCAAAACGCCATTTTCAAACTGCCTTGTTGAGATATGGCAGTGTGATGAGCATAAGGTTTATGATAACACCACCGATGAGTTCCGGTACCGGGGATCCCAACGGGTTGGGAAAAACGGGAAATATCAATTTACTACCGTTCACCCCATTCCTTATCCAATTGATGCTGCAGGCACGGTTTATCGCCCTGCACATATTCACATGCGCATTTCAGGTGAGGGACAACAGGATTTGATCACCCAGATATATTTCAAAAATGATCCTCATCTCGAAAAAGATGCCTCTTCCAAATCCCCTGATGCAGTTAACCGGATTTTGACGATAAAAGAGAATAGCAAGAAGGAACAGATGGTCGAATTTGACGTGGTGATGAAAAAAGAATTTAAGCCGTCACAGGAAGTATATAAAAAGTTATCTGGTATTTATGAAATGAATGACAAATCCCTGGTAGAGTTTTACAAGGACGGCGATATGCTTTTTGTAAAGAGAAATGGACAGATCATAGAGGGTATCGGGTATAAGGGGAACAATACTTTCGGAACGAACGAATTTGATGCAGTTTTTGAATTGCAAAAAGAGGGAGGCGTGAAAGTAAATATAACCGACTTCAGCATCATATCAGATCAGAAAAACGTTTATGAAGGTATCAAAACCTTTAAGTATTAGATATCACTATTTCTCTATAGCGATTCTCCAGGTTAGCAAGTTTCGGGTCGTTTGCTATTCATTGTGAATTTATTTTTGTCCTGTTAAACTAAAGAATATGAAAGAACAGGAGCAAACAAACTTCAGTCGCATTGCAGAAGCCATTGGCTATATTACAGAAAATTATAAAGCACAGCCAGGATTGGAAGAAGTAGCTGAAAAGATTCATGTAAGTCCATTTCATTTTCAGCGAATGTTTACCGAATGGGCGGGAGTAAGTCCAAAGAAATTCTTGCAGTATATCACGGTTGAGCACGCAAAGAAAATGCTTAAGGATGAACAAGCCAGCTTGTTCGAGACTGCGTTCGAAACTGGTTTGTCCGGAACGGGCCGATTGCATGACCTCTTTATCAATATCGAAGGCATGTCGCCCGGGGAGTATAAAAATGGAGGTGAGGAGCTTACTATTAACTATAGTTTTGCCGAAAGCCCCTTTGGGAATATTCTCGTTGCGTCTACTCCAAAAGGGATTTGTCATTTGGCATTTGCGGATGATGAAAAGTCCGCGTTGGAAGTCTTGAAAAACATGTTCCCCAGGGCCGGATATCGTCAAATGGTAGACATGTCCCAGCAAAATGTCCTCTACATATTTACTCATGACTGGTCCCGGCTTAACAAAGTAAAACTTCACCTCAAGGGGACAGCCTTTCAATTAAAGGTGTGGGAAGCCTTGCTTAAAATTCCAATGGGTCGGCTTGCCACATATGGCGGAATTGCAAACCAGATACGGCATCCAAAAGCCTCAAGAGCAGTTGGCGCTGCCATTGGAGATAATCCCGTCGCATTTCTCATTCCCTGCCACCGTGTAATTCAATCCTCAGGTGTTTTCGGACAATACCATTGGGGGGCAGTGCGTAAAACGGCAATGATAGGGTGGGAGGCCGCGCAAAAAGAAATTTTTAAAGCGTAGTAGCAAATTGACTACCATGGATAAATTAAAATCAAAGGACTTTTTAATTTGGGATGAAAGCCTTGCTGCCATGTTTTCTTGACTAGTAAAAACACTTCACTGTTTTTAAGAATAGGCCGGCTTTGAGGTTTGGCGAATAGTAATTTTTCATGCCAGTCAACGGCAAAAAAGTTATGTAAATCTTTGATATGAGTTTGCAAATTCGTTAGGTTTGTGTCAAGCCATCCCCCGCTGCAAAACACAAGAGTCTTACAGTTTTTAAGAAAACTCCGGTATTCCTTTGGGAAATTTCTTTAACGGTATTTATTCACATTTAAATCTTTTGTGCATGAAAAAATTCAACACTCGTTCACGTAATGAAAATTTGACCGCTACAATTGTTATTGCGACTGTTTTTCTCCTGACAGCGGCTCTTTCGGTTTTAGTTTACACCCTTACATAATATTTATTTGTAATGATGGGTTCCTGAAACCATCCGCCGCGGCGGATGGTTTTTGCTTAATGGTATAATTGACCTCGACAGTTTCAAAACCTTTGTAAATTGTTGTAGTCAATTGTCCCGGTTCTAAGTTTCTGAAAGATGTCGCCTGCCATAACCATCAACGAAGTGGTCGATCGCCTCGATGCAATTATTGCCGAGAGTATCCGCACAAAATCACGGTTGGGTTATTTTGCCTGCCTATACCGAAAAATGACTTATGCCATCAGGGATGCAATTGCCGGCAATGCCTTTGAGGACGGGGCGAGAATGGAAAAACTTGATGTGTGTTTTGCCAATCGTTACCTTGACGCTTACGATCAGTATATTTCAGGCAATAAACCCACGATGTCATGGCAAACCGCATTTTACGCCACGACCAGTGACAAGCTAACAGTTTTGCAACATCTTTTGCTGGGCATTAATGCGCATATCAACCTGGATTTAGGTATAGCGGCAGCCAAAATCAGCACACCTGAAACGATTGGCCAGCTATACAATGATTTCAATAGGGTGAACGATGTAATCGGAACTCTTTTTGGAGCGGTGCATTCAAGTCTTGCAAAAATTGCCTTTCCGGTCTATTTCATCAAAAAAATCAATCCTAAAAAAACGGGTGCTGTTTTGAATTTTAGTATCAGTAAAGCCAGGCAGACTGCCTGGGCCAATGCATTATTGATTTCCGAGATTGGTGAACAGGGTGAAAACCAGGTAATCGAAACAACCGATACAATTGTCTATAAAGTGGCACAAGGCATTCAGTCGCCGGGACGGCTAACGGGGACGCTGCTGCGGTGGATTTTATGGACGGAATCAAAGGATATTGCAAAGAATATTAATTGCCTGAAATAATTCGAGAGAAAATTAACTGAACAAGCCAGGATAAAATATCCGCCAAACAATGATGAGTCCCGCCAAGACCAGGATCAACAGCGCAATCCATTCAAAATTTCTGGCGACAAAAGATTTTTTATTATCCGGGTCCATTGATGGGGTTTTAAATAAGGGAAACGTCAAAGTTATTAATATAAACCGGCATCTTAATTACAAGGTATGGCAGCGGCATAAATAATTTCTCGTGTGATTACTTGCTCAGCTCTTTTTTTTAAATCGGAAATCACATTTTTTTTCCCCTTGGGCTATCGTGCCAGTTCGAATGAGTTGAAATAATTGCGAAATGATTATCTAGTTCGGAAATTATGTGGTTGGCCGCTTCCGGGTACCTTGTTCGGATTGTACGAAAAAAATATTTTTTATATCCCTTCATCAATCATTGTCAAAGCGCCAGATCACACCTATTTTCATTTCCAATAAGCGTAACGCACTACTGTATACCTCGGCCATTTGATGTTCGTGAATAGTTTGGGTGGATACATTGATAAATCGGATGCTTAGGGGAGCACTCTTATCTGTAATCGGCGCAGGATTGCTGGGATCGTTCTGGATATTTTCTTTGATGTCTTTTATGTTAATATACTCCAGCGTCGTTCCGTGCATCTGGTTCACTGAGATATCCAGCCACGCATTTTTAGGCTTTTTTGAGCTGCTTATATCTATTTGTACACCCGCTCCGTACGAGGCATAAAAGCTGTGGTCTTTAATAGGTGTCTTTTTTTCCAAAGGCTTGCAATCATCATCGTGCTCCGGATCTGCGACAAAGACCTTGCTGAAAAAACTGGCATAACCGAGCTTCCCGGTAACGTACGGATTTACTTTGGCCTCATCGAAAAGTGAATATCGTGTTATAAGCCCTGCCGTCAGTGTACTGCTGCTATAGCTAACCTGCGTTGTGATCCCTGAACTATCGGGAAAGCGAACTTCCTGGTCCTTGGTAAAGGAAGCATATTGTCCAAAACCGGCCTCAATTCCCCACGCAAGCCTGCTGATTTTTTTTAAATGAGACATGAAGACGAAGTTCATGCTGTGAATCGGCTTGATATTGTCCTTCATCTCTTTTTGCGGCAATGAAAGGGAATAAGAAAAGCCTCCTTTTATCTGTGCGGAAGCAACCAGGCCACTTAAAAACAATAAAGCAAGTAAGTAGAAAGCTTTCATATGTCAATTTTTATCGGTTAACTAAGTTCAGGCAACTGCCGGGAATGGCTTTTTTGGAAAGGAATTTTAAGCCGCAGTTTTAGAGGGTCCGAGGAATTCGTGATCTAAGCTACAACAAAAGATAGCCTTGTGAAACATTCTTCATGGCAAAAATTTAAAAGAAAATGATAAAAAAATATAATACAGCCCGGGGACTGCATAAATGATGAACGCACGGCAAAGTTCATTGTAGTTTGTGTAACTTCCTGAATTAAATTGTTTTTATGAGCGATGCGGAGTACCGCAAATTGGGGATGCACGTGCCAAGACAACCGTTATCGCGTCAACGGCCGTGGCTGATCGCAGGATTTATCCTGGTATTCATTGTGCTGCTCATTGCTGCCTATGGATATTTCACAGAAAAGTCACGTGCTTCATTCCGGGCGCGCCAGAAAAAAATCAATTATTCCGTTCCAATCAGGATTTACTATGAAACAGCGGTATATACGCCTCTTGGTCGATGTTAGCCAAGCTTGTTTGTTCGTTTTATGAATAGGACCTCGATTTTAATAGCATTGAGTTTTACTTCTTTTTTTTCGGCAGCGCAACCCGGGGCTGGGAATTATCGCGGCGTACTGGTTCGTGCAGATGGAAAGGAAGTGGTATTTAATATTGAAGTTTCGGGTGCCGGCGACCAAACACAATTGTTTATCAGGAATTACAACGAAAAGCTGCAGGCAACAGAGCTTTTAGTGAAAGGTGATTCATTTTTTTTTCGTATGCCAACCTTTGAATCAGAGTTCAGAACCGAAATTCAGAAAGACGGATCACTAAAAGGAGAATGGATAAAAGGCACGGCCACTAAAACACAGCATTGGCCATTTATGGCTTTGCCGGGCAAAAACCGGTTCGATGCGATAAAGGGTGTAGCAAAATATAATATAAGCGGGAGATGGGAAGTAACTGTCACCCGGCCCAATGGTACGACACGGCCGGCTGTGGCTGATTTTGTTCAGAAGGGAAACCAGGTCACGGGTACTTTTTTAACACCGACCGGTGATTACCGGTACCTGGATGGAATTGTTACAGGTGACTCTGTGCTGTTCTCAACTTTCGATGGTGCCCATGCTTATACGTTTTCTGCAAGGATTGCCACAAAAAAAAGAATTACGTCAGGATTTTTTGGTGCCGGGATCAGTGGAAAAGAAACATGGGTTGCTGAAAAGAATGCCAGGGCAATGCCGCCGGAATATGAAGCGCCCCGGATGAAGGAAGGATTTTCGAAACTTGATTTTATTTTTCCGGATATTGACGGAAATAATGTTTCAATAAGTGATAAGACGTTTAAGAACAAAGTCGTCATTATTCAAATCATGGGAAGCTGGTGTCCCAACTGCCTCGATGAGACCAAATTTCTTAGCGATTACTATGATCGGAACAAAGACAGGGGTATAGAAGTAGTATCGCTGGCATATGAATACAGTACAGATTTCCAGAGATCTCAAAAGAGTTTGAGAAAATTTCAGAAAGTATTTAACGTAAAGTATCCAATGCTGATTACGGGAGTTGCAGTGAATGATTCATTAAGAACAGAAAAAACGCTGCCACAAATAACTCCGATTAAGGCTTTTCCTACCACTATTTTTCTTGATAAAAAAGGAAACGTGCACGAGATCCACTCAACTTTTTATGGACCCGGAAGCGGTAAGTTATATGATGAATACATAAAAGAATTCAACGCTACGGTGGACGGGTTGCTGGAAACAAAAAGCTAGACTCTTGCTCGGGGAGATCGCTGTCCTTCTTGGATATTGTGATACAAATTCAAATAGATTTGTTGATTGCCCAGGCGTAGTAGTCCCGGACAGGACTATGTGGTTTGCGATTTGTTTATCCAGTTAATCGCTCCCTTTCCATAGTTTCTAAAGCTCAGCGCCGCCAGATTGTTAGGCACGTTAACGCGTTTAACCATTGAAGATGGAACAATCGTTACATTCCCTGAATCGAGCCGTGGCATTTCGGGGATAAACACGGTGCAAACTCCTTCACTTTCTTCTACAAGGAAACCCATATTCCAGGAATCTCCGTCTTGCAGGAGCACCGGTTGCATGTTTCGCTCAACCTTTTCACCTACGGCGTCTGCTGCAATGGATCTTACAAGCGTATATCCAGGCAAAAAACAAAGGACATTGTCTTCAATTTTGCCAACCCACCGTTTGACGCGGCGGGACCGAAAAATTAATCCGCCGATAAAACAAAAAACAATGAGGAGTACGATCCCAATGATGGTCGCGCCGTCTAATCCGAAAAAAAAATCAGGTAACCTGGAAGAAACGGGCTTCGCAATTCTTACCAGGATTTCATACGCTTTTTTGAGTATGATAAATAATAATGTTACCGGAAGCAGGAATATAATGCCCCCCGTAAGCGTGGTGCGAAGAAATTTCATCATTGATTTTATTTTGATAGTGTTGAATGCGGTTTTGATCCTGTTGTAAGTTAATTTTTATTCGTGAAGGGGGTCATGATTTCATTGATCCGTCGACAATACCCATGGTTTCCTTAGCATTTACCAACGGCTGTGGATAAATTTTCAAGGCAAAAACCCTTCTATCGCTCTTACTTGCATCTGCCAGCCTTCAATCATTGAAATACCTGGATAGATCAATGAAGCCAATCGCATCTTATTAGTAATGGGCTACTGCTAAAGAACATTATATGGCGGAACCTGCTGCATCAAATCTAATTGAACACAAAACTGACCGGCAAAAGGAACAGGATAATGAACTTGTCTTATCATACACGACAATGCGCAACCTGATCGGGTTTAGCGGGATGTTGTTACCATTGGTGCTGATGTTGTTTACGAAAGAGGCTAACGGCATGTTTGTGGAACCCTCCATCAGCGATTATTATTATACAAAGAATGGCGATATCCTTGTCGTTCTGTTAAGCGTTTTAGGCGTTTTCCTGATTACCTATAACGGATACGACTGGAAGGAAAAAGTCTTGACAACCCTGGCGGCATTTTGTGCCATCGGCGTTGCGTTTAGCCCCACGGGTTCAGTAAATACTGATCCTAACAGTGTTCATACTACCATAAACTTTGGCGGTCACATAATACATTTTGTGTTTGCCGCTGTTTTCTTTATTTCGTTGGCAATAGTAACGCTGGCATATTTTCCCAAAACAGATAGCCCAAAGACCATCAAACCCGATGGGAAAAAAACTGCAAAATCGAAACGAAATATGGTGTATAGAATTTGCGGCTGGACCATGATCGTTTCGGTTGTCTTACTTTTGGTTTACTTCCTGCTACTGGATGCTGGTACAATAAAAACCGATTTTCCTGTTGTCTTTCTCCTGGAAACAATAGCCGTGGAAGCCTTTGGAATCTCGTGGCTTACCAAAGGGGAAACCCTGCTGCCTGATGGGGAGCATTATATGATGAAAGCCATTCGAACGGTTAAGAAAAATCTAAAAGGGGTTAATGATTCCCCGAGGGAATAATACAACTGTCCTTTACTGAGTTATACCCCCACTGTGGATAAGTCGGGTTTGAACGTAAAGGTCCTATTCTATTTTATTTGCAATCAGCTAAATTCGCAGCAAAAATTAACGTTGACGCTGGATTTGAGCGGATTTTTTGATTATGAGGATTTTACTTATTATAAAAAGTGTCATTCATCCGATTCACGTTGGTTCTCATAGCTGAACAGAAACATGAATGGGAGAGTATGATGCTTTTATTTCGCGCATTAAAAATTTAGTAAAGACGACCAGTATCGGCGCAATCGATAAATAAAATATCTTTTGAAAACACATGCGATGGCAAAAGAAAAAGAATCTGTAAAAGAATCGAAAGGAACCAATCTTTTTGACTATACCGAGGAAAGCATCAAGAGCCTGGACTGGAAGGAGCATATCAGGTTGAGACCGGGAATGTATATTGGCAAGCTGGGAGATGGCAGCAGCCCCGATGATGGAATCTATGTGTTGGTAAAAGAGGTGATGGACAACTGTATTGACGAATACACAATGGGCTATGGAAAAACGATCGAGCTAACCATCGAGGGAAAAACGGTGATCATTCGCGACTATGGCCGGGGCATTCCATTAGGAAAAGTGGTGGATGTGGTAAGTAAAATCAATACCGGCGCCAAATATGATAGCAAGGTCTTTCAAAAATCGGTGGGATTGAACGGGGTCGGGACAAAAGCTGTGAATGCCCTGAGCAACTATTTTAAGGTAACGGCATTCCGAGAAGGGAAAGAAAAAACTGCAGAATTTCAACGCGGCGTGCTGGTAAAAGAACACCGGGAAGGGAAAAGCGGTGAACATAATGGAACGATGGTAAGTTTCATCCCGGATGATTCCATGTTCAAGAACTTCAAATTTCATCCTGAGTTCCTGGAAAGCCAGATTTGGAACTACTGTTATTTGAATGCCGGGTTGAAGATTATTTTTAACGGCAAGACCTATGTAAGTAAAAACGGCTTACTCGACCTGCTGCAGCGAAAGACGAATGAAGATGAAATTCGCTATCCCATAATTCACTTGACTGGTGATGATATAGAAGTAGCTATCACGCACAATAATGACTACGGTGAGGATATCTACAGTTTTGTTAACGGCCAGCATACTACCCAGGGTGGAACCCATCAGCAATCATTCCGGGAAGCTTATGTAAAAACCGTCCGTGATTTTTTTAAAAGGGATTACGATGCATCGGATATCCGGACAGGGATTGTTGCTGCCATTTCTGTACGGGTGATTGAGCCTGTATTTGAAAGCCAGACAAAAACAAAGCTGGGTTCACTGGCGGTTGAAGAAGGTGGAAAGAGCATGAAGCAATTTGTGGGTGATTTCTTTGCAAAAGAATTGGATAACTACCTGCACAAACATCCTTCCGTTGCAGACGGTTTGAAAAAACGCATTGAACAAAGCGAAAAGGAACGTAAGGAACTGGCAGGTATTAAAAAACTTGCAAATGAAAGAGCGAAGAAGGCCAATCTTCATAATAAGAAACTTCGCGACTGCCGCGTGCATTTAAATGATGAACCTCCATCAAAAGGCAGGGAAGAGTTCGTGGCCCGGCAGAAGGAGACGACGATTTTTATTACCGAAGGTGACAGCGCAAGCGGATCTATAACCAAATCGAGAAATGTTGAAACACAGGCAGTATTTAGTCTGCGTGGTAAACCCCTGAATAGTTTTGGATTGACAAAAAAAGTCGTTTACGAGAATGAAGAGTTTAACCTTTTGCAGCACGCATTGAATATTGAGGAGGGCATGGAAGGACTCCGGTTCAACAATATTGTGATCGCAACCGATGCAGATGTGGATGGAATGCATATTCGGTTGCTGCTGATGACGTTTTTCCTGCAGTTTTTCCCGGACCTCGTTAAGCATGAAAAGGTTTACATCCTGGAAACACCGCTGTTTCGCGTTCGCAATAAACAGGAGACAATTTATTGCTTTGATGAAAGCGAAAAGCAGGCTGCAATAAAAAAGCTCGGAGGTAAGACAGAAATCACCAGGTTTAAGGGGCTTGGGGAAATTTCACCGGATGAGTTCGCACAATTCATCGGGTCCGATATGCGTAAACAGTTAATGCGCCTCGAGCAGGGCGATCATATTCAGCAGCTCCTCGAATACTATATGGGAAAGAACACGATGGAAAGGCAGGATTTTATTATCAATAATCTCAAAGTTGAATTGGATAAAGTTGACGAAGGAAGTTAAGGTTTAAAGTTCCACAGAATTAAGATACCTGTCTGCCGACAGGCAGGCTTGGACTTTAAACGATTCAAGTGACATGAAGAAAAAAATTAAAGCATATTTATTCCGGTTGCTGGGAGAGGAGAATTATCTGAAGATGCTCAATAAAGGCTTCTTTTTTATGTACCACACTGGTCTTCTCAGGTCCAATGAAGGGTATAAGTACCATTATTTCGTAAAGCGACTGATAAAAAAAGGAGACACCGTTGTTGATATTGGTGCTAACCTCGGCTATTTCACCAAATTGTATTCAAATTGGGTTGGCGATAGTGGGAAAGTTATCGCGATTGAGCCCGTGCCCCTGTACAATAAAATTATTAAATGGAGTTGCCGGAGAAGGAAGAACATCACACTTTATCCTTTTGCCCTGGGAAGGGAAGAAAAGAAAGTGCATTTAGTTACCCCTGATCATTTTGGCTACCTGCGAACGGGGCTGCCGCATATTTATGATGAAAAAAACAGTAAACCGTTATCGGAATACGAGTTTTCATTCGAGGCAGATATGAAAAAGGCGAACGATTTGTTTGAAAATTTTGACAGGATAGATTATCTCAAGTGTGATATTGAAGGATATGAAGAAGTCGTGATCCCGGAAATACTTCCTGTCCTGAGGAAATTTAAACCCATCATTCAAATTGAAACATGGGGTGAACACAAACCGGTTGTGGAAGCTGCTTTAAACCGGGAAGGATTTGTAAAATTTTATGTTGATCAGTCGGCACTAAAAAAAGCAAAAGCTGGAGAAGAGGATCCCGCGGGAGATTTAATTTTTTTACATAAAGACAAAAAAATATGATACATATCGTATTCAACGAATCAGAGGTAGACCTGATGAAAGAAGTGATGAGCCTGGATGATACTTTGGCCGGCGAAGTAGTACAGATCAAAGATGACTTTGCCGTTGGACCTTTGCACCAGCTCGACACCAACGAAGGGTGGCAGGCAAGATATGACTGGTGGATGAGTCTCCTTGAAAACTCACACTATGCAGGTTCGAATAATGTAAAATTTGACGACCGTAAAACTGTTTTTGAGTTAAAGGAAAAATTAATGGCTGATCCGGCACTCCAAATCTGGATTTGGATGGGACAAAATCAGCACGATGTGTCCGGATACTTTTGGCTAATGCCGCAATTACGCGAGTTTGTCGGAAGAGTCATGATTCTGTACATGAATAATCTTCCATTCATTAATGAAAAAGGGCAGATATACTATCCTTCGTGGATTGGCGATATCCAACCCAAAGAATTTTTAAAAGCTAAAAAGCTCGCACGGCCGATCACTTTAAGTGAGTTTGAAGTAGATCCGGACGAATGGAAAAGATTATGTGAAGAGAATTCGATGGTAAGAATCCTGGAGGGAGGCAAGAAGATCGTTGGAAAGGAAGAAGCTTTTTATGACAACGACATCATCAGAAACGTTACCCCGGAGTGGCAAAAAGGAGCCCGCGTTATTACAAATACGCTTCACCGGATGAAAATAAAAACAGGGGATGTTTTTTTAATGTGGCGAATGAAAAAATTGATCGCTGACGGCAGGATAGAGGTAACCGGTGACACAAATAAAGGATGGAAAGACTTTGATGTGAGGCTAGCAGGATCGAAAATGGAAGCGACGGCTGAAGCGCAGGTTGCGGAAGAGTAGCTTAACTTCTATGCTAAAAATGTTCAATATCCAATGTTCAAGCTCAATGTTCAATGAATATCCTTAGTTAGTTTAAGAGAGTAAACCTGGCAATTAGGTATCTAAAAGTTGAACATTGAACATTGA
>Ga0207701_10001170_pt1 | contig 27779 bp, 16 predicted proteins | sample KBSSwiSSwithPhiX_FD_184294 | JGI IMG/M metagenome (GOLD analysis project Ga0207701, IMG submission 184294) | Switchgrass rhizosphere bulk soil microbial communities from Kellogg Biological Station, Michigan, USA, with PhiX - S5 (SPAdes) (version 2) | ecosystem: Environmental > Terrestrial >... | reverse complement strand
CGGTCACAGGGATAAGTGTATCCCGTCCGGACCCCGATCCCGTCCTCTTCGCGCTCAGGGGCTTCGGCTTTGGGCTCTGGGCTCGGATGGCTGAAGGCTCAGGGCTGAAGGCTCAAGGCTCGCGGCTGCCGGCTGAACCTTGAAGGCTGAACCCTTGCCCGGCACTGTTTTTGCTGCTTGATAGGTCGAGGGCCAAGATCATGGATGTCAGCCACGCGCGACTTTGCTACCTCGAAGCGTCCCGGGTGCTGGGTCCAACCGGATTCCTGGCTGCCCTCGATGTCCGCACCAAGCTCGATCAGCCGCTCGGCAGTATCGACGGGGTGGTCATCGACCCAGCCGAGCGCAAGCTGCGATTCTTCGTCGTCGAACCGGAAGGAAGCGTGAATCACCGAAGGATTCTGCTGCCTGTCGAAGCCGCCGCGGCGGTCGCCCCCGAGGGCGGAACGCTGCGGGTGGAGCTCGAGTCCGGCGAGATGGCGGCCCTCGACGAGTTCGACATGGCCGACTTCCGTGAGTTCACCGAGGAAGACGCCATCGCTCCCACGCTGTCGCGCTATCTCGCCTGACGCGACCCCACGCGCTTTTCGGCATCGCCCGACTGTCCCGTCCTGTGACGTTGGTTACCCTCCTGTAACCGGCGGTCACCACGCCAGCTTCGCAATTCGCGTCGTCCATCGAACCGTTCGTCCCTGATTCCCGTAACATTGCGCGGGCGGACCCGTCGTTCATCGATCGGTGCGCATGGAGGAATCATGAAGCGACTGGTGGCAGGTGTAGTGGCGGGAATGATGGTGCTGGGCAGCGCGGCAGCAGTAATCGCGGCTCCCCAGGACACACTGGCGGCGCGCGGTACGGTCACCGCGATCGCGGGTGATGCGCTGACCGTGTCGGTCAAAGACCAGCCGATGAAGTTCATCGTGGACGGCACGACCGACGTGGTCGCGCCCGGCGGCGGAACCATGACCCGGGCGGCCAAGGCGGACGGCAAGAAGGGCGTGCCGATCACGTCGGTGGTCAAGGTCGGGCAGACCGTCGAAGTGAAGTACCACATGCCGGCGATGCACGCCGCCAGCGTGCGGGTGCTGAGTGCGCCGAACCCGGGTGCCCCGACGGCAGCGGCGCCGCACGCCGCGGCCCCCGCCAAGGCGGACGCGCCAAAAGCCAAAACCAGCAGCGCGAACGGGCAGGTGACCGCGGTCACCGGCTCGTCGCTGACCGTGAAGACCAGCACCGGCGACAAGACCTACGCCATCGACGCGAAGACCCGCGTGATCGGCACCGGATTCGGGACCAAGGCCAAGGCAGACGCTGCGGTCGGGAAGAAGCAGACCCTGACCGAACTCGTCGCCGTCGGCGATACGGTGTCGGTGACGTTGTCCGACGCGGCGGTAGACCACGCGACCGCCGTGCGCGTCACGAAGAAAGGCAAGTAACCGCTCTCTGGTGCAGCCGCGGGGGCCCACGGGCCTCCGCGGGGTCAGCCCTGCCTCAGGACCGACGCCGGATCGAGCCGCGCCGCCCGGCGCGCCGGAATCAACCCGGCCAGGCGCCCACCACCATCAGCACCACCGTCGCGGCGACCAGCGTGATCGGATCACGAGGCTGCAGGCCGTACAGCAGCATCGCCACGAAGCGCGCCGCCTCGCCGCCTCCGGCGATGTTGAACCCTCGCATCGACCAGGCCGCAGCGCGGCCGAACCGGTCCTGGTGACCTGATCAACAATCAAGATTCCGGCGCAGCCGCGCCAGCAGGAGGATGCGTGCAGCTCGAAGGGGTGTACTCGGTTCTGCCGACGCCGTTCACGGCCACCGGCGAGGTGGACGACGACAGCTTGCGGCGTGTGGTGGATCTCTTCATCGGAGCGGGGGTCAATGGCGTCACCGTACTCGGTGTCACCGGCGAGGTCGCCCGGCTCGACGATGGGGAGAGACAGCACGTGCTGGAGGTGGTGACCAGCCACGTCAACGGACGCATTGGCGTCGTCGCCGGCACGACCGCGGAAGGCACGCGAACCTGCATCGGCTACTGCCGCAACGCCAAGGCCGCCGGGGCGACGGCGGTGATGGTCAGTCCACCGCGCATGCCGAAGCTCAACTCCGAGGCGGTCGTGCGGCACTATCACGCGCTGGCGGAGGCGGTGGACATCGAAATCGTCGTGCAGGATTTCCCTCCGATCTCCGGCTATGCGATGGAGCCGTCGCTCCTGGCCCGGATCGCGCGCGAGATTCCGCGCGCCCGCACGATCAAGCTCGAGGATCCACCGACGCCGTTCAAGACCTCGCGGATCCTCGAGCAGGCTGATGGCCTGGAGGTGCGCATCTTCGGCGGTCTCGGCGGCGTGTTCTTGCTGGAAGAGCTGATGGCTGGGGCCACCGGCGCGATGACCGGATTCGCCTATCCGGAGATCCTGGTGCAGATCGTCCGGCTGTACAGAGCGGGCCAGATCGACGAGGCCGCGGCGATCTTCTATCGGTCTGTGCCGCTCATTCGGTTCGAGTTCCAGGACGGCATCGGGATGGCCATCCGGAAGGAAGTGCTGCGCCGCCGTGGCGCGCTGACGGCCGCGGCGACGCGGGCGCCGGCCGCCGGACTGGATGCGACGACCCGCGCGGCGCTGGATCGCGTATTGGCATGGACCGAGGCGCAGGCGGCCGAGGCGCCGTCGGGGCGCGCCTGATCGGATTGCGAGGACGTAATGGATCTCGGGCTCAAAGGAAAGGTGGCGATGGTCGGCGGGGCGAGCAAGGGTCTCGGCTTCGCTGTCGCGCAGGCACTCGCCGCTGAAGGCGCCGTCGTCTCCATATCGTCGCGCAACGAGGCGGCGATTCAGGCCGCCGCCGCGAAGCTGGGTGGTCAGACGCTCGCGACGGCGGTCGACGTCAAGTCCGCCGCGGACATTACGAAGTGGGCTACTGCGACCATCGACCGATTCGGTGGCGTCGACCTCCTGCTCTGTAATGGCGGTGGCCCGCCGGCAGGTCCGTCGCTGTCGTTTGACGATGCGGCGTGGCAGGACGCGACGAACCTGCTGCTGTTCAGCGCGCTGCGCATGATCCGCGCCGTCGTTCCCTCGATGACGGCACGCGGGGGTGGCGCAATCCTCGTCTCGACGTCATCGTCGGTGAAGGAGCCGATCCCGAACCTGGGGCTCTCGACCGTGCTGCGCGCTTCCGTATCCGCGCTGGCCAAGACCCTCGCGCTGGAGCTCGCGCCGTCGAAAATCCGTGTCAACCAGATCATCCCGGGGCGGCTGGACACCGACCGCGTCCGCGAACTCGACGAGATCAACGGCAAGAAGCAGGGCATCTCCGCCTCGGAGGCGAAAGCCAGGTCGTCGGCGGCCATCCCGATGGGCCGATACGGTGAGGCCGACGAGTTCGGCCGCGTCGGCGCATTCCTGCTCTCGAACGCTGCCTCCTACATGACCGGCGCAACGGTACAGGTCGATGGCGGGCAGATTCGGAGCGTACTCTGAGACCTGACGGATCAGGGGCTCGGGACTCGGGACTAGGGACTGGGGGCTAGACGGATCGGTGCTCAGCCGCCGGCCGGTGAACCTTGAACCCCAGTCCCTAGTCCCTACTCCCCGGTACTCCCACGTCCCCAGCCCCCAGTCCCGAGAAGGATTGTCCATGAGTTTGATGCGGAAGGCGCTGCTCGCGGGATCGACCAATCCGTGGCTGCGCGACCACGCGACGCGATACGGGTTCGTCCGACGCTCCGTGTCGCGCTTCATGCCCGGCGAGCGGATCGAGGACGCGCTGCGTGCGGCGCGCGAGTTGTCGGGCGACGGGATCACTACCATCCTGACCCACCTGGGCGAGAACCTCACCTCGGCGGCCGAGGCTGAGGAGGTCACCCAGGATTACCTCGACGTGATGGACAAGGTCGCCGCATCGGGACTCGACGCGCAGATCTCGATCAAGCCGACGCAGCTTGGGCTCGATCTCGACCGGGCGTTGTGCGAGCGCAACCTCGATCGGCTGATCGAGCGGGCCGAGCAGCGCGGCAACTTCGTGTGGATCGACATGGAGAGCTCGCCTTACGTCGATCCGACCTTGGAGCTCTACACGCGCGGGCGGGCGCGGACCGCGCGCATCGGCGTGGCGATTCAGGCGTACCTGTTCCGCACGGCCAAGGACATCGAGGCGCTGATCCCGCTCGGCTCCGCGATCCGGATCGTCAAAGGCGCCTACCTCGAGCCCACCGATGTCGCGTTCGCGAAGAAGGAAGACACCGACGAGAACTTCTACAAGCTGTGCGTGCGCCTGATGGCGCCGGACGCACAGCAGGCGGGCGTGCTGCTGCACATCGCGACCCACGACATCGCGCTGGCTGATCGCCTGAATGCATGGATCGCGGCCAACCAGGTGCCGACCTCGGCCTACGAGTTCGCCATGCTGTACGGCATCCAGCGGGAGCAGCAGCTGCGGCTGGCCCGCGCCGGCAAGCGCCTGCGCGTTCTCATCAGCTACGGCGAGTACTGGTTTCCCTGGTACATGCGCCGGCTGGCGGAACGTCCGGCCAACGTCTGGTTCGTGTTGAAGAACCTGAAGTAGATCGCCGGCTCAGAACGCGAAGCCGACCCCGAGGTGGACGCGCGTGTCGCCGTCGTCCAGACCGTGGGCGACGTCGAGATTCAGGCGCACCAGCGGAGCGATGAGGAACACGCCGCCGCCGACGCCCTGATGCCACACGCTGTCGGAGGGGTGCCCGGGTGCGTCCCACGACTTCCCCGAGTCGAGGAAGCCGAGCACGCCCAGCCGCGCGGTGTGCAGGACGGAGGTGAGCGGCACGCGCACTTCCGCTGACGTCACCAGCAAGCGGTCGCCGTCAAAGGCGCCGGCGCCAAAGCCGCGCAGCGTCGATTCGCCGCCGAGCAGCAGCCGCTCGTAATCCGGCAGACGTGCTGACGCGGTGGTGTATTGCACGCGCGCCGCGGCGACGACCTGCCTGAAGAGTCCCGCGTAGCCGCGTGCGTCGGTGGTGTAGAGATCAATGCGCTCCGGCGCGCTCCGGATGTGCAGTCCAGTCCATCCGGTTCCAAGGTAGACAGCGTTGCGCGGGAAATTCGGGTCGGCGCGGGTATCCAGCGCCGCGTCGGCCCCCACCGTCCACAAGTCGTCATCCAGCTCACCGAAGCTCACCGAGCTGCGCGAGGCCAACCCGCCGAGTTTAACGAACCGCGCCAGGCGGCGCTCGGCACGGCCGCGCCACTCGACGCGCCGATCGTCGATCTCGAAGCGGGGGTTCTCACGCTGCCAGATCGCGATGCTGGATTCGAGGCGGGTGAAGGGACCGCGTTTGAACGTGCGGTCGACCTCCAGCGCGGCGCGGCGCGTGCCGCCCCACGTCAGCGGCACCGACAGCCGTTCGCCGCCACCGAACAGGTCGATCGTGCTCACGCGGCCGCCATACGTGAGCCCATAGCCGTCCGCGTAGTTGACGATCGGCAGGAACATCAGCCGATCGCCGACTCGCCCGAGCGGCCGCGTCGAGCGCTGAATCACGCCGCCGGCCGAGAATGTGCCCGGCTTCTCGTGCACGATCAACAGGACCGCCACATCGCTTTCGTCGCTGAGCGAGCGATACCGCTTCCGAACTTCGACACTGTCGAACTTGCCGCTTTGCTTCAGCCGCTCCTCGGCCGCGCTCAGCGTCTCCGCCGTCACCGTCTGCCCGAGACTCAAGCCCGCCAGGCTGATCACGTCAGCATCGAGCACCGCCGCGTTGCCATGTACGCGGATTTCTCGAACTACCTCAGCGGACTGTAACGGTTCTAGTGGTGCGGAAGGTTCGACAAGTTCGACAGGTGCTGGTTCGAAAGGTTCGTCGGGTTCAGCGGCTGACGCGGTTGGGTCCGGTTCGCTTGGCCCGCCGGTCTCGAGCGCACTCGCCGCATCCTGAACGCTCAATCCGGAACGTTGAACCGCGATCGGCGAACCCTGAACCGTGAACCCTGAACCCTGAACCATCTTCGGCACTCGAATAATCGACTTCACCTCCGCCAGGCGATAGTTCGCGAACTGCCGGGCGTAGGTGGCCTCGAACGGACCGGCGGCGAGCGAGACGCCGGCGTGGACGTTCAGGTCGTGCGGCAGCCAGATGCCGGGGAAGGGCTGGCTCATGGTCATCGAGGCGTGGATCTCGTCGACGCGCACCAGCCACGCGCCGGGGAGAAAGTCCATCCACACGTTGTCGAAGGTGTACTTGACTATCTGATGCTCGGCGGCGTCGATCCACATCGTGACCATCGCCGTCTTGTTCATCTTGCGATCGATGTTGGCCTCCGCCTGCTGTTCGCGATCACTCGGCGCCTTCTTGGGCTTGTCGGACTTGCGGTCGTCGTGGTCGTTGTCGTCGAACATGTGCGTCGGGTAGTACTCGACCCGCAGCACCTGGTGGCCGTCGAGCAATTCGCGTCCAGCGAGATAGTAGTTGCCGGCCTCGAACTTGAAGTCCATGAAGTAGGCTTCAGAGACGAACCGCGGCGTCGCGATCGGGGTCTCGCCCGAAACCGGCGCTTCGGCCGGCGGCGGCTCCGCCGGGCTGCCCGTCTTGTCGGCGTCGCGCTTGGCCTTCCGCTCCAGCCGCTCGCGCTCACGATGGATCCAGTCGTCCTCGTACTTCCGCCGATCCGCCTCGCTCACCGTCACGCCGTCGAAGCGGACCGGGCTGCGCACGTGCATCCCGTCCCGCACGTACCACGAGAACTCGCGGCGGCCGCGATGGAGCGGCACCCGGCCCGGGCCGAGCAGCTCGAAGGTCTCGATGTCGTCGAGGATGTATTGCTGGAGTGTCTGGCGGTTGACGTCGCGCCTCGCGAGCACCTGGGCCATGAAGGCATCGAGCTCGCTGGGAGCGGCAGCGGTGGCGGGGGGCTGCCCATAGGCGAGCCCGGACAGCGCCGCCGCGAGCGCGAACGACAGGCTCGCGCCGATCAGACGATGGGTCACGGGGATCCTCCGGGGGCGGGCTGGCAGGCCTGGTCGCAGTAGACGGAGACCCGGCGGCGCCGGTTCCGTCCGGACGCGCGGCGCCGGCCCGAAATCAAGCATAACTCGGCCGCGCATGCTGAAACGGCGCCTCGAGTGCCGGCGTATCGTCGCTAATGCCCAACCCGGTCCGTTCGAAGGCCGGCGGCGTGCCGGCCGGCACGTCGCTGCTGCCGCTCCTCCTCGTCTTGTTCGTCGGCAGTGGCTGCGCGGCGCTGATCTACGAGGTCGTCTGGCTCCAGCTGCTCCAGCTGGTCGTCGGATCCTCGGCGTTCTCACTCGGCGTCCTGCTGGGCACGTTCATGGGCGGCATGTGCCTCGGCAGCCTCCTCCTGCCACGCTACGTGTCGCCGACGGCACACCCGCTGCGGGTCTACGGATATCTCGAGATCGGGATTGCGGTGGTCGCGATCGCGGTGCTCTATGGGGTGCCGGTGGTTGGCAACCTCTATGCCGCCAGCGTGCCGCATGGGTACTCCGGGATGCTGCTGCGCGGCCTCCTGTGCGCCGCCTGCCTGCTTCCTCCGACGATGCTGATGGGCGCCACGTTGCCGGCGATCGCCCGCTGGATCGGCCGGACCGGCGAAGGCGTGTCCTGGCTCGGTTTCTTCTACGGCGCCAACATCGCCGGCGCGGTCGGCGGCTGCCTGCTGGCCGGCTTCTACCTCCTTCGCGTCTACGACATGGCGACGGCGACGTTCGTCGCGGTCGCGATCAACCTGGTGATCGGTCTGCTCGGGCTGTGGCTCGCGGCATCGACCGGCGAAGCCGATCCGGCGGACAGTCGGATCAGGCCCGTGCGCCTGGACGAACCGGGTGAGGGTGGGCCCGCGATCTACATAGCGATCGGGCTCTCCGGCCTCTGTGCGCTGGCAGCGGAAGTGATCTGGACCCGCATTCTCTCGCTGATGCTCGGGGCGACCACCTACACCTTCTCGATCATCCTCGCGGTGTTCCTGACTGGTCTCGGGATCGGCAGCAGTCTCGGCTCGATGCTCGCCCGCCGCACGTCGCCGCGTGCCGCCCTGGCGGCCTGTCAGGCGCTCGCCGGTCTGTCGATCGCCTGGACGGCGGTCATGCTCGGCGACTCGCTGCCGTACTGGCCCGTCAACCCGTGGCTCTCGACCAGTCCCTGGTTTCTGTTTCAGCTCGACATCGCACGCTGTGCCTGGGCGCTGCTGCCAGCAACGATCCTGTGGGGCGCAAGCTTCCCGCTCGCGCTCGCCGCGGCCGCCGGACCGAATCAGGATCCCGGACGCCTGGTCGGCGGTGTTTACGCCGCCAATACCATCGGCGCGATCGCCGGTGCGGTCCTCTTCAGCCTGGTGATTGTCCCCGACGCCGGGACGCGCAGCGCGCAGCGCTGGCTCATCGTCCTCAGTGGCGTGGCGGCGATCGCCGCGCTGCTCGCGCGGAACCGGCGCACGATCGCCGGACCGGCGCACCCGCCGCCGCCCCGCGGGCGCGCCGCCGCCATCGCGGCAGGTGCGGCGCTTCTCGCCTTCGCCGGATCGCTCGTGCCGGCGGTGCCGGCCGGCCTCATCGCCTACGGCCGTTCGCTGCCGACCCGCGACGAGACGGGCACCCGCTACCTCTATGTCGGCGAGGGCATGAACGCCTCGATCGCGGTGTCCGAGCTGACCGGTGGCATCCGCAACTTCCACGTCAGCGGCAAGGTCGAGGCCTCGAGCGAGCCGCAGGACATGCGTCTCCAGCGGCTCCTTGCTAACGTGCCCGCGCTCCTCCACAGCGCGCCCCGCTCGGTCCTGGTAGTCGGCTTCGGCGCCGGCGTGACGGCCGGCTCCTTCGTGCCTTACCCCGACGTGCAGAAGCTGGCGATCTGCGAGATCGAGCCGCTCATTCCGCAGCGCGTCGCGCGGTTCTTCACCAAGGAGAACTACGACGTCGTGCACGACCCGCGCGTCCGGATCATGTTCGACGACGCCCGGCACCGCGTCCGGACGATGGCGGAGACCTACGACATCATCACGTCGGATCCGATCCATCCGTGGGTGAAGGGGGCGGCGACGCTCTACACCAGGGAATACTTCGAGATGGTCCGCCGCCACCTGAATCCCGGCGGGCTGGTCACGCAGTGGGTACCGCTCTACGAGAGCTCGCCGGAGGTCGTGAAGAGCGAGATCGCCACGTTCTTCGACGTCTTCCCGAACGGCACCATCTGGGGCAACCTCAATCAGGGTGCCGGCTACGACATCGTCCTGCTCGGTCAGCGAGACGACGCTCCGCTCGACGTCACACACGCCGCGGAACGGTTGCAGGCTGCGCCGCGGGCCGAAGTGCGCGCATCCCTGGCTGACGTCGGCTACAACTCATTGCTCGACGTGCTCGGCACCTATGCCGGCCATGCCTCGGACCTCGCCGGCTGGCTGAAGGACGCGGACATCAATCGCGACAGCAACCTTCGCCTGCAATACCTGGCCGGGCTCGAGAACAATCAGTACCAGGCGGACACCATCTACCGCCAGATCCTCGCGTATCGCCGCGCGCCGGAGCCACACATCACCGCCGATCCCGCCATGATGCAGGCGCTGCGAGCCCGTATGGGGCAGCCGGATCTCGACGCCCGCTGACCGCCGCGCCGAGCGCGCGTCCTGGGATCGGGACCGCCAGACGCTGCCTGATATGCTTAGCGTTTTTGCAGGAGCAACCGAATGACGGTGTGGACCCGCGCGACCCCGCGGCTGGCAGCGGGGCTTGCGCTCGCGTTGGCCATGGCGGCTTCGGCATACGGACAGGGCCGCGGCGGACGCGGCCAGGCCCCTGAGCCCGAGCCCCTGCGCTGGCGGTTCATGGGTCCGTCGGTCGGCAACCGGATCGCCGCCGTGACCGGCGTCCCCGGTGATCCTTCCATCTATTACGCGGGTGCGGCGTCGGGCGGCGTGTGGAAATCGACCGATGGCGGGACCACCTTCGCGCCGATCTTCGATGGTCAGCCGGTCGCGGCCATCGGCGCACTCGCGGTCGCGCCCAGTTCCCCAAGTACGGTGTGGGCCGGCACCGGCGAGGCCTGGGTGATCAGGCCGAGCGACGTGATCGGCGACGGGCTCTACAAGTCCACCGACGCCGGCGCGACCTGGACTCGCATGGGCCTCGACGAGACCGGCCGCATCGGCCGCATCATCGTCCATCCCACCGACCCGAACATCGTCTACGTGTGCGCTCTCGGGCGGGTTACGGGAGCGCAGCCGGAACGCGGCGTGTTCAAGACCACCGACGGCGGCCGGACCTGGACACGCAGCCTGTTCGTCGACCAGAACACCGGCTGCTCGGGCCTTTCGATGGACGCCAAGAATCCCAATGTGCTGATGGCCGGCACGTGGCAGGTCGAGATGCACCCGTGGGCGATGTTGAGCGGCGGCCCGGGCTCCGCCATCTACAAGTCCACCGACGGCGGTGGGACCTGGACCAAGGTCGCGCATCAGGGACTGCCGAAGTCGCCGCTCGGCAAGATCGACGTGGCCATCGCGCCATCGAACTCGTCGCGGGTTTACGCGCTGATCCAGACCGCTGACCAGGGATCACTGTGGCGCTCGGACGACGCCGGATCCTCGTGGAAGGTGGTCAGCTGGGATCGCGCGCTGATCGGGCGGGCCGGTTACTACGTCCGGCTCGGGATCTCGCCGGTCGATGCCGACGAGGTCCTCATCGCCAACAGCAGCTCGCACCGATCCACCGACGGCGGCGTGACATTCCAGCCGTGGGGCGGCTGCGGCGACTGCCATGACATCTGGTTCGATCCCACCAACGCCGATCGGTTCGCGATGACCGACGACGGCGGGATGCAGATCACCACCAATCATGGCCAGGCGATGTTCCGGATCCGCCTGCCGATCGGCCAGATGTACCACGTCGCAGTCGACAACCAGGTGCCGTACTACATCTACAGCAACATGCAGGACAACGGGACGATGCGCGGCCCGAGCACGTCACCGGAGGCGGTTGCCAACAATGCCGCCCGCGCCGGTGGACCGGCGGGCGGACGAGGCGGCGGCGGGGGAGGGCGCGGCGGCGCGGCGGTTCCCTGGGATCACGCGCTCGGCGGCTGCGAATCCGGCTTCACCGTGCCGGATGTGTCCGATCCGGACGTCGTGTGGTCGTCCTGCTACGGCAACAAACTGACCCGCTACGACGCCCGGCAGGGCACCGCGCGCTCGGTCTCGCCGTGGATGATCTCGCTCGACTCGCCGCCGACCGACACCAAATATCGCTGCCACTGGACCGCGCCGCTGGCGGTGGATCCGTTCGATACGAAGACGGTCTACTACGGCTGCCAGGTGATCTTCGCGACCTCGAACGGCGGTCAGAGCTGGAAGGAGATCAGCCCGGATCTGTCGACCAGGGATCCCAGCAAGATCATCCCGTCCGGCGGCATCGTCGGCGACAACCTCGGGCAGTTCTATGGTGAGGTGGTCTTCGCGATTGCGCCATCGCCGGTCCAGCGCGGGCTGATTTGGGCCGGCACCAACGACGGCAAGGTGTGGAACACGCGCGACGGCGGGGCGAACTGGACCGACGTCACGAAGAACCTCCCCGGGCTGCCGGCGTGGAGCGTCATCTCGAAGATCGATCCCTCGAACTTCGACGCCGCGACCGCCTACGTGGCGGCCGATGGCCACCTGACCGACGGCCGCGCGCCGTTGCTGTACAAGACGACCGACTTCGGCGCGACGTGGAAGAACGTGTCCGGCGACCTGCCGTCGAAGCACCCGCTCGACTACACGCTGTCGATCGCCGAGAACCCCAACCGCCGCGGCATGCTGTTCGCGGGCACCGGGCACGGCTTCTACTACACCCTGGACGACGGCGTGAAATGGACCGCGCTGCAGGACGGCCTGCCGGGCGCGCCGGTGACGTGGGTGGTGGTGCAGAAGCAGGCGCATGACGTCGTGCTGTCGACCTACGGCCGCGGCCTCTACATCCTCGACGACATCACGCCGCTGGAGCAGCCGGCGTCGACCGCGACGGACGTGGCCCGGCTCTTCGTGCCGCGCGCCGCCTATCGCCTGGCCCGCAGCGGCCGGGCGCAGTTCACCTACAGCCTGCCGGCAGCGGGACCGTTGAAGGTCGAGATCGCGGATGCCAGCGGCGCGGTGGCGCGGACGATGGAGGTGACGGGGCGGGCCGGCCTGAATCGTCTGTCGTGGGACATGCGCTACGACGCGCCGCGCCTGGTCGCGTTGCGGACGACGCCGTCCGAGAACCCCCACATCTGGGACGAGCCGCGGTTTCGAGGGCAGGAGACCCGTCCGGTGACGCACTGGGGTCTGGCCCAGGCGCAGGTCGGCGCACTCGCCGCGCCGGGCAAGTACACGATCAAGATGACCGCCGACGGCCAGACGCTGACACAGCCCTTCGAGATCCTCAAGGATCCGCAAATCGTGTCGTCCGACGCCGACCTCCTGGCGTCGACCGAAATGCAGAAGCGGATCATCCGCGATCTCAACGAGACCTCGGACATGGTCAACCACCTGGAGACCGTCCGGCGCGAGATCCAGGACAAGCTGAAAGCCGCGCAGGGCGTGACGGCATCGCTGCGCGAGACCGACGCGCAGCTGGCGAACACCGAGTTCAAGCTGCTGGAGAGGTCGTCGGCGCTGAGCGACGACAAGTATTTCGTCCAGGCGTACAAGGTCTACTCGAACCTGATCTGGCTGAACGGGGCGGTCGGCACGGGCGCCGGTGACGAAGCCGGCGGCGCCGACTATCGCCCGACCGATGCCCAGGTCGCGGTGCTGCAGATGATCGAGAAGGATCTCGCGGTCGCCCGCGCCGAGTACCAGGCGATGATCAAGGCCGGGTTACTGAAGTAGACCCGACACCCTCCGGATTCCGAGTTCCCGAGCATATGAAGCAGCGCTTTTCGCTCTATTTGTCCCTCGCCATCCTCCTGACCGCATCCGGCTTCGCGCAAGGGCCGACGGCGCCACCGAGCGAGGCGTTCAAAGCCTTGGCCTTCCGAAGCCTCGGGCCGAGCCTGACGACGGGACGCATCCAGGACGTGGCGATCGATCCGAAGAATCCCAGCGTGTGGTACGTCGCGTCCGCGTCCGGAGGGCTGTTCAAGACGGAGAATCGCGGCAACACCTGGACCGCGCCGTTCGACACCTACGGCTCGTACTCGCTCGGCGCCGTGACGGTCGATCCGAAAGACTCGAACGTGGTCTGGTTGGGCACCGGCGAGAACGCCAACCAGCGCAGCGTCAGCTTCGGCGACGGCGTCTACAAGTCCCTCGACGCCGGCGCGACCTGGAAGCGCATGGGCCTCGAGCACTCGGAACACATCCAGAACATCATCGTCGACCCGCGAAACTCGAACACGGTCTATGTCACGGCGATTGGTCCGCTGTGGACGTCCGGCGGGGATCGCGGTCTCTACAAGACGACTGACGGCGGGCAGACCTGGAAAGCGGTCCTGTCGGTGAGTCCTGACACGGGCGTGACCGACATGGTCATGGATCCGAAGAAGCCCGACGTCATCTACGCGGCCGCGTATCAGCGCCGCCGGCAGGTCGGACAGTTGATTGGCGGCGGTCCGGAGAGCGGGTTGTTCAAGTCCACCAACGGCGGCCAGAGCTGGACCAAGCTGACCAAGGGTCTGCCCACCGTTGACATGGGCCGCATGGGCCTGGGCATCAACTGGAAGAACCCGAACATCGTCTACGCGTTGATCACCGCGCAGCGTGGGCAGGGCGGGTTCTTCCGCTCGGACGATGCCGGCGCGTCGTGGACGCGGATCGGGCGGAATCTCAGCGCGGGACGTGGTGGGGCGGCTGGTCGCGGGGCTCCGGGTACTCCGGCGCCGGCTCTCGCGGCGTGCGGCCCGATCGGCGCGGCGCCCGCCGCGGCAGCGCCTCCCGCCGCGGCAGCGCCTCCCGCCGCGGCAGCGCCTCCCGCCACGCCGTCTCCTGCGGCGGCCCCGCCGGCCGGTTCGCCCGCGCAACCTGCCGGACCTCCGCCCGGTGGCGGACGCGGCGGCGCGACCGATGACTGCTACACCGGCGGGGATCCCGGCTACTACAACGAGGTCTTCGTGGACGGCCACGACCCCGAAACGATCTGGTCACCGTGGACGAATTTTTCCCGGAGCACGGACGGCGGCAAGACCTGGTCGGAGGTGGCGATGCCCGGCGTCCACGTCGACCACCATGAGATCGTGTTCGACCCGCTCGATGCCAACCACCTCATCATCGGCAACGACGGCGGCCTGTACGAGACCTACGACGCGATGAAAACCTGGCGGCACTTCACCAACCTGCCGCTGTCGCAGTTCTATCGCGTGGCGACCGACAACGCCCGGCCGTTCTACGACGTCTGCGGCGGCGCCCAGGACAACGGCTCGATCTGCGGCCCGTCGCGAACGCTCAATCGCGTCGGCATCCGCACGAGTGACTGGTACAACGTCGGCGGCGGGGATGGATTCCAGCCGCGCGTCGACCCGGAGGATCCGTCGATCGTCTACTCGCAGTCGCAGGAGGGCGCGCTCGGCCGCCTCGATCTGAAGACCGGTACGCGCGTGTCGATCCGGCCGACGCGGCAGAACACGGCCGGGCTCGAGCCGCTCCCCGCACCGGCCGCGCCGGCCGGCGCCGACGCCGCGGCCGAGGGGCGCGGCGGCCGTGGCGCGCAGGGCGGGCGCGGTGGCGCCGCTGGCGGCGGCCGCGGCGGCGGCGCGCTCGGGCGCTGGCACTGGGACTCGCCGCTCATCATCAGCCCGCATTCCGCCCGCCGGCTCTACTTCGGCGGCGAGCGCCTCTATCGCAGCGACGACCGCGGCGATTCGTGGACCGTGATCAGCCCTGACCTGACCCGCAACCTCGACCCGGCGACGATCCCGATCATGGGCAAGGTGTGGCCGCCCGACTCGGTGGCGTTCAACCAGGCGACCACCCGGCTCAGCACGATCACGGCGCTCGACGAGTCGCCGCTCCTCGAAGGGCTGATCTTCGTCGGTACCGACGACGGGCTGGTGCAGGTCACCGAAGATGGCGGCCGTAACTGGCGCAAGATCGAGGCGTTCCCCGGCGTCGCCGAGCACGCCTACGTGACGGACGTGTTCGCCTCACCGCGCGAGGCCAACACGGTCTTCGCCACGTTCAACAACTATCAGCGCGGCGACTTCAAGCCCTACGTGATGAAGAGCACCGATCGCGGCCGTACATGGACGTCGATCGGCGGCGATCTGCCGCAGCGCTCCGGCGCCTGGAGCATCGTCCAGGATCATGTGAACGGGAACCTGCTGTTTGCCGGGATGGAGTTCGGCGTGTGGTTCAGCGTCGACGGCGGGCAGCACTGGATGCAGCTCAAGGGCGGCATCCCCACCACGCAGGCGCGCGATCTGGTCGTGCAGAAGCGCGAGAGCGATCTGGTGGTGGCCTCGTTCGGGCGCGGCGCGTTCGTGCTCGACGACTATTCGGCGCTCCGCGAGGTCACGCCGCAGGCACTCACCGAGCCGGGCCGGGTGTTCCCGTTGCGCGACGCTTACCTCTTCGACGAGCTGGGCCAGGCCGAAGCGGCGTGGGGCAACGAGGCTACCGCCAACCCGCCATACGGCGCGCTCGTGACCTATAACGTGGCCGAGGCCACACCCGCAGACGACAAGCTCGTGCTGACGTTCACGAATGACGCCGGCCGTGAAGTGCGGCGCATGGAGCTGAGCCGCGATGCCGGGCTCCACCGCGTCGCGTGGAATCTCCGCGGCGATCCGCCGGCGGCGGCTGACGGTGGGGGCCGAGGCGGGCGGGGCGCCGAGCCTGTCGCGCGTCAGGCCGAGGACAGTGACCCGGAACAGGAGCAGGAACAGCCGCAAGGCTCTGGCCGGGGACAAGCGCCGGGGCCAGTCGTGCCGGCGGGACGATACCGGGTGGGGCTCGCTCGTGTGGTCGGGACGACGGTGACGCCGTTGGGTGCGCCGCAGACCTTCTCGGTCATCCCGCTGCCACGGTAATTTCACGGATCGCGGCAGCCGCCCGGAGGCTGAAGGGAGAGATCCGGCGTCATTAACAGGTACACTCGGGATTCGTCCGTCGAGGCGAACCCGAACCCGCGCTGCCTATGGTGTACCCGCTGTCCACCGGCATGGGTAGCGCGCGGCCCGCACGGCTCGACGGCGAGGCATCAAAAGGGCTGCTTGCCTTCACCGGTCCCGCACGCCGGAGATACAATCGGCGCCCAGGCCCAGCACACGTTTCGAGGGGAGCTGAGCATTGCTCGAGTCGTTGTTCCGGCTGCTCTTCAATTACCGGCCGGTGGTGTTCCAGCAGGGTGAATTCCGGCTCGTTCCCTCGACCGGTTCGTACATCGCGGCCGTTCTGGTTGCGGCCGCGATCGCCGCGACATTCCTGACGTATCGCGCCGCCCGGTCGAAGGCCGAAGCTCGCCACCGCATCGTCCTGGCGGGGATGCGGACGGCCATTCTCGCGCTCGTGCTCTTCTGCCTGTTCCGGCCGGTGCTGGTAGTCAAGGCGGCGGTTCCGCAGCAGAACTTCCTGGGCATCCTGATCGACGATTCGCGGTCGATGCAGATCGCCGATCAGAATGCGGGGCCGCGCGCGGCGTTCGCGAAACAGCAGTTTGCGACCCCCGACACGCCGCTGCTGAAGGCGCTCTCGGATCGGTTCGTGCTGCGGACGTTCCGCTTCTCGAATGTCGCCTCACGCGTCGGACAGAATGCAGACCTGACGTTCTCGGGCGCACAGACCCGGATTGGCGCCTCGCTCGACGGCGCGCGCCAGGAGCTGGCCGGGCTGCCGCTGGCCGGGATGGTGCTGGTCAGCGATGGCGCGGACACGACCGACGCCTCCCTGTCCGATGCGCTGCTGGCGATGAAGGCGGCGTCCGTGCCGGTCTTCACCGTCGGCGTCGGCAAGGAGTCGCTCGTCAAGGACATCCAGGTCGATCGCGTGTCCGCTCCGCGCACCGCGCTGAAGGGCACGTCGCTGATGATCGACGTGGTCGTGACGCAGACCGGCTTTGCCGGTGAGGGGGTGACGCTCGACGTCGAGGACGGGGGCCGGATCGTGGGGTCGCAGGAGGTCAAGCTGCCCGTCGACGGTGAGCCGGCGGCGGTTCGGGTGCGGTTCACCGCGTCGGAGGCTGGTCCGCGGGTGTTCCGCTTCAAGATCAGTCCGAAGGCTGGCGAGATCGTCACCCAGAACAATCAGCGGGACGCGCTGATCGAAGTGCTCGATCGCCGCGAGCGGCTGCTCTATTACGAAGGCGAGCCGCGGCCCGAGATGAAGTTCCTGCGCCGCGCGGTCGAGGACGACAAGAATCTGGAAGTCGTCACGCTGCAGCGGACTGCGGATAACAAGTTCATGCGGCTGAGCGTCAACGGGCCGGAGGAGCTGGCGGCGGGCTTCCCGAAGACGCGCGACGAGCTGTTCGCCTATCGCGGCATCATCCTGGGCAGCATCGAGGCGGGCGCCTTCACTGGCGATCAGCTGCGGATGATCGGCGAGTTCGTCGAGCGGCGCGGCGGCGGGCTGCTGATGCTCGGCGGCTCGCGCTCGTTCAGCGAAGGCGGGTATGCGGGCACCCCGGTTGCCGATGCACTGCCCGTGGTCATCGACCGGGTCGCGCGATCGCTGGACGAGCTGCCGGTGTCGCGCCTCAAGTTGCGGCCGACCCGGGCCGGCGAGGCGCACGCGATCACCCAGATTGCCGCGACCGAAGCCGCCTCGAGCGCGCGATGGAACGCGCTGCCCGTGCTCACCAGCGTGAACCCGCTGAAGACGCTGAAGCCGGGCGCGACGCTGCTCCTCAGCGGGACCGACGAGAACCGCCGGACCCAGCCGGTGCTGGCCTTCCAGCGGTACGGCCGCGGCAAGGCGCTGGCCTTCGCCGTCCAGGACTCGTGGCTCTATCAGATGCACGCGAGCATGCCGCTCGAGGACATGACCCACGAGAACCTGTGGCGTCAGCTGTTGCGGTGGGTGGTCGACGGCGTCCCCGAGCCGGTCGACGTGCATACCAGCACCGAGCGGGTCGAAGCCGGCGAGCCGGTCACGCTGACCGCGGAGGTGGTCGACAAGTCGTTCGTCGAGCTGAACGACGCGCGGGTCGTCGCCAAGGTAAAGGATCCCGCGGGCAACACCGTCGAGGTGCCGATGCAGTGGACGGGTGAGCGCAATGGCGAGTACCGCGCGACCTTCACCGCCGCGACCGACGGGATGTATGCGGCGGACGTCGAGGCGACGCGTGAGGGCAAGCCGCTCGGCGCCGGGGCCATCCACATGCGGGCCGCTCCGGGCGACGCCGAGTACTTCGACCCAACGATGCACGCGGCGCGGCTGAAGCGCATTGCCGATGAGACCGGCGGGAAGTTCTACACCGCGGACACGGTGTCGAACCTGCCGGAGGACTTGAAGTACACCGGGCGCGGCGTGACGACGGTGGAGGAACGCGATCTCTGGCACATGCCGATCGTGCTGCTGGCGATCGGCGGGTTGATGGCGGGCGAGTGGGCCTACCGTCGCGCCGTCGGCATGGCCTGAGCCGTGTCGCGCCCGACCTGAAGGTCGGGCCTACACTGGCTCGACGAGCGATTACGTAGAAGGATTGCGTAGGCCCGACCTTCAGGTCGGGCGAGACAAAGGAGACGACGACCGTGCACCGCTGGCTGCTCGCGACACTCGGCGTTCTGATGCTGGCGGCTCCGGCCGCGGCGCAGACTGCGCACGTCGCGATCGTGGTGGGGCTGGCCGGCGATCCCGAACACGCGGAGCTCTTCCAGCGCTGGGCGGCGACGATGGTGGATGGGGCGACCAAAATGGGCGTCACCAAGGAGCACCTGATCTATCTCGCCGAGAAGCCGGAGGCGGACCCGAAGCGGGCGACCGGCAAGTCGACCAAAGAGGAAGTCGTCAAGGCCTTCGGCGAGCTGGCCACGGCCGGCCCGGACGATCTCGTGTTCGTGATCCTGATCGGTCACGGCACGTTCGCCAACAACGACGCGAAGTTCAACCTGCCCGGGCCCGACATGACGCCGGCCGACTTCGCCCCGCTGCTCGCGAAACTGAAGTCGAAGAATGTGGTGCTGGTCAACACGTCGAGCGCGAGCGGGCCGTTCGTCGACGCGCTGGCCGCCCCCGGGCGCACGATCATCGCGGCGACGCGTAACGGCTCGGAGCGCTTCGCGACGCTGTTCGGCGGCTACTTCGTCGACGGGCTCACGGGGACGGAGGCCGATGCCGACAAGAACGGCCGCATCTCGGTGCTCGAAGCGTTCAACTTCGCCAAGCGCGAGGTCGGCGTGGCCTACGAGCGTGAGGGGATCATGGTCACCGAGCATCCGATCCTCAGCGACAACGGGGAGAAGACCGGTACCCAGACCCCGTCCGCGGACGGCAAGCAGGGCCGCGTCGCGTCGATCCTGACGCTCGGGTCGGCGACCGGGGAAGTACTGCCCGCGGATCCAAAATTGCGCGCGCTCTACACCGAGCGCCGCGAGCTGGAGCGCCGCATCGAAGGCCTGAAGCTGCTCAAGGACAGCATGGAGCCGGCGAAGTATGCCGCCGAGCTCGAGCGGCTTGCCACCGAGCTGGCGCTCAAGACCCGGCAGATCCGCGAGAGCGAGGGCAAGCAGCCATGACGTGGCGGACGCGGCTGGTCGTCGGTGCGACGATCGTGGCAGCGGCGGCCGCGGGCGCCGGGGTTTACGCCCAGGGTCGGAACCGGCGTCCGCAGCTCAACATCGCGGTCGAAGGCAATACGCCCTATGACGGCCGGTGGGTGTTCGTGCGGCTGCGCTACGACACGGGTTTCGGCGGCGGGTTCGGCCGGCGCGGCGCCCCGTGGTCGCACGACTATCCCGACGGCGAGGTGCACTTCAGCAAGATCCTCGACGAGCTGACGTTCCTGCACGTGCGGACCAACGGCTCGAACATCCTCTCGCTCGACGATCCGGAGCTGTTCAACTACCCGATCGCCTACATGGCCGAGCCCGGCTTCTGGTCGGTGAGCGAGACGCAGGCGGCCACCTTCCGTTCGTACCTGTTGAAGGGCGGGTTCGCGATCTTCGACGACTTCCGCGGCTACGACTGGAACAACCTGCAGGACCAGATGCGCGTCGTCCTGCCGGAGCTGCACTGGATCCAGGTCGACGCCAAGAGCCCGGTGTTCCACTCGTTCTACGAGATCGATCATCCGGAAGAGCTGAAGGTGCCCTCGATCTACGACCAGAGCCTGGTGCCGTCGTACTGGGGCCTGTTCGAGAACAACGATCAGAGCAAGCGGCTGATCGCGATTGCCAACGTGAACAACGACATCAGCGAGTACTGGGAGTTCTCCGATACCGGCCTCTTCGTCGTCGACCTGTCGAACGAAGCGTACAAGTTCGGGGTGAACTACATCATCTACGGTATGACGCACTAGGGGCGTCGCTGTCAGCTTCCAGCTTCCAGCTGGCAACAAGCTGACGAGGCATCCGGGAATGGCGCACGAGATTCCACTCGGCTGGGAGTCGGGAACGCCCCGGACGCGGCATTTGGCAGGTTCAACCGGCTCCGCAATTTGGGGCAGGCCTGGCGGGAAGCTGGTAACTGGAGCGGGAAGCTCGAAGCTGGAAGCGTCAGTTCAGACAGAGGGAGAGTCGCGTGAATCGTGTTGCAGAAGACGTCGTGAACCTGGAGTCGCCGGACGACATCGCGCTCGCCGATCGGATGAAGACCGGGAAGGAGCAGATCCTCACCGAGCTTCGCAAGCTGATCATCGGGCAGACCGACACGGTGCAGGAAGTGCTGCTCTCGCTGTTCGTCGGCGGCAACAGCCTGATCGTCGGCGTGCCCGGCCTGGCCAAGACGCTGTTGATCCATACCCTGGCGCGGGTTCTGGATCTGAAGTTCAACCGCATCCAGTTCACGCCCGACCTGATGCCGTCGGACATCACCGGGACCGACATCATCCAGGAAGACGCCACCACCGGGCGGCGCCAGATGGTGTTCGCGCCCGGGCCGATCTTTGCCAACATCGTGTTGGCCGACGAGATCAACCGGACCCCGCCGAAGACGCAGTCGGCGCTGCTCGAAGCGATGCAGGAGCACCGGGTCACGATCCAGGGCCGCACCTACAAGCTCGAAGAGCCGTTCTACGTCTTCGCGACGCAGAACCCGATCGAGCTCGAAGGCACCTACCCGTTGCCTGAAGCACAGCTCGATCGCTTCATGTTCCACATCGTGATCGAGCACCCGCCGGAAGAGGAGGAGTACGAGGTCGTGCGGACCACCACGGCGATCCTCGATCCGCAGTTCGAGCGCCCGGTGACCGGCGCCGACCTGATCGCGTTCCAGCGCCTGGTGCGCCGCGTGCCGGTGGCCGAGCCGGTGATGCGCTACGCGTTGAGCCTGGTGCGGGCGAGCCGGCCCAAGTCGCCGACGGTCCCCGAGAACGTCAAGAAATGGGTCGCGTTCGGAGCCAGCGTCCGCGCCGCCCAGTTCCTCGTCCTGGGCGCGAAGGCGCGCGCCCTGACGCAGGGGCGGTACCACGTCAGCTATGAGGACATCCGCGCTCTCGCGCATCCCGTGTTGCGGCACCGCGTGCTGACCAACTTTCATGCGCAGTCGGAAGGGATCAACAGCGACGCGCTGATCGACCGATTGCTCGAAGCCGTGCCCGTGCCGCGCTCGGGAATGTGATCGACCCATGATGGACGCTACCGCCATCCCCGGCGCCCGGTTCGTCGACCCGCGCGTCCTGGCCCGGATCGGCAACCTGGAGCTCGTGTCCCGCTCGGTCGTGGACGGGTTCATCAATGGCATCCACCGCTCGCCCTTCTACGGCGCGTCGGTGGACTTCGCCGAGCATCGCGGCTACACGCCGGGTGACGACATTCGCCGCGTCGACTGGCGGCTGTACGCCCGCACCGACCGCTTCTACATCAAGGAGTACGAGGCGGACTCGAACTCCAACTTTTCGGTGCTGCTCGACGTGTCCAAGTCGATGGGCTACGGCAGCTCGTCGATGACGAAGCTCGATTACGCGCGGATGCTGGCCGGGTGCCTGACCTACCTGGTACATCGCCAGCGTGATCGCGTCGGCTTCGTGGCGTTCGATGACGACATCGTGGAGCACGTGCCCCCGTCAGCGAAGCACATGGAGACGGTTCTCCACGTGCTCGACCGGGTGAAGCCGACGAAGCCGGGGAGCCTGCGCGCGCCGCTGCACAAGATGGCCGAGCACTTCGGCCGGCGCGGCGTGTTGGTGCTCATTTCGGATTTCTACGAGGAGCCGGACGCGGTGCTCGAAGCGATCGGGCCGCTCCGTTTCCGCGGCAACGACCTGATCGTGTTCCATCTGCTGGACGAGGCCGAGCTGAATTTCACCTTCTCGGCGCCGTCGGCCTTTGAAGATCTGGAGAGCGGCGAGCAGATGCCGGTCGTCCCGGACGTGCTCGCGGAGCAGTACCGTGAGCTGGTCAAGGCCCACACCACCGCGCTGACCGAGCGCTTCTCCGCCAACCGTATCGACTACACGCTCGTGAACACGTCGTCTCCGCTCGATCACGCGCTGTTCAGTTATCTGTCGGCACGCGAGAGGCTGACCCGGGTGCGGTGATGTCTTTTCTGACCCCGCTCTTCCTCGTCGGCCTCGCGGGCCTGGCCATTCCGGTCTTTCTGCACCTGATTCAGAAGGAACGCCGGAATGTCGTGCACTTTCCCTCGCTGATGTTCATCCGGCGCATCCCGTATCAGTCGGTGCAGCGCCGGCGGATCCGGCACTGGCTGCTCCTGGCCATGCGGCTGGCCGCCTTGGCGCTGCTGGTCATGGCCTTCGCCCGGCCGTTCTTCCGACACACCGATGCGGCCGCGGCGGCGGGCAGCGGCGCCCGGGAAGTGGTCGTGCTGCTCGATCGTTCGTACAGCATGGGCTACGGCGGCCGGTGGCAGAAAGCGATCGCCGCGGCGCAGCAGACCATCAACGGCCTGACACCCGCTGACCGCGGCACGATCGTGGTGTTCTCGTCGAACGCCGAAGTCGCGCTGCGTTCGACTGCCGACCGCAGCCGGCTCCTCGCCACCGTGGCCGGCGTGCAGCCGGGAGCGGGGGCAACCCGCTACGGTCCGGCCCTGAAGCTGGCCGGGAGCGTGCTGAGCGAATCGGGCCTGCCGCGGCGCGAAGCGGTCTTGATCACCGACTTCCAGCGGATCGGGTGGCAAGGGGCGGAAGGCGTGAAGCTGCCCGAAGGCGCGGTGCTCTCGACCGCGCCGGTCGGCGACGCGGAGACGGCCAACCTGTCCGTGACGCCGGTGTCGCTGCAGCGCTCGACCTTCTCGAATCAGCAACGCATCGCGGTCACCGCCGGCGTCGTCAATCACGGACCCGCGGCGGTGAAGGGGGTCGAGCTGACACTGGAACTGGGCGGCCGTGGCGTGCAGACGCAGCGCGTCAACGTCGAGCCCGGCGGGTCGGGGTCGGTGACCTTCGATCCGGTCACGGTGGCGGAGAAGAACGTGCGCGCGGCGGTGCGGCTGCCGAAGGACGCGCTCGAACGCGACAACGTCTTCAACTTCGTCGCGTCGCCGGAAGAACCGGTTCGGGTGATCCTGGTCGACCGGCCTGGCGCGTCGCGCGACGACAGCCTGTATCTCACCCGCGCCCTGGCGGTTGGTGAGGCGCCGCGGTTCGAGGTGACGGCGCGGGGAGCCGACTCGCTGTCCGCAGACGATCTCGCCAAGGCCACGGTCGTGATCCTGAACGACGTCCCGGTCTCGTCGCCGCTCGCCGATCGCCTGACGAAGTACGTCGACGGCGGCGGCGGCCTGTTCCTCGTTGCAGGGGACAAGGCGGCGTGGGCCGGCGCCCCGACAGTTCTCCCAGGGGTCCTCGGAAATGCCGTCGACCGGAGCTCGGGGATTCCGGCCCGGCTCGGCGCGTTGGAGTACGGGCACCCGGCCCTGGAGGTGTTCCGCGCACCCCGCACCGGGGATTTCGCGGCTGCCCGCTTCTACGGATACCGCGCGGTCGAGGCGGCTCCTGGCGCGCAGGTGCTGGCACGGTACGACGACGGGCACCCGGCGCTGCTGGAGCGGCGCAGCGGATCGGGGCGGGTCCTGATGTGGACCTCGTCCATCGACACCTTCTGGAACGATCTCGCGGTCCGGCCGGTGTATCTGCCGCTCATGCACCGCATGGTGCGATACCTTGGGGACTACAGCGAGCCGGCGCCGTGGCGCACGGTCGGGGACGTGGTCGATGCTCCGGCCGGATCGAAGGCGGCGCGCGGGCAGACGACGCGCGTCGCCCTGACACCGTCGGGGCAGAGGGTGGCGCTGGACGGCGAAGGGCCCGAAGTGCTGGAGTTGACCGAGCAGGGCTTCTACGAGATTCGCGCCCAGGAGCGCGACGCGGTGACGGCGGTCGTGGCGAGCAACGTGGATCTCGCCGAGTCGGACATGACCGCGATGGAGCCGAAGGAAGTCGCGGCGGCGACGATGGGGCGGGCTGGTGACGTGGCGGCCAACGGCACGCCGACGCCGCCGACCGACGCCGCGCAGGAAGGCGCACAGCGCGTCTGGTGGTATCTGATTTTCGCGGGGATGCTGTTCCTCGCGGCGGAAACGATCGTCGGCAACCGCTCGACCGTGTGATGGTCCGGCGGCAGGCACGACGCGGGCGGGCAACCCGGCTGGGTGAAGGAGACACAAGGCCATGGTGAATCCCATGCGGCACACGGATGCGTCGGGCGGGCTGGTGGAGATCATCCATCAGGTCCGGCGGCGGTGGCGCTACAAGCTCGCCCTGCGCGGCGCAGTCGGCGTGCTCGGCCTGGGAGTGGCCGCCCTGCTGCTGTCCGCCTACGGCCTCGAGTCGTGGCGCTTCAGCGCCGGATCGATCGTCGGGTTCCGGATCCTGCTCGGCGTGGCGCTGACCGCGCTGGTCGGCTGGTTCCTGGTCCGGCCGTTGACGCGGCGGGTCTCCGACGAGCAGGTGGCGCTCTACATCGAAGAGCACGAGCCGTCGCTCCAGGAGGCGATTGTCAGCGCCATCGAAGTCGAGAAGGCGAGCCGGACCGCCGGGACCCAATCACCGCACTCCGCGGCGTTGGTCCGCCGCCTGGTGGAGTCGGCGGTCGAGAAGTGTCAGGCGATTCAGGTCGGCCGCTCGCTCGAGCGGGCGCCCGTGCGCCGCTACGCCGGCACGATCGCGGCCATCGCCGCCGTGACGCTCGCGGTCTTCGTGCTCGGGCCGGCCTACCTGCGCCATGCCCTCTCGGCGCTGGTCAAGATCTCCGGCAGCGTGGAGGCGGCGGCGCCGTATCGCATCGAAGTCACGCCCGGTAATGCCACGGTGCCGCGCGGCGTGGACCAGACCGTCACCGCCAAGCTGGAGGGCTTCGACGCCGAGCAGGCGGCGCTGATGGTGCGCAAGTCCCCCGACGCGCCCTTCGAGCGGATGTCGCTGCTGCGCTCCGAGAAAGCCACCGACACCAACACCTACGAGGGCATGCTGTTCGACCTCGCCGGCCCCGTCGACTACTTCGTCGAAGCGTCGGGCGTGCGCTCGAAGACCTACACGCTGAAGGTCGTCGACCTGCCTTACGTGCAGAAGCTCGAGCTCGAATATCACTTCCCGGCCTACACCGGCCTCGAGCCGCGCAAGGTCGAAGAGGGCGGCGACATCGCCGTGCTGCGAGGCACCGAGGTCAGGGTCCACGTCGTGCCGACGATGACCGCGCCGGGCGGCGAGATCCTGCTGAACGACAAGGACACCGCCGGCCTCACGGCGGCGGCCGGCGGGCTCGACGGGTCCTTCGTGGTGGACAAGGACGGTTTCTACCGCATCGATCTGACAGCTCCGACCGGCGAGAAAGTGACCGCGTCGCCGCAGTACACGATCGATGCGCTCAACGACATGCCGCCGACCGTTTCGATCTCGAAGCCGGGGCGTGATACGTCCGCGTCGCCGATCGAGGAAGTGTTCGTCGAGGCGCGGGCCGAAGACGATTACGGCGTGAAGGATCTCGATCTGGTCTACTCGGTCAACGGCGGCGCCGAGAAGACGCTGCGGTTGTTCGACGGCAAGAACCGGCTGTCGGAGGTGACCGCCGGCCACACCTTCTACCTCGAGGAGTTGAACGTCGCCCCGGGCGACTTCGTGTCGTACTACGCGCGGGCTGCCGACAACGACGCGGTCGCCGGTGCCAAGCGTACGACGAGTGATCTTTACTTCCTCCAGATCCGCCCGCTGCGGAAAGAGTTCAAGCGAGCCGAGTCGAATGCCGGCGGCGGCGGAGGTGGCGGCGGGGGCGGCGGCCAGGTCGGCGCGCTGTCGCAGCAGCAGCGGCAGATCATCGCCGCGACCTTCAACATCAACCGCGATCGCAAGACGATGGCGGCCGACAAGCTGCGCGAGAACAGCACGGTGATCGCGCTGTCGCAGGCCAAGCTGCGGGATCAGGTGGACGGCCTCGTCACCCGCATGAACAGCCGCCTCGTGCAGCAGGACCCGTCGTTCAAGAAAGTGGCGGACCTGCTGCCGCAGGCCGTGACCGAGATGAAGCAGGCCGAGACCAAGCTCCAGGCGGCCGCCCCGGACGCGGCGATCCCCTTCGAGCAGAAGGCACTGCAGATCCTCCAGAAGGCCGAGGAGGAATACGAGACGCAGGTCAGCATCCAGCGCCAGCAGGGTGGCGGCGGCGGAGGCGGCGGGCAGAGCCAGATGGCCGAGGACCTGGCGGACTTGTTCGAGCTCGAGATGGACAAGATGGCCAACCAGTACGAGACCGCGCAGCGCGCCCAGCAGGAGCAGGGTGACCAGAAGGTCGACGAGCTGGCGGAGAAGCTGAAGGAGCTGGCGCGCCGTCAGGAGCAGGAGGCGGAGCGGCTGCGCCAGCGTGCGGCCGGCCAGCAGGCCGCCGGCGGCAGCGACAGCCAGCGGCAGCTTGCCGATCAGGTCGAGGAAGCGGCCCGCCGGCTCGATCAACTCGCCCGCGAGCAGAATCGTCCGGACCTCAGCGAGTCGGCGCGGCGGATGCGCGAAGCCGCCGACCAGATGCGGCAGGCGGCGGCGAACGGCGGACAGATGAGCGCGGCGCAGGCCACGTCTGCGCTGAACCGGCTGCAGGACGCCCAGCGCAAGCTGCAGCAGGCGCAGAGTGCCCGCGGTACTCGTGACGTCGCTGACGCAGCGAGACAGGCCGACGAGATGGCCCGCGAGCAACAGCAGATCGCCGAGGGCGTCAAGGCACTCGAGAACGCGCCGGCGGACAGCCGCGTCGACAAGATCCAGCAGTTGAGCGATCGCAAGGAGACGCTCGAGGCCAAGGCCGCGGCGCTCGAGAATCAGCTCGATAAGAGCGCCTCCGACATGCGCAAGAACGATCCGGACGCCGCGCGCAAGCTGTCGGATGCGGCGCGCGCGATGCGCGACGGCCGGCTGCGCGACACGATCCGTTACACGCGGTCACAGATCCGCGCCGGACTGCACGGCTCGGAAGTGAACGATCTCGAGCAGCGCATCGGCACCGGTCTCGAGGATCTGCGGAAGCGCCTTGGCGATGCCGCGGCCTCGGTCGGCAACACTCGCCCCGACGCGATGGGCGAAGCGCTGGACAAGGCCCAGCAGGTCGCACGCGGGCTCCAGTCGCTGGACGAACGGACGCGGGAGCGTACCGGCCAGCCCGGACGCAACGGTCAGCCGGGGCAACAGGGACAGCAGGCCCGCAACGGTCAACAGGGCCAGCAGCAAGGCCAGGGACAGCAGGGCCAACAGGGCCAGCAAGGGCAGCAGGGACAGCAAGGACAAGGACAACAGGGTCAAGGCCA
>Ga0207701_10001169_pt1 | contig 27785 bp, 19 predicted proteins | sample KBSSwiSSwithPhiX_FD_184294 | JGI IMG/M metagenome (GOLD analysis project Ga0207701, IMG submission 184294) | Switchgrass rhizosphere bulk soil microbial communities from Kellogg Biological Station, Michigan, USA, with PhiX - S5 (SPAdes) (version 2) | ecosystem: Environmental > Terrestrial >... | reverse complement strand
GCAGCACCCGGCCGGCCGCGGCCACCGCCATGGGCGCGCGCGCGGTCAGCTCGCCGGCGTCGAAGCCGGCGCCCAGCGCCTGCGCCAGCAGCGCCGCTGGATCGAACGCGTCCTCCTCGGCCACCGGGGTCTGCACCAGGCGCGGATAGGCGCGCCGGATCTGGGCGGCCAGGTCGACGTCGTCGGCTGGCATGCGCGACCGCTCGCGCGCCGGCGCGTCCGCTCGGTCGCGGCGCGCCAGCACCAGCTCGCGCGGCTCGGCGCGCGCCAGCTCGTCCAGCAAGGCCTCGGGCGTGGAGGCTTCCGTGGCGCGGAAGTGCCCGGTGGTGACGTCGAGAAAGGCCAGGCCATAACCCTCCCGCCCGTCGCCCGCCACCGCCGCCACGTAGCTGGGCGCGCGCGGATCCAGTGACTCCTCGTCCAGGACCACGCCGGGAGTCACAACCCGCACCACGTCGCGGCGCACGATGCCGCGCGCGACCTTGGGATCCTCCAGCTGCTCGCACAGGGCGATCCGGTGCCCCAGCTCGGTGAGCTTGTTCAGATAGCCCCGCACGGCGTGGTAGGGCACCCCGCACATGGGGACCGCCTCTTCCTTGTCCTTGCCCTTGTCCCGGGTGGTCAGGGTCAGGTTCAGCGCGCGCGAGACGTAGACCGCGTCCTCGTAGAACATCTCGTAGAAGTCACCGAGACGGAAGAAGACGATCGCGTCGGGGTACCTCGCCTTGACGTCGAGGTACTGGCGCATCAGCGCGGTGGGGGCGGTGGGGGCCGCGGCTTGCAAGTTGAACGGGGCGCGGGCGCCCGCCCCCCTACTCCTTGGCGGCGGGCTTCTTGCGCGGCGCGGCCTTGGCGGCGGGCTTGGCGGCGCGCTTCTCGCTGCGCTTGCGCTGCAGGCGGGCCTTGAGCTTTCGCTGGCGGGTCTTGCGGCGCATCTTCATCGAACGGCGGTTGTCTCGTCTTCCCATGCGAGGCGAATACTAGTTCGCCCGCGGGCTGTCAAGACGGGGCGGAGGGGGCGCGCACGCGGGCGGCGATGACCTGGTCGCCGTGCTTGATGCGCACGGCGCTGCCCTCCGGCACACTGACGTGCGCCAGGGCCAGCGCCACCGCCGCGGCCCCGGGCGCGCGCGCCACGCTGGTGACCCGGCCGGCGCGCGGCTTGGTGTCGCTCTCCAGCGCGTCGCCGGGGGCGGGGTCGGCCGGGCCCTCCACCTCGAGCCCGACCAGGCGCCAGTTGATGTGGCCGCGGTCGCGGATGCGAACGATGGGCTCTTGCCCCAGGTAGCAGCCTTTCCCGTAGTCGATCGCGTGGTCGAGACCAACCTCCATCGGGAAGTAATCGGTGGTGATCTCGGCCCCGCTCTTGGGCTCGCCGGCCACGATGCGCGCCACCTCGGCCAGCGCGCCGTCGAGCGCCGGCACGCCCGCCGTCGCGAGCCGCCCCTCGACGGCGGCCACCGCGGCGGCGTCGCCGGAGACCCAGAAGCCATCGGCGCCCAGCTCGCGCACGCGCACCAGCCACAGCCCACCTTCGAGGTCCCCCGAGGGGATGTCGCTGTGCGACCACAGCGGTCGCGTCGCCAGCTCGCCCGGCGGCAGCCCCACCTGGGCCAGGCGATCGGCGGCCGCGGGGCCGAACACCCCCATCGAGGCGAAGCCGGCGCGGGGCGCGGCCGCGAAGTCGTCCATGATCGCGTAGCGCGACAGCGCCGCCGCCGTGGGCGCCGCCAGACCTGGCGCGACCACGATCCACAGCTGGTCGGGGCGAACGAAGATCCGCATGTCGGCCACGACATGGCCCTTGGGGGTCAGCAGGACCGAGCGCCCGCCACCGCCCACCGGGGTGCCGGCGACGTTGCCGGTGACGATGCCGTGCAGGAAGCGGATGCGGTCGGCGCCGATCGCGACGATCAGCTCGCGCGCGCCCAGGTCGGTGGTGCGCACCGCGCCGGTCCGTAGCGTGTCCAGGATCTGGGCGTCGGGGGCGTCGGGTTTCGTCCCCGTGGCGTCGGCGTTCATGACTTCTTGTTCATAGCGCGCCGCTCGCGCAGGCGCACGGCGCGGCGGGTGCGGGCGTCGCGAAAGCGCCGCTGCTCCTCGGCGGTCTCCAGGCGCAACGGCGGCACCGGGCGCGGGCGTCCTTGCTCGTCGACCGCCACGAAGGTCAGGTAGGCGCGCGTCGCCTGCTTGCGATCGCGGGTGAGCTGGTTCTCGGCGAACACCCGCACGCCGACCTCCATCGAGGTGCGCGCCGCGAAGTTGACCTGAGCCTGCACGATCACCACCTCGCCCAGCAGGACCGGCCGCAGGAAGTGCAGCCGATCCATCGAGGCGGTGACCACCAGGCCGCCGGCATGACGGGCGGCCGCGATGCCGGCGGTGCCGTCGATCCACTCCATGAGGATGCCGCCGAAGATGGTGCCGTGGACGTTGGTGAGCCCCGGCAGCACGATCTGGGCGGTCTCGGTGCGCGAGGCGCGCGGGGTGTTCTTGGTCATGGCCCACACCCGTAGGCGCCGTGCCCACAGCCGGCGGCGGAGTGGCGCGTGAGCAAAACCTGCCGCGTGAGCAAAACCTGCAAAGTCGTTCCCGATCGTGGGTCTTCCCTATGCGGTAACACGCGTCACCGTCGACGGTCAATTGCAGGCTGTGTATAGTGCAGCGCCATGCCCCGTCGGCTGTCACCCTCGGTCGTGCGCTCGATCTCGTTGTTGCTGGCGACGCTGGCGGTCCCGGCCGGAGCCGCGGCCAAGAAGATGACCTTGGCGGAGCTGCTGGACCAGGCGCGGGTCGCCAACCCTGGCCTGCACGCCGGGGCGGCCGCCACCGCGGCGATGGAGGCGCAGGTCTCCGAGGCGCGGCGCTACTGGCTGCCGACCGGCGACGTGCTGTCGCTGCTGGCGCCCTCGCCGCGGGTCGGCTGCGAGGGCCCCCCCGGTTCCACCCAGTCCTTCCGCGAGCAGAACTGCATCTCGACCACCGCGACCGAGGCCAGCCTGAACACCATCTCGTTCAAGCAGGTGTTCACCCGCACCGAGGTGCGCCTGGTGCAGCCGCTGTGGGACTTCGGCAAGATCTCGGCCGGGGTGGCCGCCGCCCGCGCCGGCGTCGATGTCTCGCGCGAGCGCGAGGCGGGCGCGCGCGCCGACCTGGAGCTCAACGTGCGCAAGGCCTACTACGGCCTCAAGCTGGCGCGCGAGCTGATCGCCACGCTGGAGGAAGGCAGCGGCTACATCGACGACGGCCAGAAGAAGATCGAGGGCGACCTGGCCAAGGGCGTGGGCACCGCCACGGTGACCGACAAGCTGCGCCTGCGCACCGTGCGCGCCGAGGTCGACGCGCGCCTGCTCGAGGCCAAGCGCATGGCCGATCTGGCCCGTGACGGCCTGCGCGCGCTGCTGGGTCCCCAGTCACCGGCGGACCTGGACATCGATGACGAACCGCTGGAGCCGGTCGAGGTCAAGCAGCGCCCGGTCAGCTTCTATGAAGACCAGGCGCGCTTTCATCGTCCCGAGGTCCGGCTGCTGGACCATGCCATCCGCGCCAAGCATGCGCTGGCGGACCTGGAGCGGCGCAAGGAGTACCCCGACCTGGTGCTGGTGGGCACCGCCACCCTGGCCTACGCGGGCGGCGTCGACAACCCCCAGAACGCCTTTCTCAGCCACTACTTCAACTCGACCAGCGCCGGAATCGCCGCGGCGCTGCGCATGCAGCTGGACCTGGGACCCAAGCTGGCGCGCGCCGATCGCAGCCAGGCCGAGGCCGACGAGATCGAGCACCGGCGGACGGAGTCGCTGGGCGGGATCACCTTCGAGGTGCGCAAGGCCTACGGAGAGCTCACCGAAGCTCAAGCGCGCACCGAAGCGGTCCACAAGGGCGAGCGGGCCGGCAAGGCCTGGATCTCGGCGGTGGCGCAGAACTTCGCGCTGGGAATCGCCGAGACCCGCGACCTGACCGACGCCTTGCTGGCCTTCTACCAGATGCGGGCCCGCTATTTACAGTCGGTGTTCGACCTCAACATCGCCGCCTCGGCGCTGACCCGCGCGACCGGCGCCGCCCCTTGACTCACTGGCGACCGACCCCACATTCAAGGCAGAGATGACGCGCCGACCGGCGGTGCGGGTCGTCTCCTCGCGGAATGGTGGGATTGGTCGGGTTGGTGTCCGCGGGGAGCTCTGACACGAGGGTGCTCGGGGGAACCACGACGCTGAAACAGCCGGTATCGAAAACGTCATTCTCGGGGCTGAACGGCGCAAGCCGTCCGGCCTCGAGTCATTTGGGGCGAGCGCCGGGCGCCGGCGCGGTCCCGGGCGCTGAGGCGGTGCCGGGCGCCGGGGCGGCCGGTGCCGCGGGGGCCGCCGTCCCCGCGGGAGCGGGGGGAGCCGCCGGCGCGGCGGCGCCTGTCCCGGTCAGGGCCAGGCTCTTCACCACCGCGGCGTACTCGGCTTTGAGCTTGGCGTAGGCCTCCTGCGAGGTGTTCAACACCAGGAAGTAGACCGTGCCCCCGCGCTCGACGGTGGTGATCTCGCCGGTGTGCACGTCGCCCTCGAGCTTCTCCTTGAACTGCTCGCGCTTGCTGCCCGGTAGCAAGGCCGGCAGCGCCCGCAGCTTGGCGTCGGGGAACAGGTTCTTGCCCGCCTTCTTGACCAGCGCGCTGCGCTCGGCGGCGCTTTGCGGTCGCTGCACCAGCAGGGTGGCGCTGCCACGCTCGGTGTCGCCGTCGTCCAGGATCACCCGGCCGGTCGCCAGGTTCAGCATGATCCCGGTACCGGCCGCCGGCGACACCCCGACCACCCGCCAGGTGAGCGGCCAATCGACACGAAAGCCGAAGGACACGCTCTCGGCCTGGGCCTTCTCGAAGCTGCCGCCCAGGCGTAGCTCGTCGCCGTCCTCCGCGCCGTCGGGCGGGGCCAGCTTGGGCTGCACGCCGTTGGAGCCCAGCAGCCGGCGCGCGCGCGGATCCAGCGGGTCACTGTCCAGGTAGTTCTTCATGGCGGCCAGCCCGGCGTCGGTCTTGCCGGCGGCGATCAAGCTGCGGCCCAGGACATAGTAGGCGCGCGGCGCCGCCCCGGGGACCAGGACCGCCGACTCGGCGGCCGCCACCGCCTTGTCGATCTGCCCGCTCAGCAGATGAACCGTGGCCCGCGCCGTCAGCGCATCGGGCCGGGTCGTCGCCCGGCGCAAGACATCGTCCAGCACCGCCGCCGCCAGCGCCGCGGCGCCCGGCCAGTCCAGCGCCGCGCCCAGCGCCAGCGCGCGCCCGGTCAGCTCGCGCCGATCCAGGTCGAACTGCGCGTCGGCGGTCAGCGACCAGGCCTCGTCGATCAAGTCGTGCACCTTCTCGTCGACCACGGCGCGGCCATTCTTCACGATCAGCACTGGCCGCTCGGCGATGGTGCGCTCCAGGTGCTCCAGGTCGCGCCGCAGCTCGCGCACATGCCCCAGCGTCTCGTCCTTCTTGACCTGGATGCGATAGACCACGACCTCGTCGCGCAGGTCCTTGCCGTCGCGGAAGAACATCGGGTTGCCGGTGCGCATCGCCGAACCTTCGTCGTCGCCCGCCTCCAGGGTCATCCACTGCTCGCCGACCTGCCCGCCCAGGATGGCCATCTTCCCGCACGCGCCGGCGCCGCTGGTGCGCACCAGGATGTCGCCCTGCTTGATGTCGGCGCGCGCGACCGCGCGGTACAGGCCGTTCGGCGCCTTGGCCTCGGCCGCCAGGATCTCGGCCGAGCGCAGCGGGCTGGGGTAGCGCCACCAGGCCGGCGGCGCGTGGCTGCGATCCTCTTCGATCTCGGGCACGATGCCGCCGTACTGCTCGACCGCCTCCCAGACCACCCGTCCCGAGCGTTCCCAGCCGACGTAGTCCTTGGGCGTCGGCACGGGATCGTCGGCGGCGCAGGTGCTGCTGGCGCGCACCGGCGGCGCGGCGCCTGCCGGGGGCACCAGCGCCAGGGCCAAACCGGCGGCGCCGGCCAGCGCCACCACGACCGCGCCGCGAGCCCGAGATCGATCGACGTTTCCGCCGGGCCCCGGCAACCGTTCAGACCCCGATGAAGAGCCGGTGTCCGAAGTTCGGCTCGAGCTCGGAGTTGAAGATCTTTTCGGCCGAGCTCTTGACGTCATAGTCGGTTCGCTTGAACTCGAAGGTCCGGGACTCGGTGTCGTAGATCGTATAGCTCGCCCGCGGGTCGTAGTCGCGCGGCTGGCCCACCGATCCGACGCTGACGATGTACTTCCAGCCGGGCCGCAGCTCGAAGGTCTCGGACACCACCTCGTGCACGCCCTGATCGCGCGACAGCGCGAACGACTTGCACAGGTGCGAATGCCCGATCACCGTCAGCCGCGACAGCGAGTCCCAGATCTCCATGCACTGCGCGGCCTGCTCGCGCGCGAAGATGTAGTCGAACTCCTCGATATTCAGCGGCGATCCGTGGCAAAAATGCACCTCGCCCTCGCGCACCTCGTAGGGCAGGCCTTTGAGCCATTCCTTGTTATCGGGGGCGAGCAGCCGGGCGTGCATGTCCAGCGCGTGCCGCGCGGCGTGATAGTAGTACGAGTAGTCCATCCGGCCCGCGACCGCGGCGTCGTGATTGCCCAGGATGGTGTGCTTGGCCTTGGCCCGGATCAGCGAGCAGCACTCGTTGGGGCTGGCGCCGTACCCGACGGTGTCGCCGAGACAGATGTACTGATCGATGCGCTCGGAGTCGAACGCCTTCAGCACCGCATTCAGCGCTTCGATATTTGCGTGAGTGTCGGAGAAGATTCCGAAACGCATGTGGTGCCCCGGGGCTTTCTAGCCTAACACCTCACCCGCGCCCTGTCGCGCTTCGTCACCCGGTCTTTGGCGGGTGTGGATGCAGGTCGGACCCACCGCCGGGGGCTGTTGCCTCGGGACATCGGGCCCGGCGCCGATCGCCCCGGGTCAGCGCAGGCTGGGGCCGTCGGAGCGAGGCTGGATGATCACCCGACCGAAGACCGAGCTCAGCTCCACCAGCGGGGTCGCCTGGGCCGCGGTTCCGGCCCGGCGGTGCCCCAGCACCTCGGCGTGCAGGCGATCGCCCCGCCGCCAGATGGTTCGCATGGGGAAGCTGGATTCGATGGGCAAGGCCGATCGGGCGTGCAGCTCGAACCCGCCATGGTCGACCGCCGGCACCACCCGGACGTCGCCGGTGTAGCTGCGCAGATCGTAGTGGGACGAAGGGCGTAGCAATCCCACGAAGAGGATCTCGCCGGTGGTGGTGGTCAGTCGCACCAGGGCCGACCGGATGTCCTCGGCCCGGATGCTGCCGTCGACCATGCGGGCGTCCAGACGCCCGCCACCGACGCCATGTACGTCCAGGTCGCCCTCGACGCCGTCGAGGTCGACGTCTCCGTCGACGGACTTCACGGTCTGGCCGCCGGTCAGCTGGCGCGTGATCACGCCACCGCGCACGTCGGACACCCCGATCCTGCCCCCCGTGGTCTCCAGCCGGGCGCCGCCGCGCAGGCCGGACGCGGTCAGGTCGCCTCCGAAGGTCTTGGCCTCGATGCCCAGCTCAGCCGGAACTTCGATCACCAGGTCGACGCGGCTACCGGACAGCGGCAGCGAACGCTCGCGGCCGCCCAGCTCGACCCGGGTCTCGACGGTGATCTCGCCGTTCTGCCAGGCGGTGTAGTGCACGCGCAGCCGGTCGACCGCCTCCTGCGAGACGGCCCGCTTCTCGGCGCTGATGTGGATCTGCCCGGGGCGATCCCAGGCGCGAACGGTGACCCGCCCCAGGGGGTTGTCGATGCGCAGCAGCTCGGCGCCCGGCGTCGGCACAATCAGCTCCCGGCTATCGATCACCTCGGTCCCCGCGCCGGTCGCCGCGGCGACCCGCGCGCCCAGGATCACCGCCAGGGTGACCCCGACGCGGGTCCGCGCGTGGGACAAGGTCAGGCTGGCCAGCGGGTGGGCCCGCAAGCAGGCCAGCGGGGGCGGCAGCGGCAGCACCGGAACGGCCGGACCGCAGCTCACCGCGGCACCTCCTCGCGCTGCATCTCTTCCGGTCCGCCGCGATGGACCGCGGCGGCCAGGAAGTCGATCTTGCTACGGTAGGCGGCAAACAGGATCTCGGTGCCGGCGCCGTCGCCGGGCGTGCTGCGCACCGCTGCCCGCGAGCGATCGATCGACTCGTCCAGGCGGGCCAGCCGCTCCAGGAAGCGGGCACGCACGTCAGCGCTCCAGCGCGGCTCTTCGCGCCGCGCCAGCAGGGCGCGCAGCTTGCTGATCGACCGCTCGTAGGAGGCAGCGGCGGTCTCCACCTCTGCCTGCGCCTCGCGCAGCAAGGGATCAGCCGCCTCACCGGCGGGGGTCGGGGCGCCCTCGTCGTGCGCCAGCGCGGGAGCGTCCGCCCGGTGCGGCCAGCGCAGGACCAGCACCAGCAAGACCGCGATCGCCGCCCCCGCGAGCCCCCCGAAGGCGAAGCCGCGCACGAAGAAGCGGCGCCAGGCCAGCAGCGGCACCTCGTCGCGGGCCAGGGCACCCTCGATGGCCGGCCACAGGGTGGGTGGCGGCTCCGGACGATCGAGCCCGCGCGCACTGGCCACCATGACCCGCAGCTCGTCCGCGGCCCGGGCGCAGGCGGAGCAATCCGCCAGGTGATCGCGAACGGCGGCGGCCGGGCGCTCGCCCAGATCCCCCTCCAGGTACGCCGACAGCTGGTCGACGACGTGACGCTCCGGGGGATGATCGCCCTGCCCGGCCGCCACCTTCAGCGCTCCTCCAGCTCGGAGGCGGTGATCCCGTCCGCGACCAGGATCTCGCGCAATTTTCCGCGCGCCTTGTGCAGCTGCGACTTCGAGGTGCCGACGTGACAACCCAGGATGGCGGCCACTTCCTCGTGCTCCAGTCCCTCCACGTCGTGGAGCACGATCACGGTGCGGTAGCCGACCGGCAGCCGCCACAGCGCGCGCTCCAGCCGGGCCCGCAACACGGCGTCGCCGGCGGGCGGCGCCGCGGTCAGCTCGGCCGGCGGCGCGGCGTCGGGCTCCAGCGACGTGACCGGCAGCGGCGGGCGGCGCGACCGGTGCGACAGGGCGGCGTTGACCGAAAGCCGGTAGATCCAGGTGCCGAGCGCCGCGTCACCGCGAAACTTGGGCAACCCGCGAAAGATGCGGATGAACGCCTCCTGCGCGACCTCCTCGGCGTCTGCCGCTCCCACGATGCGCACCGCCAGCGCGAACACCCGCCGCTTGTAGCGGTGATACAAGGCCTCCCGACTGCCGCTGTCGCCGCGACGGATCGCGGCGACCAGCGCGGCATCCTCCGCCGAGGCCGATTCGTTCTGCGCCAGCCCGAGCGGCCGCTCAATTGCCCCGACGGTCAGCATGGGAGGTTGAGAACGTTGGACAGGCATGGGTGCCGGGGGGTTGCCCGCGACCGGGGCCCGCCTAGATTGCCTCACTTTGGGCCGGGGCGCCGCTTCCAAGAGCGCGGGGCGGCCGGGCCCGCCGCCCGCCGCCCCGGAATCGGGAACGGGAACGGGAACGGGAACGAAAAGGGATCCGGATCCGGGTCGTTCCCGTTCCCGTTCCCGTTCCCGGCTCCCACCTCTCAGCGTTCCCCGCACGCGCTGCGAAGCGAGCAGGTATATTGGCCGCCCCCATGCGTGCCGTGATTCTCGCGTGTTTCTTCCTGTCAGGGGCGTCGGGGTTGGTGCTGGAGATGTTGTGGACCCGGATGCTGACCCTGGTGTTCGGGTCGACCACCCTGGCCGTGTCGACGGTGCTGACCGCGTTCATGGGTGGGCTGGGGCTGGGGTCGTATCTGGCCGGCAAGTTCGCCGACCGACTGGAGAACCCGGCTCGCACCTACGCTTTCGTCGAGGCGTCCATCGGGGTGTACGCCCTGCTGGTGCCCTGGGTCATCTCGTTCTACCCGGGCCTCAATCGCTGGCTCTGGTCGGCGTTCGGCGATCGCTACGCGCTGCTGTCGGTGCTGCGCTTCGTGGCTTCCGCCGGTTTGTTGATCGTACCGACCACGCTGATGGGCGCGACGCTACCCATCCTGGCCCGTCACTTCGTGCGCCACCCCTGGGAGCTGCGTCGGGTGGGGTTGCGCATCGGCACGCTGTATGCCGTCAACCTGTTCGGCGCGGTCGCCGGTTCGTTCTTCGCGGGGTTCGTCTTCCTGCCCAGCATCGGCCTGCGCTGGACCAACGTCACCGCGGCCGCCTTCAACCTGTCGCTGGCGGGCGCGATCCTGCTCGCGCGCCGGTTTCTGCCCAGCGCCAGCACGCCCCAGCCCAGCATGGACGAGCTCCTGGAGAAGGCGGCGGCGGCCGGCACGCTGGAGGGCGGAGCCACCGCCGCGGCGCTGCCGCCCGACGTCGTGCTGACGCCGCTGGCGCGCCGGGCGGCGCTGGCCGGGTTCGCGGTGTCGGGCGCGGCGGCCATGACCCTGCAGGTCCTGTGGACGCGCGCTCTCGCGGTGCTGATCGGCTCGTCGATCTTTTCCTTCACCCTGATCCTGCTCGCCTTCCTGATCGGGCTGGGCCTGGGGTCGGCGATCTTCGGGCGCATCTCGCAGCGCACGGCGCATCCGATCCGCTGGCTGGCGGGATTACATCTCGCCATCGCCGGCGCCGTCGGGGTGTCGTATCTGGTCACCGACAAGCTGCCCTACGTCTTCACCTGGTTGCTGGAGTCGGCCAGCTTCGGCGTCGACACCATCCTGGTCTGCCAGTTCATTCTGGCCTGCATCGCGGTCCTGCCGGCGACCGTGCTGATGGGCGGGGTCTTCCCGCTCACCGTGCGCATCGCGGCGGCCCGGCTGGAGTCGGTGGGGCGCGACGTCGGGTCGGCGTACGCGCTCAACACCGTGGGCGCGATCGTCGGATCCTTCCTGTCGGGGTTCGTCACCTTGCCCCTGCTGGGGTTGCAAAAAGGGATCTACGTCGCGGTGCTGGCCAGCCTGTCGCTGGCGGCGGTGCTGTTCGCCTGCGCGCCCGATCTGCCGCGCATCCGCCGCGCGATCGGGATTTCGACCGCCATCGTGATGGCGCTGGTCGGGCTGCGCCTGCCGCGCTGGGATCTGGTCAGCTTCTCGGCCGGTTTTTTTCGGGTCTCCATCGCCCGCGAGTACATCTACCGCAAGATTCACAAGAAGACCTGGCAGCACCCCAAGCTGGTCTTCTACGAGGACGGCGTCGCCACCACGGTCTCGGTCGACCAGTGGGGCAAGACCTTCTCGCTCAAGAACAACGGCAAGGTCGACGCTTCCAACGACGGTGACATGGCGACCCAGGTCATCGTCGGCCTGCTGCCGCTGCTGCTGTACCAGGGGCAGGAGGCGCCCAAGGTGGCGCTGGTCGGCTATGGCTCGGGGGTGACCGCGGGGGCGATCACACAGTTCCCCATCAAGTCGCTCGAGGTGGTCGAGCTGGAGCCGGCGATCTACCGGGCCTCGCGCTTCTTCGACAACGACAACCATCGCCCGCTGGAGAACCCCAAGGTCACTGCGCGCGTGGGCGACGGCCGCAACTTCCTGGGCCAGCGCACCGATCGCTTCGACGTCATCGTGAGCCAGCCCTCGAACCCATGGCTGACCGGGGTGTCGAACCTGTTCACCCGGGAGTACTTCCGTGACATCAAGACCCGCCTGGCTCCGGGCGGCATCTTCTGCCAGTGGGCGCAGCTTTACGAGATGTCGCCCTGGAACATCAAGACCATCTACCGCACGGTGCGCGACGCGTTCCCTTACGTGTACGTGTTCGCCGCCGAGGACCTGTCGTCGGACACCATCCTCATCGCCAGCGTGGAGCCGCTCAAGCTCGACGTGGGCAGCATCGAGAAGAGGTTCCGCGATCCTTCCACGCGGGCCGAAGCCCGGCGCGCCGGGCTGAGCTCGCCGCACGACATCTTCGCCTACCTGCTGCTGGGCCCCGAGGAGCTGGAGGCGTTCACCGCGGGATCGCCCGACAACACCGACGACAACGCCCGCATCGAGTTCACCGCGCCGCGCGATCTGCTGGGGTACGCCAAGTTCGATCCTTACCTGGCCAAGGTCTACGGCCCGCTGTGGCCCTACGGCCGGCTCAGCGAGATCGTCGCCGGCTACGGCGAGCCCGGGCGCAGCGGCAATTGCGGGCGACTGGCTCGCAGCCTGCTGGCGCACGGCAAGGCGCGCGAGGCCGAGCTGTGGGCCCGGCGCGCCGAGGCGGCCGGCGCCAGCCCGGAGGCCGAGCACGCGCGGCTGCTGCTGAATCTGGTGTCGACCCGGCTGGACCGCGATCCCGAGATCCCGCTCGCGCCCGCGCCCGAGGACGGACTGGCGCCGCCGGTCGTGCCGGCCCCGGTGGCGGCGGCGCACCCGGCGCTGATCGAACGGGTGCGCTCGGAGTACCCGCAGATCCTGGCCGCGTTGGCGGCGCGACGCTACGCCACCGCTTACGAGATCCTGAACAAGTGGCCCGAGCCGCTGTGGACCGGCCTGGGCAAGGACTTCGCGCTGCTGAGCGGGTTCCTGGAGTACAAGGCCGAGTTCTACAACGACGCGGTCGACGACCTGAAGCCGCTGTCCGAGGACGCCGCCTTCGTGGCGCGCCGGCCGGAGACGCTGTACTACCTGGGTCGCGCCTACTACGCCAACGCCAGCTACGTGAAGGCGATCGACGCGCTCGAGCGCTACGTGAAATCGCAGCGAATCCTGGGGCGTTCCCTGCTGCCGGCGTCGGCGACACCGGCGGTGGCAGCGGGCAACTGACAGCCCACCCGGCCCCACGGCGCGCTCGGCCACAAAGTCGAGGCGCGGGCGCAGTCGTGGTAACGTGCCAGCGATGACCAGCCTGCCCGATCGCGTCGTGGGGATCGGCGAGGTTTGCCTGCACCAGATCGGGGTGGGTCCGCGCTCCCGCGAGAGCGTGGTCGAGCTGACCCGGTTCAGCGTGCAGGCCGGCGGCGCGGTGGGCACGGCGCTGGCCACCGCCTGCATCTTCGGCGCGCAGGCGCGCTACTTCGGCCGCCTGTCGGACGACGAGTTCGGCACCATGATCCTGAAGGGACTGCGCGACTTCGGCGTGGAGACCAGCTTCGTGCTCACCGAGCCGGAGAAGACCTCGCCGGTCTCGTTCACTCTGGTCGACGACCAGACCGCCCGCCGGCTGGTGCGCTTCACGCGCGGCAATATCTCCGAGCTGGAACCAGGCGAGCTGCCCAAGGGGCTGCTGGACGGAGCCGGGCTGCTGCTGATCGACGGGCGCGCCCCCGCGGTGCAGGCCGCGGCCGCCGAGCGCGCGCGTACGCTGTCGATCCCGATCCTGCTCGACGCGCGCCACCTGGGCCCCGGCATGGGCGAGCTGCTCGGCCTGTGCGACATCGTGGTCGGGTCCGAGCGCTTCGCCGCCGAGGTCTCGCACTCGTCGGACATGGGGCGCAGCCTGGTCGAGCTGACCAAGATGGGCCCGCGCATGGCGGTCCTGACCCTGGGCGAAGAGGGAGCGATCGGGCTGGAGGGCGAGAAGCTGGTGCGCCAGAGCGCGATCGAGGTCGAGCTCCAAGATACCTCGGGCGCCAGCGACGTCTTCCGCGGCGCCTTCGCCTACGCGCTGGTCCAGGGCTGGTCGCTGGAGCGCGGCCTGCCCTTCGCCAACGCCGCCGCCGGCCTCAATTGCCGGCACCTGGGCGGGCTGGCGGGAATCCCGTCGCTGGCCGAGGTGATGCGGACGGCCGGGCTGGAACCGCTGACCTGAGAGGCGCTTGGCCTCTGGCCTCTGGCTTCAGACCTCGGGAACGGGCGATGAGCGGCAAGTCGGTCCGAGGCCCGAGGCCCGTCCCGCGGTCTACCGCCCCGCGATATAGGCGATGGTGTTGGTCTGCTTCTCGAAGCTGCCCTTGGCGGCGATCGCTTCCTGCGACGAACCGTAGTTGCCCACCCGCACGCGGTACCAGGTCCCCTTGCCGGGGATCTCCGAGGTCACCACGTAGGCGCCCTGGGCGCTGAAGCGCCTGGCCAGGGCGTCGGCCTCGCTGCGGTCCGGGAAGGAGCTCAGCTGCAGGGTGAAGCGGCCCCTGGGCGCCGCCGCGGCGCCGGCAACCACGGCCACCGGCTTGGGCGGCGCCGCGACGGCCACCGGCTTGGGCGGCGTCACGACGGCCACCGGCTTGGGCGGCGTCACGACGGCCACCGGCTTGGGCGGCGCGGGCACGGCCGCGGTCGCGCGGCTGATCGAGACCGCGGGCAGCTTGGCGGCCGGCGGCGCGGGCGGGGTCCTGGCTACCGGAGGAGCCGCGGGCGGCGCTGCCACCACCCGGGCCACGGTTGACGTCGGTGGCCTGGCCGCCACCACCGGCAGCGGCCTGGGCGCCGCCGCCGCGGCCAGCACCACCGGCGGCCGGGGGGCGGGCGCGGGCGCGGGCAGCCTGGCGGGTGCGCCGAGCAGGGCCTTCTGAAAGGTCAGCGCCGGCTCGGCGGGCTTGGACGGGCCGGCCGCGCTGGCCAGCCCGACCGAATTGATGCGATCCAGGACCGCCAGGGGATCCTGGACCTCGGGTGCGGCGGCCCGGCCGCGCGACTCCAGCCGCTTGCCGACGATCACGCCCAGCACGAACAACATGCAGGCGCACAGCGCGCTGCCGAAGAACAGGAAGAACACCTGCCGGTTGTCGAGGCGGACCTCGATCTTGTCCTTCCACCGCTCGACGTCGCGAAGCGCCGGTTCATCCATGCTGGCCTGGCCAGTGTAACTCACGCTCATTCGGCGTCTTCTTTCTGGTCATTTCGCGCCATGGCCTCGGGCGCGGACACGCCCAGAATGGCCAGCGCGCCGCGCATCACCGTGGCGACCGCCTGGATCCAGTGCAGGCGGGCCGCGGTCTTCTGCCAGTCCCAGCCGGCGTGCCAGTCCCCGGTCCGCTGGCGCTCCTGCGGCAGCACGGTGTCGCCATGCACCTTCTGCAGGCGGGTGTAGTAGCTCTGGAAGTCCGACGCCAGCTCGTGCAGGTAGGTCGTCAGGCGGTGCGGCTCACGCGCGGCGGCCGCGTCGGCGACGAAGTCCGGGAAGTCGCACAGCCGCTTCAAGATCCCGATCTCCTCGGCCAGATCCAGACGCGCGGCGACCTCCGGCGTCAGCGCCAGCTCGGGCGCGCCCAGCTCGCGGGCGCGACGCAGGATCGCGCAGCAGCGCGCGTGCGCGTACTGCACGTAGAAGACCGGGTTGTCCATCGACTGTCGCTTGGCCAGGTCCAGGTCGAACTCCAGCGGCGTGTCGTGCCGGCGCATCAGGTAGAAGTAGCGGGTGGCGTCGCGGCCGACCTCGTCGATGACGTCGTCGAGGGTGACGAACTCCCCCGCCCGCTTGCCCATCTTCACCTCTTCGCCGTTGCGCAACAGGCTGACCGTCTGGATCAGGATCACCCGCAGCACCTCGGGCGAGTGCCCGAAGGCCTTCAGCGCCGCGCGCATGCGCGCGATGTGGCCGTGGTGGTCGGCGCCCCAGATGTCGCACAGCTCCTGGTAGCCGCCGGCCAGCTTCTTGAGGTGATAAGCGATGTCGGCCAGCAGATAGGTCGGCAGGCCGTCCGACTTCACCACCACCCGATCCTTGTCGTCGCCCCACAGCGCGGTGGTCCGCAACCAGACCGCGTCGTCGTGCCGGTCGATGAAGCCAGCGGCGTCCAGCGCGCGCAGGGTCTCCGCGACCTCGCCGGAGTCGTGCAGCGCGCGCTCGCTTTGCCACACGTCGAACACCACCCCGAAGCGATCCAGCGTGGCCCGGATCAGGCCCAGCGAGCGATCGATGGCGAACTGGCGAATCGCCCCCAGGTCGTCGCCAGCCGGGGGCTGCGGCGCGACCCATTTTCGTCCGTCGATGGCCAGGAGCTCGCGCCCGAAGTCGCGAATGTAGGCGCCCTTGTAGCCGTTCTCGGGAAAGGGTACGGCGGGCACCGAGGGATCGGCCTCCCCCACCGCCTCCATGTAGCGGGCCCAGACCGAGAGCGCCAGCATCTGAACCTGGTTGCCGGCGTCGTTGACGTAGAACTCGCAGGTGACCGGGTAGCCGGCGAAACGGAGCAGCCGGGCCAGGGTGTCGCCGACCGCGGCGTGCCTGCCGTGGGCGACGTGCATCGGTCCGGTCGGGTTGGCGCTCAGGTACTCCAGCAGGACGCGCGGCAGCGCCCCGCCCTGCCCTGGCTCGCCGCCGGGCGGGCGGCGGCCCCAATCGGTGCCGGCGGCCAGCACCTGGCCCAGCGCCCCCTGCCAGAACGCGTTCGAGAAGCGCAGGTTGATGAACCCGGGTCCGGCGATGGTGGCCTCGCTCAGCGGCGCCTGGCCGCCGACCGACAGGCGCGCCACGATGGCCTCGGCCACGGCGCGCGGGGGCCGTCCCGCGGCCTTGGCCAGCGACAGAGCGACGTTGGAGGCGAAGTCCCCGTGCTCCGGGCGCTTGGGACTTTCCACCGGGACCGACGCCGGAGCGGCGGGAATCACCCCGTCGGACACCAAACCCGAAACCGCGGCGGTCAACAGTGACCGGGCCGACTCTCGCGCGCTGAACTGCATTTTACCTACATGTAGTGTCGGGGCTCACCAAGGTGGCGTCAAGTTCGTCACCATCGGCCCGCGGGTTTCCCAAGGCCGGACCCGACCGCGGCCCTGGTTACTGAACGGGCCAAAGCCCGCCACTGCTGGTGAGATCGTCGTAGACCGGCAGCAGGCTGTTGACGTCGGAGGTGGTCACCTTGCGCGAGTAGATCCGCAGCACCTGGCCCCGGGTGCCGCTGATGCCGATGCTGGCGGTTGCCAGGCGCCGCTGATCGACCACGAACATGAAGGGCAGCTCGTGGGTGGCCGACAGGTCGGCGGCCTGCCCCTGCGCGTCGATGGGGCTCAGCACCAGCCGCGCCGGGGCGTCGAGCCGGACCGAGCCCGGGATCAGCACGGTGTCGGGCTGGAATCCCCCGTGCACGTCGAAGGTGATCAGCGCCGAATCGCCCAGATAGGCTTCCAGGTTGGCCAGCACGAAGCGAAGCTCGCGGTTCTCGAACAGCGCGTAGTAGGCCAGGTACTTCCGCTGCACCGGGGTGTCGTCGGCGGACCCGTCGGCATCGGTCCCGCCGTCGGTACCGCCCCCGCTCCCGCCCGCGCCAGTGCCGGTGCCGGCGTCCCCGTCCGCGGAGGCCAGCTCGCGCACCAGACAGGGCAACGGCGGCGGCAGCTCGGCCAGCGGCGCCCCCTTGATCTTGCTCAGCAGGGGGCTATTGGTCATCCAGCTCAGGAACCGCTCGTTGATCGTCTTGATGCTGGTGCCGGCGTCGGCCCCAGCGTCGACGTCGGTCCCCGAGTGGTAGAACTCCTGGTCGCCTTCCAGATCGCACAGCGGCAGCGGCGTCCGCACCCCGCCCACCGTCTGGAAGATCGGGATCCGGTCCTGGCGCGCCGGATTGGCCCGACAGGTGCCATCCGGGTTGGTCGACCCCGGGATGAACACCGACGGCGCGGTCCCCTTGACCAGGAAGCTGCTGCCGGCCCCGACGCGGTAGGCGGTGAGCTGGTTGATGCATGCGGCGAAGCGGCCGGGGTCCAGCGCCGGATCGGGCACCGGCGGCGCGTCCGCGCAGAAGCCGGCCACGCACGCCCGGCCAGAGCGACACGCCGGCACCGACGGGTCGCCGTCGCGGCAGGGTTGCAGGCAGCGCGCGTTGCCTTCCACCTCTTCACAGCGGAATTCTTTGCGCACCGGATCGGTCGACGGGCCGCAGCGCTTGTGCAGGTTGACCGGGTCGCTGCACGTCGCCAGCGACTCGGACACCACCTCGTCGAACTTGGGCGCCAGCACCAGCGTGGTGGCGGTGGCCTCGGCGATCTCGTAGCGACGCACGCTCTCCAGCAACGGGGCGCAGGCCGCCAGCTGCTGGGCCTGCAGCTTGGGATCGGTCAGCATGCACAGGCCGTTGATCGGCAGCGTCCCCACCGTCTCGGGCGCGGTCTCGCTGCGCACGCAGACCTGCGCCGGTCCGCACTGATTGTTGGCGGTACAACCGAACAGGCTGACGAAATCGCCGGGCACCACGCCCGAGGCGCAGAAGTTCGCCCCCAGGTCGGTCAGCAACAGTCGCTGGGGCCCGCCGGCCACGGGCGTCCCGGACACCTTGAACTGACCGGAGAAGGAGGGCCCCAGAACCTCCCCCTCCCAGGTCAGGTTCCAGGTCTGCCGCTGCACGGTGCTGCGCTCCGGGAAGAAGGCGTAGGTGGGCGACCCCTTGGTACATCCCTCCCCGTCCGGCAGGGTGCAGTCGCCCATCAGGACGTTGTCCTTGGCCGAGCTGCTGTTGATGGGAAGGATCGCCGGCCCCAGCGTGGGCACGGTCGGCGGCAGGTCCACGCGCGGCGGACCGACCGTCGGATCCAGGCTGGTGTTGTAGGTCAGCACGTTGCGGTCGCGCAGCGAATTGACCAGCGGTTCCTCCTCGGGGAGGGGGGACGGCGAGGCCGTGCCGCTGATCGGCGTCTTCACACGCAGCGTGGGATCGATGTTGACCACGAAGACCGCGCCGTTGGAGGTCAGCACGAACGCATAGACGCCGTCGAGGACCCCCTCCCAATCGCTGCGCGGATCCGGGGACGCCAGATCGACCGCGGCCACGTCCCGCGGCACCAGGTTGCCGGGAAAACGAATGCCCGGGCCCTGCGCCAGCGGGCGGCGATGGTCGGGATCGGGTGGATCGGCCGGCCAGCACGCCGCTCGCGGGTCGCCGGCGCGCTGGGCGGGCGGGAACTTGGCGGGATCGATGTTGGCGTCGCACTCGATCTCGGGCAGCCCGCGGCCGCTGCGGCTGACGTCGACGATCCGCAGGGTGCCGTCGCGCGCGATGACATACAGGTACTGGCGATCGCGCAGCTCACCTTCGCCCACGAAGGCCCCGTGCTGGCCGGCGATCCCGGTCGCCTTGTAGGGATCGACCGACAGGCGGACCCGGTTCACCCCCAGGGCGTGGTCGTGCAGCTGGATGGTCTGCCCGACCGCGGGCTTGACCAGCTTGCCCGGCTGGATGTCCAGCGCGGCGACGAAAGCGGCCTGCCCGAACCCCACGTACACCCGCGTCGCCGTCGGGCGGATCACCATGGGACCGGGGCGGGTGCCGGCCGGGTTGACGAACGGATCCTGGTCGGGATTGGTGGCCGGCGGCAGCGCGCCGCCATCCGGCGCGCCCGCGCTGTCGGGGGGAACCGATCCGTCGCAGAAGTCGGTCTCGGGGCAGCTCGGCTCGGCGCCGGTGGCCACCAGATCGACCGTGGTCCCGTCGCTGCTGGGCACCGCCTGCACCGAGTCGACGATATCGCCCGAGGGCAGGTTGACCATCGCCACCAGGTTGCAGCTGGGAAAGGACACCAGCGCCTTCCACTCGGTCTCGACCGGCGAGGTCGGATGGGCGTTCCACCCGATCGGATCGGCGAACGGGCGTGGGCCGCAGGCGTTCTGACCGCCGCCGATCGCCGAGGTGTCCTGCGGCAGGAACCACGCCTCGAAGGGCGCCACCTTCAGCGGCTTGCCGCTGGCGGTTCGCACCACCACCTGCTGGCCCACCGGCCGGCTGGCCGGGGCGGTCACCTTGCCATCCCGGGCCAGCGCGGGCGCCACCAGCGCGCTGATGTCGACCACCGTCAGATCGCAGGAGCCTCGATTGGCGCTGACGATCCGGCACCCGTCGTCGCTGGCGGAGATCTGCTCGGGCAGCACGCCAAGCGGCGCGACGTTGGTCCCGGGGTTGGCCGGGTCGAGATCGACCAGCTTGGAAGTATCCAGGTTGATGACCGACAGCTCGCCGCGCGCGGTGTTGGGTACGAAGCCGAAGGTGCGGTGGGCCAGATCGGGCGGGACGTCGAAGCGGCCCGGGACGTGGCAATCGGACATCGGCCGTCCCGACACCTGCGCGTCGGAGGCGTCGCCGGTCAGCCCGACGCAGGCGAAGACCATGTCGGTCGGGCGCTCCAGGTTGTGCAGCGCGATGGGCGGCGGGGGCGCGCTGCAGCCCGACAGCCCAGCCCCCAGCGCCGCGCCGCTCATCAGGGCCGCGGCCGCCACCATCGCTCGCAATCTCACCGATCTCACCTTGGCACCGCGCTGGGAAATCCCACGCGCTGGATCACGTGGTAGCGAGTGGGGCTGGCTGGATCCAGATCGACGACCGAGACGTTGTTGGACCCGAACCCCACCACGTAGGCGCGCTGGAGCGGAGCCTCGGGCGGGAACACCAGCCCGGCCGGACCACGACCGACCTCGATGATCGCCAGCACCTTGGGCACGTAGGGGTCGACCACATAGACCTGGCCGGCCTCGAAGCAGGTCACGAACAGGCGCTTGTCCTGCCCCGGATCGCCGGCGGGATCGAACGGCGGATACATGTGCAGGAACGTCGGGCCATTGCACATCTCCAGCAGGTCGGACGGGACGTTCTGCCCCCCCTGTCCATTGGTGGTATCGAAGCCGATCAACGTCGGGGGCGTGCGCTGCAACATGAAGGTGCGATGGATGGCCGGGATCGGCTGGATGCCGCGGGTCTCCGCACCGTTCAGCGGCGAGGTGAAGGCGTCGCCGGCGTAGCCGAGAAAGATCTGGGGATTGTTGACCGCGTTGCCCAGCTGGGGGTCGACCGGGCCCAGCGAGATCGGGGCGAAGGCGGCAGCACGCGGCAGGAAGCGCGAGGTCGCGTAGACCCGCCCGGAGTTGATCCCCTCGGCGGTCAGGGTGAGCGAGGTCACGCCGACCGAGCCGTTGACGTCGCCGGGGAAGATCGAGCTGAAGGCGCCGATCAATGACGGGGTGGTCGCCAGATTGACCGCCGACAGCAAGCCCCCGCGCAGGTGGCCGACGTACAGCAGCTGCTGGCTCTCGTCGATGGCCAGCGCGTAGGGCTCTTCCGGCAGCAGGACCGGGTCCTGCAGGACCGTCGCCTGGCCGTGAGCGGTGTCCTGCTCGCTCACCCGGTGGTCGAGATCGCACTCGACGAAGGCGCCGTCGGGCGCGCCGTCGCGGCACGCGAAGGACACGCCCGACAGGTCGTCGCTGACCGTGGCATCGATCCAGGTGACCGAGGCGTTGCCGCGCACGGCGGCCAGCAAGCGCTGCCGGTGGGCGGGCTGATTGATCGTGCCGTCCTGCAGCCGCTGCAGCTGCAGCGCGCTGCCGAAGCTGCCCACCATCACCGAGGCGCCCGGAACCATGAACTGGCGCTCGTCACAGTTGAGGATGTTGTGGTCCAGGGTGTCCCAGCAGCAGAAGTCCGGAGGCCCCGAGACCGGATTGACGAACTTGGAATCCGGGCAGATCTCTCGCGGCTTCTGGGGCGCCCCGCCTCCGGCGGGCCGGGCCGACTCCCGCACGTCGCTGACGCCGGTGCCCTGGGCATCCGGGGCATCCTCGATGCCCAGCCTGATGGCGACCGCCGTGCCGTCGTTGAAGCGCAGGTCGGCGTTCGAATTGATGACGTACAGGAACCGGCCGGTGCTATCGACGCCGATCGCCCCCGGATAGAAAATCCGGTCCGAGGGCGGCTCGATGCCCGCCTGATTCAAACCACAGCCGCTTGCTGCGGCGCCGGCCACCAAGACGGATGCCAGCGCCGCGGGCGCAATACCTAACCGCATCCTGCCCTTGGACCGGCGCGGTTGGATCTAAGTTGCCTTGAGGGCGGCCTGCGCGGCGGCCAGACGCGCGATCGGCAACCGGTAGGGAGAGCAGGACACGTAGTCGAGACCGATCTCGTGGCAGAACTCGACCGACGAGGGGTCCCCGCCGTGCTCGCCGCAGATCCCGATCTTCAGCTTGGGCTTCTCGGCCCGACCGGCGGCCACCGCCATCTTCATCAGGCCGCCGACGCCCTTGCGGTCGACGCTGACGAACGGGTCGCCCGGGTAGACCTCGTGTTGCAGATAGGCCGCCAGGACCCGCGGCACGTCGTCGCGCGACAAGCCGTAGGTGGTCTGGGTGAGATCGTTGGTGCCGAAGGAGAAGAACTCCGCGGTCTGGGCGATCTCGCCCGCGGTCATCGCGGCGCGCGGCACCTCGATCATGGTGCCCACCGTGTAGCTGACCTTGCGGCCCTTCTCGGCGAAGACCGCGGCCGCGGTCTTGCGCACCAGGTCGGCCTGCAGGTCGAGCTCTTTCTTGATGCCGACCAGCGGGATCATGATCTCCGGGTAGACCTTCTCGCCCTCGGCGGCCAGATCACAGGCCGCCTCGAAGATCGCGCGGGCCTGCATCTCGGTGATCTCCGGGTAGGTGATCCCCAGGCGGCAGCCGCGGTGCCCCAGCATCGGGTTGGACTCCTTGAGCTCCTCGATGCGGCCGTGGATCTGCTCGACGGTCTTGCCGGTCGACTTGGCCAGGTCGCGCACGCCGGCCTCGTCGTGGGGCAGGAACTCGTGCAGCGGCGGATCCAGAGTCCGGATGGTGACCGGACGGCCGGCCATCGCCTTGAAGATGCCGTGGAAGTCCTCGCGCTGCAGCGGCAGCAGCTTGGCCAGGGCCTTGCGGCGGTCAGCCTCGTTCTCGGCGACGATCATCTCGCGCATCGGGCCGATCTTGTCCTCGCCGAAGAACATGTGCTCGGTGCGGCACAGGCCGATGCCCTCGGCGCCGAAGGCGACCGAGGCGGTCGCCTGGTCGGGCTGGTCGGCGTTGGCGCGCACGCGCAGCTTGCGCGCGGAGTCGGCCCAGGTCATCAGCTTGGCGTAGGTCTGGTAGACCGGCGCTTCCTGGGGATCGAGGTTCTTCTCGATGAGCACCCGGATGACCTCCGAGGGCGTGGTCTCGACCCGGCCCTGGATCACCTCGCCGGCGAAGCCGTCGATCGAGATCCAGTCCCCCTCGTTGATGGTGACCTCGCCTTTGGCGGTGGTCACCGTCATCTTGCGCGCGTGGTAGTCGAACGACAGCGCGTCGCAGCCGACGATGCACACCTTGCCCATCTGGCGGGCGACCAGGGCGGCGTGGCTGGTCATGCCGCCGAAGGCGGTCATGAAGCCCAGCGATGCGTTCATGCCGCGGATGTCCTCCGGGCTGGTCTCGTGGCGGCACAGGATCAGGTTCTGCTCACCCTTGGCGGCCAGCGCCTCCGCCTCGTCGGCGAAGAACACCACCTTGCCGGTGGCGGCGCCCGGACCGGCGGGCAGCCCCTTGGCCAGCAGGCGCCCCTCCTCGACCGCGGCCTTCTTGGCCGACGGCAGGAACACCGGACGCAGCAGCTGGTTGAGCGCCTCCGGCTCGACCCGGCGCAGCGCCTCTTCCTTGGGGATCAGCTTCTCTTCCACCATCTCGACGGCGATGCGCACGCCGGCGAAGCCGGTGCGCTTGCCGTTACGGCACTGCAGCATGTACAGCTTGCCGTTCTCGACGGTGAACTCGATGTCCTGCATGTCCTTGTAGTGCTTCTCGAGCTTCTTGCGGATCTCCAGCAGCTGCTTGTAAGCCACCGGCAGCACCTTGCCGAGCTCCTCGATCTTCTGCGGGGTGCGGATGCCGGCCACCACGTCCTCGCCCTGGGCGTTGATCAGGAACTCGCCGTAGAACTCGTTCTCGCCGCTGGCCGGGTCGCGGGTGAAGCAGACGCCGGTCGCCGAGTCGGCGCCCTTGTTGCCGAACACCATGGCCTGGACGTTGACCGCGGTCCCCCACTCCGCCGGAATGTTGTTCAGGCGGCGGTAAAGGTTGGCGCGGTCGTTCTGCCAGGACTGGAAGACCGCCTTGATGGCGCCCGCGAGCTGCACGTAGGGATCGTCGGGGAACTCCATGCCCAGGCGCGACTTGATCTCGGCCTTGAACTCGGCGACCAGCTCCTTGAGCGCGTCGGCCGGCAGGTCGGAGTCGACCTTGACCCCCAGGGACTTCTTTTTCTTGTCGAGGATCTCGTCGAAGGGATCGTGGTCCTCTTTGTTCTCGGGCTTGAGGCCCAGCACGACGTCGCCGTACATGGCGATGAAGCGACGGTAGCTGTCGAAGGCGAAGCGCTCGTTGCCCGACTTCGCGGCCAGGCCGGCGGCGGTGGTGTCGTTGAGGCCGAGGTTCAGGATGGTGTCCATCATGCCCGGCATCGAGGCGCGCGCGCCCGAACGCACCGAGACCAGCAGCGGGTTCGACGGGTCGCCGAACTTGGCGCCGACGGCCTTCTCCATGCGGGCGATCATGGCGCGCACGTCGGCGTCCAGCTGCTTGGGCAGCTTCTTGCCGTTGGCGTAGAACTCGGTGCACACCTCGGTGGTGATGGTGAACCCCGGGGGGACCGGCAGGCCGATGTTGGCCATCTCGGCCAGGTTGGCGCCCTTGCCGCCCAGGAGATTCTTCATCTCCTTGTTGCCGTCCGCCTTGCCGTCACCGAAGAAATAGGTCCGCTTGCCGGCGGCGGCCTTGACCGCGGTCGCGGTCTTGGTTGCCGCCTTGGAGGCTGCCTTGGCCACCGCCTTACCCGCGGCCTTGAACCCGTTGGCCACGCCGTTCTTGGCGGCCTTGATCTTCACGCCGTCCTTGGCGGTGATCTTGGCGGCGACCTTGCCGAGCATCTTCTTGAACTTGGTTTTCGCGGGCGTAGCGGGCGATTTCTTCTTGTCGAGCGTTGGCATGGCCCGGTCTTTTACAGCAGTTTGTCGAAAGGGTAAACCGGCAAGGCGCCGCTTTTATCCGACGGTCTCAGCTGACCTTTTTGCGCAGGGTCCCGGGCAGCTCCCCGCGGCTGGCGCGTTCCTGGCCCATGGTGTCGCGGTCGCGCACGGTCACGGTGCCGTCCTGCAGACTCTGGAAGTCCACCGTGATGCAGTACGGGGTGCCGATCTCGTCCTGGCGGCGGTAGAGCTTGCCGATGGCGCCGGTGTCGTCGTACACGGCGCGCACCCCCTCGTCCTGCAGCTCGCGCTTGATGGCGCGCGCCATCTCGACCAGCTGCGGCTCGTTCTTCTTGAGCGGGAAGACCGCGACCTTGATGGGCGCCAGGCGCGGGTGCAGGCGCAGCACCGTGCGGGTGAACTCCTCGCCCAACTTGTCGGCCACGCCGCGCACCTTCTTGAAGACTTCGATCCGGTTGGCGTCGGGATCGTCGCTGAGCCCGAGCAGGCGCGGCAGCGAGCCGGGCAGCTCGGCGGCGATGGCCTGCCCGGCCTCGACCAGGCGGCGCTTGGTTTCGGCCTCCATCTGGCTGGGGTCGCGCTTCTCCACCGACCGGACGAAGCTCTCGACCTGCTCGCGCAGCTTGCTGATCTCGGCCTCGGGCGGGTCCTTGACCAGCGCTTCGTCGTAGGCGTCGCACAGAAAGGCCAGGGTCGCGCGATCGGCGCCCGCCGAGGGCTCGATGACGTAGGGCACGATGTGCTTCTTCTGCTCCTGGTCAAAGTAACGCAGCTCGCCGACCGCGTCTGGATTGTTCGGCCCGCGGCTGTGCGCCGAAAGGTCGAAATCGGTGCGGTTGGCGATCCCCTCCAGCTCGCTCCAGCCCATGGGGAAGCGGTACTCGAGATCGACGCAGCGCTTGGCGTAGTGAGCCAGCTCGTCCTTGGTCTGCTCGCGCTGCTTGAGATTGTCCCCGCGCAGGCCCAGGTCGCGGTACCACTGGCTCCGGGTGTCGATCCACATCTGGTGCGCCGCCTCGTCCTCGCCGGGGCGCACGAAGTACTCGATCTCCATCTGCTCGAACTCGCGCGTGCGGAAGGTGAAGTTGCCCGGGGTGATCTCGTTGCGGAAGGCCTTGCCGATCTGGGCGATGCCGAACGGCAGCTTGCGGCGCATGGTGTCCAGCACGTTGCCGAAGTTGACGAAAATCCCCTGCGCCGTCTCCGGCCGCAGATAGGCCAGGCCCGAGTCGTCGCCGGTGTCGACCGCCCCGACCGTGGTCTTGAACATCAGGTTGAACGGCCGCGCCTCGGTGAGGTCGGTCGAGCCGCACTTCTCGCACTTGAGCTCCTTGGCGGCGAGGGCGGCGTTGATCTCGGGCAGGCCCTTGGGGTCGCGCCCCTTCTGCTTGCTGAACAGGTGGTCGGCCCGCGGGCGGGCCTTGCAGTTACGGCAGTCCGCCATCGGGTCGGAGAAGGTCGCCTCGTGGCCCGAGTACTTCCAGACCAGCCGGTTCATCAAGATCGCGGCGTCCAGCCCTTCCATGTCGTCGCGCTCGTAGACCACCGAGCGCCACCAGGCCCGCTTCACGTTGTTCTTGAGCTCGACGCCCAGCGGGCCGTAGTCCCAGGTGCTGCCGAGGCCGCCGTAGATGGCGGACGAGGGAAAGACGAACCCGCGACGCTTCGCGAGGCTGACGATCGATTCCAGACTGGAGGCAGGCATGGCCGGGGGACTTTATTCGATACGCCCGACTAAATTGCAACCTCCGAGGCCGCGCCCCGGTCAGCCGACCAGCGGAGCGTGGTGAATGACCTGGATCAGGATGCCTTCGGGGCCGCGGAAGTAGATCGAGCGGGAGCCGTCGCGGTGGGTCTTGGGCTCGGACTCCAGCGCCACGCCGTGCGCCCGGAGATGTGCGGCCCAGGCATCGACGTCGGCCGGCTGGGCCACGGCGATGCCCAGGTGATCCAGCTGGCTGCTGCCGTCGTTGGGCCGGCGGGCCGGACCGTGATGCAGGGCCAGGTTGTCGCGGCCGCCCCGCAGGTAGACGTTGTGCGCGTCCGGGCGCCACTCGACCTCGTAGCCCATGACCCCGATCCAGAAATGCTCGGCGGCGGGCAGGTCGGCCACCACCAGCGCCAGGTGGCGCAGGCCCAGCCGGGGTGGAAAGGTGCTGCCCTCGCTCATGTTTCACTTCCCATGTTGACGCCCATTTTTGACATGAATTCCAATGATTGTAACGGACCACTCATGTGAAGCTTGAGAATCTCTGCGATCGCGTCGCGCGCGCCGCGGTTGACGTCGGCCGGCACATCTTCCAGCCCGGGCGCGTCGACGCGCTGGCCAGCCCAGCCCGCCAGCGCCAGGCGGACCACCGGGCGGATCGGCCTCCCCCGCTGGCCGCAGGCCCGGCAGATCGCGCCGCCCCGCCCGGGATCCCAGCGAAACCCGACCTCGGCCGGCGGGACGCCAGGCGGGAAACGGGCCCCGCCGCACACCGCGCAGCTGTCGACCATCGGGCCGAAGCCCAGGCGAGCCAGCAGCCCCAGCTCGAAGACCCGCAGGCGCACCGCGCTGGCGCCCTGCTGGTCCAGCGCACCCAGGAAGGCGTGCAGCCAGTCGTAGACCTCGGTCTCGGCCTGGCGCGGCGCGCACAGCTTGCTGACCAGCTCGGCGACGTAGGCGGCGTGGGCCATGCGGGCCAGGTCGGTGGCGAACGAAGCGTAGCTCTCCTCGAGATCGAACTGTTCCAGGGTGAGCAGCTCCGCTCCCGCCCGCTCGCGCAGAGCGGCGGCGCCGACCGAGCACAGGCCCAGGCCCCCGCCGAAGCGCTTCTGACTCTTGCGCGCCCCGCGCGCCAGCGCCGACAGCCGCCCCGTGGTGCGGCCGATGAGGGTGACCACCCGGTCGGATTCGCCGTAGTTGATGGCGCGCAGCAGGATCGCCGGGGTGGAAAGCGAGGTCACCGGCGCAGCTTAGCGCGAACCGCTCCTCGTTGACGTGGGCGTTGACGTTGACGTTGACGTTGACGTTGCGTTGACGGCGACGGCGACGTGGACCTTGACGACGCCTTTGACCTGGGCGTCGGCGATGCGTCCACGCCCAGGTCAAAGGCGTGGTCAAAGTCCACGTCGCCGTCGCCGTCAATGACCACGTCTACGTCTACGTGTACGTCTACGTCTACGTAGGCTTTGACGACGTTCAGGCCAGCGTCACGGGCTG
>Ga0207701_10001168_pt1 | contig 27796 bp, 19 predicted proteins | sample KBSSwiSSwithPhiX_FD_184294 | JGI IMG/M metagenome (GOLD analysis project Ga0207701, IMG submission 184294) | Switchgrass rhizosphere bulk soil microbial communities from Kellogg Biological Station, Michigan, USA, with PhiX - S5 (SPAdes) (version 2) | ecosystem: Environmental > Terrestrial >... | reverse complement strand
CGCCCGGTTCGATCGCCAGCCGCAGCCGCAGCTGCTTTCGTTCCGCCAGCGGCTGCAGGCTCTCGAACGCCTCGCGTAGCGTGCCGACCAGGTCGACCGGCTCCGACTCCGGCTGGGCGCTCGCCTGATCCAACCGCGAAAGATCCAGAACGGCGTCGGCCGTGCGCAGCAGCTCCTCCGCGCTGCGGCGAATGCCGTCCAGCGAGCGCGCGAAGCGCTCGGGCGGCACGCGCGACGGATCGCGCAGCGTCTCGGCCAGCCAGACGATCACCGCCAGCGGCGTGCGCAGCTCGTGGCTGGCGTTGCGCAGGAACGCCCCCTTCGCGGCGTTCGCCGCCTCGGCCTCCGCCTGGGCGCGCCGCACCTTCGCGGTCGCGAACTCCAGCTCGCCGATCAGGATGTTCATGCCGTAGCAGACAGCGTCCAGCTCGTCCTGCGCCTCCGAGATCGGGATCTGCCGGTCCAGATCGCCGCTGATCATCGCTTCCAGCGAGCGGACGATACCGCGCAGGCGCCGCTTCAGCGCCGGCGACAGTCCGCTGGTTACTTCGCCGCGCGCAGCCACGCCAGCGCCTTGGCCTCCTGTGCGAACAGCTTCGTCGGGATCGCCGGGCGCGCGATCTTCAGGTACACGTTGCCCATCGTCCGGCCCAGCGGCGTGGCCTTGACCAGCATCGCCATCGCCGCGAACGCGACCAGGCTCTCGCCCATGTAAACGCGGCGCACCTCGGGCATCAGCGGCTTCGCCATCCGGATGTCGGCGAGAAACGGTTTGCGGTCGGGCGCCGCCAGGCGCGCGCAGGCGTCGAAGTTCTCGCGCGCGTCATCGACGGTCTGCACCATGTTGCCGACGCGCACCACCACGATGCGGCCTTCCAGAACGTCGATACGCGCGGTCCTGGTAATTACGGTTTCCACGCTCCCCCTAACATCAGAACTAACACGGCCCGCCTGACCCGCGAAGCACCCTGCTCAGGCGTTCACCGTCGACAAAACGGGAAAAAAACAGGTGAAAAATTAGCGTCGCTTGCCGGTCCATGGGATCGATTGAGATGAGGAGATTCCATGCTCGAATTTGATGACGAAGCTCAGGGCCCCGGCCGTCCCATCATCAAGGTCATCGGCGTCGGCGGCGGCGGCGGCAACTCGGTCAACACGATGATCGAGGCCGGCGTCGAAGGTGTCGACTTCATCTGCGCCAACACCGACTGCCAGGTGCTGGAGGCCAGCATGGCTGGCACCAAGGTCCACCTGGGCCGGAACCTGACCAAGGGTCTGGGCGCAGGCGCCAACCCGGAGATCGGACGCGCGGCGGCGCTCGAGGACGCGCAGCGCGTCGCCGAGACGCTGGCCGGCGCCGACATGGTGTTCGTGACGGCAGGAATGGGCGGCGGCACCGGCACCGGCGCGGCGCCGGTCATCGCCCAGGTCGCGCGCGACCTCGGCGCCCTCACGGTCGGCGTCGTGACCAAGCCGTTCGCGTTCGAGGGCTCACAGCGCAAGAAGAAGGCGTCGGCCGGCATCAACGAGCTGTCCAAGGCGGTCGACGCGCTGATCGTCATCCCGAACGACCGGCTGGTGTCGCTGGCGGGCATGAAGATGACGCTGAAGGACGCCTTCGGGATGGTCGACAACGTCTGCGTGAACGCCGTCCGCGGCATCAGCGACCTGGTCATCGCGCCGGGCCTCATCAACGTCGACTTCGCCGACGTCCGCACCATCATGACCGGCATGGGCCGCGCGCTGATGGGCACCGGCTACGGCACGGGCGACAAGCGCGCCATGGAGGCCGCGCAGCAGGCGATCAGCTCGCCGCTGCTGGAGGACGTGTCGATCAACGGCGCCACCGGCATCCTGCTGAACATCACCGGCGGCCCCGACCTGACGCTGGCCGAGATGAACGAGGCGTGCAGCCTGATCGCCGAGGCGGCCGATCCGGAGGCGAACATCATCTTCGGCTCCGTCATCGACGCGAACGCGGGCGACACGGTGCGCATCACCGTGATCGCGACCGGGTTCAACGCGCACGCGCACGAGCATCCGGCGCCCACCGCCGGCCGTGGAACGGCGCGCGGCCGCGAAGGCCAGATGGCGCTGCCGATGCAGGCGTCCAGGATGGAGCAGGCGCCGACGATGGTCGCGCAGCAGGCGCCGATGGGCCCGTGGGGACAGGTTTCGAACCCCACCCCGCGCGGCGGCTACGCGGCGCCCGTGCAGCGCCCGGGCGACAGCGGCGAGTCGATCAACCTCGACGAGTTCTACTCGAGCATGGCCGAAGTTCCGCCCGCCTCGATGGGCGCGGTGCCCTCGGCCCCGCAGCCGAACGGCCCCGAATGGACGCCCTCGGAACGCCACGAACGTCCGATGGCCCGCCCCCAGAACGCGCCCCCGGTTCCCCCCGGCGCGCGCCGAACGATGCAACAGCAGTCGCCGCGTGCGGCCGACGAGCTGGGCGTCGAGGAGTCGGAGTTCGACAAGCCGACGTATCTGCGCCGCGGTTTGTACGCGCCCGAGTAAGCCGCGGGCTAGGCGGCCCGTCGGCGACCGGAGCGCGATCGCGCGCTCCGTGCTCGCAGTTTCAGGACTTCACACGCTGCTCTTGGTCGGAGCGCTCCTGGGCGAGTAGTTCGTCATCGGTGATGACGCCATGCTCTTGCTCATAGGCGGCGATCACTTCGGCCATCCCGCGCAACCGCCGCTCGCGGACCTCTCGTTCGGTCATATCTTCGTTCTGCGCCATGGCGCCTCCAAGTATGACCAGATCATCGACAGGTGCTACGGCCTTCCGGCCGTGGGCGCGGTGCTGAGCAAGCGGAGGATCACGTCGCGCTTCTCGCGGGGGATCTTTTCCATCCCGACGGCGAGGGCGTGGAACGCCTTGCACGCGACGTCCCGGCTTGGCGTGCCCTGGGTCGCGGCGGTGAACGCCGCTTGCTCCGGGGGCGGAAGTTCCAGCAGCAGGGTGTTCATCGCGTCGGTCCCGTCCTTCTCGGTCACGTCGGTCGTTGCCGGGCCTTCGGCGGCGACCTCCCTCGACAGCGCGCGCGCCGAGATCGTGATCCAGATGGTCTGCTGTTCCTTGGTTAGGGTGCGCATCCCTGCCTTCAGGTCCTCGGTCGACAGCTGGCCGGTCCAGAATCCCGCGCACAGCGCCGGCGACCGTTCGGAGAGCAGGCGTTTCAGGTCGAAGAGCTCCGCCAGATCGGTGATCTCCAGCCGGGCCATCCCCCGCGCGATGAGATCCGCCACGCCGTTCGCTTTCAGTTTCGCCCGCGCCTTCGGATCGGACGCCGCGACCGACCTGAGCTCCTTGATGCGCCGCTCGAAGTACGGACTCTGGATGACCGGCAACAGCAGCTTCGAGTTGAGCGCGGCCGCTTCCTCGTTGCCGTAGAGATCCAGCGCGGCTGAATGGAGGTCTCGCTTCGTTTGCCAGTCCTTGGCGATCGGACTGATGAACTGCTGCCCGACGACGATTCCGATCACGACGCTGGAGATCCTGATCAGCTGCGTCCCGCGCCCGACCGGCTCCTTCGCTTTCCGCGTGATGAACCATCCCAGCGCGCCAGCCAGCGCGCCGATCGCACCGGAGAGCAAGAGGAACCGCCATTCCATGGCTCGGCAGCATACGCCGTCTGGCGCGCAACCGGAGCGCACGCGATCCGAAGAAGTATCCGGCCGCCGCACGAGCTGGCCGCCCATGAAAGTACTTCAGCTGACGATCATCATCAGGGATGTGCCGTCCGCGACGATGACGGCACACACGTTCACGCGATCTCCGGTGCGTGTCGGTCGGCAGCTCGGAAATCACCTGCGCCTGGATGCACGCATCGTCTCGCGGAGCCACGGCGCCTTCTTGTTCTCGAAGGACGGGCTGCAGTACATCGATTACCAATCGGCCAATGGCAGTTACGTCGACGGTGTACGAATCGCGCCCAACCGCGCGATCGACATTCGTGATTCGTCCGTGATCACGATTGCCCCATTCCAGATCGTCGCGCACCTCGACCTCGTCGCGACCGGACGGGTGTCGACCGATCCGGATGCGTCGACGCCGCCATCGATTGGTTGATGCGGCTTCGCTTCAGAAGCGACCGTGCAGCGCCAGCGACGTGGGAGTGATATCGATGGCGACGTTCGAGCTTCCAGCGCGGCTGCCCAGGTAAAGGAAGACGGCGCCCGCGCCCGCGGCGGCGACGCCACCGGCGGTCAAGATCCAGCCGGCCGTCCTGGTGTCGTAGACGGTGAGGCACGCGGGTCCATCCACGTCGCAGCGATCATTTCCGTCGATCGCGATCCAGATGGCTCCCCACGCGATCAACCCTGCGCCCACAGCCGCGAGTCCGGCGCCGGTCGGCGTCTTCCAGTTGCGCGTGCGCCGCTCTGCCGAGATGACGGGCGCTGGCGACGGCGCAGGCAGCGGCACCGGCGCCGCAACCGCGACGGATGCTCGCTGCTCGGCCGGATCGAGGACGATGGCCAACGACACCTTGGCGCCGCCCGCGATCGTCACGGTCTTCGAAAAATCCTTGAAGCCGGCGCTGTTCGCGGTCAGAACCGCGTTACCTTCGGCGAGGCGCACAGGCTGCAGCGCCGGCAGCGTACCGATGTGCTTTCCGTTGATCGCGATGTCGGTCGCCGCCGGTCCGGTGATGGTGAGCTCGCCGATGTGACCGCGGCTGACGCCCAGCGCCTGATCGAGGAAGCCGCGGTTCTTCTTGACCCAGACGTCTTCAGGCGTGGCGAGCGACTCGGTCAAGTGCGTCTCTGCATCGAGCCAATGTTCGAGCGACGTCTCGACCAGCCCCATCTGTCCCAGCGTCCGCGGCGACGGCGCAAGCGCGTGTGCGCGCTGGAACAGCTCCAGCGCTTCGCCGGGCTTCGCCGCCCGCCGCAACTCCAGCCCGCGAGCGATAAGATCGTCCGCGTCGGGTTGCGCAGCCAGCGAACTGGAGGTCGCGACGAGGAGAACTATTGTTGTGCCGAAGGAGCGAAACATTGGCGACCCTCAGTAGTTCGACATCCAGACATTGACCTGAAAGTCCTCCCGCCAGGCCATCCATACGTTTCCTGTCCGGTCGACGATCAGCCGTGGCTGCTCGGCTAGCGGGCTGCCCGTTCCGCGAAAAAGGCCCGCCCGCGTATCCCATCTCGTGCCGGTCCAGCGCGCGAGACCGATGCGATTGGAGGGCGTTTCCGGATTGATCCATGCGACGACGGGATCACCCTGCGGCGTCGTCGCCAACACGAACTGCTGCGCGGCGACATCCGCTGGCACCGGTGTCGAGATGGCCGGCTGCCATCCACCGGCCGTGAGACTTACGACCGTGAAGGTCGGATCGATCATCAAAGCGTTCAGATTGGAGTTAACCGCGATCGAAACCGGCGCCGTACGCGTGAAGTTGCGCTCCTGCCATCGTCCCCCGTCCCACGAGGTCGCACCGACGCCTCCTCCGGTGCGCCCGTACGCAATCAAGGGTTTACCCTCCGCTCCGAGCGCCAAGTCGTGTTCGTTCACGTCGGAGTAGCCAATATCGCCGAATGGACTCCAGGCAGCGCCGTTCCAAAGCGCGGCGAAAACGCCCGTGCCTCCGACCTTCGCGTCTCTCCAAGCGACTATCGGGTTGCCGGCGGCGAGCCGAACGAGCGGCGCCCGGGCGACCGAGCTCGAGCCGGATGCTCCAATCGGCGGTATCGAGGTGTTCCAAGTCGTTCCGTCCCACGCCGCAACGTGGACCGCCGTGCCAGTGGACGCAGCAAACTCGGTGAAAGCGACGACAGGATGGTCCTCGGCGTCGAGGACCAGGGAGAATCCCGGCGCGGTATCGGTTGCGTCTGGAAGGATTTCCAGCGCATCCCAGCCCTGGCCGTTCAGAGTGGCGACCCGAAGGCGATCGCCACACCCGTTGCTCGTGGGAACGCACTCGGTGAAGCCCAAGATTGGTTGCGACGCAGCGGTGACCGCCAACGCGGGTTGGGTCTGCGTCGTCGCCGCCGGAAACCGTATCCAATCGGGAACGGTCCATGACCACGTTCCGGGCAGCGTCAGCTCGTTGCCGGCGCGGTCCGTGATCGACGACAAGAGCGCCACAGAAAACGATGCGGGCAGAGAGAGCGTAGTCAGATCGTTGATGGCGATCGCGACGGTCATATTGTCGGCGTTCACGGTGAGCGTCGTCGGAACAACGGCCCCCGCGGTGGACAGCGAAGCGATCGAGGAGACAGCCGACGGCAGGACGACGGGCTCCGAGAAGGCGATCGTAATGGGAGACCGCAATCGAACGTCGGCTGCGCCCGGCAGAGGCGTGAGAACCGCAGTCGGCGGCTGACGATCGACGATGATCGTGACAGCGTTCGATTTCAGCGTTTCGTTCGAAAGCTCAACTTCGGCCATGAGCATGTGAGGCCCTTCGAGGACGCTCGTCGTATCCCAGGCGAAAGCCTCCGCGGGTGAACGCAGGGTCTTGATCGGTACGCCGTCGATGCGAAGGACGACCGGTAAGTCCAGGTCGTCATCGATTGCGACACGGATATCGACCGGGCCCTTGGTGTAGGTCGTCGCGGTGGGGGACGTGATCCGCACGGCTGGCAAGCGGTCGTACTTGTCGCGCGTCGGGCAGCCGGCGATGGCCAGCGACGCAAGAACCACCATGACGATCTCAGTACGCCTCATCTGCGGCCTCTACTCGGTCGGAATTCCGATGCCGTGCTGGTCGATTTTCGGGACCTTGCGGCGATGGGTTGCGTGTTTTTTGAGCGAAACTTCAGGGACAGTAGGGGCTTCGTCCTTCGCGGCGCTCTTTGGCGGGGGCTCGACCGGACCTGCTATGGGCAGCGCCGCCGCCGGAGCCGGGGCTGGTGCGGGAACAATCGGTTGCGCTGCCAGCGCCGCCGCCGGCGCCGCCACCACGCTCGATCGAACCGGCGACGCCGGATCACTGCCGCCGCGCCACGGGCGCTGCAACGCGATCACGGCGACACAGATCGCGGCCGCGGCGCCGACCGCCACGCGCCACCGCCGGCTGCGCGCGCCGCGTCCGGCATCGCGCGCCTCGCTGAGCGCGCTCTCGCCGGCAATGTCGGAGTGCGACAGACTGGTCGGCTCGCCGATGCCAGCCGCCGGTGCGGTCTTGGTGATCGCCTGCTGTTCCGGCTCGACTCTCACCGGGCGTAGCGGTTCGGTCTTCGCAAGCGCCGAAGCGGGTTCGAGCGACGCCGTCGAATCCGCGCGCGGCGGTTTGGTCTCCTTCGCTGGCTCGGGCACAGGCGCCGGCGCCGGCGCGGCGCCCGTCGGTGCCGCTCCGAGCTTCTCCCGCGCCAGCTCGCGCAGCCGTCCGGGTTCGTTCAACGCCGCCTTCGCCGGTTGAGCCGCCGCCGGCGTGTGGAAGTAGAACGTCTTCCATTGCTCCTGGCCGCGCGAGCTCGCGAACTTCCAGAGACGCTGCCCCAGCGCGTGGATCGATTCGAACCGGTCCTTCGGCGACAGGTGCATCGCCCGCAGCACGATCGCCTCGAAGTCTTCCGTCAGCTCCGGACGCAACGTGCGCGGTGGATTGAATTTCCCCTCCGCGATGGCCCGCAGCAGGCGCACGCCCTGGTAGTCCGCATACGGCAGCCGCCGCGTCAGGCACATGTACATCAGGACGCCCAGTGCGTACTGGTCGCACTCCGGTCCGACCGTACCGTCGATCTGTTCGGGCGACAGATATTGTGGCGTCCCGATGATTTGCCCTTCCTGGGTCAGCTCGTCGGTGGCAGGCGCCTTCGAGATGCCGAAATCCAGCACCTTCACCTCCCAGCCCGTGTCCGTGTCGCACAGGAAGATGTTTGCCGGTTTCAGATCGCGGTGAATGATGCCGACGTGGTGGCACGCGCGCAGCGCCGCGCAGACGCTGAGCATCACATCCGCGATGTAATCGAAGGCCAGCGGCTCCTTCGCGCTCTTCAGGACCTCGCTGAGGCTTCGCCCGCGCAGGTACTCCATCACCATGTAGGGCGTGCCGTCGTCGACGAAACCGAAATCCAGGACCTGGACGACGTTGCGGTGGTCGACCCGTGACGCCGCCAGCGCTTCGCGCATGAAGCGCTCGCGGATCTCCTCGGTCAGGCGGTCGCCGCGGCGATGCGCGACGACAGTCTTCAGCGCGACGGTTCGTCCCAGCTTGGTGTCGACAGCGCGGTAGACAGCGCCCATACCGCCCTGGCCGATGTGCTCGCGTATCTCGTAGCGATCGATTCGCTGACCGTTGACGAAAAGATCTCCTGTGTCCGTGGTCATGGCTGTGCGCCCCGCGTCTCGCGAACCAGTGCCAGCAAGCGCGCCGCCTTCGCATCGCCGGGATCCAGTCGCACGGCCTCGGCGAATTCACGCTCCGCCTCGTCGAATCGGTGCTCGCTCATCAGCACCTTGCCCATCAGCACGTGCGCCGGTGCGCGCGCGCCGGCGGCCGCTGCCTGCCGCGCGAGCGCGAGCGCCGATCCGGTCTCGCCGACGTCGAACTTTTCCTGTGCGCGCTTCAGCAATTCGTCCACTGGTACCGACGGAACCTGCGCTGGCCGCGCCGCCTTCGGGCCCGGCGGTCGCGCCCGTCCAGCGCTGACCGCGATCGGGTGGGCGTGAAGGGACGACTTCGCCGATTTTTCCGGTGTCACTTCGGCCACGACCGGGGGTTTCACGGGTTGCGCGATCGGTGACGGAGCGAAGGGGGCGGTCGTCTTTGTGGGCGTCGCCACCTGGACAGCCGGGACAACGGCCGGCGTCGATCCCCGGAAACTCACGGCGGTCGCGCCGGCGACCGCCAGCACCGCCGCGACGATCCCTGCCACGAGCACCCGCCGCCCTCTTTCAGTCCGCGCATTCGCCGTCGGCGGTGGGGGCGCCACGGCAACGTCCGCCGGTTTCTCCGGCGCAGGCTGCTCGGGGGAAAATACTCCGGCATCGAGGTGCCGCATCGCCTGCGCGACCTCGGCGGCGAGCATCCGCCGTTCGCGCGAGACGTCGAAATGGCGCGCCAGCAGCTCGGCGAGCGCGGGCTCGGGGAGGAAGCTGGTCGGGACGAACGGCCGCAAAGCTTCCTGCAGTTCGCCGGCGGTCTGATGCCGCTCGGTCGGATTGCTCGCCAGCGCGCGGGCGACGACGGCGTCGAGCTGCGGCGAAACCTCCGGGTTGTGCGTCGACGGCGCGGGTGCCGTTGCGGCGCTGGCCGTGCGCACATCCTCCATTCGCTGGCCGGTGAGCAGTTGCCACAACACCACGCCCAGCGAATAGATATCGGCGCGCCGGTCCGCCTGCGCGCCGTCCCAGATCTCCGGCGCCGTGTACGTGGGCCGGCCGACGATGTGCCCGGTGCTGGTCAGCGTCGCGTCCACGTCCGACCGCGCGATGCCGAAATCTATCAACTTCACCTCGCCCGAAAACGCCAGCATGACGTTGTCGGGCGTGACATCGCGATGGACGATTCCGAGATCGCCAAACGCGTGCGCGTAGGCCAGGGCGCGCGCCACTTCCGACACGATGTGGATCGCGACCGCAAGCGGGACTCGTTCAGCGGCGCTCGCCAAACGCGTTCCGAGCAGTCGCAGATCCACGCCGTGCACAAGTTCCTGCAGCAACACCAGCTCGCCGTCGATCTCCTCGACACCAACCGTCTGCGCGATCGCGCCGTGCGACAGCTGCAGCGCAATGTTGGCTTCGCGGCGGAAACGCGCTTCCTGCTCGGGCGAGCGTAACTCTGCGTGCATGCGCTTGAGCACGCACAGCTTGGCGATGCTACCGGGCTGCGCGCGCAACGCGAGCTCGATCCGTCCCATGCCGCCGGCGCCCGATGTGCGCAGCAGAACGTACGGCCCCAAACGATTGAAATCACCTTCACCCGCCATCGCGCGGCGCATTTTTACCCACAAACGCGGCGAAAAGGAGCCGGCGTTGTCGGTAATTGCTTCATTCGCCGGACGTCATGATCGAGCGGACGGCGCGCGCGCGTTGAGCGACGCGGTCAGGTTTGCGGCCTCCAAAAACAAACGTTGCGTCGCTGCGTTACGCGGCTCGCGGCTGGATCGACGATGACAGTTGTTGGAGGCCGTTACGAAATCACCGCGCTCGCAGGACGCGAGCAGCTTGTGAAATTTGCTCAATCCGCCCACGCCGAGGTTGTAGGCCATATCCACCAGTGCGTGTTGTGCAGGAACGGGGTAGCGGTCGAAGCTGGGGCATAGCCGGCGCAGCCCGGGCAGAAACTCGCGGTCGAGACGTCGAACGGCCAGATCACCAGCGACGCCGGGAGGTAGAACGAGATCCGACAGCAGCCGGTACGAGAGCGCCTTGTGCCCCGGTCCCTGCGCGCGGACACGATCGAACGCGGCCCTGACCTCCGCGGCCGTCGCCGGTTGCCCTGTTGCCTTGTGGCGCCAGGGGAGGGCGAGCGCCGCTTCCGCGTTCGGAAGGAGATGTCCGATGCCGGTCGTCACGTGGCCGCGTGTGTCCACGTACATGTGCTGCGTGCACCCTTCCCACTTGACCAGCTCGGCGCAAAACGCACGCGCGTCGGTCGTCGTGCGTCGGTCGACGTTCGGCTCACGCCGTGCGGTCGGGACGGCGGCGCGCTGGCGGCTCGATCGTTCGGCGATCGCGGCGACGGCTTCGTTCGCCGCGCGCGCGACGTTTGCGAGCAGGTCTTCGATCGAGGTCTGGGTCGGTGGCATGGTCGCTGGCGCGATTCTGGGCATGCCGCGGTTTCGGCCGGCCGGCTGTCGGGTTGCGTGTCAGCGCGTCGGACCGTGCACTTTTTGCGATGTGGCGGGCGGGACCAGGACATCTAATGACGATGAACTTGCGGAAACTCGCGCTGATCGTGGTTGCCTTCGTTGCCGGCACGCTGGGGTGCGCCGACAGCTCCTCCATCGATACGGGGTCGGGTGGGCACGGCGGCGGGAACGCCGGGACCACCGGGCCTGGTACGGGAGGCGCCGGCATGGCGGGCACGACCGGGACGGCCGGGACGACCGGAACGGCGGGCACGACGGGAACGGCCGGGACGACGGGAATGGCCGGGACGACCGGAACGGCCGGTACGACGGGAACAGCGGGCAGAGGCGGTACGTCCGGCACGACGGGAACGGCGGGGACGACGGGAACGGCGGGGCGCGGTGGCACCACGGGAACGGCGGGCGCGACCGGAAACGCGGGGACCACGGGAGCGGCCGGTACGACGGGAACGGCGGGGACGACGGGAACGGCGGGGCGAGGCGGGACGACGGGCACCGCCGGTACGACGGGAACAGCGGGCAGAGGCGGTACGTCCGGCACGACCGGAACGGCGGGTACGACGGGCACCGCGGGACGCGCCGGTACGACCGGCACCGGCGGCAACACAGGGTCGGGCGGCAGCGCGACGACCTGCCCGCTGACCAACACGGTCGTCGGCTGGGCGACCCAGAGCGGTAGCGTGACGGGCGGCGGCAGCGCGACGCCGACGGTGGTCACGACGGCCAGCGCGCTGACGAGCGCGCTCAGCGGATCGGCGACGGTGATCGAGGTGCAGGGGACGATCTCGGGCAGCTTCAACCTGAAGTCGAACAAGACGCTGATCGGCGCGTGCGGCGGGCAAGCGACGATCAACGGTCACATCGGCGTCGGCGCGGCCACCAACGTCATCGTTCGCAACCTGCGCGTCGTCGGTTTGAACTGCACCGACAATCCGGACTGCCAGTCGGGCGACGACGCGGTGGAGATTGGCCAGTCGTCGCGCGTCTGGATCGATCACATGGACATCTCGGACGGATCGGACGGCAACCTGGACATCGTCAACGGGTCCGACCTGGTCACCATTTCGTACTCGAAGTTCTGGTATCGCGGACGTTCGGGCGGGCACCAGTTCTCGAACCTGATCGGCAACAGCGACAGCTCGCCGGGCGACGCGGGGAAGCTGCGCGTGACGTGGCACCACAACTGGTGGGCGGACAAGGTCGTCGAGCGGCAGCCGCGCGTGCGTTACGGCCAGGTGCACCTGTTCAACAACCTGTGGACCTCGAACGGCAACAACTACTGCATCGGCGTCGGCGCGAACGCGAACATCCTGGCGCAGAACAACGTGTTCATCAACGTGGCGGATCCGCTGGAGACCGGCAGCTACTCGAACGGCTCCAGCGTCGCGCATCAAGAGGGCAACCTCTTCATGGGCACCAGCGGCATGACTGCCGATCTGCGCGGCACGATGGTGTTCATGCCGCCGTACACGGTGACGATGGACGCGGCGAGCAGCGTCGAGGCCGCGGTGCGCGCGGGCGCGGGACCGAAGTAGGTGAAGGTGCGATCGCGCGCAGCGCTAATCGCGAAGCGTTAATCTGCGGCGAAAAACTGCTGAGCCGGCTCGGCGACGTGAAGTAACCTTGGTGCCGCGTGGCCCCACGTGGACCACTGGAGACGCCGTCATCCCCCGACGGTCATTCTCCGCTCCGCCGTGCAGAGTTGCTGGCGGCATTGTCCCTCGCCGCTGATCTGGGCATGGGGCAGCCGCTGGAGAATGCCCAGCGCACGGCGATCGTCACCGTCGCGCTGGGACGCGCGGCGGATCTGTCGGCGCGCGATCTGAAGGACGCGTACTACCTGGCGTTCCTGCGTTTCGTCGGGTGCACGGCGGACGCGCCGATCGCGGCGGACGTGTTCGGCGGCGACGAGATCGAGGCGCGCGGCTGGCTGACGCTCGCCGACTGGGGCCGGCCCACCGACGTGATTCGCATCCTGATGCGCAACATCGGCGCCGGGAAGTCGGCGATGCAGCGCGCGCGGTTGATCGCGAACCTGTTCGTCAAGATGCCGCGCCTGAATCGCACGGCGGAATCGCACTGCGAGGTCGCGCAGTCGCTGGCTGACGATCTCGGGTGCTCGGTGCGCGTGCGCGAGGCGCTGGGGTATTCGTTCGAGCGCTGGGACGGCAAGGGATTTCCGCGCAAGAAGCGGGGTGAAACCATCCCGCTGCCGATGCGGCTGGTGCAGGTGGCGGACGACGCGCAGGTGTTCCACCGCGCGGGCGGTGTTGAGGGCGCGGCGACGATGCTGGCGGAGCGCGCGGGCAAGGCGCTGGACCCTGTGCTGGCGGAGGCGGCGCGCGCGAACGCGGCCGAGCTGCTGGCGGCCATCGAGGTGTCGTCGGTGTGGGACGCGGCGATCGCGGCCGAGCCGGGGCCGCCCGACTACGTCGAGGACGCGGCGATCGACGGCGCGCTGCAGGCGATCGGCGCGTTCGCGGATCTGAAGTCGTCGTACACGCGCGGGCATTCGACGGGCGTGGCCGAGCTGGCGGCGGGCGCGGCCGAGCGCATGGGGCTGGGCACGGCGGCGGTCGAAGAGGTGCGGCGCGCCGGCTACGTACACGACGTCGGGCGCGCGGGCGTGTCGGCGGGCGTGTGGGAGAAGGAGGGGCCGCTGACCGACGGCGAATGGGAGAAGGTGCGGATGCACGCGTACTACACGGAACGGATCCTGGCGCGGCCGCCGCTGCTGGCGCGGCTGGGTTCGCTGGGCTCGCTGGATCACGAGCGCCTGGACGGCAACGGTTACCCGCACCGGCGCGCGGCCGAATCGCTGCCGCCGGGCGCGCGCTTGCTGGCGGCGGCCGACATGTACCAGGCGATGCGCGAGACGCGCCCGCACCGGCGCGCGATCTCGCGCGAGGAGATCGCGGCGACGCTGGAGAAGGAAGCGGAGAAGGGGCGGCTGGATCGCGACGCCGTGCGCGCCGTGCTGGAGACGGCCGGCCACCGCGTCGAGCGCGCGGGCGCGCGCGGCGGCGGCAACGGCGGCCGCTACCCGGGCGGGCTGACCGACCGCGAGGTCGAGGTGCTGCGCCTGGTGGCGCGCGGCCTGACCAACAAGGAGGTCGCGCAGAAGCTGGAGATCTCGGCGCGCACGGTGGGCCACCATCTGGCGCACGCGTACGAGAAGATCGGCGTCACGACGCGCGCGGGCGCCGCGATGTTCGCGATGAAGAACGGGATCGTCGGCGCCGTTTGAGGCGCTTGTTGATCTCGGCAAGCCACAGACGCGCGGACTCTTCGCCGCGCCGTACGGCCCGCGTCGCCCACTTCTTCGCCAGCGCGAGGCGGTCGTGCTGCGCGTAGTGATAGGCCAGGTACTCCATCGCGGCCGGGAAGTGGGGCGCCACGCGCTTCAACTGGCGGATCCCGGCGGCGACGTTCTTGCGGACGCCGCGGCCGTCCAGCGTCGCGACGGCGAGCGCGTATTCAGCCGTTCGGTCCCGCGCCGCCGCAGCTTGCCGGTACCAGTAGATCGCGCGTCGCGCGTCCTGCTCGATGCCGTCACCCACCATGTACGCCGACGCGACGAAAAAAAACGCCTCGGGCAGGTCACCTTCGGCGGCGCGCAGGTACCAGCGGGTCGCGCTGCGCGGATCATGCCGCACGCCCCAACCTTCGTCGTGGAGCCGGCCCAGGATGAAGCAGGCCGACAGGCTTCCTTCGCGCGCGGCCGCCTTCAGCGCCGCGACGATGTCGTCGGATGAGGGCATGCTCGCACCGGGGGCGCGGACAATCATCGCATGGCCGGGCGTCGACGTTCGCAGAAGCTGGAGATCTCGGCGCGCACGGTGGGCCACCATCTGGCGCACGCGTACGAGAAGAGCGGCGTCAAGACGCGCGCGGGGGCGGCGATGTTCGCGATGAAGAACGGGATCGTGGGGGCGGTTTAGGCTTCGGAGCAGCGACGGCATTGAACCGACTCATCGCGCCCAATCGACGAACGGGAACTCCAGCTCGGGAATCAGCCCATCGCGCAGCTGGGCTATCCACCGATCCAGGGTGTCGCCGTAGCTGTCGCACGCCGTGCGGCAGAGCAGCAGGTATTGCAGCACGGCGTTCCGCTCGTCGTGCTGAAGCAGCTCGTTCGCGAGCGCCATCTCCGGGCAACCGAGCTGCGCCGCGCCCGCGGTCCGTCCGGCCAGCTCCAGGCGCGCCCGGGCTTCCCCGACGTCACCCTCGCGAAGCGCGATCCTGCCGAGGATGACGTGGCCGCTGTGCACCTGCTTGCCATCCATGCCGTCGTGGATCCCCGCCGCCACTTTGACCATGGCCTGGGCGTGGACGCGCGCCTTCTTCAAGTGCCCGAAATGAAGCAGAAGGCGCGCTGCCTGGTCGTGCAGCTGCGCTGCCAGCGGCGGTTCGAGGTCGGCGTCTGCCAGGATCGACTCTATCTCGACCAGCTCCGCGGGTCCCGACGACTCCTGCCGGGTGAGATCTGCGAAGCGATACTTGAGCCACGTGGCGCAGAGCTCGTCGGCACGAATCGATCGACGGCGCGTTGCCCACCGCGCGTCACCGGGGTAGGCGAGCTCCGCGCGGTGAAGCAGCTCCTCGACCCGCACGTGGTTCTCGCGCTCGAAGAACCGGAGCGCGTGGTCCAGCAGGGTCGCGTCCACCGCTTCTCCCGCCACGTGCTGCTGCCAGAGCTGAGCAGCCTCGTAGTATTCACGATTCGCGCGCGAGATGAGTGTTGTCGGATGCGCCGCCAGCGGTGCAGCCGGGGCGTGCTCGATCACCCACAGCGCGTGTCTGAACCTGGCTGCGCACGGGCTTTCGATGGCCGGGTTCACAGGCGAGGGCATCTTCTCCTGCCGGCAGCGGCGGGCGTAGTAGCCGAGCAGACGCGCCCGCGCGTCGAGATCGTCCGGGTGCTGCTCCAGCCCGCGCTCGAACGCTTCCGCGTCGGGCGCTGCGAGCGCGTGGCCTTCCTTCACCAGCCGGTCGACGCCTTGGTCCACGAGATCACTTTCGTTGGGCGAGCACGGAGCGTGGCGCTCCGTGCTCGTGGCGGCACGCCGCCCAGTCCGGGCGTCGTCGGCGCGCGCCTTCAATTCTTTGGCAAATTACCACACAGCGCAAACAGGAAGTGCTCCACCACGTACTCGTAAGTACCGATGTCTCCTTCGAGGTGGGACTGCAGGGCGATCGTGACGGCGAAGAGACACGCGGCCTTTTTCCCAAGCCTGTGGAAGACCACCTGCGCCTCCGCCCACGCTTTGTCGAGCAGCGACTCTTCCACGGCCATCAGACCGGTCGGATCGGCGTGGTTCACGGGTTCGGCGTTCGCGTAGACGTACCTCGACAGAGCCGCGGTATTGAACGTGAAGTCGATGGGCGGCTGCATTCCGGGACGGGCAGCCTGGCGTCCGTCGTAGCGCCTGGGGCCGAGCGCCCCCAGGGCGAGCGCGTCAAAGGGATCGCCCGTCAGAAAGCGACCCGTCGACGGCCGGTACTGGCGGGCCCGGAGGTTGATCAGCCCGAGATCGGGATCGAATTCCTCGCCTGTGTACAGCCGCGTGTTCACGGTGGAACCCGTGCTCGCGACCAGGATCCCCCACGCATCGTAGTCGTACGAGTCTGTCACCGCCCCGACCGTGTCGGTCAGGAACGTGATGTTTCCGTGGGCGTCGTAGCCGTAGTAGCTGGTCGCAGGGGTCGATGAGACGTTGCGGGTCTGGCTGATGACACCGGTGCCATACGTGTAGCGCGCCTGTACGGCTCCGCCAGCGACTTCCTCCAATACCTGGACATAGCCGGTCGGATTGAGGTCGTCGACGAGGTAACGGGTCGCCACGCCGGAGACGTTCTTCGCAACGCGGTTGCCGTCGCAGTCGTATGTGATGCTGATGGCGCCGCCGTCCTTCGAGACGAGCCGGTTCTCGAAGTCATACGCGAAGGTGTGGCCGTCGGAAGTGAGGGTGTTGCCGTTGGCGTCGTAGGTGTCTGCGTCGAGCTGATCGTTTGCGTTATACGTGAATGCCTGCGCGCCGAGCGCCGCCAGCGTCGAGCTCCGCGAGCGCCGATTCCCGACGTCGTCGAGGTCGTAGGAGAGCTCGCCGTTGAAGGTGCTACCGCGCGGATCGTTGCTGATCGTCTCGGCCGTCAACCGCGAGGCAGGGTCATACGCGTATGCGCTGCTTCGCCCCGTGATGTCCGTCGAGCTCGTGCGCTGTCCGCGAGCGTTGTGGGTGTACGCCCAGCTCCCGAACGGGTCCGGTGACGATCCTCGCCGCCATTCCGTCGACAGTACCCGGTCAAGCGTGTCGTACGAGTGTTTCACCGCAACGCCATTGGGCTGCGTGAGCGTCAACGGCCGTCTTGTGGCCGTGTAGGTCGCCGTCGTCGTGACGCCGAGCTTGTTGTCGGTCACGGATTCCAGCTGGTTGGCGGCGTCCCAGCCATAGGACACGTCGGTGCCATTCAGGTTCAGCGAATGGATCCTCGCGACGTTTCCGGCATCGTCATACTCGTAATCCAGCGTTCCCGCCGGCGTGATCTTCCTGGTCAGGCGGTCGCGCGGATCGTTGTACTCGTACGTCGTGACGCCGCTGGCGTCGCTAGCCGTCAAGCGCTTGCCGGTGACGGTATACGTGTAGATGTGCGGTGCTTCGCTGAGCGACAGATCCGGAACCTTCGTTAGCATCCGGTCGCGCGAGTCGTACGTCATCGTCGTGGTCTTGCCGGGAACACTGTCGGTGTGGAAGTCGGTGTGCGTGTCCTGGCGACCAGCGAGATCGTACGTGAACGTCTCGAACTGGCCCATCGGCAGCGTTCGCCTGATTTGTCGGTTCATCGCGTCGTACAGGTAGCTCGTCTTGTGGTTGTTCGCGTCTGTGACCGAGGCGAGGTTGCCGTTGAGGTCGTAGGAGTATCGCGTGACCTTCAAGAGCGGATCGGTGACGGACGTCAGCTGGCCTTCGTCATCGTGTCCGTAGAAGGTCGTTGCCCCGGTCTGGTCCTTCATCGAGATGCGACGCCCTCGCGAATCGTATTCTTCGTGCGTGAACGTGAGGTCGTGGAATGTGGTCTCTTTGAGGTGTCCCCGCGGGTCATACGTGAACCGGGTCGTGTGGAGGTTGGCGTCCTTGACCAACGTCTTGCGGCCAACTCCGTCGTAGGTCGTCTCGGTCGTGCCGCGCGCGTCGGTCACCTTGGCGATCCGATTCGAGCATCCGCAGCCCGGGTCGTACGCGTAGGTCGTGGTTTTATCGCGCTCGTCCTTTACAGACTCGAGGCGGTTCAGGGCGTCATAGGTCCGCGTCGTGAACGTCGAATCAGGGAAGGTCGTCTTGATGAGGTTGCCTGCGCGATCGTATTCGTTTGTCGTCGTGTGACCGGGCCCCCTCTCGTCGGTCATGGTCAGCACGTTGCCGCGGAAGTCGTACGTGTACTTGACCGTCGTGCTCTCTGGAAAGCGCGTCACCTCGGTGAGCTGATTTAGCGCGTTGTACGTGTAGTTCGTCTGGCGGCCGATGCTGTCGTTTTCGCGTACGAGGTTGCCGTTCGGGTCGTAGGTGAACGTTCTCTCGTAGCCGCTGGGATCCCGGGTGGAGGCGAGCCAGCCCGGGAGATAGTAGGTATTCGTCGTGGTGCCGCCGCGAGCGGTCGTTTCGGTCAGGCGGTGGCCGGCTTCGTCGTATGTCGCGCGCGTGACGCGGCCGAGCCGGTCGGTCCGAGCTGTCTCGTTGCCCGCGGCGTCGTACGCGAAATGTACGAGGTGCCCTTCCGCATCCTCGGCGACGAGGGGCACACCCTGTTCCGAATTGGTGAACTTGAAGCGCGTTCCATCCTCGTCCGCAACACGCGATATCGTTTCGTTGCTGTCGTATTCGAAGGTCGTCCTGTGCGTCACGCGATCAGTCATCGCGGTTGCTTGGTTGAACTGGTTGTATTCGATGGTGGCCGTGCCCTTCGGCGTGGTCTGCGCTGTTGGACTGCCGAAGGTGTTGTACTCGGTCCTCGTCTCCTCGTTCAGCGCGTTCACCTTCCTCTTTTCTTGCAAGTTCTCGTCGTACTCGTACGTGGTCCTGTTTCCGCGCTGATCCGTTTCGCTCACCACCAGCCCGTGCGCATCGAACGTTTGGCTGATTTCGCCCTGATCATGGAATCTCGTCGTGGTGGTTCGCGTCACCAGGTCGTACGTGTAGTCGGTCTCGTGTTGGAGCGCGTCGGTGTCCTTCTTCAGGCGCCCGTCGTCGTAGTACTCCGAGGTTCGCACCGTGTTCCTGTTCGCGTCGATGCTGGTCTTCAGGCGGTGCGCATGCGCGCCGCCGTAGTACGTGTGGCTCATGTTCCGGAAGAACACGAACGGTATCTTCGCGAGGTTCACTTCCGTGAGATCGCCCGAGGCCGGATCGTACGCGTACCGCGCCGCGTAGTCCTGACCCTGGAAGTAGGCCGGGTAGTCGACAGTCTCGATCCGGCCCTCTGGGTCGCGATTGAAGATCACGTTCTTTCCGGTGCTGCTGAAGATGCCGTTCCGCGTGAATGTCAGCGAGTTGCCCTGGCGATCGGTGATCGATCGCAGCTCGCCGTTCGCGCCCATCACGTACACCGTCTTGTTTGGATCGGTGTACGTGTACTCGGTCGGCGAATAGAGGAGCTCGGCGGGCGACAGCGCCGGGAAGCAGGTGGGGAAACTGTCGTTGAACGGGTTGATTGTCATCACCGGGCACCCGTCCGATGTCAGCGTTCCGAACAGGCCTTGCGCCGGCGTGTAGCCGGTAAACATCAGGAAGCCGATGACGATCACGACCGGCCCGCCATTGAGCACCGGGTTCCGCCCCCCGAAGTAGAACGTCGACCGCCGCCCGTTCGGCATCGTGAGCGTCACGTTGTTCGCCAGGTCCTTCTCCAGCTTCGGGTGGCCGATCATCAGATTCCAGCCGTAGCCGAAGTCCCCGACTTCGTCCTTCTCGAGGCTGTCGTAGCGACGTCCGATGGTGATCGGCAAACCGGCCAGGGGAACCTCGAAGTCCTTGATCTCGACGACGACGCGGCCCGGCTTGTACTCGCCGTCCACGACAATCAACACCTCGCTCTCGCGCTGGCGGCCGGTGTTGTCGGTCGCGCTGAGGTCGATGACGTACGAGCCGTTCGAGAGCACGGTCGGGTCGAACATCGCCATCGTCCCGCCCGGTCCGGTCGTCAGTCCGGTTGCGAGCGTGCGCACCTTGTCGGGGTGCGCGTAGGGCCAGTAGCTCAGCGTTCCCGATGTCAGGGTGATCTGATCCGACAGCTCCACCCGCACGGGCTCCGTGACCGTTCCCTGGTGAATCGGCGACTTGATCCACCCCTGCGTCAGCAGCGGGGTGCCGACCGGGATGTCCAGCCACGTGACCGAGACCGTGTTCGAGGTCAGCGACTGCGTGAAACCGGTGGCCGTCGCGAAAATGGAGTCGACCCCCGGATAACGTCCGGTGTACGGCAGGATCGCGACGCCCGTCGCGTCGGTGAAGTACGTCGCCGTACCCGGATTCGCGCCGGTCAAAGTGAACACGATGGGGAAGTGGGGAACCGGCGTGGCTGACGCGTCAAGCAGGACCGCCGTGACGTACTCGCCCGCCCCGAGCGGCATCGGCCCCGGGTCGGAGGGCGTGAGCGTCAGCGTCCCGCCGGCGATGGCCGTCTCTGGATTGACGGTGATCGTGACAGTGTCCGATCCGGTCAGCTCGCCGTCGCTGGCATCCAGCCGCAGAACATACGTCCCCGCCACGGCGAACAGCCCCGCTGTCAGCCCGGCGCTCGAGTTCCCGAACACGACCGTCGCGGGTCCGCTCTCCTGCGTCCAGGACAATGAAATCTCGCTGCCGATCGGAACCCCGTCGTCACTTGCGCTGCCCGTGAGCACGGCGAACTCGGGGATCGTGATCGTTTGGTCGGGGCCCGCCTTGGCGACGGGCGGCTCGTTATGGGGCGTGACCCGGTTGACGGTGATCGTCACGTCGTCGGTCGTCGTCAGTGTTCCGTCGGTCGCCGTCAGCCTGAGGACGTAGGTGCCGGGCTGAGGGAGGAAGGCGGTTGTCGACGGCGCGTGACTGTCGGTGAACGTGACCACGCCGCCCGCGGGGGCGTCGACGACCGACCACGTCGTCGACAGCACGCTTCCCGGCGGCCGCCCGTCGTCGGTCGCCGTGCCCGACAGCGCGACCAGCGCGTTGGCGTCGCCGATCTCGGCGACGGGCGCCGGCCCGAACGCGGTGTGCTCCCACTGCGCGACCTGCGCGACCTGCGTCTTCCGGAACGTGATGCCGTCCCACTGGACGTCCCACACGCGGCCGCCGAACTCCTCGGAGATCAAGACGTCGCCGACCATGCCCCGGAACTGCGAGGCCGACGCGCCCATCACGAAACCGCTGCCGAAATCCACGCCGAAGAAGTTCTCGTTGGCCGGTACGATGTTGATGTTCTCGGGGAACAGGCCGATGTGGACGACCTGGACGTCGCCGGTGGCATCCACCGCCCAGACCGCGTCAGTGGCTTCGTCGCCGATCAGGATCCGTCCCGCCCACGGGCCGTAACGATCGGGATCGTTCGGCGCGACGGTCAACCCTTCGCAGTCAGGGCAGCCCAGCGACGCGAGCATCGTCGGCTCACCGGCCGCCGTGACCCGCCACAGGTGGCCGGCGGTGGTCGTGACGATCAGGTCGCCGCCGTAGAGGCCGGTGCGATCGAACTGAAGCTGGCCGCGCATCAGCCCGGTCTCGCCGGGCAGCGTGACCCAGGGATTGTCGATGGTCGACCCGTCAGGCGAGATGCGGGCGATGACGCCCTGGGCGCCCGTTCCGGTGTAAAGCTCGCCGGGGATGAAGCCGCCGATGCTGCGGCCGCCGCCCTCGTCGCGCGGGATCGCGAAGTAGACCTCGTCCGTCAGTCCGCTGACATTCGAGAACTGCTCGTGGGTGCCGTCCGCGGCGATGAGCTCGAAGTTGTGCGGCTGTCCGTTGCCCCAATACACGGACACCATCATCTTGTTGGTCGGCGGGTGGTACTCGATGCCGACCGGGTTGTTGAACGGCGTCGAGAGCCGCTGCAGCGTGAAGCTGGGGACGGCCTTTCCCTGGCGCAGCTCGACCGTCTGGTCCGGGCCCGCGTTGACGACCGGCGCGTTGTTGCCGGCGGCGCAGGTTCCCTCGGCGGTGCAGGTGCCGCCCGACCCGCAGGGCGTGCCCGCCGGCTTCAACGGATTCGAGCACTGCCCGCTGGCCGACGCGCATGTCCCGACGTCGTGGCACTCGTCCTGAGCAGTGCAGGTCACCGGGTTCGAGCCGTTGCAGCTGCCGCCCTGGCACGTGTCGGTCTGCGTGCAGGCGCTGGTGTCGTCGCACGCCGTGCCGTCCGGCTTGGCCGGGTTCGAGCAGGTGCCGGTCGTCGGATTGCAAACGCCGGGTGCATGACATTGGTCGGATGCGGTACAGGTGACGGGCGTGCCGTTCCTGCACGCGCCCGCGCCGTCGCAGGTCTCTGCGCCGTTGCAAGCGTTGCCGTCGCTGCAGGAGGTGCCGGTGGATGCCGGCGGGTTCGAGCACGCGCCGGTCGCGGGATCACACGTACCTGCGAGGTGGCATGCGTCGGCGGCGACACACGTCACCGGCGTCCCCGGTGTGCAGAGACCAGCGCCGTTGCAGGTCTCTGCGCCGTTGCACGCGTTGCCGTCGCTGCAGGACGTGCCAGGGGAGGCGGGCGGGTTGGAGCAGACGCCGGTCGCGGGACTGCACGTCCCGGCGACGTGACACGCATCGGACGCGGTGCATGTCACCGGCGTCCCGGGCTGGCAGGCGCCGCTGCCGTTGCAGGTCTCTCCGCCGTTGCAGGCGTTGCCGTCGCTGCACGACGTCCCGGCGGGCGCGGACGGGTTGGAGCAGACGCCGGTCGCGGGGTTGCACGTTCCGGCGATGTGACACGCATCGGACGCGGTGCACGTCACCGGCGTCCCGGCCTGGCAGGCGCCGCTTGCGTTGCAGGTCTCTGCGCCATTACAAGCGTTGCCGTCGCTGCACGACGTCCCGGCGCCGACGTTCGTGTGCGTGCACGTGCCGTCCGCGGCGCACGTGTCAGTCGTGCATGCGTTGTGATCGTCGCAGCCCGCGGGTGTGCACGTCCCGGCGTTCGGGAATCCGTCCTCGAAGGTGTACGCCGCGTTCGAGCTCTCCACGTCGATGTCGCGCGCCAGGAAGGCGCCCTTCGCGCACATTCCCGTCGCAAACGACAGCGTCCCGTTGGGCACGAGCACGAGCGCCCGGATGTTCCCGTTGCTCGCGAGCGTCGCCGCCTTCGGCTTCGACCCGAGCGCCCCGTCGGTGCCGTTGATCCCCGATACCTCGATGCGGATATCCTTCGCCGTCAGCGTGGTGCCCGTCGCCGGCCCGATGAAGAAGCCGGTCCCCGCGTTGAGCCGATTCGCGATCCGGATCTGCACGGCGCCGAGCGCTTCGATGCGCCCGCTCGTGCCGACCGTCAGGTCCCTCATCTGATACGTGCCGGCGTTGAGGCGCAGCACCGCGCTCGTACCGAGGCTGACCGTGAGAAATTGCCCGGGCGACGCCGTGACGGTCTTACCGCCGGCGACGGTCAGGTTCGTCGTGCCGGGCGTGACGGCCGCGGGCGCCGGTAGCGCCGGCAACGGCACCAGCGGCGTCACCGACCCGTGCTGTCCCGCGTTCGGGTTCACGAGCCGGTTCGTCTGAAGGTCTCCGACGTTGATGCCCGTGTTGAGTCTGATCGAATCGGCGATCATGTTGTGAGTCGTCTGCACGACGGCGCCGCTCGAAATGTCGATGGCGACACCGCCCGACAGGAACGGCCCGCTCCCCGTGCCGCGCGCGCCGACATCACCGCCGTTCACCGTCAGCGGCGCGCTGTGCAGCCAGATGCTTTTGGTCGCCTCGAAGATGAAGTCGCTGGTCCTGGGGCTCGCGTTCAGCGCCGCCTTGACGACCTCGGTGCCCGAAGGCGCAGCCGGCGGCGAGTCCACGGAGCTCCCTTTGCTGCAGGCTCCGACCAGCGCGACCTGCTGGACGACGAACACGAGCCCGACTGCCCGCGACAAACCGACCGAACGACGACGTTCACTCACCACGGTGACCTCCTGCGCAAGACGTACAGCGGGGTGGACTGCTTCGATCCTGCTCGGCGTCACCGATGTGTCGTCGCGGGGATTGCAACGACGCAGGATCGAACCAGCCCACCTTCAAAGACGCGTGCGTGTCCGTTTTGGCAACCAACTAACCCCATCAAATGACGGACGCCCGCGATTCCAGGCGCGCAGGATTCTGGGCCCGACCGAAAATCCGCAACGATCCCGAACCGTTCGCAGTCGGAAAAGAACGAGCGCCCCGCGGCCCGAAAAGACCAGCCGCTTAGGGATTCGTTGCGCTGCTTACGCCCGCCGATTCGAACGTCGCCATCTCGGCGGCGATGGCGATGGCCGCGTCGACCAGCATCATCGCCAGCGCGGCGCCCGTGCCTTCGCCCAGGCGCAGATCCAGATCCAGCAGCGGCTTGGTGCCCAGCGCTTGCAGCACCAGGCGGTGGCCGGCCTCGACCGAACGGTGCGACGCGATCAGGTAGCCGGCCGCGTGGGGCGCGATGCGCACGGCGGCCAGCGCGGCGACGCCCGCGATGAAACCGTCGACGAGGACAGGCACGCGCGCGGCGGCCGCGCCCAGCACGACGCCCGCCAGGCCCGCGATCTCGAAGCCGCCCACCTTCGCGAGCACGTCGATGCCGTCGTTCGCGTCCGGGCGGTTCACCTCCAGCCCGCGCCGGACGACCTCGACCTTGCGCCGGAATGTCTGATCATCGATGCCGGTGCCGCGGCCCGTGGTCTCCTCGGGCGGCGCGCCGGTGAACACGGCGGCCAGCGCGCTGGACGCGGTGGTGTTGGCGATGCCCATGTCGCCGATGCCGATCAAGCCGACGCCGTCGTGCGCCAGCGCGTCTGCCTGCGCCGCGCCGGTCGTCAGCGCCTCGACCGCCTGGGCGCGCGTCATCGCCGGACCGCGCGTGAAGTTCGCGGTCCCCGGCCCGATGCGCCGCACGCGGATCTCGGGCCGCTCCGGCGCCGGGTGCGCGACGCCCATGTCGATCACGACGACGCGCGCGCCGGTCTGGCGCGCCAGCACGTTGATGGCCGCGCCGCCGCGCGCGAAGTTCAGCAGCATCTGCCCGGTCACTTCCTGCGGGTACGCGCTGACGCCCTCGGCCGCGACGCCGTGGTCGGCGCCCATCACGACGATCGCTTTCCCGGGCACGCGCGGCAGCGGGGCGCCCGAGCCGCGGATCGCCGCCAGCTGGCAGACCAGATCCTCCAGCCGTCCCAGGCTGCGCGTCGGCTTGGTCTTCCGATCAAGCAGGCGCTGCGCCTCGGCCGCCGCGTCGCCGTCGGTCGGGACGATGCGCGCTGCCAGGGCGCGGATCGCGGTTTCTGCTGCTGTTGCGTCCGCCGTCATTGTGCTGCCTGCCCTGCCTGGCCTTCCTGCTCTTGCTCTTGCTCTTCCTTAGCACGGGGCCGGACCTCGAACATGCGAAGTTTCGGCTCGATGCCGAAAAGCACGCCGTAGCGATCGTCGCCCGACAGGAAGCCGAAGATGCCGACCACCGAGAAGTCGAGGTTCGGTGACGCCGACCAGGTGATCCCGGTGGTCGCGTGCAGCTGGTTCGGATCGTGCGAGAGGAACCACGCGGCGGCGAGCTCGCCGGTCCACTGGAACCGGTCGTGCGAGTCCAGCTCCAGCTCGAGATCGATGCCCGCCTCGGCGCCGTACTGCCGGCTGCCGGTGGCGTCCTGGTACGGCTCGACGAAGCTGCCCACGTTCAGGACCACGTTCAAAGGGTAGATGCGGCCGCCGAACACCAGCAGGCCCTCGGCGCCCAGGCCGTGCGCGCCGCTGGCCACCGGCAGCTTGGGTCCGACCTGGATTCCGAACGCGCGCGCGCGCCGGCGGACGTAATCGTGATCGTTCCAGATGCCGACCTTCACGGACGGCCACAGGCTGTCGGGGACCGAATGGTCGAGCGAGAACGAACCGTCGTCCGGGCCCTCGACGGCGTAGGCGCCGTCCAGGTTCAGCTCGACGTTCTCGAGGATGCCGAAGTCCAGCTCGAAGTCCGGGATGACGAAGCGCCACGGTCCCGGGCTGCGGATCGCGCCGAACTCGAGATCGACTTCAGCGACGCCCGTGGCTTCCCACTCGAGATCGGTCGGCTCGAACCGCGGCCGCGGCCGCGCGCTCACGGCGGCGGGCGTGACGATCGTGGCCGCCATCAGCGCAGCAGCGACGATCGGCCGGGTAGACAGCGCGCGCCGCGTGGTCGCTCAGCGCCTCTTCTTGGTGGGCTTGTTGATCTTGGCTGCCTTGCGGGCGGGCTTGCGCGGCGGCTTGCGCACCTTCTTGGCAGGGCGGCGCGGCGAGGCGGCGCGCGCCGGCACCGGCCGGGACGCGCCCGGCGCGTGGTGGCAGACGACCTCGATGTTGTTGCCCTCGGGATCGAACACGAAGGCGGCGTAGTAGTTCGGGTGGTAGTCGGCGCGCACGCCGGGCGCGCCGTTGTCGACGCCGCCGGCCGCCAGCGCCGCGGCGTGGAACGCGTCGACGCGCGCGCGGTCGGTGCGGAAGGCGATGTGCGTCGGATGCGGCGCCTTGTCCGTCGCCGAGATCCACAGATCCGGTTTGCCTGGCTCGCCCAGGCCGGCACCGCCCGGATACTCCATCGTCACCGTGTAGCCGATCGGCGCGAGCGCCGCCTTGTAGAAGGCCAGCGCGCGCGAAAAATCCTGAACGCGCAAGCTGACGTGATCGAGCATGCGCGCAGGATACCGTATTCGAGATTCGCGCGGACGGATCACGCGTGGGGAGCCGGCGAGCTCTGCTCGCCGCGTACCATCGCGGGAGGGTTTGGGAACCCCTTGGGGGTTCCCATTTTAATCGAACGCGAGCCCGGGATACTTGCCGGCGCGCCGGATCGCCGCCGCCGCGCGCGCGACCGCGTCGCAGGTCGGGTAGTCCGCCAGCGTCAGCGTCTGGATCGGCGCGGGCGTCTCGGGACCGACGCCGGGGATCAGCGCCTTGGCGGCGGTCCACTGCCAGCGCCGCAGGTCGCCCATCAGCGGCCGGCGGATGATCATCTCCTTGCCGACCGCGAACGCAGGCCGGCGGTACTGCGTCTGCTGCGCGACGCGCAGGACGCCGACCAGCCGTTCCGTCTTCGTGTCGGGCGGGCAGACGACGACCAGGCTCTCGTCGACCAGGTCGGCGGGATGCAGGAGACGGTAGTTGTTCCGCATCGTCACGATCGCGTCGTGCCAGGCGCCGAGGTCGCGGGGCGCGCCGTCGCCGAGCAGCGCCGTGTTCGACACCGACACCACCTCGGCGTGCGGGATCGCGTCGGGGCCGTCGACGTCCGGCGTGGGCAGGTGGTTGATGGTGAGCGCCGCGCACACCGAGGGAGGCCAGGGCGCGTTGACCTCGGCGCGCAGCGGCGCGGCGGCGAGGTACAGCACGGCAGCGGCGATCGCGCAGATCACCGGGGATCGCCAGTGGATGCGGGTGGGGAGCGAGCGGAAGTGCGCGCCCGCCACCGTGACGATCGCGAAGATGAGCGCGCCCACCTGGCAGACGGCGCCGAACAGAACGGCGCGATCGAACGCCTCGACGGTCTCCTCGATACCCTTCGTCACCATCATCGCCTTCATCTCCGGATCGACGCCCGCGACGCCCGAAAGGACATGCGTCATCTGCGTCGCGTACCGCAGCGCGCCCAGCAGCAGCGGGGCGAAACCGGCGCCGGCGACGATCAGCGTCGCAATCATGAAGGGCCGGGTGGGCAGCTTCAGCGCCGCGCCGGCGTGCAGGCCGGCGGCGATGGCAGCCAGCCCAATCACCGGACCGAGCAGCAAGAGCCCGAGCGGCGGCGCGTTCCCGAACGCTTGCAGGCCCGCGACAATCAGCCGCAGCTCCTCGGCCGGATCGTCAGTCGCCAG
>Ga0207701_10001167_pt1 | contig 27809 bp, 21 predicted proteins | sample KBSSwiSSwithPhiX_FD_184294 | JGI IMG/M metagenome (GOLD analysis project Ga0207701, IMG submission 184294) | Switchgrass rhizosphere bulk soil microbial communities from Kellogg Biological Station, Michigan, USA, with PhiX - S5 (SPAdes) (version 2) | ecosystem: Environmental > Terrestrial >... | reverse complement strand
GCCGCATTCGAGTCTCGACTACCGCACGCCGCACGAATTCCGTCGCCATCACCAGTCCACCGACCAGGGAGCCATCCTCAAGTAGCAAGTCGTCCGAAACTCACCAGGCAGGTCAGGCAAGATTGACGTGGAATCACGCGCATTCGGCATCGATGATCCGCTCGCGAATGCGACACAAGCCAGTCAAGGGCAATTCGTCGGAAACTACGTACGGGGAACGAACGTGGCCCTTTACACTGCGCGGTCGAAGGACTGGGGCACCCCAATTCCAAGTGCTCCGCAAAATCGTGTCGATATTCGAGCTGAGAACGTTGCAACGATGACTATCTATCCTGCGCGGGCGGGTGTTGACTGCAACGCTGCGCTGAATGTGAGTACCGATGGACCAATCGCTATTCAGTTACTAGGCTGTGGTCCAACGAGAACTTACTTGCCCTAGGCTAGCCGGGTACGCCCCCGTTAGGGTTGCGGGTTCAAAACATGCTCAAGCGCATCCACTGAGGAGCGCCGTGATGCCGTCTCGTGGCCAAATTCCAGACTGAAGGGAAGCTCTCATGACCACGGGCGGCAGACCTGCTCCATGCGCGTGACCCTTTGGTCCCAGCGAGGTGCCGAAGCGTCGGTGTAACAACGGTAGCCCCAGTTGACCGGCGACGGCCGAATGACCGCAATCTCGAAGCGGACGGTCAGCTTTGTCTGGCGTATGACCGAGAAGGGTCGATAGCGAGCCGTCGCGAGTTTTGAAAGCCGCCACTCGCTTGCAGTCTTGCTCGCGCTGCCCATCGGCGCCTGGCGATCACTGCTGTCACCCTATCCTGAATTTCTCGACTAACTCTGCGAACGACAGCTACCAAGGTACACCGGCCGCTCGACCCGAAAATCGTCAAGGACGGGTTAGGGTCGGTAGTTCGCGTTCGCTCGCGGGTTGCGAACGTTTCCTTACCGTCTGTTGAGGCTCGGCCGGGTCATCTCTAGACAGCTCGTGACCGTGGGGAGACATCTTTTCCCGGGACCGGGACTGGCAACCAAGCGTAAAGGGTTGCGAGCCTCCGCCCTGGGCGCGAACGCTGCAAAGCGCGGGACCGCTGCTCCGTACCCGCGGATTCAGCAACGGTAACCCCCCGGAAGGCGTACGTTCCATTGACAGTGCCAGCCTTAAGGCTCATCGCCTACCTGGTCGCGTTATCGGCGAGTGTGATCCACACCGGCGCATGATCGCTTGCCTTGTCGCGTGCGCGGACAGCGCGGTCGACATCCGCCGCGGTGAGGCGCGCCGCGAGCGCCGGACTTACCAGAAGATGGTCGATGCGAAGGCCCGCGTCGCGCTCGAAGGCGTTCCGCAGGTACTTCCAGAAGGTGTAAACGCGTTCGCCCGGATGGAGCGCGCGGAGCGCATCGACCCAGCCCTGCGCGACGAGCCGGCGATACGCTTCGCGAACCTCGGGCCGGAAGAGCGCATCGTCCACCCAGCGCTCGGGCGCATAGACGTCGAGTTCGGACGGCATCACGTTGTAGTCGCCGGCAAGCACGACCGGGGCGTTACTTGCCAAGAGCTCCGCCGCATGACGCATCAAGCGGTCGAACCAGCGCAGCTTGTAATCGAACTTGGGTCCCGGCACCGGATTGCCGTTGGGAAGGTAGAGGCAGCCGACGACGATGTCGCCGACCGCGGCCTCGATGTAGCGGCTGTGCAGGTCCTCGGGATCGCCCGGGAGCACCCGCCGCCGTTCGACAGGCTCGCGCCCGCGCGCGAGGATCGCGACACCGTTCCAACTTTTTTGACCGTGCCAGACCACCCCGTAGCCTGCGTCGCGTATCGCAGTCTCCGGAAACCTCTCGTGCGGCGCCTTCAATTCTTGAAGGCACGCGATATCAGGACGCGATTCTTCGAGCCAGCGTAGAAGCGCCGGCAGGCGCGCCGTGATGCCGTTGATGTTGAAGGTGGCGATTTTCATGGACCTGACACGCGATTAGACAGTGACTTGACGCGATCCTGGGCCGCGAACTGCAGGGCCGGCGGTCGCTCAGGGAAGTAGCCCGTCGTCCCTGCAAGTTTGATTGTGGCATCCCACGGGTGCGAGCCTAGTTGGCCCAGCCGCGCAAACCCAAAGCGTTCTCCTCTCCAATACCGGCGGCGTACACTGACACCGTAGCAGAGTTGGACTCTGCTGCGTTGTGTGGTCGAACGCATTATCCCAGCCAAGGAGTCTCGACATGAGCGCCAAGAGCACGAAAGATGAGAAGAGCAAGAAAGATGAATACGTCACGATGATGGAATCACAAATCAAAAAATGGGATGCTGAGGTCGATAAGCTGAGAGCCAAAGGCGACCAACTGAGCGCGGAGGCGCGCGCCAAATACGACCAGCAGCTTATGGCCATGCGTGCCAGCCGCGACGCCGCGCAAAGGAAGTTGCAGGAATTACGCATGGCGAGTGAATCGGCGTGGCAGCAGATGCAGGCAGGCGCGGACGCAGCGTGGGCGTCCATGAAAAACGCTATGGATAAAGCAACCTCGCAGTTCAAGAAGTAGACGATCGGACGTGTGCATCGGTCTTGCATCGAAGACGCGGGACGCGCGCCTCGGCGTCAGCGACGCCCGGCGCATCGAGCGCGCAGTCGAGGCGGTGGTGTGACGGCCCCCTTTCGCCGGAGTTGATGGCGATGCGCGACGAGGTTGACGCATTTCGCTCGCTTGATGACCGGCGCGTGAGCCGCTCGGGGCGCCGCATCGCGTGGACCGCCGCCGAGATCGCGGCGCTCGCCGCCGGTTGGTTGACGTACGCCGCGTATCGGCGCGATATCCGTGCCGCTCGCGCCCGCGTCGCTTCCGGCGTCGTGGCGCAGACGCTCAGCGGCCCATCGAATACGCGAGCGTCGGCAGCGGCTCGCCGGTTTTGGTCGTGCACGGCGCGGGCGGGGGCTTCGACCAGGGCCTTGACCTGGTGCTCCGCTCGCGCGACACGGCTTTCGCGTGATGGCGATGTCGCGCTTCGGCTACCTGCGGACGCCGCTACCGAGCGATGCGTCGGCTGCCGCGCAAGCCGACGCGCACGCCGCGCTGCTCGATCAGCTCGGCGTCGCGGAGGCTGTCGTCCTCGGCGCTTCGGCGGGCGCTCCCTCATCGATGCAATTCGCGCTGCGGCACGCGAAGCGCTGCCGCGCCTTGGTGCTCGTCGTGCCCGCCGCGTACGTGCCACGTGCCGACGGCGGGCCACCGATCACGCCGCCTTCGCGCACGCCGCTTCTATTCGACACCGCGCTGCGCTCGGACTTTGTCTTCTGGGCCGCGTCGCGCCTGAGCCGCGACACGTTCATTGGCTCGATACTGGGCACGCCGCCCGACGTCTTGCATCACGCCGATGCCGCGGAGCGCGCGCGTGGACACGGTGCTCGAGCATTTGCTTCCAGTGTCGGCACGGCGGCTCGGCCTTCTCAGAAGCGGCGGCCGTATCTGCGCTCGAACGCTACGACCTCGAGGGTATCCACGTGCCCACGCTCATACTCAGCACGGTCGACGATCGCTACGGCACCTACGATGCCGCGCGCTACACGGCCGAGCACATTCACGGCGCACGGTTCGTCGGCTACGCGACCGGCGGGCATCTGCTGGTCGGGCACAACAACGACGTTTTCGCCGAGATCGTGGCGTTTCTCAAGCGGTGATACTGTTCGCCGCAGGCGCCGTCGATGGTGATGGACGGCAGCGAAACGCAGTTCCGAGACCTGCACGACTATCTTGAAGGGCAGCAGCGCCGCCAGGGCCTTTCAGCAAGAGTGACAAAGACTGCTCGCGGGCCAGCTGCAGCCATTCGCAGCTGCCGTGGTTATTCCTGTAAGCGGACGTTCGCGCCCAAAAAACGGCGGCGAGCGATAGCAGGCGCTCGATGACGTTTTGCTGCTTGAGATCGCTGCCGCAGTTTTGTGACTACGCCCAATTTCTGCAACCCCTGGCGACGCGCCACCCGTAGGCCGTCTCCGGACTGGGGGAAAAGCAGCGTTATAGTGACGCATGGCAGGCCCTCCTGACCCCCCTCCGTGGAGGCGTGCCGCGCCTGTTGATCGCTTCCTTGCCGAAGGGGAAGAACGAGAAGTTGCCTATGACGAAGCACCCTGCCCCACGGGATGCCGATGATGGTGATGTGGGCAATGATCCCCGCCAGCCACCAGGCCAGCCCCAGGAAGACTCCGCCAAGAACGAACCACAGAAAATTGAGAATCGCGCGCACGGCAAGCGGCTAGGACTTGGGTCTCGCCCTCTTCGTCGCTGCGACCAGCTGCTCCAACCGTGATCTCGCGTCCCGCTTCCCGATCCCGCGTAACACTCCGACCTTCGCAAGCTGCTGAGCACTGATGCAAGTGTGGCCAGGCGTTTGACATCGCAGCGGCCCGATTCGCGCGCTTAAGTAGGACGGGGCTGGCAACCGTTTAAGCCGGTGGCGGTTCCACCGCGCGGGGCCACGAAATAGCAGCGAGTCGTGTCGGTGCTTTTTCCTTTCCACACTACGCACGCCGACTACACGGACGAGCAGGCGCACGTATATCACGATCAAAGCGAATGCTCCGAGGCCAAAAAAATTCAGTGCATGCACAGGACCGACGGATCAGGCGGCCGGCCGCTCTCTCCAGAATGCGCCCGTATCGGTGGCGCTCCGCTCCCCCGCGGTTCCAATCGGCGCGCTGAAGTACAAACGAAAACCGCCCCATAGGCCGGCTCTCGTGGGCGTCACGCATGGCTTGCAAAAGAGCGGAAGCGAGCGCGCCATTGACGTCGGAGCCGCGCATCGCGAGGGCAAGCAGCTACCCTGCAATTCGTGGTCAGCGGGCTTGTGCGCGATCGCCACGAATCGGGCGCAGCGCCGCATCGCGAGCGTGTGCTGTAGGCTATCGGCTGTTGCGGCCTTTTCTATGGTCGCGTTGTCTAAATTTTTTCCCAAACCAAAGGCACCATGCGGAACATTGTGCAGCGCGTGGCGGCCTGGTGGCACGGCAAGTACATCGCTCCGGCTCTCAATTCTGTCGTTATGTTCGACGTGACGGGGCCCTATGAGAGACACTGGACTTCGCATTTCGCGCACGTTGTCTGGAACTTCTCCGTTGAGCACTGGAGATTCGTCATTGGCGTTGCCGTCGCGTTAATCCTAGTAATTGTTCTAGATTGAATGCGCGCGCAAATATTCGACCCGGCGGCGCCCCGCCCGGAGCAGGCCCTACTGCACTAACTCGTAACGTGCGGGAGCAGGCGTATAGCGCTCCCGTTCGAGTGCCGAGACGGAAACCCATAGCGCCCGCTTTGCGGATCTGCGCCGGCGCAGCTCATTCCGGAGACACCCGCTTTCGGCCCCGCCGCGAGCTGTAAACTTTCTGGTCGCCGACGAACAGCATAAAATGCCGGCCTTCATTAGGGTGAAAAGGAGGCCGGCTGTACCTCATGAATTTCAGCTGCCGATCACTACTGCAGGATCAGCAGTGTCGCCACGACGTGTACTGCCGTCACGGCACGGCATTGCATCCAGCTCAGGGACAGAGGACACCACCCCATCCCCGCAGTGCCTCGGCTCTTGCCCCCTTGACGTCGAACTGGTCGATGACTCCGTTATCGTCGAGGTCGGCGCGAAAATTGTAGTTTGCATCGCCTCGATGAACGCCGACCAACGCTCTCACCGCGTTCACCTCGTCGCACGTAACGTTGTCGCTGAGGTTGAGATCACCCTTGAGGCAGCCATGAATGACAACGTTGATCGGCCCATCGCTGGTCACGTTCACCACCGCGCTGCAGTCGACCCGCGCCCGGATCGGATCGATGACGACCTTGCTTATGTTGTTCGCTGTGATATCGATCTGGTTATTGGGCGTGGTCGCCGTCGGTGCGTTCAGCGTCTTGATCCATTTCGTATAACTGTGATTGCCGCCCTGGCCCAGGTTCCAGTCGGTGTTGAGCGAGCTGATCGTCGGGTTCGCCATTGGGTCGTTCAACCCGAATGCCCGTGAAACAACATCGATCTTGCCGTAGGGCGATACGCTCGGATCGCGCACCGTCACGCCGGAAATCCAGTATGCGTGATCACCTACCAGGTTGAACAAGGGCTCATTCCACCCTTGATTGACCGAGTAGGTGATATGTGGCGGGTTCACGACCTTCGTCAACGGCTGGCCAACTCCGAAGACGGCGTCCAGGAAGTCCGCTTGAAAGGATTGGCCGCATGGCTTCGGACTGATGCCGTTGCAAGCGGTCAGTCCAAAAATGTGCCCCTGGCCCGTAAAGGACCACCACTCGTATCGATAACCAAGTGCATCCAGTTTTGCGCGAATCGCTGAATTACCCTGCGCAAAGGGCTGATCGCCGGTACAAGTGCCATCAGCTCCGCCGACGGAGCCGATGACGGGGATCCAGCGCAGCGAGTCGATCATGGGATACGCGAAGGAGTCGGCGCCGCCTGGTGCATTGTTGCCGTTGTATCCCGTGCCGGCGCTGGGGCATGGCACGTGCGGGATAGCTGCGGCATACAAGTCGGGAAACATGGTTGCCTGTTTCCACGTGCTGTAGCCTCCTTGCGAGATCCCGCTGGCGACAATCTGGTTCTTGTCAATGGTGAAGTGACGCATGATATCCGACATCACTTCCCATATCTCCGCGCCCGCCTGACCCCACCACCAATACTGCTGTCCGCGCCCTTCGGTAATATAAACAAGCGAACCGGTGCCTCTTTCGCCGAGGGCGATCGACCGTTCCGCACTTACGGGCGGGTTGCGCTGGAAATTGTCCCCGGCTCCATGCAAATCCGTGATCAACCCATATCCCGTCGCTTCCGGAATCTTGGCCGGAACGTACAGCGAATACGGCTGCAGGCGGCCCGCAAACTGCGGGATGCAAGAGGTGGTGCCGTTGGCAGCGACAGTGCTGGTGGCCGTGCATCCCTGGCTCTTCATAAGATTCGGCGCCGCGGGATTTCCCACACCTTGCATGACCTCGTAGGTCGCCGAATAGATACGGTTGGTGAAACCCTGTTTGATGACCCCGCTGTCATCGTCGACGGCTGCCGCCAGTTTCGTGAAATCGACCGTCGCGAAGAACGACGAGAGATCGTGCGTCTGAACGCCGTTGACGGTCACCACGGCCGCCAGCGTCGACCCCTGAACACCATCTCTCCAGCGCGTGTACGTCTGACCGCTGGCATCGGGTTCGTTGAACCGAAACGCGACATTGAAAAAGGCTGGCGGATTGACCAGGGTGCCGGCGCCTCCAGGGGTCGTCGCTGTCGCAGTAGCCACGGGGATGGCGTAGCTCGATGTCGTGCCGTTCCAGAGGCCCGTTGCAGCCGCCACCCGGACGGACGTTTTTCCCCGCGGATCGTACGCCGTGAAGGGCACTCGAACTTCGACTTGCCGACGGATGAGATCGACGGTGGCTGTCATGTTCGCCAATACCGCGTTGGTCGCTGCATCGGTCACCACGGCGTTCGTACCGTTCACGGTGACGAATACATCCGCCGGCTCCACCGCGTTCGCTCCGAATGGAATCGTCCTCACGGTACCTGCGGTGCCGCCGAGAGCGATCGTTGCCGCCACTAGACTTGCGTCGCTCATGGAGTTGTACGTCAACCTGATCGCAGTCTCCGCGGCGGTGAGCTTGAGTCGCACCTCGACGAAATCAGCGGCGTTTTCGAAATACGCGGCGACGTTGGTCGGATACGTGTACCGGCCAGATCGCGCGAATTGGGTCGAGCCCGCATTGCCATTGGTGGTCGCACCGCGGTCGTCGTACAGAAAATCCTGATACAGGAACTCCCCCTTGCGATAGGCGGTAGACCCGGATACCAGGATCGGGTCTGCCTGCCAGATTCCCGTGTTTTCCAGTTGAGGCGCTGGGGGCGGCGGATTGTTCAGTGCCGCCGGCCCCGGTTGAATGTTCACGCCGACGGGCGCAACGCCGCCGGAAGCAACCTGACAGGCCATCGCGAAAGGCAAGGCCGCCCATAGGCACATCGCTCTCTTGCGTAACATCACTTCCTCCACAATCAAACGGTTTGCGAGTTACCGCTCAAGGCGGCGAGCATCTCCATGAGAAATTGCTCGAGCGTTGTCGAATCCCGATTGCGGTTCTTCGATAGTCTGTACCCGAAGGTCAGCATTCCAATCAATCCGTGCACGGGCCAATTAATTGCCATCGTCCGGATGTTTGCTCGCAGCAATTTTTAGCGCATTCGACGCTGGTATCTGTGGTGTCGCGCCCGACGACGCCATTGGAAGGTAAACACACGAGCCGGTATGCGTCGGTTCGGGGTCGGATCGGCAAACTGAATGAGGCGACGATAAAGAGCGTGCGTGGGCTCCGGAGACCCCGCGCAGGTCCGTGGGGTTGGCGGTGCGCTGGACCTCCGGAGTGGACCACAGCTTTTAATCGCGACGCAGCTAGTTTCCGAAGTGACGCACGCCGCTTGGACCACAACCGTCGAGTGTCACATCAAGGGGACCGTCGGTCAGCACCCTCAACATCACGTTGCAGTCGACGCGTGCGCGAACCGGATCGATCGTAATCGTCCGAATGTTCTGTGCGGTGAGCTTGATGCTGTTGGACGCGGAAATGGGTGGCGTCTCTCCGGTCCAGTCCCGCGTCTGGTACGTGTACGAGACGGGTCCCGTTGTACCGACATATATCCCCGATCCAGTCTGCGTAGGCGCGGACGTGGGAATGCCGAGCCCGAAGGCCATCGATATGACCTCCACCTTTCCGATCGGCGGGCTGACGCTTCCATTGCGGAGCGTGAGTCCGGACACCCAGTACACATGATCCGAGGTCACGCCGACGGAAGGCTCATGCTGCTCGCCGTTCATCACGTAGGTGAACACCTGCGGATCGCGCTTGACAGCCTTGTTCTTCATGAAGTCGACCATTGGCCCGTACTCATCGCCGATCATTGGAGAGCCAACGTGACCATGCACGAACGAGATCTTGTTGTATCGATATCCGAGCTGGTCGAGAAGGTTCTGATACTCGCTCTCGGCCCAGTAGGCACACGTGGTGTCTAGTGTCCCGAACCAGTTGTATTGAGGGAGCCATCGCGTATTGGGAGCTGTAAGGATCATCAGCGACGAGACGCCGCCGGGCGGTTGTGTTCCTTGCACCCAACCGGTACCCGCGCTCGGACAGTTCACCTGCGATTGCGCCGACCCGAAGAGATCTGGGTATTGGCCGGAAAACTTCCAAGTACCGAATGAACCCATCGACGTTCCGCCGATCGAGGCAAGGTTGGGATTGAGCTTGTAGCGGCGCGCGACGTCCGCCCATGCTTCGAACACGTCCGCTGCGGCGAGTCCGTAGTACCAGTATCCAGGGCCGCGGGCATTGGGCGTGATCGAGAGGTAGGGAGTCTCGAGCTGGGACGCTTGCTGATGCCAGCGCAGCGGCTCGGTGTTCATGTTGCCGCTCAGATAGTGCAGGCTCAGGAAGAAGCCGTAACCCTCCGGAGGGGGCGGCGCGGAAGGCACATACACCGAGTAGATCTGCAGCCGGCCCGAGAACGTGGGATTGCCGCAGCCTGTCGCAGGGCAACGAGTCGGTTGCAGCGTCGCTGCCGATCCGCGCCCCTGCGCCGTCTCGAAGTGGCTGGCGAAAATGCGGTTCATCCGTCCGGTCTGCGGCACGCCGCCGACCTTGCCCGGCATGTCGTCGTTAACGCCATTTGCCAGGGCGACGAAATCAACGTTCGCGAAAAGGTTCTGGAGGTTGCCGCTCGTGATCGTGGTGTTCTGGTTGGCGGTGGCGAAATTGGTGAGGGGCTCCGAGTAGCGGAAGGCCACATTGAAGAACGCGGTCGCGTTCGGATTGTTTGCGTTGGCGCCGCCGGGCCGCGTGGCGGTCGCCGTCGTACCTGGGAAGTTGTAACGGTTATTGACCACGTCCCAAAGACCCGTGGCGGCGGCGACCCGGACCTGCGTGTTTCCGCGCGGCTCGAAGACCGAATACGGCACGCAGACGTGGACCTGACGGCGCTGCGTATCGACTACGGCCGCCAACCCCGATGAGACGAGTGGTGCCCCGCTGGCGGCATCGACGGCATCCACGGTGGATCCGTGGACCGTCACGAAGACCTGCCCGGGTGCGCGCGCGTTGGCGCTGTAAGGCATGCTGTAGGCGTCGGTCGAGCCGCCCAGCGCGATGGTCGCTCCCATCAGCTCCGGATCGATCATCGTGTTGTACGTGATGCGAACGGCGGTACCGCCGCTCATGGGCTTGAGCCGAAGCTCGACGAAGTCGGCGGCATTACCGGCGTACTTGGCGGTGTCGGTCGGATAAGTATTACGCCCGGTGTCGTCGTAAATGAAATCCTGGTACAAGAACTCGCCCGAACGATAGGCGCTCGACCCTGTTATCAAGATGGGCGCCGCGTTCCACGGGCCGGTGTTTTCAAGCTGCGGCGCAATCGCCAGTGGCGCGTATAGGATGTCCGGTCCCGGCCGCGGCGGTGCCGTATTCAGGAGGCTGCCGAGATCGGGTGCTGGAGGCTGTGGATTCACGTGCGAGAAGTCCTGGCTTCCGCAAGCTCCCCAAGGGGTTTGCGCAAGAGCGAGATCGGCAAGCACTAGAGCAACCGGCATTGCAAGAAGCGCAACTATCGTCGATCTCTTGATCGTACGGCGACACAGCTGCTGTGATGACATCATGGATCCTCCTTGTTCGATGCCGCGATTTCTCGCGGCCTTAACCTTGATCATGACCCGACGTTCCGACGGGGCCCTTGCTCCCGCAAGATAATGCCGCGGTTGCGTCGATGATCCGCCCTGCCTGGCCCTATATAACGCATCAGGAATGGCAGTACCATTCGACCAACTTCGATCCGATATATATCGGAGGTGCGAAACCGCGTGAGTATCAGCTAAGCCTGCCGATTCGACGAAATTAACGGCATTTCCGGAATATCACCGCGCTCACCCTAAGGCGTAGATGCGTGAATCTTATAACAGGCCATGTGAGAGCGGCAATTCGGCACAGATCTCATCGGGTGTCTAGGAGATGCACGAGCTGCAGGACGCGGTCCAAGAACCCAAGACCCGGGCAACAGAGTTCACGCCGAAGGAGGCGGCTGCCCTACTTGCCCGCTTGCGATCGGCAGCGACAGGATCCATAACCCGATCGTCGTAAACAAGACCATCAGTGCGAGCATCGGCAATTGGCTGATCACCGCCTTGCGAGCGGTCGGAAAGATCCGAATTGCCTCGACGTGCGCAAAATAGACGCTCACGATTGTGCATGGTTGCATGTCAACCACGCATTCGTAATGCCATGAATATGGTGTTCGAGTCGGCGCTATGAAGAATTTTGCCACTCCGGTCGAACTGGCGACGCCGTCACCCGAGGTTCACGAACATTCCGTTCGCGTCTTCAATGCGGCGCTGCGGACGTTCAGTCGAGGCGTCAACTCGCCTCTATGGACCCCTCCTCAGACCTCGCGACCGACGGCTATCTTTGAGGCAGCTGCAGCTCCCGAATGCACGCCCTCGACTCTTCTAACTGCGGTGCCTAGGCCTTCGCCCGAACAGCGTCATGCTGTTCGATGTGCTTCATACGAGGTTCAAATCGTGGGGCGCAACCTGAACGCTTGCATATTTGCTTCCTCCTTAAATGGGCGGGGAGAGCCGGGCACGATGAACACTCTTGATTGGGAGGACACGGCCGCCGTCGTTGTGCTTCGCGCCTTATCCGCAGTGCATGCACCGCAAATTCACGCCGGCCTGCCCTCGCTCTCAGCGTGGTAATTTTTCTGAACGTCAAAGCCTGACCAAAGTCATGCTAGCCCCGCATCCAATGATTTGCGCTCATGCATCGGGATGGAAGCTCCAATCTGACCAAGGTGGGTGCGTCAAAGGCCTTGGCCGCACCCCACCTTCCGTGCCGGCATCTACTCGTGCGTAATTTGGTCGCGTTGACTGGCATCCTCGAAGACGAACATGTCCGGCTTGAGGATGTATCCCTTCAAGAAGTTCTGCATATTGGAATTGAGCACCTTCATGCCGTAGCTCTCCGGAATCGGTTGGCCCGCCGGATAGAGCTCGTCGAGGGAGGGCAGCGTGTACGTCTCGCTCACCGTGGCGCTTATGGGAAAGACGACCGTTTGGCGATCGTGCTGCAGGAAATCGATGTACGTGCCGTTCTGCTGGCAGCTAGTGTTGGCCGCAGCGGCCACGCCGAGCTGCCAGCCCGCATTGAAGCCGATGGGCACGTCCTCGCCATATAGGCGTATGCCGCCAAGCGCGATGCCGTAGCTGTTGCGAACCGCTCTGCGGGGGTTGGTGGTGGTCACCTGGATCGGCGGCGCGGACGGCGGCTGGATGCCTTGCGTCACCCAGCGAATCGTGTGGTCGTATGCCGCGTGGATCACCTTGTAGTAATCGACCTGGGTCCGGGAGGGCAGTCGGCAGGCGGGGTTGTTGGGCGGCGCGTGGACGTAGCCGTCTTCCGCGAGATCGCGGTAGCGGATCGGTGCGCCGTAGATCCAGTTCCAATAGTCTGAGTGGGATGCCCCCGCCACTTCCCATGTGACGAATTTGTTCGTGTCGGCGCGTCGGGTCCCCGCGTCGCTCTGGATCACGTCGTATTCGCTGTTAACCTTGAAGTACTTCGTCGTGATATCGGTGCGGATGTTCGTCCCAAGGTTGCCTAAGGTCACGAATGCGTCGTAGATCGGCTCCAGCGGGTGGACTGAGTTAGCATACGTGGCCAGGTTACTCGCGGATTGCGAGTCCCCGGTGGCGATCAGCACGGTGGGTCGCATACCGACCAGCGGATCGGTCCCCACCGGCGAGCGCAAGGCTTTCGCCACTTGGCTCCAAATGTCGAACCTCAGGGAGTCGTCGTTTAGAGTTCCGCCGACCGTCACATCAAGGGTGCCGTATCGGGCCGGGCTCCAGGCCTTCAGGCCGAGGTTGGGGGTGCCGCTTCCGACCTGCCCGATTCGCTGGACACCTGCCCCTACGTAGATTGCCCCTGTGCGGAGAAGATAGCGATAGGTCCGCGGCCATTCGGTGTCGAACTCGAAGTTGTTGGTGACATTCATCCAGTCGACCAGGACCACCCCGTTGAATTTGCTCGATGAAATCGGGCGGCGCACCAAGATCCGTATCTTGTAGGGGTTGCCTGTGGAACGTACGGTAGCGTTTGCCGTGTTGCTCGTGTTGAAGTTGCTCGCGGTGCCCTGGAGGAAGAACTCCTCCTCTACGTACCCGTAGCTCGCAAGATCCAGGTTGGTGGCGAAGAAAGGGTAATTGTGGGAGTCGCTGCCCAACGGATCTGACGGAATCGGGCCCGTCACCGTCGGGTTGGAAATGGCTGAACTCGCCATGGGTGCCAGGGAGATCGCCAAAAGCATCGATGTGCAGATGACGATGCGCTGACCAAATCTGTTCACAGTAATCTCCTTCGGATGGAATCGCTTCGTCGCGGCAGTGGGCGTATCGCGCAAGTTCCCCACGTACGACCCCCATCCCGCGACTGTCCATGCATATCCTGATCTACGCTGTGCGTCTGAGGACATTTCACAAGGTATGCATTAAAACAGCAGAGCCGGCACCCACGCCCCTGTCCAGTTGCGCGGAGCCATCTCTGTAAGAACACCGGCCTTCCTGGGGCAGAAGGAAGGCCGGCGTACCATTACGGCATCGGACGAGAGCACTACCGCCTACGCATATATCCGGTCCAGGACTCTACAGACTGTCGCGAGAGCCCGGGGCCGCCAGTCGCATCACACGAGAACGATAGAGAGCCCCTCGTCGCGAAGAATTGCGAATTCAGACTATGGGCACGAATAAATACCATTGGGCGGAATGCGCGCCAACGCGACTCGAGCCAGCTTGACGTCGATCGCATCAATAACGCCATTCTTGTCCATGTCGGCCGTCGGCACGTAGTTCGGCTGTCCGGTATGCGCGCCCATAGCTCCCTTGACGGTTGCAACGTCCACGCAACTGACAACATTTGCGTATACCCGGTTGCCAGCTGCATCGCGTGACCAATGGGCGAACCATTGTGTCCAGGTCCGCCGCATGCCCGAAACGGTATTGTTGTGCTCTTTCCCGTAGGCGAGCGTTTCGGCGAACATGGGAATGCCGTTTGCGTTGTACCAGGTGGTTGTAGCGTACTGATTGCCCGGGTATTGGGGCGTGTCAGGATAAATAAGATACTGGATAGGGTTATCGAATCTCCCCGGCAGATTAAACGGATCGGTGATGACGCCATTTGCTACGTTGAGATTATTTCGCGTAAACCAGCCCGTCCTGCCACTGGCGATACTTACGGAATCATACTCGCCGTAAATCCCGTACATGGGAGCGGGGGGCGTGCCTGCCGGGAAGTTTCGGCCCCCACCGGCATTTACAGCGTAAGCTGTGAACAGATCCGGATCCCTTTCGGAAAGGTAGTTCGTCAAGACGCCGCCCTGGGAGTGCCCGAAGGCGTAGATCCTTTTCTGGTCGAAGTATTGGCCGTATTTGGCGTTCATTTCCTGCATCACGGCCAGCACGAACTGATAGTCGTTCTCGTTGACGCTCCACGTTGTGGTCACGCCGTCAGATCCCGTGTGTTCACCGGGCATGACAACGCTGAAACCATACGTATCGGCCAACTCGACATACTGGCTGGACTCGAAATACTGGAACGCATTGTTTCCGTTGCCGCCGAACGCGTAAAGCACGGGGGCGCCGTTAGGATAAAGCGTCTTGTCCCTCACCTTGTCGGGCACATAGGACCAATACTGGCGTTTGATATTTCTGCCCCCTTCCAGACGATAGATATCGACAATTTGGAATCCAGGCATCTTGTGATCGACCTTGTATCCCAGCGCGTTGCTCCAGGCCGAAGAGTTCGTGTAACGCGTGTAGGTTAAGAGACTGTCGTACACTTCCTGCGTGACTTTCGGGTCGACGTAATCGACATGAGCCTTCAGTACCGAAACCTGCGAAACCACATTGCTGACCCCGGTGGCTAAGGCCTTGGAGTTCACCTTGTTCTGCAGGCACATGTCGCTGCCGAGCGGGCCGGCGCCTGCCATCGCGGTCGTGCCGCACTCGTTCGCGGACTTCCAGTAATCAATCGCGCCTTGCGGCGTGCCGCTGCCAAAGAGGTCGGTCGGAACCGGGATGTCCTTCTTCTTGACGCATAGGAAGGTCGTGCCACACACCACGCCAGTCCCCGGTACGCTTACCCCCGGCGCTGTGGAGGTCACCGCCGTTTGCCCGCTAGGGAGGTAATAGTATTCGCCCGCGGCGACAAGCGCGGCTGCATCGATGGTCGAATCAAAATAGGCCTGGCTGATCACGAACAGGGGATTCTCGCCGGCCCATTGCTGCAGGATGTTGCCGCCGTCGCCGTAACCGGTCAGATAGAACTCGCCGTAGATGGAATACCATCTGCGGCCCGACGTATACCCGTCCAGCACGCGTCCCACGTACGCCCGCTCCTGCGCGTAGGAGCCCCACTGCCCGCCGTTCGGCAGCAGGATCATCAGAGGTATCGTGTTGGCGTCGGCAACATCGATCCACCCGCTGTTCACCAGGAATGCCTCGACGTCCGTTCCGCTCGGCAGCGCAAGCGCAAGGAAGTAGTTGCGCACAAACGAGCCTTGCGGGATATAGAACCTCGCCTGCCGGCCGGCACCGGCGCCGCTCGTATAGCTTTCCTCGAAGTAGCCGGTGTAGGGAAGATAATTCCCTCTGGCCGCCCTCTCGTCCACGTTCGTGGGAGAGGCAAGCTGGTTGGCGTTCCGCATCGACGCCTTGAGCTCTGCTGCGGTGTAGGCAAAAGTCAAAGAGCTGCTCATAAAAAGGATCATGAGCATCACGATTGACGACATGCGGTGACGCATTCGGTGCATTGTGATCTCCTCTTGGTGAAATCGCGAAGTCGCCACAGCTATCAGGTACCGGATGCGCTTCCCCGTACGGCCCCGGTCGACGGAGTCCCCTGTGCGCCTGGCGCACCGGTGTGCGTCATGACGTATGTGGCAATGTATGCGTTGATGCAGACGTTGTCAAGCATCGTGAATCGCGATTCAGCAGTCCGCGTCGCGCAAATCCGCGAATTCAGGACCCCAGCGCAGCACCAGCGGATCGAGGCGTCGAGCGGTCTCGATCAGGTCCGCGCGGGTGGCTGGATGAAGCCCGGAGAGCGGATGACGCGGCGCTTCGCACTCGATGACGCCGCCCTCCTTCATCAGTGCCTTGCAGGCAAGCAGGCCGCATTGCCGATTCTCGTAGTTGATCAGCGGCAGCCAACGTTGGTAGAGATCGCACGCCTGCGCGCGACGGCCCGCGCGGTACGCGTCGACGATCTCGCGAATGCCGTCGGGATAGCCGCCGCCCGTCATCGCGCCCGTGGCCCCGGCGTCAGCGTGATCGCCTCCTCGCCGTCCCATGGACCTTCGATCGCGTCGCCGCCGAGGCGGATCAGCTCCCGCGAGCTTCGACGCGGCGCCGGCGGTCTCGATCTTGAAATACGCGACGTGCTCAATGTCGGTCGCCATGTGCGCGAGGAACGCGGCACTGAGCGGAGTACCTGCGACCGGCGCGTCCTAAAATCATGATCGGAATCTTTATGGCGTCCGAGACGCGGCCGTAGAAATCGTGGATATAGGGCTCGCGCACGCGGATCGTCGCGCCGTGGTACGGCGGCATCACCATGACCATGGCCGCGCCGAGGTCCTGAGCCCGGCGGCTGCGCTCAGCACACAACCGGCTGCTGAAGTGAGTGGTGGTAACGATGACCGGCACACGGCCCGCGACATGGGCGCAGATCGTCTCGGTCAGCAGCTCGCGCTCGGTATCGGAGATCACGAACTGCTCGGAAAAATTGGCCAGTATGCGCAGGCCGTTGGAGCCGGCGTCGATCATGAAATCGACACATCGCTTCTGGCTCGCGAGGTCGAGCTCACCGGATTGAGTGAACGTCGTCGGCACGACGGGGAAGACACCCTTATAGCGTGCCGGGTCCATGGCGCAGCTCTCAGTGTGAGTGACGGGGGACTTCGGCGCCGCGGCAGCCGACCAGGAAGTCGAAGTCGCACCCTTCGTCAGCCTGCAGTACATGATCGACATACAGCCTGCGATAGCCGGTGGCATCCTGCGGATCGGGCCGCTGGGTCGCGCCCCATTCAGCGAGCCGCGAATGCAGCTCGTCGTCGCTGATGGCGAGATGCAGGCGGCCAGCGGCGCAGTCCAGTTCGATCAGATCGCCGTCCCGCACAACGGCCAGAGGTCCGCCGGCGCGGGCTTCGGGCGCGATATGCAGTACCACCGTGCCATAGGCGGTACCGCTCATCCGCGCGTCGGACAGGCGCACCATATCGGTCACGCCTTGGGCCAACAGCTTCGGCGGCAAACCCATGTTGCCTACCTCGGCCATGCCAGGATAGCCGCGCGGCCCGCAGTTCTTCATCACCAGCACCGAGTCGCGTGTGACTTCGAGCGAGGGATCGGCGATGCGCGCCTTGTAGTCGTCGAGGTTCTCGAACACTACGGCACGTCCACGGTGCTGCAGCAGACTTGCGGTAGCAGCCGATGGCTTCAATACCGCGCCACGCGGTGCCAGGTTGCCGCGCAGAATGCGGATGCTGCCATCGGCGACCAATGGCCTCGCGAGCGGACGTATCACCTCGTCGTTCAACATGGGTGCGTCCTTGACGTTGTCCCAAAGGCTTTGTCCGTTCGCCGTCAACGCGCCCCGGTGCGGTAGCAGCCCGCCTTCGCCCATGCGGCGCAGCACCGCGGGCAGGCCGCCGGCATAGTAGAACTCTTCCATCAGGAAGCGGCCGGAAGGTTGCAGGTCGACCAATGTCGGCGTGTCGCGGCCAATGCGCGCCCAATCGTCAAGCTCGAGTGGAACGCCGATGCGCCCGGCTATCGCCTTCAGGTGGATCACCGCATTGGTTGAGCCCCCGATCGCGGCGTTGGTGCGGATTGCGTTCTCGAACGCTGCGCGAGTGAGTAACTTCGACAGCTTCAAGTCCTCCAGCACCATTTCGACGATGCGCATGCCGGACATGTGCGCCAGCACGTAGCGCCGCGCATCCACCGCCGGGATGGCAGCGTTGTGCGGCAAGGTGACTCCAAGCGTCTCGGCCATGCAGGCCATGCTCGAGGCTGTGCCCATGGTGTTGCATGTGCCGGCCGAACGGGACATGCCGGCTTCGGCTGACATGAACTCATGCATCGTGATCGTTCCGGCCTTCACCTGCTCCGAGAGTTGCCATACGACCGTGCCGGAACCGATATCGCTGCCGTGATGCTTGCCGTTGAGCATCGGCCCGCCGCTCACCGCGATGGTCGGCACGTCGCAACTCGCCGCGCCCATCAGCAGCGCCGGTGTAGTCTTATCGCAGCCCACCAGGAGCACCACCCCATCGATCGGGTTGCCGCGGATCGACTCTCCTACGTCCATGCTCGCGAGGTTTCGCGTGAACATGGCGGTCGGCCGCAGGTTCGACTCGCCGTTGCTGAACACCGGGAACTCCACCGGGAAACCGCCGGCCTCGAAAACGCCGCGCTTGACGTGGTCGGCGAGCTTGCGGAAATGGGCGTTGCAGGGCGTCAGTTCCGACCAGGTATTGCAGATGCCGATGATGGGCTTCCCTTGGAATTCATGGTCCGGGATGCCTTGATTCTTCATCCAGCTTCGATACATGAAGCCGTTCTTGTCGGCCGTGCCGAACCATGCAGCGGACCGGAGCTTGCGAGACGGCAGAGTCATGGAATGATCGTTCGGAGAGTAGACGAGCAGGAGGTCTTGATGCAGCGCGTGAGCTGCCGCTCGTTTGGCCACGCGCCGCTCCATGGAAGCGACGATCGCTACCCGTGGGCAGAGAGCTTCCGGCCCGCGATGCTACTCCAGCCCGTTCGAGGTTCGGTGGCCCCGTCGTTGCCTCGCGCGGAGCGCATCATCCTCGACGTATGAGGGATCGATGCACTTTTCGCTGAGCTACATCACATTTGCTGGAGTCGGAACTGCTCGAAAATAGCAAGAAGCTCACGGTTGGCACGCTCGCGATGCGCGCGGTTGACCTCGACTGCGCCGACCACGTCCCCTTTGCTTAGCCGGTCTACGAGCGCCATGTGCTCCTTGGCTGAGGTTTCCAGCCGCGGCCGCAGGCGCACGGAAAACATCAGCGCGCGATGCGCCCGGTCGCAATACTGTTGGATCGCGTCGACGAGCAATCTATTACCGCAGGCCTCGATCAAGTACTTATGAAAGGCCTCGTCGGCCTGAGCCCAGGCTTCGAGATTCTTGGCTTTGAGCGCCCGCGTCATAGCGCGAGTCGCGTCGACCAGAGGCTTGATCTCGGAGGGCGTGGGCTTGCGGCGCGCTACCAGCTCGACTGCGTACGATTCGAGGGCGGTAAGGACTTCGTAAATTTCCTTCATGTCTGTTGCCGACACCGGACGCACCCGCATTCCGTGGCGCGGAATGATTTCAATCAACCCTTCGTTCTGCAGGCGTATCAACGCCTCGCGCAGCGGGGTTCTGCTGATGCCGAGCTCGGCGGCGAGCTCGCTTTCAAGAGCAGGCGCGCCTGGCTGGTAAACGTTGTCAAGAATGCGGCGACGGATCGTGTCGTATGCATGCTCTACCAACGACGGCGCCTGAGCACTTGGAGGCGGTTTCAACCGCGAAGCGGATGCTCGATTGGCGCTAGGCTGCGAAGATAGATCAGCCGCTGAATGCACACCGGCATGGGCGCCAAGTCTAGCCCGAGCGCCCCCGCGCGCAATGCGCGCGGGGGATTGCATAGAGGATGGATTGCTATCTTCCATTGAAATCATCTCCCTTTAAGCTGTCTCGACGCCATTCGAGCCCAATGGCCCGCGGAGTCATTTTCACCGAGCGCGAGATGCAAGTCGTTTTAGCGGGATGTTAGTTATGACTAATGCAGGCATCCTGGGCCAAGCTTACCGATAGGTCGGTCTGTTCGCAAACGAATACATTAGCGCGTACGTTATGCATCAGACACCCGGTGCATGACTCGACGTCCGAACTCGTGCGCCACGGGCGGGTCGCCGAGATCCGAGCGCGGCGGCGCGGCGCTCGCTGCCGGGAGCATCTAGTGCCTTCATTGACAACGCGTTCGGTAATGCATACGATGTAAAACGCAGTTTACACAGATTGTTTACACAGATTACATCACCGCCCGCAACAGCGATCCGGCCGCCGAACGGAAATCGCTCCGGCCAAATCCTTGGTAACGCAATCGTGACACCCACTGCGTCGGGCTCCAAAAAATGAAGGTCTCTTACCGAGCGGCGACGCTAAACGCCTATTGATCGGCGCAAGGCATGTAAGGACACGTAGATGGCCGGCGTCGACATCCGGGCGGTACACAAGCATTTCGGTTCCACGCACGTCATTCGCGGCGTCGACATCGCGATCGCCGATGGCGAGTTCTGCGTGCTGGTCGGGCCGTCGGGCTGCGGAAAGTCGACGCTTCTGCGGATGATCGCGGGGCTGGAGGAGATCGGCACCGGCGAAATCGCGATCGGCTCGACGGTGGTTAACCGCGTGCCGCCGAAGGAACGCGACATCGCCATGGTGTTCCAGAACTACGCTCTCTATCCGCACATGACGGTGCGCGACAACATGTCGTTCGCGCTGATGCTCGCGAAGCGCTCGAAGTCCGACATTGCCGCGCGCGTGCAGAAGGCGGCAGACATCCTCGGCCTCGCTCCGTATCTCGACCGCTATCCTCGCCAGCTCTCCGGTGGCCAGCGGCAGCGCGTCGCGATGGGCCGCGCAATCGTCCGCGACCCCCAGGTCTTCCTGTTCGACGAGCCGCTCTCGAATCTCGATGCGAAACTGCGCGTGCAGATGCGCACTGAGATCAAGGAGCTGCACCAGCGGCTCAAGACGACTTCGATCTACGTGACGCACGACCAGATCGAGGCGATGACGATGGCGGACAAGATCGTGGTGATGCGCGACGGGATCGTCGAGCAGACCGGAGGGCCGCTCGAGCTCTACGACCGTCCGGTCAACACGTTCGTCGCGGGGTTCATCGGCTCGCCCGCGATGAACATGATTCCCGGCACCGCGCGCGCAGCGAACGGCACCACGCGCGTGGACTTCGGCGACGGCGTCGCGCTGCCGCTGCCGGTGGGCGCTCGCGCGGCGGACGGCCAGCCGGTGCTCTACGGTTTGCGGCCCGAGCACTGCGCGCTGGAGCAGAGCGGCAACGGCGGTCTGCCCGTAAACGTCGCCGTCGTCGAGCCCACGGGCGCGGACACGCAGCTCTATTGCCGGTTCAACGGGCAGGAGGTGACGGCGACGATCAGCGACCGGGCCGACTGCAAGCCGGGCGACCGCATCAACCTCGCGCCGGATTTGCGGCGCGCGCACCTGTTCGACGCGGCGACCGGTTCGCGCCTCGTCGCCTGAGAGACTTTGTAGCCAGCCCGGTGCATTCGACGAGATTCGATGCCCACAACCCCCAGGAGGAGCAGTGATGAGTGACATCAAGCGTCGTGATTTCCTGAAAGCCACTGCCGGCGTCGCGGCCGGCACGGCACTCGGTGGCGGAACCGCGCTGTTCGCGCCGGCGGCCGAGGCGCAGCTCAAGATCACCCCGGAGAAGGGCGCGAAGCTGCGCGTGCTGCGCTGGAAGCGGTTCGTCCAGGGCGACGAGGACACGTGGGCCGCCAACACGAAGAAGTTCACCCAGGTGACCGGCGTCGACGTTCGCATCGACGCGGAAGGATGGGAAGACGTCCGCCCGAAGGCCGCTGTCGCCGCCAACGTCGGCAGCGGTCCCGACATCATCATCAGCACGATGGAAGACGCGCACCAGTACCCCGACAAGCTCGTCGACGTTTCGGACGTCGCGAACTACCTCGGTAACAAGTACGGCGGCTGGTACCAGGCGGCGAAAGATTACGGGATGCACGACAACAAGTGGGTGGCGATCATGATGGGCGCCGCCGGCGCGACGCTGGTCGGCCGCGAGAGCATGATCAAGGGCGCGGGCTTCGATCAGTTCCCGCGCGACATGGGCGGCTTCCTGAAGCTTTGCCAGGCGCTGAAGGCGAAGGGCACGCCGCCCGGCTTCGCGCTCGGCAATGCGACGGGCGACTCGAACTGGACGTTCTGGCTGCTGTGGGCTCACGGCGGCAAGATGGTCGACGCCAAGAACAACGTCGTCATCAACAGCCCGGAGACGGTGGCCGCGCTCGAGTACGCGAAGCAGCTCTACGACACGTTCATCCCCGGGACGCTGTCGTGGCTCGACCCGAACAACAACAAGGCCTTCCTCGACGGCCAGATCGCGCTCACGAACAACGGCATCTCGGTCTACTACGCGGCGAAGACGTCGACTGACCCGAAGCTCCTGGAACTGGAGAAGGACATCCAGCATTACCCGTTCCCGCTGGGACTCGACGGCAAGTCGCGCGAGCTGAACCTCGTGTTCCCGATGATGATCTTCAAGTATTCGAAGTTCCCGAATGCCGCGAAGGCGTACCTCGCATTCATGATGGAGCGCGAGCAGTACGTGCCGTGGCAGGAGGCGTCGATCGGCTACGTGTGCCATCCGCTCGCGGCGTACGAGTCGAGCGCGTTCTGGACGGCGGACCCGAAGAAGACGCCGTACCGCGACTGCATGAAGAACATGACGAACAACGGCTACGCAGGCACGCTGGGCTATGCGTCGGCGGCGGCGCAGGCGGACTTCATCATTCCCAACATGGTCGCCGAAGCCGCTTCCGGCTCGAAGACGCCGAAAGAGGCCGCAGAGCGGGCGCAAAAGCGGGCCGAGCGCTACTACAAGCTCTGATGCCGCGCGGAAGCTGACAGGGTGGCAACGCCGCTTTCGCGCGCGCTCGACAATCGCGCCGTCCTCGGGGGGCTCTTCATGCTCCCCGGGGCGGCGCTTTTGCTGATCTTCCTCACGTATCCGCTCGGCCTCGGCACCTATCTAGGATTCACCGACGCCAAGGTCGGCCGCGCCGGCCAGTGGGTCGGCCTCGAGAACTTCGAATACCTGTGGGGCGATGCCGTCACCCGGCTCGCCCTCTTCAACACGCTCTTCTATACGCTGGTCGCGAGCGTCTTCAAGTTCGCGCTCGGCCTGTGGCTCGCGTTGCTTCTCAACAAGCACATCCCGTTCAAGGCGGCGATCCGCGCGGTGGTGCTTCTGCCCTTCATCGTGCCCACGGCGCTTTCGGCGATTGCGTTCTGGTGGATCTACGACTCGCAGTTCTCGATCATCAGTTGGGCATTGACGAAGCTCGGGCTGATCCACGGCTACATCGACTTTCTCGGCCAGCCGTGGGCGGCGCGTTTCTCGACGATCGCCGCGAACATCTGGCGTGGCGTGCCGTTCGTCGCGATCACGCTGCTCGCGGGCCTGCAGACGATCTCGCCGTCCTACTACGAGGCCGCAAGCCTCGACGGCGCTTCGCCATGGCAGCAGTTCCGGCACGTGACCTTCCCGCTGCTGACGCCGATCATCGCCGTCGTGATGACGTTCTCCGTGCTGATGACGTTCACCGATTTCCAGCTCATCTACGTGCTGACGCGCGGCGGCCCGCTCAATTCCACGCACCTCATGGCGACCTTGTCGTTCCAGCGCGCGATCTCGGGCGGAAGCCTTGGCGAGGGCGCGGCGATCGCGACGGCGATGGTGCCTTTCCTCATTACCGTGATCCTGCTGAGCTACTTCGGCTTGCAGCGCAGGGCGTGGCAGCAGGGCGCAGCGGACAAATGACGGCCGGCGCCGAACCCGCCGCCGGAGCGATCGAAGCGAGCGACACGCAGGGGATGAATTATCTCGTCTCGCTGCCGCGGCGGATCGTCACCGTGTACGTGCCGCTCGCGGCGTTCCTGATCGTGCTCCTGTTCCCGTTCTACTGGATGATCGTCACGACGTTCAAGCCGAACGAGGAGCTTCTTTCGCGTGAGGGCAACCCGTTCTGGGTGAAGAACCCGACGCTCGCGCACATCAAGAAGCTGCTGTTCGACACCGCTTATCCGGATTGGCTCTGGAACACCGTGCTGGTGTCCGTGACGGCGACCTTCATCTCGCTGTTCGCGAGCGTGCTTGCCGCGTACGCGATCGAGCGCTTGCGGTTCAGGAGCTCGCGCTACATCGGAATGAGCATCTTTCTCGCTTATCTCGTGCCGCCCTCGATCCTGTTCATTCCGCTCGCCGCGGTCATCTACAAGCTGCAGCTCTTCGACACGCGTCTTGCGCTGATCCTCACGTATCCGACGTTCCTCATCCCATTCGCGACCTGGCTCCTCATGGGATATTTCAAGTCGATCCCGCTCGAGCTCGAGGAGTGCGCGCTGATCGACGGCGCGACGCGGCTCCAGATCCTCGTCAAGATCATCCTGCCGCTTGCGGTGCCGGGACTCATCTCCGCCGGGATCTTCGCCTTCACGCTGTCCTGGAACGAGTTCATCTATGCGCTGACTTTCATTTCGTCCTCGGAGGTGAAGACCGTTCCGGTCGGCGTCGTCACCGAGCTCGTCGAAGGCGACGTTTACCACTGGGGATCGCTGATGGCGGGAGCGTTGATGGGATCGCTGCCCGTCGCCGTCCTGTATTCGTTCTTCGTCGAGTACTACGTCTCGGGGCTCACTGGCGCTATCAAGGAGTGAGGCCCGCCGCACGGACGGCGGCCGCGGCGATGCGGTAGAATTTGACTTTTGGAAGTGGAGATTCCCATGAGTGTCCAGGACAAGATTCGCGAGCAGGTGACGGGCAACCGCGTCGTGCTCTACATGAAGGGAACGCCGCAGTTCCCGCAATGCGGATTTTCAGCGACCGTCGCCGAGATCCTCAAGCGTTGCGGCGTCACCGATTACAAGTCCGTCGACGTCCTGCAGGATTCAGAGATCCGGCAGGGCATCAAGGAGTACGCGAGCTGGCCGACGATCCCGCAGCTTTATCTCGACGGCGAATTCGTCGGCGGCTGCGACATCGTGAAGGAGATGTACCAGGCGGGTGAGCTCCAGCAGCTCCTCGCGAAGCAGCCGGTCTAGAAGACCGAGGGAGATACGGTGGCTGCCCGCGGGAGGGGCGTGCGGCTTTGGCTGTTGCTCGCATTCGTCGCCTGCCCGCTCGGCAGTGCGCACGCCGGCGAGAGCCCGGCTGTGCCGGCGGCGTCCGCCGACGGCAACAGCGCCCGCACGCCAGCAACGGCACCGGCTCCTAGATCCGCAATCGTCCGGGAGCACAGCGCTTCCGGAACGCTGACGATCTTCAACCGCCCCGTCGTCACCTTTCGCTCGACGGTCCTGGGTGTCGCGCCCGATGACCGAGCGGAGAGCGCGCAAAGGCGCGTCCTTGCGCTCCTCGAGCGCGGAGGCGACGCGCGCGTGACCGTCGAGAAAATCGACGTCGGCAATGTCATCAAGATCGATGACGGTCTCGGGTTCATCATTTCCGACAGCGACGTGCAGCCGCTCTCGGGCGACACGCTCGCGTCCGTCACCGATCGCGCCGTCGCGGCGCTCACGATGGCGATCGCCGAAACGCGCGAGGCGCGCAACGCGCGCTTGATGGTGGAAGCCGCCATCTGGGCCGGCATCGCAACGATCGTCTACGTAGTGGCGCTCCTGGTCCTGCGCTTCGCCGGGCGGGCGATGACGCGGCGACTGCTGCGCGTTGCCGACGTCGCGGCGGGCAGGGTCAGGATCGGCGGCACCGTGGTCGTCAACCGCCGCCGCGCCCTGGCCTTTGCGCGCCATCTCGTGCAATGGGTGTTCTGGGCCGTCGTGCTGCTGCTGACGTACCAGTGGGTAAGCTTCATACTCGGTCGCTTTCCGTTCACGCGCGCCTGGGGCGAACAGCTCAACGGGACCCTCGCTGCGACGACGATTGACATCCTGACGGCCATCGCGGCGTCCATTCCGGAACTGCTGATCGTCGCCGTCATCTTTTTCCTCGCGCGCACGGTCGCGGGGCTGCTGCGCAACTTCTTCGACGGCGTCCAGGCGAAGCGCATCGCCGTCGGCTGGCTGGACGCCGATTCGGCCCGCCCCACGCGCCGCATCTCGACGCTCATCGTCTGGGTGTTCGCCCTGGCGATGGCGTATCCGTACATCCCCGGTTCCCGAACGGAAGCGTTCAAGGGATTGTCGGTGCTGCTGGGACTCATGGTCTCCATCGGCGCGTCGGGTGTCGTCGGCCAGGCAGCGAGCGGGCTCATCCTCATGTACACGCGAACGTTTCGCCCCGGCGAATACGTGCGGATCGGCGAAAGCGAGGGGACGATCGTCGAGATGGGAATGTTCACGACGCGCCTGCGCACGGGCCTCGGCGAGGAGGTCACGGTTCCGAATACGCTCGCGCTGTCGGCCGTCTCCAGGAACTATTCGCGGGCGGTGAAAGGCGCGGGCTTCATCGTCGATGTCACGGTGACGATCGGCTACGATGCGCCGTGGCGGCAGGTGCAGGCGATGCTGATCGACGCTGCGAAGCGCACGCCCGGCGTGCTGGCGGATCCGGCGCCGCATGTTTTCCAGACGGCGCTCTCGGACTTCTACGTCGAGTACCGGCTCGTCTGCCAGGCCGTGCCGAAGGAGGCGCACGCGCGCGCCGAGGTGCTGTCGCTGCTGAATGCGAACGTGCTGGACGTGTTCAACGAGCACGGCGTCCAGATCATGTCGCCGCACTACCTCGGCGATCCGGCGACGGCGAAGATCGTCCCGAAGTCCCGGTGGTACGAGGCGTCGGCGCAGGAACCGCGATAGCAATGGGCGTCCGCCGGTACCCCCTTGCCCCTTCAATCAAGTTCGGGTCCGCTGCACGCGGCGCACCGCTTCGACCCGCTTCAGCCCGCGCATGATGTGCGCGAGGTGGCGGCGGTCGCGCACCTGGACGCTGAAGAACATGTTGATGAGCCCGGCGCCATCGGGGCGCTCCATCGACACATTGTCGATGTTGCCCTGGGCGTCGGCGATCGACGTCGCGAGGTCGGCGAGGAGGCCGCGCCGATCGGCGACGAGCACGCGGATGCCCGCGTCGAACACGCCCTCCACATCCGTGGCCCAATCGACGTCGACGTACTGATCGGCGTCGCCGCGCTGCTTCTTGAGCGTGACGCAGTCGCGAATGTGCACGATGAGCCCCTGGCCCTTGCGGAACTGCCCGATGACCTTGTCGCCGGGAATCGGCCGGCAGCATTTCGCGTACTGAATCGCAACGCCCTCGACGCCGCGCAGCGTCAGCGCCGCCGGCTGCCCCATCCCGTTCGCGGTTGCGGCATCGGCCTTGCCCACGAGCCGCGTCAGCGCCTGCGCGACGACGAACGAAAGCCGCTTCCCGAGCCCGATGTCGGCGAGGATCTCGAGCTGGCTCTTCGCGCCGAACTCTTTCTGCAGCCCCTCCCATCGCTCCCACGAGATCGCTTCGGGCGCGACCTTGAGCGTCGCGAGCGCCTGCTCGAGGAGGTGCTCGCCGAGCGCTGCCGATTCCTTCTGCTGCAGGCCCTTGAGGAAGTGACGTATGCGCGACCTTGCCTTGCCCGTCGCGACGAACGACAGCCACGACGGATTCGGCCGGGCGGTCGGCGACGTGAGGATCTCGACGTGATCGCCGTTCTTGAGCTCGGTGCGCAGTGGCATGAGCTCGTAGTTGATCCGCGCAGCGACGCAGTGGTGGCCGACGTCGGTGTGCACCGCATAGCCAAAGTCGACCGCGGTGGCTCCGCGCGGCAGCGCCATGATCTTGCCTTTCGGCGTGAACACGTAGATCTCGTCGGGGAAGAGGTCGCCCTTGATGTTCTCGAGGAACTCCTTGGAGTCGCGCGACTCGGATTGGATCTCGAGCAGGC
>Ga0207701_10001164_pt1 | contig 27829 bp, 28 predicted proteins | sample KBSSwiSSwithPhiX_FD_184294 | JGI IMG/M metagenome (GOLD analysis project Ga0207701, IMG submission 184294) | Switchgrass rhizosphere bulk soil microbial communities from Kellogg Biological Station, Michigan, USA, with PhiX - S5 (SPAdes) (version 2) | ecosystem: Environmental > Terrestrial >... | reverse complement strand
AAGCTCGACGTCGACGCCGGCCGTGGGCTCGTCGAGGAACAGGATGGCCGGTTCGTGGCTGAGCGCCTTTGCGATCATCACCCGGCGCTTCATTCCGCCCGAAAGCTGCATCATGATCGTCTTGCGCTTGTCCCAGAGGGAAAGGCGCTTGAGCAGGTCCTCGATGTAGGCGGGGTTGGGCGGCTTGCCGTACAGGCCGCGCGAGAAAGTCACCGTCCGCCACACGGGCTCGAACGCCTCGGTCGTCAGCTCCTGAGGAACCAGGCCGATGCGCTCGCGGGCGAAGCGGAATTCGTCTTTCCAGTTCCTGCCGTCCACAAGCACTTCGCCACCCGATGGTGTCACGATTCCGCAGACGATGTTGATCAACGTCGTCTTGCCAGCCCCGTTTGGCCCGAGAAGCGCGAAGATCTCGCCGCGATTGATGTCGAGGTCGACGGATTTGAGAGCGTCGACACCCGTCCCGTAGGTCTTCCGAAGGCCACGGATCGATAAAATGGGGTTGTCACTCATTCGACCGGCCCCGGCTCTTTCGGCGCCGCTTCCTCGCGGCTCAATCCGTGCTTCAGCAACATCGGGATGTTCGCAGCCGCGAAGAGGAAGGTGAGGGGGATTGCGCCCCAGAGCTTGAAGCCGATCCAGAAATCGGTCGAGCTGTTACGCCAGACCGCCTCGTTCAGTGCGGCGAGGAACAGGAAGAAGATTGCCCAGTTGCGGGTAAGCTTGCGCCAGCCCTCCTCGTCGAGCCCGGGATAGGCGCTTCCCAGCACACGCTTCAGAAGCGGTTTGTCCGCGATGAGCCCGAACCCCAGCAGAACGGAGACGAAGACGTAGTAGATCGTCGGCTTCATCTTGATGAAGGTCTCGTCGTGGAGCCAGAGCGTGACTCCGCCCATCACAACCACCAGGACGCCGGAAAACCACAGCATTGGCGAGATTTTGCCGAAGCGCAGCGCCGAATAGATCATCGCTGCCACCATGGCGGCCATGAAGGCTCCGGTCGCCACGAAGATCTTCAGTGCCGGCGGTACTGGCGCGAAGAAGTTGGCCGCGAAGAAGACGAGCAGCGGCCCGATGTCGATCAGCAGCTGCGATCCGCCGCCGTTCTTGGTGTTCGTGCTCATTCGGGCGGGAGTCCTGCGATTGCGCGGGCGACTGCGCGCGGGTCGAACGGGCGGAGATCGTCTGCGCGCTCGCCGACGCCGATGGCATGGATCGGAAGGCCGAAGCGCTCTGCGGCGGCGACGAGGACGCCGCCGCGGGCGGTTCCGTCGAGCTTCGTCATGATGAGGCCCGTTACGTTGGCGGTTTCGCGGAAGACTTCGACCTGGGCGAGGGCGTTCTGGCCGGTGGTTGCATCGAGCACGAGCAAGACATCGTGCGGCGCCTCCGGGTTGAGGCGGCCGAGCACTCGGCGGATCTTGGCCAGCTCCTCCATCAGGTGTGTCTTGTTCTGCATCCGGCCGGCGGTGTCGACGACAAGTACGTCGATTCCTTGGGCGGTTGCCTGCTTGACGCCATCGAACACGAGGCCGGCGGGATCGCCGCCTTCCTTCCCCGATATGACAGGCGCGCCGATCCGTTCGCCCCAGATCTGCAGTTGCTCGATCGCGGCCGCACGGAACGTATCGCCCGCGCAGAGGAGGACCCCGTAATCCTGCTCCATCAGCCAATGGCCGAGCTTGCCGATCGTGGTCGTCTTGCCCGATCCGTTCACACCGATGACAAGGATCACGTGGGGTCTCGGAAAGCCGTATATTTCCAGCGGCTTCGCAACGGGAGCTAAGATCTTCTCGATTTCCTCGGCGAGGATCGAGCGAAGGCCGCGTTCGTCGAGCTTCTCGAACTTCTGCCGAGCTATCGCCTCGCGGATCCGGTGGGATGCTTCCGGCCCGATGTCAGAGGCGATCAGCGCCTCCTCAATGTCATCGAGGGTGGAGGTGTCGAGCGCGGCGCGGCTGGTCAGGCCGGTGAGGTTGTCGGCGACCTTTTCGGCTGTTTTCGCAAAGCCGCCGCGCAGGCGGTCCAGCCAACTCATTCGAAGCTGCCCACAAGCTGGTCGCCATTGCGGCCGCTTATCCGCGCCAGTCCCAGCGCCCCAGGTGCAGCTTCGATGACGACAGGAGCGAAAGCGTCCGTATGTCCCTTGCCGCCATTCTCGACCAGGACCGGCTGAAGGGTGCCCACCATTGTGTCCAGCCACGCACTCCGCCGTTTCCCGGCAGCCTCGCGGAGACGAGAAGCGCGTGCCTTCACAATTTCGCGGGGAAGCTGCGGCATGCGCGCCGCCGGTGTGTTTGGCCGCGGCGAGAAGGGGAAGACATGCGCGGCAACGACGTCGCAGTCATTTAGCACCTTCAGCGAGTTAAGCGCCATTTCTTCAGTTTCTGTAGGAAATCCTGCAATCAGGTCCGCACCGATGGTCGCATCCTTCCGGATGCGCTTGATCCGCTCCACCGCGGCGACCGCTTCGGCGCGAGAGTGGCGGCGCTTCATCCGCTTCAATATCATGTCGTCGCCGGCCTGAAGCGAGAGGTGGAAATGCGGCATCAGTCGCTCGTCGGGGAGAAGCTCGAACAGGGCGTCGTCGATCTCAATGCTGTCCAGCGACGAAAGACGCAGGCGCTTAAGTCGCGGGTCAGCTGAGAGCAGCCGGTGGCACAACAGGCCAAGGCCACCCTCATAGTCGGTGATATCGACGCCGGTGAGGACGATCTCCTTCGCGCCCCGATCCAGCTCCTGGGCAACGGCATCGCGGATCGCCTCGAACGGAAGCGAGATGCTCGGCCCGCGTGCCTGCCAGATCGAGCAGAAGGTGCAGCGATGATCACAGCCATTCTGCACGGCGACGAAGCTTCGGACGCGTGCATACGCTCCTGCAGCGACTGACGTCATGCCGCCAAATGCGTCTAGCTTACCGGCGTTGGGAACGACCCGCGCCACTTCCGGCATCCGCTCGAAGAAGCGGCGGTCGAGTTCGGCGGCGCAGCCGGTGACAAGGATGCGGGCGTCCGGACGGCGTCGGTGGGCGCGGCGGATCGCCTGCCGCGTCTGTCTGACGGCCTCGTTGGTCACCGCGCAGCTGTTCACGATGACCCAGTCCTCGCCGGCGGGTACGCTCCGCGCGATCGTTTCCGCCTCCGCGAAGTTCAGGCGACAGCCCAGCGACAGCGTTTCGACGGTCATCGAAGCGATTCCAGGTCGAGCTCGCCTTCGAAGACATGAGTCGCGCTTCCGCGCATTCGGATGACCTCGCCCGGTTTCCACCCGATCGTCAGCGACCCGCCTGGCATGTGCACCGTGACCGGGCTCGTCGCCCGCTTCGTAGCAATTGCCGCCACTGCGGTGGCGCATGCGCCGGTGCCGCAGGCGAGGGTAAGGCCGGCTCCGCGCTCCCATGACCGCATATGGATGCCGTCCTCTCGGACCGTCGCGACATGGACGTTGATCCGCTCAGGGAAGGCCGGGTCGTTCTCGATCGCAGGCCCGTGCGTTTCGAGGTCAACTCGGTCGGGATCGTCGACGAAGAAGACAATGTGCGGATTGCCGACATTGACCGCAAAGCCGTGCTTCAGCTCGCCCCAGGCCAGAGGGAGGTTCGCCGTGTCCATTGCGTAGGAGATGGGGATATCCGCCCAGCCGAAGCGCGGCTCGCGGATGCTGACCTCGACCTCGCTGCCCTCGGCGGCGCCTTCGATCACGCCCGCGGGCGTTTCGATCCTCTTCGCGCCGGTCAGTGCAACCACGCAGCGCGACGCATTGCCGCAGGACTCCACCTCGCCGCCGTCGTGATTCCAGATGCGCATCGATACGTCGGCCTTGTCCGACTTGCCGATGAGGATCAGCTGATCGCATCCGACGCCGCGGTGGCGGTCGGAGATCGCTCGAGCGAGCTCCGGAGTGATCGTCGCAGCCTGCTCCCTGCCGTCAACGATCACGAAGTCGTTGCCGAGACCGTGCATCTTGTGGAAGTGAAGCGTCATTGGTCGGCCGCGTCTAAGGGGCCGGAAAAGCTTAGTCCACCAGCGAGGGCGCGAACGCGATGCAAAGGCCGGCGAACGAAGTGATGCAGGCGGTGATCTTTTCCGCCGTGCTGGACGCCGTGCAGGCGCTCAAGAAGGCGTCGGGCGGACTTCCGAACCAGCTGCTGCGCGACGTCCAGGCGATCCACCCGAACGTGACCTTCGGAGATCTTCCCAAAGAGCTTCAGGACGCGATCGTCGAGACGACGCGGTCGGCATTCACCCAGCTCCTCAAGGAGGGCTATGCGGTCGGTCCTCGCCAGGCGATGGCGCAGTCGCGACCGATGGACCGAGTCCCGGAGCGCGACCGGCGCGGGCCTCGCGGACCTTCGGAAGGGCATCGTCGCGGTGGGCGGCCGCCTCGCGGCAATGGTCCCGACAAGCCCGGAGGTGGCGACAGGCCAGGTGGCGCGCCCAATCGACCGCGCCGCAAGCCGAAGGGAAAGCCTCGGCTGAGTTGATTCCAAACGGCGCTTCCGCTACTGGCGCGCCGTCCTAAGGACATACATGACTGGAGCACCCGCGGGTGCACGCCGGCCGACGAGGTTTCGTCCGCCGGCGCAATTTGCGTTGTGGCACACCATATGGGCCGCTCCGGCATGTCGGGAGATTTGAGTGTTCGATAATCTGAGCGATCGCCTTTCGGGCGTATTCGACAAGCTCCGCGGGCGGGGCGCCCTGTCCGACGCCGACGTGCGCTCGGCGATGCGCGAGGTGCGCGTTGCGTTGCTCGAGGCCGACGTCGCTCTTCCCGTCGCCCGCGATTTCGTCGACCAGGCGACCGAGAAAGCGGTGGGCCAGGAAGTGCTGCGCTCGGTCACTCCGGGCCAGATGGTCGTCAAGATCGTCCACGACCAGCTCATCGAGACGCTGGGTTCGGACGCCTCGGAACTCCACATCGACGTAAACCCGCCCGCGATCATCATGATGGTTGGCCTCCAGGGTTCCGGTAAGACGACGACGACGGCCAAGCTCGCAAAGCGACTGACCGAGCGGGAGCGCAAGAAGGTACTGATGGCTTCGCTGGACGTCGCCCGGCCGGCTGCGCAGGAGCAGCTAGCCGTTCTCGGGCGGCAAGCGAACGTCGATACCTTGCCGGTCGTCGCCGGGCAGCAGCCGGTCGAAATCGCCAGGCGCGCGGTCCAGGCGGCCAAGCTTCAGGCCTATGACGTTGTCCTCCTAGACACCGCGGGCCGCCTCCACGTCGACGACCTGCTGATGGCCGAGATGAAGGCGGTGGCGCAGGCGTCGCAGCCGACCGAGACCTTGCTCGTCGTCGATAGCCTCACCGGCCAGGACGCGGTCAATGTCGCCAAGGGCTTCTCGGCCGATGTCGAACTCACCGGCGTTATCCTGACCCGTCTCGATGGCGACGCTCGCGGAGGCGCGGCGCTCAGCATGCGCGCGGTCACCGGCAAGCCGATCAAGTTCGCCGGCGTCGGCGAGGCACTGGACGCGCTCGAAGCCTTCCACCCCGAGCGGATTGCAGGCCGAATCCTCGGCATGGGCGACGTCGTCAGCCTGGTCGAGCGGGCCGCCGAAACGATCCAGGTCGAAGAGGCCGAGAAGATCGCGGCCAAGATGGCGAAGGGGAAGTTCGACCTCGACGACCTTCGCGCCCAGATCGGCCAGATGCAGCGCATGGGCGGCCTCGGCGCGCTCGCCAACATGCTCCCGGGCATGAAGGGCATGAAGGACGCGGTTGCAAAGGCCCAGGACAGCAAGGCGCTGGTCCATCTCGAAGCCATGATGAGCTCGATGACCGCGAAGGAGCGGGCAAAGCCGGAGCTGATCAACGCCAAGCGCAAGATCCGCATCGCCAAGGGCAGCGGCACCACCGTCCAGGACGTGAACAAGCTGCTGAAGATGCATCAGGAAATGTCGACCGCGATGAAGCGGCTCAAGAAGATGGGCGGCTTCGGGAAAATCGCCGCGATGTTCGGCGGTGGCGGCGGGCTCGGCGGGGCGGGTGGCGACATCCCCGACCTCGGCGGCCTTGGTGGCGCAGGCGGAGGCCTTCCGGGTCTCGGCGGAAGCGCCCCGTTCAACCTTCCTCCAGGCTTCGACAAGTTTTCAAAGAAATAGAAGAACACACTGAAAGGATTATAAAATGGCAGTTGCAATTCGATTGGCTCGCGGTGGCGCGAAGAAGCGTCCCTATTACCGGATCGTGGTGACCGACAGCCGCAATTCGCGCGATGGCCGCTTCATCGAGAAGGTCGGCATCTACAATCCGCTGCTGGCGAAGGATTCGCCCGAGCGCGTGAAGCTGGACGCCGATCGCATCAAGCATTGGCTCAGCGTCGGCGCGCAGCCGTCGGACCGCGTGCTCCGCTTCCTGGACGCCGCTGGAGTGATGGAGCGGCCGGTCCGCAACAATCCGAAGAAGGCGGAGCCGGGCGAAAAGGCGAAGGAGCGTGTCGAGGCCCGCGCTGCCAAGGAAGCGGAAGCCGCCGAGGCGGCCGCCGCACCGGCACCCGAGGAAGCCCCTGCCGAGGAAGTTTCGGAGGCAGCCTCCGATCAGGAAGCGTCGCCCGAGGAAACTGTTGCTGAAGAAGCAGCTGCGGAAGAGGTCTCCGCGGAGGCTCCGGCTGAGGCCGAGGCTGCCGCTGAAGAAGCGCCTGCTGAGGAAGTTTCTGCGGCGGAAGTCCCGGCTCAGGAAGCCGCTGAAGCGCCCGCCGAAGAAGCCGTTGCGGAAGAGGCCGCGGCTGAAGCTCCTGCTGAAGAGCCCGCCGCGGAAGCCGAGCAGCCTGCAGAGGAAGCTTCCGCCGATGAGCCGACCCCGGCTGACGAAGCTACCAATGAGGGTGAGTCGGCAAGCGAGCCCGCCGAGGGTTCGGTCGAGGCCGCTCCGGCAGAGGGTGCCGAAACTGCCGAGAAGGCGGAGTAACCCGCCACTTGAAGCGCGTCGCCCTTGCCGCTGTCGCCGGAGCGCATGGCGTCAAGGGCGAGCTGCGCCTCAAGCTGTTCACCGACAGCGTCGAAAACCTGAAGCCTCATTCGACCGTCTTCGTGGGTGGCATCGAGCACAAGCTTGAGTCCGTTCGAGCCGGTCCGTCGGGTGCGGTCGCCCGCTTCGAGGGGCTGGCCGATCGAAGCGCGGCCGAGGCGCTTCGGGGTTCGCTTGTCGAAGTGGACCGTGCTTCACTGCCGCCGCTCGAAGACGGCGAATATTATCACGCGGACTTGCTCGGCCTTGGCTGTGTCGACCGGGACGGTCGCGAAGTCGGCAAAGTGGTCGCAGTTGAGAATTACGGGGCAGGGGACCTGCTGGAGGTCGAGACGGCAGATGGAAAGAGCTCGCTGATCCCGTTCAAGCCCGGAATCGCCGATATCGAAGGCGACCGCATCGTCCTCGATCCTGAATTTCTCGCCTAGGCCTTTTCCTGAAGTCGCCAGAGGCGGAAGCGGCTGTCTTCGCCCGACGTGACGAGCCAATGCCCGTCGGGACTGATGGCGAGCGAGATGACGTCATCGGGGTGCGGCAGTATCGCGACCGGCACCATGTCGGTGGTTCTCCAGACGCGCACCGCATCGCCCTCTCCGCCGCCGCCGGTGAGCTGCCGCCAGATGGCTCCAACGGCGCCATGTGCGTGACCGCCGCTGATGAGCCATCGCCCGTCGGGGCTGAATTGAACGGCGTCCACATGCTTGCCGTTGTCCAATGTGCGCAGCGCCGCGCCGTCAGCTGCCCGCCACAGGCGTATCGTCGAATCGTCCGCGCCGCTGGCGAGCCGGGAACCGTCTGGGCTGTAGTCGAGGCCGACGATGGCCTGGGTATGGCCGCTCAGCGTCTTCATGAGCCGGCCGCTGCCAACGTCCCACAGCAGAACCTTGTTGTCGAAGCTTCCGCTCGCGAGATGCTTGCCGTCGGGACTGAAGCGGATCCGCCAAATGTTGCGGCTATGCGCGCGCAGCTCTCGGGGAGGAGCGTCGGAGTCGAGATCCCAAATTCGAACTACGGCATCCTCTCCCGCAGCGGCGAGCTTCGTTCCATCCGGCGACACATCCATCGTCCAGAGGGTGCCGCGCGTGCCGTTGAACGTCCGGAGCAGGCGCCCGCCGGGCCGTTCCCATTCTCGGATGAGACCGTCGTAGCCGGCCGAGAAAATCTGTTTCCCGTCCTTGCTGAACGCGACCGATGTTGCGCCGCCGGCATGGTTCAAGTGCTCGAGCGGCCGCCAGCTGCCGGTGTCCCGGATCGTGATGGCGCCCGAAGCGTCGCTGAGCGCGAGAAGCCGCCCATCGCGGCTAAAGGCAGTGTCCCTCGCGGGCCCTGCTGCGGGCCATTCGGCAACCTTGGTGGCGGAAAGACGCGGCCCGCCCTGGGTCACGTCCGGGGCGGACGAATCGCATCCCGCGCAGGCAAGCAGCGCGACGACCAGGATCGACAAACTCCGCATGAAATCCCCTCCTGCCTCAATCGTCTAGCAGCAGGTGTATTATCTATGCAATACAGGAGTTAGGAACCGGTCTCGGCTTCCTCGATCGTCTCGAGCGGCTTCCGCAACCGGGGCTCCTTGGAGCAGAGGTCGTTGCGAATGGTGGTCGCCGCGACCCCGCCTTCCCCCATGGCGTGGCTGATCTGGTCCAGCCCGATGACGACGTCGCCGGCCGCATAAACCCCGGGCACGCTTGTCCGCTGGTGGCTATCGATCTTGATGCAATTGTCGTTGGACAGGGCAGCGCCAACCATCTCCGCCAGCTGCGTGTGCGTGTCTGACCCAAGAGCGGGATAGATGCTGTCGAAGGCGTAATGACCTTCCGCAGTATCGACGACAATGCAGTCCTTCGAGATCGCGACGGCGTGCGCCGGGCCGTCGACGCATTCGATTCCGGCGTCCTTCAGCTTCTGGTGATCTTCATGGCCGAGGTTGAGCGCCTTGTCGGGCGCGATCAGCGTGACGTCCGCGGTGAAGCTGCGAAGGAAGAGGGCCTCCGCGACGCCGCGGCTGTCGCTTCCGATGACGCCGACGCGCTTGTCCGTGACCTCGAAACCGTCGCAGATCGGGCAATAGCGGACCAGCCCCCGCGCAAGTGCGTCGTCGTGAAGCTCCTCGTCCATCGGCGGGCGGCGATTGGTTACGCCGGTCGCCAACAGAACCTTTCGCGCTTTTGCTTCGCCCGACCCCCAGGTCGCGGTGAAAGTGCCACTTTTCTCGTCCCGCTCCAGCTTGGTGACCTGCTCGGTGACGATCCTGGCGCCATATTTCTGCGCCTGGTCACGCATCCGCTGCAGTAATTCGGTGCCTTCGATCCCGTCAGGGAATCCCGAGACGTTGCGCGTGCAGGGAATCCACGAGGCACGGCTCTTGCCCGCGTCCACGACCATGATGTCTAGATGAAAGCGAGCGAGGTAGATTGCCGCAGTGAGACCTGCGGGCCCGCCGCCGATGATCAGGCAGTCGAGGATCGGTTCGTCCATCGTTGCCCAATGGATTGCCGCAGCAGCGGTTCCCGACTAGCCCGCGCCCATGAACTGGACTTTGGTGATGATCGGCTTCGCGCTGGCGGTCTTGATGGGCGCTGGGCTCGCCGCGCTATTGGCCGGCATCCGCCCGCAATGGAGCGCCCGCAAGCGCGGGTTGATCGCCGCCTCGGTCTTGCCGGTAATCACTATGTTGGCGACGATGCTCGCCCTCCTTTTCATCCTCGCTGGAAATTATGATGCGACGGGTCAGATGCGGGATCTGGCGACCGCCGCGCTTCTTACCCTTGGCGGGGGCTTCACCTTGCTCGCCTTCTTCGGCAGCCTGATTGGTGCCCTGCTCGCAGGAAGACGGCACGGCTAATGGCCTTTCGAGCGACGGTCCTTACTCTCTATCCGGAGATGTTTCCGGGGCCGCTGGGCATGAGCCTTGCCGGACGCGCGCTGGAGGAGGGGACCTGGTCGCTCGATGCGGTCCAGATCCGCGACTTCGCCACTGACAAGCACAGGAGCGTGGACGACACGCCGGCGGGCGGAGGGGCCGGAATGGTGCTGAAGCCGGACGTATTGGCCGCTGCAATCGACAGCGTTTCCGACGGCAGGCCCCTGCTGGCTCTGAGCCCGCGCGGAAAGCCGCTCAGCCAGCAGAGAGTGCGCGAGCTGGCGGCGGGAGCGGGGGTCATCCTCCTCGCCGGCCGCTTCGAAGGGTTCGACGAGCGGATCTTCGAGGCAAGGGCCGTCGAAGAGATATCCATCGGCGATTACATCCTCTCGGGCGGAGAGGTTGGCGCCATGGTAATCCTCGACGCTTGCGTAAGGCTCCTCCCCGGGGTAATGGGCGCGGCCTCCAGCGGAGAGGAGGAGAGCTTCGAGCAGGGGCTTCTCGAATATCCGCACTATACCCGGCCTGTTACATGGGAAGGGCGCACGATCCCCGAAGTGCTGCGATCGGGGGATCATGCGAAGATCGCGGCGTGGCGACACGAACGCGCGGTCGAAGATACACGGCTAAGGCGGCCGGACCTGATCGAGCGCCACGGGGGCGCATCGCAGGCACCGCCCTCTGGCGCGCGGCGACGAGATACGAAGGCTGACGACCAATGAACCTGATCGAGACTCTCGAGCGCGAGGCAATCGACGCGCTCACCGCAGACAAGAAGATCCCCGAATTCCGGCCTGGCGATACGCTGAAGGTCGGCGTGAAGGTCGTCGAAGGCGACCGCTCTCGCGTCCAGAATTTCGAAGGCGTCTGCATCGCCCGCTCCAACAAGGGCGTCGGATCGAGCTTCACCGTCCGCAAGATCAGCTTCGGCGAGGGCGTCGAGCGCGTCTTCCCGCTGTACTCGCCGGCGATCGATTCCATCGAGGTCGTCCGCCGCGGCGACGTCCGCCGCGCCAAGCTCTACTACCTGCGCGGCCGTACCGGTAAATCCGCGCGTATCGCAGAGCGCCGCACGATCCAGCGCGACACTCCGGCCGGCGAAGGCGCCAAGGCCGAAGCTCCGGCCAGCGAAACCGAAGCCTGATCGGCAAACGCCGCCGGCGTTTCTATCAACTGCATTGCCGTAATGGTCGCGCCCGTTAGGGTGCGGCCATGCGCATGGTCCTTGCTGCAGCCGCAGTGCTGCTTGTCGCCGCGGCTCCCCCGCCGCCCGGTGTCCCCCAGAAAAAGCTCACAATCGAGCGGATCTTCGCGAGCCCCCCGATTTCGGGGAAAACTCCGCGCCTTCTGAAGCTCTCGCCTGACGGGCGCTATGCGACCATGCTCCAGCCGCGCGCGGAAGATCGCGAGCGCTTCGACCTGTGGGCGATGGATACGTCAACGGGCCAGCTCAGGATGCTGGTGGATTCGACCAAGATCGGCGGCGGCGAGATTTCCGAGGCCGAGAAAATGCGGCGCGAGCGTGCACGCGTCGGCGGATCGAAGGGCATCGTCGAATATGAATGGGCGCCCGACGGAAAGTCGGTCCTGACGCCCGTCGATGGCGACCTTTACCTCGCCGATGTCGCAAGCGGCGCCGTCAAGCGGCTGACCAGCAGTTCGGACACCGAGATCGACGCGCACGTTTCCGAAGCCGGCCGCTACGTCAGCTTCGTTCGCGGCCAGAACCTCTACGCGCTCGACCTTTCGAACGGTTCGGAGCGCCCGCTGACGGCTGAAGGTAAAGACAATGTCACGTGCGGCACCGCGGAGTTCGTCGCCCAGGAGGAAATGGACCGGCGTACTGGTACCTGGTGGGCGCCGAACGACAGCCGGGTCGCAGTCGAATGCTATGACGAAGCGAAGGTCGAGGTCGTCACCCGTGCAGCGATCGGCGCCAACGGCACACGCGTCTTCGACCAGCGCTATCCCGCCGCCGGCACCCCGAACGTCACCGTGACCCTGTGGCTGATGAACCCGGACGGAAGCGCGCGGACGAAGGTCGACCTCGGATCCAACCCCGACATCTACCTGGCTCGCGTCGACTGGTCGAAGGACGGCAAGACGCTGTTCGTCCAGCGCGAGAGCCGCGACCAGAAGACGCTCGATCTTCTCGCCGTCGATCCGGCGACGGGCGCGAGCCGGATCGTCCTCAATGAAACGGCCAAGACCTGGATCAACCTCAATGACGACTTCCACCCGCTAAAGGACGGAAGCTTCATCTGGGGGTCGGAACGTAGCGGTTTTCACCACCTCTACCGCTGGGCTGGCGGGCAGCTGACTCCGATCACCAGCGGCGACTGGGCGATGACCGGCTTCGTCGGGGTGGACGAACCCAACCACCGCATCTTTTTCACTGGCAACAAGGACGGCGTCCTCGAAAGCCACGTCTATGCGGTCGATTATCTCAAACCGGGCGATCCGGAGCGGCTGACGGAGACCGGTTACTGGAACACCGCCGAGATGGACAAGGCGGGCAGCAGGCTGCTCGTGTCCCGCTCCTCGCCGGACCAGCCGCCGCAAGTCTATCTCGCCGATGACGCCGGCAAGCGGCTCGCCTGGGTCGAGGAGAACAAGCTCGATGCGTCACATCCCTATGCTCCTTATGTCGCTGCCCACCGCCCCGTGAAATATGGGACCCTGAAGGCGGCGGACGGCAGCACGCTTTACTGGGAGATGATCACGCCGCCTCTCGTGAAGGGACGCAAATACCCGATCTTCTTCGAACATTATGGCGGGCCAGGCTCGCAGCAGGTGAAGCGAGCCTGGAAGACGACGCCGATGGCGCAATATTGGGTGAGCAAGGGCTGGATCTATTTCCAGGTCGACAATCGCGGCTCGCCAAACCGCGGCCGGGCGTTCGAGGACCAGATCTATCACGCGATGGGCGGAGTAGAGGTCGACGACCAGGCGGCCGCGGCGCGCTGGCTTCAGAAGCAGGCCTATGTCGATCCCAAGAAGATCGCGACCTACGGCTGGTCGTACGGGGGCTATATGAGCCTGAAAATGCTCGAACAGGCGCCCGCGGGCCTCTACGCCGCCGCGGTCGTCGGAGCGCCGGTCACGAAGTGGGAGCTGTACGACACCCATTATACCGAGCGCTTCCTCGGTAACCCGGCGATCGATCCAAAGCCCTACGAGGCGTCAAATGCGCTGGGCGGCGCAGTGAACATCGACGAGCCATTCCTGCTCATCCATGGCATGTCCGACGACAATGTGGTGTTCCAGAACTCGACCCTGCTTGCGGACGAGTTGCAGGCTGCTGACCGTCCGTTCGACATGATGTTCTATGTCGGCCAGACCCATCGGCCGGCGGGCGAGGGGCGCCAGGCGCACGTCCAGAAGACGATCGAGCGCTTTTTGGACGATAAGGTGCTGGGGAACCGCTAGGCCGTTCGCTTTCGCGCCGGAATCGCGCTTCGGTCGACCAGGCGCGTGTAGAGGTGCCAGGTCGAATAGCCGAGCCATGGCAGAACGACCGCGAGCCCGATAAACAGCGGGATCGACCCAATCACCAGCAGCGTGGCGACGATGATTCCCCACCGAAGCATCACGCCGGCATTCTCGCGCGTGGCCTGGATCGAGGTCCGAACGGCCCTGACGGCGCCAATATCGCAATCGACCAGCATCGGCATGGAAACGACGCTGACCGCGAGGACCAGCCAGGCGAATACCGCCCCGATTGCACCGCCGATAAGGATTAGGGCCCAGCCGCGAGCGGTAGTGAAGAGGCGGGTGACGAACTCGCTGACGGAATGCGGGTCGTACCATACGTAACTGGACAGCCAGGGCGGATTCCAGACACCCCAAAGCGCGATGTAGAGGAGTGCTGCAGCGAGCAGCCAAAGGCTGAAGATCGCGAAGAGCAGGCCGGAAACGCCGGCGATCTCCTCAAAGGCGGGCCGTTTGCGTACGTCGAGGAAGTGTCCCCAGTTGGAGTGCAGCCCGCTCTCCCGGCGCCGCGCCATTTCATAAAAACCGACGGCGGCCACGGGTCCCATCAGTCCGACGCCCGCGGCGATCGGGAAGAAGAGCGGAAGCATGGGGCTGCCGACAGTGGCGAGCGCGGCCCCGATTCCGATCAGCGGATAGAGAATGGCCAGGAACAGGATGTCGCCGCGCATCTCCATGAAATCGCTCCACCCTTCGGAGAGCGCCTGATTCAGGTCGGCGCTCGTAATCCGCCGCGTCGGCACGGCCGACCGCGCGGATTTGGATCTCCCGGCTGGAGTGGAACCGGCGATTGTTCTGGCTACCATTGCACGCTCCTCGGCTCAGGAGGCGCACCGGCCAGCGGCGCCGGGCGCCCGCAGGGACAGCTATAACAGAACCCGCCGAGTCGGGTCAGAGCGCAATTCGGGAAATCGTGATGGTCGAATCCGCCGAATATTGAGGGCGGGCGTTCGCAGGCCGCGCCTCGATCAATGGCCTGCCCGTCGCGGGCAATCCCCGGCGCGATCCCACAAGAGTCAAAGGCAGCCGTTTCGCAGCTTTCGTCGTGAACTGGATGACTGCGCCGTCGCAGCTCCGTCCGGAGCATTGCAAATAATATTTGCCCTTCGCTTCAGGCGCGATCGGGCGAACGAAGCCGGCGGTTCCGGCCGACTGGATCCCGGCATCCTTGTCCGCGATCAGCGTGACGCTCTCCGCGCCGTTCGGTCGGATGCGGAACGTGACCGTCCGCAATTTGCCCTCAACCGTATTGCTCAACACCTGGAGCTGCGGCGGCCGCAAATCGGCCAGCGAAGCTGCCGATGCGATCCACCTCTTGCCCTCGATGTGGGGAAGCTCATCTCGCCGCCAGCCGCCAACGCCGCCATAGCCGTTCGGCAGGCCGGCCCCGTCGTTCACGACTGCCCAATAAGCATGGCCCGTCGCCGTGTCGGTCGCATGTTGGATCACGAATCGTTGCTGGCGGTCGGCGGAATAGGCTGGGGCTGCCGCAACCGCTGCCCAGCCGAGAATTGTCAGAAGGGCCGGCGCGCCAATTGCTCGGCGCCGGTCGGTGGAATCGAGCAGCGGCTTGGCCTCTATCAGCCAGGGCATCGCAATGACCAACGCCAGCGGCCCGAAGATGAAGAAGGGACCGTTGTTCATCAGCTGGCCGAGCAAGGCGAGCACCTCGCCGAATGTGAGCCAGAGGAGCAGCGCAGCGGCGAGCGCCCCGATCCGCTCCTGCTTCACGAGGATGCCGATAAGGGCGACCATCGGCGGCAGCAGGAAATAGATCACGCCACCCGGCGCGATGAAGAAAACGGCCACGCCGAGCAGGAGGAATGCGAGCCAGTAGCTCGCCCTAAGTTGCTCGACGGTGAGCCGCCGCCCAATGGCCGCGAGGGTCACAACCGCCGCGAGCAAGCCACAGGCGTAGACGGCGAGATGGGTCCAGATGGGGTAGGCGCGCCAGAAGCTTCCCGGCCGCAGAAGTCCCATCAGGAACATGCCCAGCCAGGCGAGGGCGGCCGAGACCGCGATTCCGGCAAGCACCAGCCCCAGTCCGCGCCACATGCCGCCGCGACGAAAGGCCACGACTGCGAACGCCGCGACAAGAAGGCCGAGCAACAGGAAGCCGACAATGTCGGGCAGCACGACGAGCTGCATTCCGGCGACATCGGCGAAGAGCAGATTGCCCGCTCCGCTCGCGGGCGAGTCAGCCAGTTCTCGAGTTACGGCAAGCGTCTGCTCGCCCATGTGCCGCAGGCTTCGGATATCCAGCGCTGCCAGGTTGTCGCCGGGACTGTGGTAGCGCGTTTCGTTGCCGATCATCGCGAAGTTGAGAGTCGTCCAGCCGCGCTCCGAGAAGCTGTTGACGTCGGTGTAGTTGGGCAGCTGCCGATAGAAGTCGGTCGCAAGCGAATTGGCGAACGGGCGGTCGACGGCCTTGGCGAAGGCGCGAACCGCAGGACCGTTCGGAAGGCTGGTTTCGAACATCGTGACCGGGCCGGACACTCCGCGCGCCTCGAGGTTGATGAGGCTGTCGACGCGGTTGCTCAGCGGATCCGACATGAAGGCACGCGCGCCGACCAGCCCAAGCTCCTCGCCCTCGTTGAAAAGGAAGATGACGGGCCGCTTCAGCCGCTCATTCTTGAGGATCGACGCGACTTCCAGGAGCGTAGCGACGCCAACGCCGTCGTCTCCTGCAGCCGGGCCCACGGGCGTGCTGTCGTAATGGGCATTGAGAAGGACCGCCCTGCCGCTCGACGGGCCCAGGGCGACGATGACGTTGCGGACCCGAGCGCAACTGATTCCTCGCTGCTTGTAGATTTCATTGCACGCGAACTGGTCGCGAAGGATCGGATTGAGGCCCATCCCCCGGATCTGGCCGACCAGCCGTGCCCGCACCGCATCATCGCCGAAGCTGTCGGCAGGGTGCGGTTGCTCATTGCCGAGGATCGCGGCGAGGCGCGCTTTCGCCCGGACCTCGTTGAACTCCCCGGCGCCCGGAGGTTCGCCTCGGCCGGGAATCGAGACCAGTAATTGTGTCGCGGCCAAGGCTGCAAGAAGTGCGACGAGAATCGCTGAAAAGAGAAAGATCGGCCGGCGCAATGGCTCCCCCCGTTGTCCGCTGGTCAAGAAGGGCCATATCGATTTCGACGCGCGGGTGCGATAGGGGCCCGCGCAACTGGAGATAATGATGGGCTATCGCGTCGCCGTCGTTGGCGCCACCGGCAATGTCGGCCGGGAAATACTGAACATCCTCGCCGAGCGGCAATTTCCGCTCGACGAGCTGGCGGCCGTGGCTTCAGCGAGCTCGACGGGCGATGTCATCGACTTCGGCGACAGCGGCGAGGAGCTTCGGGTCAAGAACCTCGAGCATTTCGACTTCACCGGCTGGGATATCGCCCTGTTCGCCGCAGGGTCGAAGGTGTCAGAGGTCTACGTGCCGAAGGCGGCGGAAGCCGGCTGCACCGTCATCGACAACAGCTCGCTCTTCAGGATGGACCCGGATGTTCCGCTGATCGTGCCGGAGGTGAACGCCGACGCCATCGCCGGCTATCGAAAGAAGAACATCATCGCCAACCCCAACTGCTCGACGGCGCAGCTTGTGGTTGCGTTGAAGCCGCTCCACGATGCGGCGAAGATCAAACGGGTCGTCGTCGCCACCTACCAGTCGGTTTCGGGGGCCGGGAAGCGCGGCATGGACGAGCTGTTCGAGCAGTCACGAAACATATTCGTCGGCGATTCCAACGAGGCGGCATTCTTCACCAAGCAGATCGCCTTCAACGTCATCCCCCACATCGACACTTTCCTGGACGACGGATCGACGAAGGAAGAGTGGAAGATGATGGTCGAGACGAAGAAGATCCTCGACCCGAAGATCAAGCTGACCGCGACTTGCGTCCGGGTGCCGGTCTTCGTCGGCCATTCGGAAGCGGTGAACATCGAGTTCGAGAATGAGCTCTCCGCTGAGCAGGCTCAGGAAATCTTGCGCGAGGCGCCTGGAGTCATGCTCGTCGATAAGCGGGAGGACGGCGGTTACGTGACGCCGGTCGAGGCGGTCGGCGAATATGCGACCTATGTCAGCCGCGTCCGCGACGACCCGACGGTCGACAATGGCCTGTCGCTCTGGATCGTCAGCGACAACCTCCGCAAGGGCGCGGCGCTCAACGCCGTGCAGATCGCCGAGCTACTCGGTCGCAAGCATTTGCAGAAAGCCGCCTAAGGCCCATCACGGAGCGCCAGGTTGGAAGAGCCAGTAAATCTCACCAACTTGGTCGCCATTCGGAACAACACAGAGCGTGCCCTGCCTCCAACCTGCGTCCGCGAAGAGGAGCACTCGCTTCGTGCGCCCAAGCGGGTGAAAGATGCAGTGATCAGTCTCTTCAATTGAGTACAACCGGAAGCCCAGCTCATTCAGCTTATTGGCCGCTTCGTTGAGGCGCGTCGGAAGAGCGAAATATCGAGGGGCGATGTTATCGCCTCTCGGCTGCAACAAGGCAGTCTTGGTCAGCGGAGCCGCAAAGCTGAACCACCAGATCCCGATTAGGACGGCCAGTGACGCGAACAGCGTTGCGGCGATCTTCAAAATCGTACCGATTATGGCTTCTCCGCCCAGTATCGCAGAAGGTTCTGCTGGACGAGCTGGAGCCGGCTGAAGTTCTGCGGGTCCATGTTCAGCCCTTCGAGCGCCGCAACCTCGTTGAGGTCGAAGAGCAGGTTACGGCGGAATGGGTCCGGCACCTGGCTCTGGATGAAAGTGATCGCGACGAGCCGCTCGCCCTTCGTCACGGGTTCGACCTCGTGAAGGGTATCCGACGGATAGATGATGGCCTGGCCCGGCTTCAGCTTGAAGTGCAGGTCGCCGTCGCCAAGGCGAACGTGCAATGCGCCGCCCTCATAGCTCTCGGGCTCGTTGAGGAAGATTGTGCAGCTGAGGTCGCTTCGGATCGTCTGTCCCGGCATTTGAAGGAAGGCAGCGTCGGCATGCGCCCCGTACTTCATCCCCGGCTTGTATCGGGTGATGAGCGGCGGAGCGATCAGGACCGGAAAAGCGAATTCGGCGAACTCCGCGCTGCGCCCAAACGCCTGCATCAGCATCTGCGAGCTCTTCTGATAGGCCTGCTGTTCATGCAGCTGCTCGTTGTCCTTCGCCGTATTGTGCGGATTGGTGATGCGGCCGTGGACGAAAGGCGCGACGGCGGCAATCTTCCGGCACTCGTCGATTTCCTGCTGGTTCAGAAGTTCCAGGATTCGGTACATTCAGGCACTCCGGTCCAGTGCCCGCTCGAGGAGCGGCGAGTTTTCGGCTGCAGATTGTAGCATCGCGAGCGCGCTGTCGATGTCGGCGCGATTGGCTTCGATCGCCTCGGCGATCAGGTCGCGGCGCAGCGACGGGCTATATTCAAATTCAGTTGCCTTCGAATATCGGCTCATCAACGGGCCTGTTGCGATCGCCTGGATCTGTTCTGCCTGCGCCGCGAAACCGAAGAGCGTGGCCACGCGCGCGAGCTCGCCCGGCATGTCCGCAAGCATCGCGTCGAAATCGACCCAGGCGAGGTGCCGGTTCGGCATCGCTTCAGCGGCGGCTTCCAGCGCTGTCATTTCGCAAGCCCACGCGGCTGCTGCTGCCTCTGCGGCATTTCGGGGCTCGGGAACCGGCGCCCGAGACTTCGTCCGCTGCGCGCGTGACGGAGCAAGAGCCTCGAGCTCCTGCACGGAATTGGGGCCCGCGAGAATGGAGCCGATGTAGTTTCGAGGAGTAGCGTACATGAAGAGCGCGCGTTCGCCCGGGGGAACCAGCTCCGCGGCGATTTCGCTTACGAAGCTGGTCGCCTTCACCAGCGCCACATCCTCGTCGGCGAACGTCCGCGAGAACAGCTTCTGAATGGTGGGGAGAAACTCGGCTCTCCGCTCCGGAAGCATCGCTAGGTCCCTGAGAATGCGTGGCTCGCGAACCGAAAGCACGCCGGGGATTTCGCCCAGCAGCCGCGCAACGAGTGTCGAGCCGACATGGCCGATGTGGAAAATCCAGCGGGCATCCGTCCGCGCATCCTCGGACACCGCTTCAGCGACCGATGACCAGGGTACGATCCCGGCGAAATGCTGGTCCTGCAGCATGCGGTCGTCAAGGAAGCTTGCCGACCGATAAGCCTCCGCATCCATCCGGACGACGCGCACCATTCCGTTATTCGGATCGAGCGCCTGAGTCAGCCAAGTGGCGTCGTGGACGATTTCGGCGGCACTTGGGGCGCTGGACATGCGGCCACTTAACTGGCCAAACACGAGTGCACCACTGGGGACGAACAATGGTTGAAAAGATGAGCGGCGGCTGCGCCTGCGGCCGAATCCGCTATGCCGCCGAAGTAGAGGGCGACGACGCTTACCTTTGCCACTGCAGAATGTGCCAGCGGTCAAGCGGTTCGATCTCGCTAGCGCTCAAGAATGTGAAGGCCGCGAACGTGGCCTGGGATCGTGAACCCGACTGGTATGACAGCTCGCCGATCGCGCTGCGCCCCTATTGCCAGGAATGCGGCACATCCCTCGGCTTCAAGTTCAAGGAGGGCAGCGAGAACATGGACCTGACGGTCGCGTCCTTCGACGACCCGTCCGGTTTCAAGCCCAAGCACCATTTCGGGGCCGAGAGCATGCATCGTGCCTGGCTGAACACCGAAGGCCTGCCGGAGGTTCGTACCGGGGATTACGACAAACTCGTCGAGAAATGGGTCGAGGCGACCGGGGAATTCCCCGGGTGAGCAGGCAAGATCGCGACCTGTCCGCCTGGTGGATGCCGTTCACGGCCAACCGCCAGTTCAAGGCGAACCCACGTCTGCTCGCCCGCGCCGAGGGCATGCATTATTTCACGCCGGATGGCCGGGAAGTGCTCGATGGCGCTGCTGGCCTGTGGTGCGTGAACGCGGGTCACTGCTGGCCGGAAATCGCCGAAGCCGTGCACGGCACGCTCAAGAATCTGGATTTCGCGCCACCGTTCCAGATGGGCCATCCGCTGGCGTTCGAAGCCGCGGAAGCCCTCAGGAACATCCTTCCCCAGGGCCTGGGCCATGTCTTCTTCGTCAATTCGGGAAGCGAAGCTGCCGACACCGCTTTGAAGATCGCGCGGGCCTATCATTCCGCTCGCGGCGAGCCGGAACGCGTCTGGCTGATTGGCCGAGAGCGCGGCTATCACGGAGTCAATTTCGGCGGGCTGTCGGTTGGCGGGATCGCCAATAACAAGGCTGCATTCGGGCCGCTGCTTCGTGAGGTCGACCAACTTCGCCACACGCACGATCTCGAGCGGAACGCCTTTTCTCGCGGTCAACCCGAACATGGGGCGGAGCTGGCGGACGATTTGCTCCGGGTCATTGCGGAGCGCGGCGCCCAGAAGATCGCCGCCGTTATCATCGAGCCGATGGCAGGCTCTACCGGAGTCCTCCCACCGCCACAGGGGTATCTCAAGCGGCTTCGCGAGATCTGCAGCGCGAACGGCATCCTGCTCATCTTCGACGAGGTGATCACGGGTTTCGGCCGGCTCGGAGCGCCCTTCGCCGCACAACGGTTTGGAGTGACGCCCGATATCCTGACCATGGCCAAAGGACTGACCAACGGCGCGGTTCCGATGGGCGCGGTCGCGGTTTCAGACGAGATCAACGACGCGCTGATGCAGGGTCCGCCCGGCGCGATCGAGCTGTTCCACGGCTATACCTATTCCGGCCATCCCGCGGCCTCGGCCGCGCTGATCGTGACCCTCGACATCTACCGGCGCGAGAAATTGTTCGAGCGAGCCCGCGAGCTTGAACCCTATTGGCAGGAAGCAGTGCATTCCCTGCGTCAGGCGCCGAACGTCATCGACGTCCGCGATATCGGCCTGGTCGGGGCGGTCGAGCTTGCGCCGGTCGATGGGCGGCCCGGCGCTCGCGGCTATGACGTTCTTTGCCGCGCTTTCGAGGGAGGTCTGCTCGTTCGTGTAACCGGGGACATCGTTGCTCTGTCGCCCCCGCTCATCATCTCGGAAGCGCAAGTCGACGAACTTGTCGAAAAGCTTCGCGGAGCGATCGCCGATTCATCGAAGGAATTGCAATGATCGAGGTATCTCGCCGCTCAGTGCTTGGCGGAGCCGCCGCTGCGGCCTTCGCGTCAACTGTTCGCGCTGCTCCCGATCCCCGTGCCGCGGACCTGATCGTGCGGAACGCACGCGTCTATACGATGGAGGGTTCGGCGCCCACGGCTCAGTCCTTCGCAATCCGCGACGGCCGGTTCATCGCGGTCGGATCGAACGATTTGGTGGGCGCGCTCGGCGGAAAGGGCACCGAAGTTTACGACGCACGGGGGATGGCCGTCGTGCCCGGCTTCATCGACTGCCATCTCCATCCCGAGGGGGAGACGCTGCTTTATGAGGTGCTCGTGGGCAATCCGTTCGAGGTCGAGATGGTCACGATCGATTCGATTGTCGCCAAGCTCAAGGAACGCGCCGCCAAGACGCCGCCCGGCGAGTGGGTTCAGGGCTTCTTTTACGACGACACCAAAGTGAAGGACGGGCGCCCGCTTAGCCGCACCGACCTCGACCGCGTTTCGACCACCCATCCAGTGGCTGTAACCCATCGCGGCGGCCACACGGTCTTCTTCAACAGCAAGGCGTTCGAGCTGGCGGGAGTCACGAAAGACACGCCGCAGCCTTTCGGCGGCACGTTCGACCATGACGAGGCTGGCGAACTCAACGGCCGGGTCACCGACAACGCGCAGGAGGTGATGTGGAAGGCCGGGACATGGCCGCAATTCACCGATGCGGAGAAGTTCGCCCGTGCCAAGGCCGGTCTCGCTCACATATCGAAGCAATTTGCGCGTTTCGGCCTGACCGGAGTCCACCACGAAGGCGGCAATTTCTCGGCGCTGATGCAGGTGCGCCAGGACGGCGAGCTGCTCCATCGGGTGAGCTACGAGCCCGACCAGCCGATGATCGATGCGATGATCGCGAACGGCTGGCGAACGGGTTTCGGCGACGAGTGGATCAGGCTTGGAGCGACGTCCGAGCACACGGTCGATGGATCCTTCTCGGAACGGACGATGTCCATCCGCGCCGGCTATCCCGACAAGCCCACCTATCACGGCAATGTCACGACGAAACAGGCCGACCTCGACGCGTGGGTCGAGAAGGTGTGGCGCGCCGGAATCCAGCCGAACTGCCACACGAATGGCGACGTCGCCATCGACATGTATTTGAAGTCGCTGGAACGGGCCGCGAAGCTATTCCCGAGGCGCGACGTGAGGCCGAAATTCACTCACGCGACGCTTGCCGACGATGCGCTGATCGCGCGGATGAAGGCGCTCGATGGGGTGGCTGCTCTCTTCACCAGCTATGCTTATTACAATCCCGACAAGTTCAAATTCTACGGTGAAGCGTTGATGCGCCACATGATGCCGTACCGATCCTATCTCGACGCCGGAGTGAAGGTGGCCGGAGGGTGCGATTTCCCGCCCGGCCCGTTCTCGCCCCTCATGGCGATGCAGGGGATGGTGACCCGGACGGGGTGGAATGGCGAGACCTGGGGCGCCAACCAGCGAATATCCGTCGCTGACGCGCTAAAGGTCTATACCTGGAACGGCGCGTACAATTCGCATGAAGAGACCGTGAAGGGGTCCATCGCGGCGGGCAAGCTCGCAGACTTCGTCGTGCTGTCCGACGACCCGCACACGGCCGATGCGTCGCGCATCAAGGACATCCAGATCGTCCGGACCGTCGCCGGCGGGCGAACGACCTACGCGGCATAATGACAAGCCCAGCCAAGATAAAGAACTGGGCAGCCTCCGACGGGGTTGAGCTCGCGTATCATGAGATGGGCGAGGGCAGGGCCGTCGTCCTGCTGCATGGACTCTTCTCCAGCGCGGAAATGAACTGGATAAAGTTCGGCCACGCCGAGCGCATCGCCAGTGGAGGATTCCGCGTGATCATGCCCGACCTTCGCGCGCACGGAGCTTCGGGCAAGCCGCACGACCCGGCCTGTTACCCCGCCGGAGTGCTCGCCCGCGACGCGCGCGAGCTGGTCGCCCATCTTCGCCTTGAGAGCTTCGATCTTGGCGGGTTTTCGCTCGGCGCCAGGACGACCGTCGAGGCGGTCGGCGAGGGCTTGAAGCCGGGCAAGACAGTTCTCGGCGGAATGGGCCTGGAAGGATTGAAGGGCTGGCTCCGCCGCAAGCAATTCTTCCTCGACGCGATCGACGAATTCGATACGGCCGCGCGAGGAAATCCGCACTGGTTGGCAATCCAGTTCATGAAGACGATGAAGGTCGATCTCGTCGCGGCAAAGCATCTGCTCAACAGCTTCGTCGATGCTGAGGATCGTTGGCTGGAGGCGTTCGGCATGCCGACGCTCGTGATCTGCGGCAGCGAGGACCACGACAACGGCTCCGGCGCAAAGCTCGCCGAAACGCTTCCCAATGCCCGCTTCCAGGACGTGCCCGGCACGCACATGAGTTCGGTGACCGAGGCCGAGTTCGGCGAAACGATCGCTCGCTTCTTGTCGACCCAATGAAAAGGGGCGCCCGGGAAAGGCGCCCCTAAAGGTCATGGGACCGGTTGATCTAGTGAGTGACGCCCTGGCCGCTGGTGCCTGCGTTCATGGTCTGCCCGCTCGTACGGGATCCGCGCGTCGAACGAGACGTGCTGCCGCCGCCCGACCTGCCGGAGGTGGAGCGGCCGCCGCGTGACGAAGTCGTTGCCGGCGATTCCATTTCGCTGGATTCGTCCATGCCGCCGGCCATCGCCATCTCGCTTCCTGATCCAGTCCAGCCACGTTCTTCGGACCAGTCGCTGATCTGGTCGCTCAGCCGGCTTATCTGGTCGGTGATCTGGTTGCGCTTCGACCACAGGAAGACGCCGGCGCCAACTGCTGCCGCCGCGGCTGCTGCGCTCGCCATTGGCCGGTCGCGAACCGTCCCCATCCAGTCGCTGCTATATTGGTTGCGGCCGCTCGGGTTATTGTTCCGGCCACCGCGCTGATTGTTCCTCGCCATCGAGAATTCTCCTTTGAGTTCAATGGCGATCCAACGAACCGAAAGGCGCGCCGTTGCGGCTCTTCGGCGAGGAGAGACGTCCAAGCGACGGGTGGCGGGAAGGCGCCCCTAGAGTTGCTCGAGCATGTGCTCCGCGCTCGATGCGCGATACTCGCCGGGGGCTTCCACATTGAGTTGCTCGACCATGCCGTCATTGACGATCATCGAATAGCGCTGGCTACGCTTGCCCATTCCGAACTTGGAGCCGTCCATCGCAAGGCCGATGGCGTCAGCGAACTGTCCATTGCCATCGGCAAGCATCGTCACGTCGCCCGATCCGTCACGCTCGCCCCAGGCGGCCATCACGAAAGGGTCGTTGACGGAGATGCAGGCGATCTCGTCAATTCCCTTGCCCTTCAGCTCGCCGGCCTTGTCGACATAGGAGGGGAGGTGGCGTGCGGAGCAGGTCGGCGTGAAGGCGCCGGGAACCGCGAAAAGGGCGACCTTCTTGCCGCTGAAATATTCGCCGCTGGTTGTCGGCTTGGGACCATCGGCAGTGCCGATGGTGAGGGGGACGTCGGGAAGCTTCTGTCCGACTTCTATGGTCACGATGAAATCTCCTGCAAGCGGCTGAGAAGGCGAGATAGGCTTCCATCATTCGCCTCTCAAGGCGTCATTCAGCCTTGCCGCTCACGGTCCGCCGTCCCATCATGACCGGGTGCAGAGTCCCCCGTTTCTCACCGGTAAGCTTCTTCTCGCCATGCCCGGCATGTCCGACCCCCGGTTCGAACGCGCGGTCATCGCAATGTGCGTCCACGATGAAAACGGCGCGGTCGGAGTGGGGATTGGTAACAAGCGTGCAGGGCTTCGCTTTCGAGCGCTGCTAAAGCAGCTGGACCTCGATCCGGGGGAAGCGCCCGATTGCGCCGTCCATCATGGCGGTCCGGTCGAGCCGGGCCGCGGCTTCGTCCTGCACTCTACGGACTGGGGCGGACAGGATACGCTCCAGGTCAGCGGGGCCGCGGGCACCCTGTTCGCAATGACGGGGACGATCGACGTGCTTCGGGCGATCGCGGAAGGGCGCGGCCCATCCCGCTGGATCGCAGCGCTCGGATATGCCGGCTGGGAGGAGGGGCAGCTCGAAAGCGAAATGACTCGCCACGGCTGGTTCGCTGCCGATTGCGATGAAGCCCTGCTGTTCGACACCCCCACGGACGAAAGGTGGGCGGCAGCCTTCAAGCGCGAGGGCATCGACCCGAGATTATTGTCGAGTGAGACCGGCGCCGCCTGAACGAGGCCAATTCTTCACCTTGCGCCGCGCCCGCGAATTCGGCCTTGCGGACAGGTGATTGAGCTTCGTGACGTTACTAGCGCTGAAGCTGGCGACATCGCTGCAATCTATGCGCATCACGTTTTGAACGGGACCGCCTCCTACGAGCTTGAGCCGCCCTCGGCCGCCGACACGAGTGCGAAGATCGAGCGAATCACGATGCGTGGCTGGCCCTTCCTGGTGGCGTACGAGAAGGGGCAGGTCGTCGGCTATGCCTATGCTGAGCAGCTCCGCGACCGCCCGGCCTATCGCTTCACCTGCGAGAACAGCATCTACGTCCAGGCCGACAAAGTGGGGCGCGGAATCGGGAAGACGCTTTTGAACGAGCTGTGCCGGCGCTGCGAAGCGCTGGGATTCCGGCACATGATTGCCGTGGTCGGGGGTGCCGAACCGGCCTCGATCGCTCTCCATGAGAGTTGCGGGTTCGAGATCGTCGGACGGCTATCGTCGGTCGGCTGGAAGATGGGCCGCTGGCTCGACACCGTCTATATGCAGCGGGCGCTCGGCAAAGGCGCCGAGACCAGCCCTTCCAACATATAAAGAAATCTTTATATTTGCTTTGGCAGGCGTTGGCCGCTAGGGCGCGGCGCAACCCATTCCATCCGGAGATACTCGCGTGGCGACCCAGGCCGAAACCCGCTTCAACGACTATGTCGTCAAGGACATCTCGCTCGCCGACTTCGGCCGCAAGGAAATCGAGATCGCTGAGACGGAGATGCCGGGCCTGATGGCTCTGCGTCAGGAATATGGCGCGTCGAAGCCCCTGAAGGGCGCCCGCATTACCGGGTCGCTTCACATGACCATCCAGACCGCAGTCCTGATCGAGACGCTGATTCACCTGGGGGCGGAAATCCGCTGGGCGAGCTGCAACATCTTCTCGACCCAGGACCACGCCGCAGCAGCCATCGCTGCCGGCGGCACCCCCGTCTTCGCGGTCAAGGGTGAAACCCTCGAGGAATATTGGGATTACGTGATCCGCATCTTCGACTGGGGCCAGGACACGACCGCAAACATGATCCTCGACGACGGCGGCGACGCGACGATGTTCGCGCTCTGGGGCTATCGCGTCGAGAAGGGCGAGACCCTCTTCACGCCGTCGAACGAGGAAGAGGAAATCTTCGTCGCAACGCTGAAGAAGTTCCTCGCCGAGCGTCCCGGCTACCTCACGAAGACAGTCGAGGCGATCAAGGGTGTGTCGGAAGAAACGACCACTGGTGTCCACCGGCTTTATGACCTCGCCAAGCAGGGCAAGCTCCCGTTCCCGGCGATCAACGTGAACGACAGCGTCACCAAGTCGAAGTTCGACAACCTGTACGGCTGCAAGGAGTCGCTGGTCGACGCCATCCGCCGCGCCACCGACGTCATGCTGGCCGGCAAGGTGGCCTGCGTCGCCGGCTACGGCGATGTCGGCAAGGGTTCGGCTGCTTCGCTACGCAACGGCGGCGCTCGCGTGCTCGTCACCGAAGTCGACCCCATCTGCGCGCTCCAGGCCGCGATGGAAGGCTATGAAGTCGTGACGATGGAAGAGGCGACCAAGCGCGCCGACATCTTCGTTACCGCGACCGGCAACATGGACGTCATCACGCTCGACCACATGCGGGCAATGAAGAACATGGCGATCGTCTGCAACATCGGCCACTTTGATAGCGAGATCCAGATCGGCGCTCTCGCCAACATGAAATGGACGGAGATCAAGCCGCAGGTGGACGAGGTCGAGTTTCCCGACGGCAAGAAGATCATCGTTCTCGCCAAGGGCCGGCTCGTGAACCTCGGCTGCGCCACCGGTCACCCAAGCTTCGTCATGAGCTCCAGCTTCACCAACCAGGTGCTTGCGCAGATTGAGCTGTTCGCCAAGTCCGACCAGTATAAGAACGAGGTTTACGTGCTTCCGAAGCACCTCGACGAGAAGGTGGCGCGGCTGCACCTGGATAAGCTCGGCGTTCACCTCACCAAGCTGAATGATAAGCAGGCGGCGTACATCGGCGTCTCGGCCGAAGGGCCTTTCAAGCCCGAGCATTATCGCTACTAAGCTTTTGTAACAGCTATGGAATGGGAAAGGCGGGAGAGGCTCCCGCCTTTCGTTTGTTGGATAGCCGACAAACAGCCGTAGATGAATGTTGCATTAATGCTACATTTTCGGAAAATACAAAATCTAGGGGCTCAAACCGCTTCCTTTCAGGGTTCACCCCTGCCTTAACGTTCGT
>Ga0207701_10001163_pt1 | contig 27832 bp, 29 predicted proteins | sample KBSSwiSSwithPhiX_FD_184294 | JGI IMG/M metagenome (GOLD analysis project Ga0207701, IMG submission 184294) | Switchgrass rhizosphere bulk soil microbial communities from Kellogg Biological Station, Michigan, USA, with PhiX - S5 (SPAdes) (version 2) | ecosystem: Environmental > Terrestrial >... | reverse complement strand
ACTGGATCGGCAAGAGCCGGGGCCTGCAGTTCCGATTTCGCCTGGCGAACGCTGTAGACACCGACCAGGTCGAGGTCTTCACTACGCGGCCCGACACGATCTTCGGCGCGAGCTTCGTAGCGATTGCCCCGACCCATCCGATCGCTGAGGCCTTGTCCGTGAGCGATCCGAAGGCTGCCGAGTTCATCGCCGAATGCCGCCGCGGCGGTACGAGCGCGGCCGAGATCGAAACGGCCGAGAAGAAGGGCTTCCGCACCGACATCGAGGCAATCCACCCGCTCGATCCGGATTGGCGGCTGCCCGTTTACATCGCGAACTTCGTTCTGATGGAATATGGCACGGGCGCGATCTTCGGCGTTCCCGCGCACGACCAGCGCGACTTTGAGTTCGCCTCGAAGTACGGCCTGACCATCAAACGCGTGGTCGCAGCCGCGGTCGATGAGGCGGGCCAGCCGATCGTCGGCGAGGCCGAGCCGATGGATGGCGTCGCCGTCAACTCAAAGTTCCTCGACGGACTGACCACGGAGCAGGCTGCCGCCGAGGTCATCCGCCGCGCCGAAACCGAAGGCTGGGGTGAAGGCACGACCGCCTGGCGGCTGCGAGACTGGGGCGTATCCCGGCAGCGTTACTGGGGCACGCCGATCCCCATCATTCACTGCGAAGCATGCGGGGCCGTTCCGGTTCCCCGCGACCAGCTGCCGGTCGTGCTCCCGGAAGATGTCAGCTTCGACAAGCCGGGCAATCCGCTCGACCGGCATGAGAGCTGGCGGAACGTTAGCTGCCCCTCCTGCGGCGGTGCAGCCCGCCGCGAGACGGACACGCTGGACACCTTCGTGGATTCGAGCTGGTATTTCATGCGCTTTGCCAGCCAGCCGGCGGACAAGCCGTTCGACCGCGCGGAAGCGGAACAGTGGCTGCCCGTCGATCAGTATATCGGCGGAGTCGAGCATGCGATCCTGCACTTGCTCTACGCGCGTTTCTGGACCCGTGCCCTCAATCGCATCGGCCGACTGGGCATGAGCGAGCCGTTCAGCGGTTTGTTCACGCAGGGCATGGTCACGCATGAGACCTACCGCGCTGGCGACGGGAGCTGGCTGAGCCCCGACGAGGTTCGTCGTGACGGCGACGACTGGATTCACGTCGAAAGCGGGATGCCGGTGATTCTCGGCCGCGTTGAGAAGATGTCCAAATCCAAGCGGAATACGATCGACCCGGAGCCAATCATTGCCCGCTACGGCGCCGACGCGGTGCGCTGGTTCATGCTTTCCGACAGCCCACCGGAGCGCGACCTCGAATGGTCTGATGCCGCGATCGAAGGCGCTGCACGCTTCGTGCAGCGCGTTTGGCGGCTGGCCTCCACGGACAGCTCGGCGAACGGCAATGACGAGGCGCTTGAGCGCAAGCTCCACCGCACGATCGCCGCAGTCACCGAGGCCATCGATGGCCTGCAGTTCAACAAGGCTATCGCGCAGCTCTATGAACTGACCACCGCGATCGAGAAGTCGAATCCGTCGGCGACGCGTTCGCTCGCTATACGCACGCTCGTCCAGCTGGCAGCCCCCGCTGCACCGCATCTTGCCGAAGAATCATGGGCTGCTCTTGGTCAAACAGGGATGGTGGTCGACGCCGCCTGGCCGGAGTTCGATCGAGAGATGCTCGTTGAGGATCAGGTCACCCTGGCGATCCAGGTGAACGGAAAGCTGCGCGATACCTTGAACGCCCCGCGCGGTCTGGACCGAGCGGCGGCCGAGGAGCTCGCGCTCGGGTCCGAGAAGGTGCAGCGGCTACTGGAAGGCAATGCGCCTCGGAAGGTGATCGTCGTACCCGATCGGCTGGTGAACATCGTCGCATGAGGCGCGCGCTCGCCTTGATCGCGGCGGCGTTCCTTGTTTCCGGCTGCCAGTTGCGCCCCCTGTACGCGGGTGGCCCAAGCGGACACGTCGCAACGACCCTGTCATCGGTCACGGTCGCGCCGATCGAAGGGCAGGTCGGCTGGCTCGTCTTCAACAAGCTGAAGGACCGTCTTGCAGCTACCGGCAGCGGTGAGTCGCGTTATCGATTGGACGTCGAGCTGGACGACGACATCGTCGGGCTCGGCATCCGCGGCGACCGGGCCGTCACACGCGAGCGGCGCTCCTTGCGTGCGCGCTATCAGCTGATCGACATGGCCAATGGGTCGGTTGTGCTGGATGCCACGGCGGGCTCCGACGCCGGCGTCGATGTGGTCAGCTCCGAATATGCGACGGTCGCAGCAGAGCAGACGGCTGCCGAACGCCTATCCGAAGCCGTCGCGGACCAGATCGTCGCCAGGCTGAGCCTCTATGCGGCGCGGACGCCTGCGGCCCGGTGAAGGCGCTCAAAGGCAGCATCGGCCAGTCGGTCGACCAGCCCGATCCGAAGGTTCGCTTCTACCTCTTCCATGGGCCGGACGAGGCGCAATCGAGTGCGCTTGGCGACCGCCTGGTAACCGCATTGAAGGCCGCCAAGCACAGCATCCCGTCCGGCTCGCTTCGCGGCGACCCGGCGCTGCTCGCCGACGAAGCCGGCGCGATCGACATGTTCGGCGGCGCCAAAGTGCTCTGGATCCAGCCGGCGGGGGAAGAGATCGTTTCGGCTGTAGAAGGACTGATGGATGCGCGTGCCACGGAAAGCCCTGTCGTGGCCATTGCAGGCAGGCTCGGGAAGACTTCCGGGCTGCTCAGGCTGGCTGACTCCCATGTTTTGGCGTTGTCTCACATATCCTACGAGCTGGACGCGCGAGATGCGGAGCGGCTCGTCGCGGATCTGGCGCGAGCGGAGGGTCTGCGCCCGCAATCCGGAGTAGCGGCGCGGATCGCCGAGGGCTGCGCCAACGACCGCCGGATGATAGCTCAGGAGCTGACCAAGCTGGCGCTCTATCTCGACGCGTCGCCGACCTCACCAAAGGACCTCGGCCGGGACGTGCTCGACGCCCTCGGTACGGATATGGGCGGCGATTTTCTTGGCATCGCGGATTTGGCGCTGGCCGGTGACGTCCGGTCACTCGGCGAGGCACTATCGCGGATGGATTCGAGCGGGAAGGAAGCGATCCCGATCATACGCTCGCTCCAGCGCCGCCTGCTCATGCTTGTTCCCATCCGTTCGCGGATCGATGGCGGCGAACGGCTTCAAGCTGTCATGACGTCAATGGGCAAGTCGTTGTTCTGGAAGGACAAACCCATGGTCGAGAAGATGCTTGCGATGTGGGATTCCGCTGGCCTGGCACGAGTTTCGGAGCGGACTGGTACGCTGGAACGCCGCTTGATGCGCGGCGATGCGCCGCCTGCGGCAGAAGCGCTCGGTGAGGAATTGGTCGCGATCGCCCGCCAGGCGAGGCGGCGCTAAGCTCCCTACTAGATCGGTTCGCCGCTAAGGCGCTGGCAGACCATATCGAGCTGGTCCAGGCTGCTGTAATGCAGCGTCACCGTGCCCTTGCTGCCATTGTTTGCGATTGCGACCTTCAGGCCGAGTGTATCGCCTAATTGCCGCTCGAGCGCGACGACGTCGGCGTCGAGTGATTTGGCGCTTCTCGAGTTCGCTCGCGCAGGATCGGCTCCGGCGGCGGATTTCGCAGAGCGGGCACGCTCTTCGGCCTGCCGCACCGACAGCCCCTTGGCGATCACTTCCTTGGTCAGCGCTTCGGGGTCCGTAGCCGTAGCAACGGCTCGTGCGTGACCCATACTGATATCGCCTCGCAGTAGCGATTGCCTGACGAAATCGGGAAGATCAAGTAGTCTCAAGAGGTTGGCGACGTGACTACGAGATTTATGGACAAGCTTGGCAATATTCTCCTGGGTATGGCCGTGCCGCTCAATGAGCTGGCGATAGCCTTCCGCTTCTTCGATGGCGTTGAGATCTTCGCGCTGAACGTTCTCGATCAATGCGATCTCTGCAGCGGTAGAGTCGTCAATCTCGCGCACGATGGCCGGGATGGTGTGAAGCCGGGCGCGCTGCGCGGCGCGCCAACGGCGCTCGCCCGCGACAATCTCGAATCCATCGCCGTGCGGCCGAAGGAGAATTGGCTGAAGAATGCCGCGCTCGGCGATCGAATCGGCGAGCTCGTCGATCGTTTCTTCCTTGAACTGCACACGAGGCTGCTCAGGGTTTGGCCGGATCCGCCCGATCTCGATTTCGCGTACCCCGCCGCCTGAGCGCGCCGGAGCGGCTTCACCGGCGGGCGCTGCAGGCACGGCGGCCTGCTCGCCCAGAAGCGCCTGGAGGCCTCGGCCCAGGCCTGATGCCGGCTTGTTGGGGCTCATGCCGCCTCAGCTTGGCGCGGCAAGCGTCCCATCAGCTCCCGCGCCAAATGCACATAGGCTTCGGAGCCCGAGCACTTGAGATCGTAGATCAATGCCGGCAGCCCGTGGCTCGGAGCCTCGGACAGGCGCACGTTGCGCGGGACGACAGTGTCAAACACCGCGCCGCCCAAGCAGGCCCGGACGTCATCTGCCACCTGCTGCGAGAGCTTGTTGCGGCGGTCGAACATAGTGAGTGCGATACCGAGAATCTGCAGCTCTGGGTTGAAGGCCTGGCGGATCCGCTCGACCGTCTGGAGGAGCTGGCTGAGACCTTCGAGAGCAAAGAACTCGCACTGCAATGGCACAAGGAGGTGTCGGGCTGCGACGAGACCATTTACGGTCAGAAGGCCGAGAGATGGCGGGCAGTCGATGAGACAAATATCCCAGCGGCCGGGCGGAACATCGTCCAGCGCCCGCTCGAGACGCCGCGCCCGATCCTCAAGGCCGACGAGCTCAACCTCGGCGCCGGAGAGATCCATCGTTGCAGGGAGAAGCTCAAGCCGCGGAACGCGAGTGGGAACTACGCTCTCCACGACTCCGCACTTGCCGATCAGCACATCATAGCTCGACCGCTCTCGACCGGCCTGGTTCACTCCCAGCCCGGTCGACGCATTTCCTTGCGGATCGAGGTCCGCGAGCAGCACCTTCCAGCCGACGGCCGCAAGCGCTGTTGCCAAGTTGATAGCCGTGGTGGTCTTGCCGACCCCACCCTTCTGGTTCGCGACCGCGACCTTGATCATCGCTTCTTTTTCGCCCCCACCCTTGTCAGCACCAGGATCTGGGATTCCGGATCCGTGCGGCTCTGCTCCACCGAGACGTCACAGTGCCAGTTTAGCCGCGCCTGCGCCAGTTCCGATTGCGCGTTCTTACCCTTTGGAAGAACCCAGACCGTGCCGCTGTTCGAGAGATGATCCGCCATTGCAAGAAAGCGGTCCAATTGAGCGACGGCACGCGCCGTGATTACGTCGAACTGACCCCTCACTCGCTCCACCCTGGCACAGTCGACAGACACGTTTGTTAATCCCAAAGCCTCTGCGGTCTCAGAAAGGAAGTCGGCGCGAAGACGCCGAGGCTCGATCAGTCTGATCGGGTTACTCGAAAGAATGCCGAGAACCATGCCGGGAAGGCCCGCACCGGATCCGATGTCCGCCCAGACCCCATCTTGCGGCGCCAACCGAACCAGTTGCGCGGAGTCGAGGATATGACGCTCCCAGACCGTTTCGAGCGTGGAAGGAGCGACCAGGTTCTGCTGCGCCGCGGCATCGTTCAGGAGGCTGACGTATGCGGCGAGGCGCGCCAATGTTTCACGTGAAACATCGCGCCCGGAGACCTCTGATAGCCGCTCAATCAGGCCGTTTGGCGCCATGCGGCAACGTAAAGTGCTGAGAGTGCTGCGGGAGTAACGCCGCGAATACGCGAAGCCTGATCCAGGGTCTCTGGGCGCGAGGCGTAAAGCCGCTCGGCCATCTCGCTGGAGATCCCCGGAATGGACGAGAAGTCGAGCGCAGGGGGTATCGCAACCTGCGCGTCGCGTTGCACCGCGTCCCATTCGCGCTGCTGACGCTCCAGATACGGCGCATAGAGCGCGTCAGCTTGGCCCTCCACCGTTTGCGGCCATGACGGGCTACTTCTTAGTGCAAGGTGCTCTTCGATTTGCCGGCGGCGCCGCTCGGTGATGCACCCAGCATCGAGCGCCGTCTTACCTAGGCGCGAGGTTGCATTGTCCGCGCGCAGGGCCAAACGGTACTCTGCACGCGCAGTCATCATGCGATAAGGCTCGCTCACGCCTTGGAGCGTGAGATCGTCAACCATAACCCCGATGTAACTCGTTCTGCGGTCGAAACGAATCGGCTCGAGGTCCATTGCCTCTGCGGCCGCATTGAGCCCCGCAACCAAACCCTGTGCGGCCGCCTCCTCATAGCCAGTGGTGCCGTTGATCTGCCCAGCAAGGAAGAGACCCCCAACATCGCGAGTCTCCAGCGTCGAACCCAGCCGTCGGGGGTCAACGAACTCATACTCAACCGCATAACCGGGCCGGACGATCTCGACGCGCTCTAGCCCACCTATACTTCGCATGAAGTCGAGCTGCACATCAGCCGGAAGCGAGGTCGAGACTCCGTTTGGGTAAACGAGAACGTCGCAGAGGCCCTCGGGTTCGAGGAAGATCTGATGACTGTCACGATCGGAAAAGCGCTTCACCTTGTCCTCGATCGACGGGCAGTAGCGCGGACCCCTACCCTCGATTGCACCGGCGTAGAGCGGCGACCGGTCAAACGCCGAGCGGATGACGTCGTGAGTGCGCGTGTTAGTTCGGGCGATTGCGCATGCGAGCTGGGGCTGTCGCACATGGTCATCGAGCGCGGACATAGTCCAGTCGTCCGTATCGCTTGGCTGCACCTCCAGCTGCGCCCAGTCGATCGTCCTGCCATCCAGCCGCGGCGGTGTGCCCGTCTTGAGCCGGCCGTGGCCCAGGCCGATCTCGCGCACCTGCTCGCTCAGCGCGACAGAAGCTCTTTCGCCTCGGCGACCACCGTCTTGGACTTCCTCACCCAAGAAAATGCGTGCATTCAAGAACGTGCCGGTAGCAATCACCAGAGACCGGCACCCGATAGGCCCCGCACCGGTTCGCAACCCGACGACGCGCCCACCTTCCACTCGAAGAGCGAGCGCCTCAGCAATTACAAGTTCGACACCGCTCTTCTCGATCAGCTCAGACATCGCCGCTCTGTAGAGTTTCCGGTCCGCCTGGAACCGCGGCCCCTGCACTGCAGGTCCCTTGCTTCGGTTGAGCATGCGACGGTGAATCGCCGCACGATCCGCCGCTCGCGCCATCAGGCCATCGAAGACATCCAGCTCTCGAACAAGGTGCCCCTTCCCGACACCTCCAACTGACGGGTTGCATGACATCTGACCGATGTCCTCGGCCCGAAACGTCACAAGACCCACGCGCGCGCCCCGGCGGGCCGCCGCGGCTGCGGCCTCGCATCCGGCGTGACCGGCACCGATTACTAGGACGTCGAACATGCTGGGCGCTTAGCGAATTTGGTGAAGATCGGAAATCGTCTCAGACGACAATGTCATGTTCCACGTGGAACACTCTCACTTTCCTAAGCAGAAGCGACCAAAGAGTGCATCGAGCACATCATCTATTCCGGCCCTGCCCGTCAGCTTATCAAAGGCCATACGTGCCGTTCGAAGATGCTCGGCAATCAGGACGGGATCACCTCCTGCGGCGGGGAGGTCTAGCAGCGCGTTATGGGCCTCAGAGATCTGAGTGGCCTGGCGCCGGTTCAGTGCGATGGCACCTTCCGCCGGCAAGAAAGATTCCCCGAGTTCCTTCACGCGCGCAAGCAGCGGTTTGAGTCCCTGTCCGGTGACCGAAGACACTGCAAGCGATTGAGCCGACGCATTTGCACGCTCAGGAAGATCTGCACGAGGGTGGACCTGGACCAATCGTGGGTGTGAGGGAGCATCCGCCGGATCGCCGAGCCAGAGCAGTACGTCGGCATCTTCGACGATCGACCGAGCGCGCTCCACGCCGATTCTCTCCACCGGCTCGTCGGTCTCTCGCAGGCCCGCTGTATCAGTCAGAAGAATCGGCAGGCCGTCGAGGAGAAGCGGGACTTCAATATGGTCGCGCGTCGTTCCGGGAATGCTCGTTACAATGGCCCTCTCATCCCCGGCGATGGCATTGAGGAGACTTGACTTGCCAGCGTTAGGCGGGCCGGCCACGACGACGCGAACCCCATCCTTCAAAGGTTCGACGCGCGGACGCTCCAGCCAGGAGCGCAGCTCGCCAGCCAGCATTCCGGCGTCCTCCAAGAGTTCAGAATCCGGACCGACGTCGTCTTCGTCGACATAATCGATCGCCACCTCGGCTCGCGCAGAAAGAGCGAGCACCTGTTGCTGCCAATGCTCCACCTGGCGCCTCAGACCACCCTCGGCCATCGCCAGCGCGGCCTTTCGCTGCGTTTCAGTCTCCGCCTCGATCAGGTCGGCAAGACCCTCTGCCTCGGTCAGATCAATGCGCCCATTCTCGAAGGCGCGGCGGGTAAACTCGCCCGGCTGAGCTATCCGCAAACCGTCCACCAGCTTAAGCGCGGCAAGCACTGCGTCCACGACCGCGCGGCCACCATGGCATTGAAATTCGACGATATTCTCGCCGGTTGAGCTTGCAGGACCATCGAAACGAAGCACCAGCGCCTCGTCGAGCACCTCGCCTTCGGCGTCGCGCAGCGTCCGTACCGCAGCGTGACGTGCTTCCGGGAGCGAACCCGCGAGCTGCCGACCGGCATTGTGTGCGCGCGGGCCGCTGACGCGAATGATGCTTACGGCCGCGGGCGGACGGCCGCTCGACAATGCAAAGATTGTGTCGATGCTCACGAACGAGCCCTAAACGGCCCGATCGCGAGCTTCAAACGTCTCAGACGAAAAGCTTGCCGAGGCCCACGTCCGGATGCACCCAGCCGTCGTAGATCATCTTGATCGCTACGTAGACGATCACCAGCAGGCCGATGTAGCCGATCCAGCGGTAGCGCTCGATGTAACGCGCGATGATGTTCGCCGCGACACCCATCAGAATAACGGCAAAGACCAAGCCTACGATCAAGATACCGGGGTGGTCGCGCGCGGCGCCAGCGACTGCGAGGACGTTGTCGAGGCTCATGGACACGTCGGCTATGGCGACCGCCCAGACGGCCGCTCCGAAGCTCTTCGCTGGTCTCAGACCGGAATGCTCGTCGCCGTGAATCTCCTCGGACCCAGGAGACTCACCCGCGTGTCGAAGTTCGCGCCACATCTTCCAGGCCACCCATAGGAGAAGCAATCCTCCGACCAGAATTAGCCCAATGATTTGAAGGAGTTGGGTGACCACTAGTGCAAAAGCGATGCGCAGCACCAATGCAGCAAGGACGCCGATCATAATGACTTTGCGCCGCTGCTCGGGCGTCAGCCCGGCCGCAAGAGCACCGACCACGATTGCATTGTCGCCCGCAAGGACGAGGTCGATCATCAAGACCTGCAGGAAGGCCCCAAAGGCCGCCGGCTCGGTGATGTTCGAGAAGTCCTGGATAATTGCATTCCACATGCCGGCAGGCCCACCGAAGCCGCCGCTTGTGGCGGCGGCCAGGGTCGTCAGCAATTCGAACAAATGATTCCCCTATTTGCATGAAGCGATCAGACCAGAGTCGATCACCCACCATTTTGTTCCTTGAAACCCGCCCTATACGACGCCCAACACGTTCCTCAAGCCGAGCACATGCTCACCGCCAACCCAGCCTTCGTAGATCATGGTGCTGGCAACGTAGAGGATCACGGCGAGGCCGATGTAATTGATCCAGTGATAACGTTGGATCAGTCGCGCCACGTAATTGGCTGCAAAGCCCATGAAGAGCACGGAGAAGCTTAGCCCGATAACCAGCAGGGCCGGATTTTCGCGCGCAATGGAAGCGACCAGCAACACATTGTCGAGGCTCATGCTGAGATCGGCGATCGCGATCTGCACAGCTGCCTGAAGGAACGTTTTTGTGCGCGGTGGACCTTCGATCTCCGTCGTATTCTCGTCGTCACAGATGACCGGCGTGGTCGGATGCAGTTCCTGCCACATGTTGTAGGCGACCCACAGCAGCAGCAGGCCTCCGGCGAAGACCAGGCCCGTGATCTTCAATAGCTGCGTCGCGAGGACCGCGAAGGTGATCAGGAAGGTCAGCGCCATTCCTACGCCAAGCATTAGGACGCGGCGCCGGTCCTTTTCCGGGAGCCCGGATGCGAGCGATCCCATGATGACGACATTGTCGGCCGCCATTGTGAGATCGCCGACAATGATCTGGCCCAGCTTGGCCAGACCGCCGGCGGTGAAGATGCTCGAGAAGCTGAACCCGGTGATCATGGGCCGGATAACCGCCGCGGCGGTTACTGGTTCATCGAAGCAAAGAAGTCTTCGTTGGTTTTCGCGTCCTTCATCTTGTCGAGAAGGAACTGCATCGCATCGACCGTACCCATCTGCATGAGGATGCGGCGAAGGACCCACATCTTCGACAGAACGCCCTGGTCGACCAGCAGCTCTTCCTTGCGCGTGCCGGACTTGCCGACGTCGAGCGACGGGAAGATGCGCTTGTCGGCGACCTTGCGATCGAGGACGATTTCGCTGTTACCGGTACCCTTGAACTCTTCGAAGATGACCTCGTCCATCTTCGATCCGGTGTCTATCAGCGCGGTCGCGATGATGGAGAGCGAGCCGCCTTCCTCGATGTTTCGGGCGGCGCCGAAGAAGCGCTTCGGCCGCTGCAGCGCGTTCGCGTCGACACCGCCAGTGAGCACCTTGCCCGAGCTCGGAACGACCGTGTTGTAGGCGCGGCCGAGGCGGGTGATGGAATCGAGCAGGATCACGACATCCTTCTTGTGCTCGACTAGCCGCTTGGCCTTTTCAATAACCATTTCAGCGACTTGTACGTGGCGTGATGCCGGCTCGTCGAAGGTTGAGCTGATCACTTCACCCTGGACCGAGCGCTGCATATCGGTGACTTCTTCGGGCCGCTCATCGATGAGCAGCACGATCAGAAACACTTCGGGATGATTGGCCGTGATCGACCGCGCAATGTTCTGAAGGAGCACCGTCTTGCCGGTGCGCGGCGGAGCGACGATCAAAGCGCGCTGGCCCTTGCCGAGCGGCGAGACGATGTCGATCACACGGGCCGACTTGTCCTTGATCGTCGGATCCTTGGGATCGAGCTCGATCTTCGAGGTCGGATAGAGCGGCGTCAGATTATCGAAATTGACGCGGTGGCGGACGGCCTCCGGGTCATCGAAATTGATCTGGGTGACTTTGGTCAGTGCGAAATAGCGCTCGCCCTCCTTGGGGGCGCGGATCTCGCCTTCGACGGTGTCGCCAGTGCGCAAGCCGAAGCGACGGACAACGCTCGGCGCGACGTAGATGTCGTCGGGGCCAGCGAGATAGTTCGCTTCGGGCGAACGGAGGAAGCCGAATCCGTCGTTGAGGACCTCGATCGTCCCCGATCCCATAATCTCGGCGCCAGTTTCAGCGCGGACCTTGAGGATGGAGAACATGATGTCCTGCTTGCGCAGGGTGGATGCGCCCTCGACGCCGAGCTCTTCGGCCATGGTGACGAGTTCGGCGGGGGGGAGTTTCTTGAGATCTTTGAGATGCATGTGGCGTGGTGCTTCGGACGAAGGGGAGGAAACGGCTTTATCAAAAAGCGCGGGATGGGCAGGACGCCTCATCCGGACAAACGGTTCGTCGGCAAAGGAAGTGAACTGGCCGATTTAGCCGTCTCAGTCGAGGTATGTCCGGCAGTGCGCCAAGTCAATGCTTGCGAGTAGAATCGGGCGTCTAAAACGGCTTCACGATGACCAGGACCACGATAATCGCGGTCGCGACGCCGGGGATTTCATTCATGATGCGCAGCGTGCGGTTATCGAGCGGGCGCTTCCCCGCCGCAAGGCGCTGTCCGTAGCTGCCGAGCCAACCCTGGTAAGCGGACAGGCCCAAGACCATCAGCAGCTTGGCAAGAAACCAGCCCTGCATCCAGGCATCCGTGATGTAGGCCAGCGTCAAGCCAAGGATCCAAACGACGGCGATCGCCGGCGTCAGGATGATCGTCCGAACACGGTCTTCCCGTTCGATCCAGGCCCGATCCTCCGCAGATCCGGGCGTGGTTTCGTGATGGTAGACGTAAAAACGCGGCAAAATGAACAGGCCGGCGATCCAGAAAATGACGAAGGTGACGTGCGCCGCCTTCACCCAGGGATAAGCGACCGTGAGGATCGCACTGAGATCGTTCATGCGCGCTTCTTCACTTCTGCAAGCATCTGCTCGACATGCGCGATCGGTGTTTCCTGGAGAATGCCGTGACCGAGGTTGAAGATGTGCGGCCGTCCGGCGAAAGCGTCAAGCACGCGGTTGATCGCTCTGGAAAGCCCCTCGCCGCCTGAAAGCAGAGCGAGTGGGTCGAGATTGCCTTGAACCGGAAGACCGGCGGGCAACTCCTTGTCGGCCCAGACGGGGTCAACCGTCTCGTCGAGGCCGATGGCGTCGATCCCCGTCTCCCTCGCGTAAGCGGCGAGCTTTCCGCCCGCGCCCTTCGGGAAGCCGATGAAGCGGACCTGCGGATGACGCTGTCGGATAGCCGCCGCGATGCGCGCCGTCGGGCCGATCACCCAGCGCTCGAACTCTGCCGGAGCAAGACTTCCGGCCCAGCTGTCGAACAATTGAACGACTTCAGCGCCGGCTTCGATCTGGCCCGAGAGATAGCCGAGCGTGATTTCCTCGATGCGTCCGATGATCGCTTCGAAGGCGTCCGGATCGGTGTAGGCGAGCCGCCGCGTTTCCGACTGGTCGCGGCTGCCTTGGCCTGCAACCATGTAAGTGGCGACCGTCCAGGGCGCTCCAGCGAAGCCGATGAGCGTCTTGGAGGGCTCCAGCTCCGCCTTCACCTTCCTAACGGTCTCGTAGATCGGCTCCAGCCGCGCCGGGAACGATTTCAGCTCGTCGAGCGCTGCCGAAACCAGAGGCGGCGTCAGCCGGGGGCCTTCGCCTGCTACGAAGCTCAGGTTCTGGCCGATCGCGAACGGTACGATCAGGATGTCGGAGAAGAGGATCGCCGCATCGAGAGCGGGGAAGCGGCGAAGCGGCTGGAGAGTAACCTCCGCCGCGGCGTCGCTGTCATAGACGAGATCGAGGAAGCTCCCCTTGTCGGCGCGCAGCTGGCGGTACTCGGGAAGGTATCGGCCGGCCTGGCGCATCATCCAGACGGGCGGCGGATCCACCTTCCGACCGTTCAGGACGGCAAGCAAAGGCTTGTGCGCCAGCACGGCTCCGGAGCTCTGGTTCGGGCTCGAGGCCACCCTCTTTCCTTCCTTATATATAAGAATCTTAGAAGACTGATGTTGTAGTTGGCGCTGGGGACGCGGGGTTTAGGCGCGGCTCCCGCTTTTGCCAACAAGCCGCGCAATCCGTCGTCCCTGATGAATCGGCGAGTCGCGACGGTTGTTTCCCATGATTCACAGCCTGGGGGCGGAATCTGCCGCCCGTGGATGAATCTTGGGAAGAGCCGAAATGGACCTTGGACAAGCCATCCGTTGAGCCCCTCCCCAACTCCGCGCTAGGACTCCGCACCCCCTTTTCCACAAGGTTGTTCATGCCCGCTCTCATTCTCGCTTCCGGAAGCTCCATTCGCCGCAAGATGCTCGAAGACGCAGGTGCCGAGTTCGAGGTGATCCCGGCCGACATCGATGAGGAGGCTGAGAAAGAAGGAAAGGACAGTCTGGAAGCAATCGCCAAGGGGCTGGCAGAGGCAAAGGCAGTTGCGGTCAGCCGGACTCGTCCAGGTGATTGGGTGATCGGAAGTGATTCCGTCATTGCCGTCGACGGACGCCCGTTCAGCAAGCCTCGCGATCGCCAGGAAGCGGCGGAACATCTGCGCTTCTTCTCAGGAAAGAAAATGCTTCTCGTCAGTGCCGTCGCATTGGCTCGGGACGGCAAGGTGGAATGGGACACCTTCGGTCCCGCGGAGCTTGAGATCCGCGAGCTGAGCGAGGCTTTCATCCAAGCCTATCTCGATGCGGAATGGCCCGAGGTCGGAAACACCGTCGGCGTTTTTCGCATGGAAGGGCGGGGGGTGCAGTTGTTCGACAAGGTCACGGGCGGGCATTTCACGATTCTCGGCATGCCTTTGTTCCCTCTGCTGAGGCAGCTGCGTCAGCGAGGAGTGATGCAGTCATGACGTCACGACGCCATGACTGCATTTTGCAGGCACAGCGCCGACCGTGATCCGGCTGGCGATCACCGGCTCCATCGGCATGGGCAAGTCGACCGTCGCCAAGATGTTCGAACGCGCCGGCGTTCCGCTGTTCGACGCGGACGCGGTCGTCCGCGATCTCCAGGCCAACGATCCGAATCTGATCGCGGCAATCGGACGGCGATTCCCGGGAACGGTCACTGCGGGGGCGCTCGACCGTGACATGCTCTCACGAGCTGTGCTCGGCTATCCGGCGGAGCTCGAAGCGCTTGAGGCCATCGTTCACCCGGCAGTGCAGACGGCTCGAAAGAGATTCCTTGAGGAAAACAAGGACGCCCTCGCCTTGCTGTTCGACATCCCGCTGCTGTTCGAGACCGGCGGCGAGAAGGCCTTCGACAAGGTCATTGTTGTTTCGGCACCCGCAGCCATCCAAGGGCAGCGCGTGCTCGCGCGGCCGGGCATGACGAAGGCGAAATTCGATGCGATCCTCGCACGTCAGATGCCTGACGAGGAGAAGAGGCGGCGCGCCGACTTCGTGATCGATACGGGAACCGATTTATCCACGACTGAGGGCCAGGTCGGCGACATTCTGTATTGTCTGGGAATCCGAGCGGGTCGATAGAAGATTCGTGCGGGAAATTGTCTTCGACACCGAAACCACGGGTCTGAATCCGGCTGGGGGCGACCGAATGGTCGAGATCGGCTGCATCGAAATGATCAACCGCGTCGAGACGGGCCGACATTTCCACGCCTACTTCAACCCGCTTCGTCCCATGCCGGCTGAAGCCGAAGCCGTGCACGGGCTTTCGAACCTTTTCCTATCCAACCAACCTCTGTTCGAGGATCAGGTCGAGGACCTGATCGAGTTCCTCGGCGAGGCGCCGCTTGTCGCGCACAATGCCTCATTCGACTTCGGCTTCCTCAATCACGAGCTGCAGCGCTGCGGCCGGCCGACCGTATGCATGACCCGCATGGTGGACACCCTGGTGCTCGCCCGAAACAGACATCCGGGCGCGAAGCATAGCCTCGACGCGCTTTGCACACGCTTCGGCGTGGATCGGAGCATGCGCGTCAAGCATGGCGCTCTTCTGGATGCACAGCTGCTTGCTCAGGTATATGTAGAGCTGACCGGCGGCCGCCAGATCGGCCTGGGCCTAGTGGCCGATACGGACGCCAGGGATGTAAACGTCAGCGGACCGACGGTAACGGTCCGTGAGCCCCGCGTTCCGCGCCCGCACTTTGCGAGCGCGGAGGAACTGGAGCGGCATCGTGCGTTTATCGCACGGATGGCGAGCCCGCTCTGGGATCGCTTTGCGTCAGCAGCCTGAAGCACTGACGCCTGTCGGATGCGCGCTTCTGGCGCGCCGTGCGAGAAAGGAGGGCTAGTTAGGTGGACGTACGGGTGACGGGCCATCAGGTCGAAATCGGAGATTCGCTGCGGGACCAGGCGGTCGGACGCATGCAATCCCTGGCTCAGAAATATTTTTCCCGCGCCGTTGCGGCCAACGTGACGGTCAGTCCCGGTCCACACAGCGACTTCATCTGCGACATCGTCGCTCCCGTCGCCAACGGTGTGGTCCTGAAGGCGCATCATCGTGCGCCGGAGGCGAACATCGCGTTCGAAGGTGCGGGCGACAAGATCGAAAAGCAGCTGCGCCGCTATGCGAAGCGCCTCCGCGAGCACAAGGGCAATGGTGTCGATCAATTCGTGGAGACCGCGGGCTACACCGTTTTCTCGCCCGCGCCCGAAGCGGAGGATGCGGAAGCGGATCATCCCGCGATCGTCGCCGAAACCAAGGTGGACATCCCGGAAGCCAGCGTTTCCGACGCTGTGATGCTGCTCGATCTCCGGAACACGAATGCGCTGATGTTCAAGAATAGGGCATCCGGAGAATTGAACATGATCTACCGCCGCGACGACGGTAATATCGGCTGGGTTGAACCGCCCGCCCGCTGACAACATCTGCATAACGTGCAATCGGTGGCGGGCGCGGGATCCTGGCCGTGTCGTGAGTAGAGTATGCAGCTTTCCGAATTCCTCGATTTCGATGCGATCAAGCCGTCTTTGTCCGGCGGCAACAAGCGTGCCCTGCTTCAGCAGATGGCGCAGTTCGCAGCCGGACGTCTCCAGGCCGACGCGGCCGAGATCCTGTCGAGCATCAGCGAGCGTGAGCGGCTGGGCTCGACCGGCTTCGGCCAAGGCGTGGCGATTCCGCACGGCAAGATCGACGGTCTGACGCGAATCTATTGCATGTTCGCGCGCTTGTCCGAGCCGGTCGACTACAAGGCGATCGATGGCCAGCCGGTTGATCTGATCTTCCTGCTGCTTTCGCCGCCTGACGCAGGCGCTGAACATCTCAAGGCCCTCGCCGCCATCAGCCGAGTTACCCGCCACGCTCCGACGCTCGAGAAGATGCGCGGTGCCCGCAGCCGGGACGCGCTCGCGGCCGTGCTCATGGGGGCCGATGAACGAGACGCCGCCTGAGCTTTCGGACCTGACCGCGACGGGCGCGGAGGCGCATTTCGGCCGTCTCGAGGCGCTCTACCGGTCGGCACCGGTCAATCGGCATTTCGAATCGGAGATCGAGATCACGGCTCCGGGCCACGCGCGGATCCGCTTCACGGTCGACGAATCAAGTTTTCACGCAGCGGGCGCCGCGCACGGCACGCTCTACTTCAAGATGCTCGACGACGCGGCTTTCTACGCCGCCAACAGCCTCATCAGCGACCGCTTCCTTCTGACGACCGCCTTCAACCTTCATTTCACTCGACCGATGAAGCCTGGACGGGCCGTTGCTGAAGGCCGCTGGATCAGCGGCAGGCGCCGGGTGCTGATTGCCGACGCTCATATCGTCGGGCCCGATGGCGAGGAGGCCGCGCGCGGGACCGGCACATTCCTTCGTTCACACATCGCTCTGAGCAGTCTCGCAGGCTATACGGGCTGATGGCCGAAAGGCTGCCGGCGCATGTGGAGGTGGCGGCGATCATGCGCCGCGCCGAGGTGGGCGGCGGCTTCGCGGCGGTTCTTCGCAAGGGCGATCCGGATCGCGGCACTCTGATCCTGGTTCTCCAGCAAAGGGGCGAAACCCGCGGGATCCTGGAACGGGAGCTTGGCGCTAGCTTCAGCTATGAGTGGGTATTCAAACCCGCGGGTTCCGAATCCGTGAGTGAATTCGTCGCCAGCCGCGAGCGCTTCGACACGGATTTTTGGTTAATTGAACTGGACGTCGCGGAGCCGGAACGATTCGTCGCTGAAACGACCAGTTTGGGTTGACCCCCGTCGGCAGGGCCGGGAAAACGAGGGCAACAAGGAGCGGGGGGCACCATCTGACCGGAAAGAGCCGGCGGCAGGTGCCACGCAAGACGGGGAACCACACCAGGCGCGAAGTGCGATTTTGAACGCGATGTTGCGTGCCTGTGCTTGCGGTTCACCGCACAGAATTTTGGTCTAGATGGTGATTTCTTTCCGGTCAGCGATGCTGATCCTTGCAGCCGCAAGCGGAAGCTCGGTTGCTCCGGCCCAGGTCGGCCCGACTTCCTCAGAGGCAACGGTCGTCACGACCTCGCTTCCGAAGATCGTGGTGCCTGAGCCGATCGATACTCCGACTTACTCCATGGATGCTGAAGAGGCGTCCGCGCCGGTGATCCCCGAAGCAGGGACGGATGCCCGCGCTGAGGCTCTGACGCCCGTGCCGGTGAAGCCGACCGGCGAACTTTCTTCCCTCGTTGCACAGCTTCGCAGCTCCGATCCCGGCAGCCGCGACCTCGAGTGCCTTGCGGTGGGCATCTATTTCGAATCCAAGAGCGAGCCGCTTTCCGGTCAGCTCGCCGTTGGCGAAGTCATCGCCAATCGGGCCAATTCCGGGGGACGCTTCCCGTCCACCTATTGCGGCGTGCTGTTTCAGCGCGGCCAGTTCAGCTTCGTTCACGGCCGTTCCTGGCCCGCAGTGAACAAGTCCGGCCGTCAATGGCAGAATGCCGTCGCGATCGCGAGGATCGTCGATCAGGACTTGAAGGACTCGGCCGTCGGCAATGCCTTGTTCTTCCATGCGAAGCACGTCTCCCCGCGCTGGCGCCTGAAGCGCGTCGCATCGGTCGGGAATCACGTCTTCTACCGCTAGAACGGTTTCGGATATTCTTGGTTCGTTCTAGGGTGGCCGGCGATGGCCACCCTTATCGATTCGTGCTTCACCGACGCTCCCCCGATCGCCGCAGAGGTCGCTCGCGGGGTCACGCGCCTGTTCTGTCGGCAGGACCTGTTCGCGATCTGTGAAGTGCCGCTGCCGAACGGTCGCCGGGCCGACATGATGGCCATTGATGGGAAGGGGGCGCTGACGATCGTTGAGATCAAGGTCGCCAAGTCAGACCTGCTCGGTGATTCCAAATGGACAGACTATCTCGAATATTGCGACCGCTTCTTCTGGGCAGTGCCGCCCGAGCTGGCGTCCATTTGCGATGGCGAGCGATTCCTTCCCAACGCGGCCGGGCTGATCGTCGCCGATCGATATGATGCAGCCTTTGTCCGTGAGGCGCTAGATCGGCCGCTGGCACCAGCGCGGAGGAAGGCGGAACTTCTGCGATTTGCACGGCGAGCGGCGCGCAGGCTGTCGGCCCAGATAGACCCCAGCCTGGGCGACGACTTTTAGTTGGTCTTCAGCTTGAAGCTGTCGAGATCTTCCGGCTTTTCCGTTTTTCCCGTGGTAGCGGGCCTAGACTTCGCAGCAGAGGCTTCGATGGCCGCCAGTATCTCCCGGTTGCGCGTGTCGCGCTTCGCATATTCGCGCGCCGAATAGCCGGCAGCCGCATCTTTCTTGTCAGGATTGGCGCCCTTGGCGAGGAGCAGCTTCACGGCATCGACCTGCCGCTGTTGCACCGCCACGATCAGGGGAGTCTCGCCCATCCTGTTGGCTGCATCGACCTTGGCTCCAAGTTGCAGCAGCAGATCGATGGCATCGGTGTAGCCGACGCGGGCAGCAGTGATCAAAGGCGTGTCGCCGTTCGAGGCGGCGAGGTTCACGTTGGCGCCCTTGCCGATGAGGAACTTCGTCCAGAGATCGTCGCTTCGCGCAATAGCGATGTTGAGTGCCGTCTCGCCCTTGACGTTGCGGGTGTTGACGATCGTGGGCCGGCTGTTGATCAGCTCCGTCGCCTTGTCGCCGTCGCGCGCGCGGACCGCAGTAATGAACGGCTCCGCGTCCGAGACATATTGAGCAGCGGCCGGCGAAGCGGCCGAGGCGACCAGCGCGAGCGCAACCAGAGCGAAGCGTTTCATCATTGTACCTTTTATCCCCGGCTCCTTGAATGCGCCCCGATAGCAAAGCATGTCTGAACCTGTAATGGCCCCCGCGCACAAATCTGCGACCCCATTCTGGGAAAAACCGCTGTCGGAGCTGGACCGCGGCCAATGGGAAGCCCTGTGCGACGGCTGCGGCCGCTGCTGCCTGCACAAGCTGGAAGATGAGGAGACCGGCCTCATCTATCCGACCAACGTTGCCTGTGCCCTGCTCGATCGAAAGAACGGACTGTGCATCGACTATGTGCACCGCAAGAAGCGCGTGACCGATTGCGTGGTGCTGAATCGCAAGAGCGTGGAGACGCTGGATTGGTTGCCCGAAAGCTGCGCCTATCGCCTGCGATCGGAGGGAAAGCCGTTGCCCCAATGGCATTATCTGATCTCGGGGAGCCGGGAGACGGTCCATGAAGCGGGGCAATCGACGCGCGGCTGGACGGTGAGCGAGGCGGACGTTGAGGACCTGGAGGATCATGTCATCGACCGCCCGCTCTGAAGCGCTCTTCCGGCACGAGGACTTGCCGCTGCCGGTCGAGATCAGGGGGGTTCGGGGGGCCCGGCGGATGAGGCTGCGGCTCGACGAAAAGCGCGGAGTGCTGAAGTTGACTGGCCCGCTGCGGATGAATCGCAAGGCGGCGCTGGACTGGGCGGTTGAGCAGCGCGAGTGGGTCGAGGCCCAAGTGGGCGCAATGCTTCCCCCGGAACCGTTCGTCCCGGGCGCGACCATTCCGCTGGAAGGGCGGGACATACTGCTCGAATGGGACGCGGCCGCTCCGCGCGCGCCTAAGCCAGATGGCGATCGACTGCGGTGCGGAGGGGCTCAGGATGGCTTCGCTCGGAGGATCGAAGCTTATCTCAAGCGGCGTGCTCTGGACACGCTGTCCCCCGAGACCACGGAAATCGCGCAGCGCGCGGGAGTCACCCTTCGCTCCGTCGCCGTTGGTGACGCCGATACACGCTGGGGAAGCTGCTCGTCCTCAGGCCGTATCCGGTACAGCTGGCGCCTGATTCTCGCACCGCCGGAAGTGCGCCGGTATGTCGTCGCGCACGAGGTGGCGCACCTCGTCCACATGGATCATGGCCCGAAGTTCAAGGCGCTGGAACGCGAATTGTTCGAGGGCGACACGAACGCCGCGCGTTTATTGCTGCGGCGGATCGGGAGCAGGCTGAAGCGGATCGGCCGGACGCGGTGAGGTCGGCGGCGGCGGCCTGACGACCTGCGGCCGTTGCTGCGGCTGGCGCTGCGGTTGCGGCTGCTGCCTGGCACCGCCCGGAGGAAGCACTTGGTCCAGCCATTGCTGGTCCAGCTGCCCGGTGGTCGGCTGCACCTGGCCTTGTGCCGGCACCTGCTGCTGCTGCGCCGGCGCCTGCGGCATCGTGTCGACGGGCTGGCCTGGGACGGGATTCCCGAACTCGTCCACCAGCGGCTCGAAGGCGACCTCGTTTCCGTAGAGATCTTCCTCCGCACTGATGTCCCAATTGGGCATCGGCACCTCGGTCTGGAAATGCTCCACCGGGCGGCGGGCAACGGCGACCGCCATGAAATCGTGGAAGGCTCGCGCCGGCGCGGTTCCCCCCTGCAGGCCGGCGATCGGACGCGCGTCGTCGCGGCCCATCCAGACGCCGGTCGTGAGGCCGCTCGAGAATCCGATGAACCAGCCGTCCTTGTTGGAGCTTGTCGTGCCGGTCTTGCCTGCAACCGGCCGCCCGATCTGGGCGGCACGGCCGGTACCGGTCATGACGGCGGACTGGAGGAGGTCGGTCATTTCCGCTGCGACCCAGGGAGCGACCAGAACGCGGCCCTCTTCACTGTCCTTCTGATAGAGCAGCCGGCCGTCGGCGGTGACCACTCTGCGGATTGCATAAGGAACCACCGAGACGCCCTGGTTTCCGACCGAGGCGAAGGCTCGCGTCATGTCGATCAGGCGGACGTCGCTCGTGCCCAGGACCATGGACGGGTATGTCGAAAGCTTGCTGCTGATCCCGAAGCGTCGCGCCATGTCGGCAATCGTACCAAAGCCGAGCTGAGCGCCGATCTTGGCGCTGACGGTGTTGATCGACCTGGCGAAGGCTTCGCGCAGGGTGACTGGGCCTACGTTGGTCCGGGTGGAGTTGCGTGGTGTCCAGCCGTCGATCGTCACCGGTTCATCGACAATCGTATCCGTCGGCTTCATCCCCGATTCGAGTGCCGCGAGGTAGACGAACAGTTTGAAGGAAGAGCCCGGCTGGCGTTCCGCCTGCGTTGCGCGGTTGTAGATCGAATCGACGTAATCGCGGCCGCCGATCATCGCGCGCACCGCCCCGTCGCGGTCGATTGAGACGAGGGCACCTTGTGCGCTGCGCGGCGTGTTGGCCGCAATGGCGCGCTCGGCTGCGCTCTGCATCGCCGGATCGAGCGTGGTCCAAACCTCGATCGGCTCGCTGCTCTCGTCGATCAGGGTGTCGAGCTGCGGGAGCGCCCAGTCCGTGAAGTAACGGACGCTGTTCTCTTTGGTTGTCGGCTGGATCTTGATCGCGGCTGAATCGACCTGAGCCGCTCGCTCCGGCGTGACGAAGCCGTTGGTCACCATCGTCTGCAAAACGACTTCCGAGCGATCACGCGCCGCCTCGACGTCCGCGGTAGGTGAATAGTTGGACGGTGCTTTCACCAGGCCGGCGATGATGGCCGCCTCACCGAGCGAGAGCGTGCGAGCGCTATGACCGAAGAAGCGCCGCGAAGCAGCGTCGATGCCGTAGGCACCGCCCCCGAAATAGACGCGATTGAGATAGAGTTCGAGAACCTGGTTCTTCGAGAATTTGCGCTCGATGGCCAGCGCCAGGACCGCTTCCTTGACCTTGCGCCCGAACGTCCGGCTGTTGGTCAGGAAGATGTTCCGGGCGAGCTGCTGAGTTATCGTCGATCCGCCCTGCGCCCATCGGCCGGTGTCGATCCGGACCTTCGCTGCGCGCGCGACGCCGACCGGATCAACGCCGAGGTGCGAGCGGAAGCGCTTGTCCTCGACGGCGATCATCGCGGCGCGCATCTCGGGTGGTATCTGTTCGTAGGAGAGCCACTGGCCGAAGCTCGGGCCGATGTTCACCAGCACGGCGCCGTTCGCCGCGCGCACGCGGATCATTTGTCCGAGGTCGGAACGCTTCGACAGGTCCGAATAGCTGGGAAGGTTCGCGTAGGCGACGGCAACCGCAACGATCAGCGCCAGAAGGGCGATGAGCGCGACGTAAATGGAAGCCTTGAACGCGGTGGCCAGCGGCCTGCGGGTTGGTTTGGGGTCGGCGCGGGCCATCTTGGCTCGACGGATAGAAACTCGTGGGTCGGGGGACAAGCGTGCGCCTTTGCCGAGTGGCAGGTTGACGCTGGATTAACCCTGTTTTGAGGTTTGCCCAATAGCAGTCAGTTCCATGGTTGCGCGCACTGCGCTTTTGGCGTTGGGACTTGCTGCGGCGGCATTGCTGGCGGCGGCCCCTTCCGCGCGCGCTCAATGCCGACTTTGCGAGACGCCGACGACCGCTCCCGTGCAGGAGGGCGCTGAGACCAAGATCGACTTGCAGATCGAGGCCGCGCTCGACTTCGACCGCCTGATCGTGAGCGGCGCCGGCGAAGGGAGCGCTACGCTGCTTCCTGATGGTACGCGGCAGGTCAGCGGATCCGTGGAAGCGATCGGTCTGCGCGCAATGGTCGGTGAGGCCTTCGTACGCGGAGAGCCGGGCCGCCCCATACGGATCGACCTTCCGGAGCGAATCGAACTCTATTCAATGAGCGGGGGCCGAATCACGATCGACGAGATGGTCACCGATCTTTCCGGCGCGCCGAAGTTGGATTCGGCCGGAAATCTGAGGTTTCGTTTCGGTGGACGAATCCGTCTGAGCGGCAGCAACGACGGAGACTTCCGCGGCGACCTTCCCCTTACCGTTGAGTATCTCTGAAAACCTCCGAAACGGACTGAATTCTTTCCGTTCCGGTAACCATGCCCCTGAAGCAACCCGTAATCGCATGGGGTTAATGCGGCAGTCACGGGTGAGCGGACCAGCGGTCGGCCAGCCGGCAGATCATTTGGTTCGGAACAAGTGGGGATAGTAAAATGACGAAACTCCTTCGTATGACGTGCCTGGCCGCGTCCGTTGCGGCTACGGCCATCATCGCCACGCCGGCCGCTGCTGCGGTCGGCGCCACCACGCCCGCTACGGCGCGTGCTCGTGTCGTGAAGCCGCTCAGCCTCTCGCACAACGGAACGCTTCTCGACTTCGGCGTGATCGTGATTCCGTCGGCGGGTGTCACCGCTCTGCGCACCGTGAGCCTGAGCAACCTGAACGTTCGCGACTGCACCACCCTGGGTGGCGGCGAACTGACTTGCGGCACCGACGTGACCTCGGTTCCGACGTACACCGTCACGGGCACGAACAACCAGGTTGTGCGGGTCATCAAGACGGCCAGCACTCTGACCGGATCAAACGGTGGCCCGAACATGGCTTTCCGTCCGACGGGACCGTCCAACGCAACCCTGTCCAGCACGGGAACGGCCAGCTTCGCCATCGGCGGTGAAATCGACATTGTCGCGGGTACCGTCGACGGCACCTTCACCGGAAGCATCGACGTCACTGTCGATTATTGATTGCTTCCGCCGTTAACGGCCGATTGCAGAAGAGGGGTCGCGGTGCACCGCGGCCCCTTTTCGCTGTCTGATCGCTGCGAAGCGAGATGGTTAGCCGAATATCAACCAAATTGGGTGAATTCTCCTCCACGAACCCGAGGGGAGTCACCATCGATGCCGTTTCACCGTCTTGCGGCCCGCGCCGCATTGCTTGTTCCGCTGCTGCTCGCTTCGCCTTCTGCTCAGGCAGGAGTTGGCGATCTGCTGGTCGCGCCGACGCGCGTTGTGCTCAACGGAAGCCGCGGCACCGAAATCATCCTCAATAATATCGGCGAGGAGGTCGCGACCTATCGCGTCTCCGTCGAGCTTCGGCGGATGACCCCGGACGGAATGCTGAACGACGTCGCCGATCCGAGCGCGGCCGAGAAGCTGGCCCAGTCGCTCATCATGTATGCGCCGCGGCGTGTGACCCTTGCTCCGCGCGAGCCGCAGTCGATCCGCATCGCCGCCAGGGCGCCGAAGGATCTGCCCGACGGCGAGTATCGCGTTCACCTGCTCTTCCGCGCCGTTCCTCCGCCCACACCCGTGGAGGCGGCGCCCAAGGAGCAGAAGGGCATCTCATTCAAGCTGACGACGATTTACGGTGTTACCATTCCGGTCATTGCGCGCTTCGGAAACCTCGAGGCCAAGGCTGCCATCGCCAACGTCAAGCTGACCCGGCAGGACGGAAAGCCCGCCGTCAGCCTGCAGCTGACTCGCAACGGCGCCCGTTCGACCTATGGCGAGGTCCGCGTGATGAAGGCGGGAATCAAGGACCCGATCGCATTTCAGCGCGGCGTCGCCGTGTATACCGAGGTCAACGAGCGCGCAGTCACGATCCCCGTGGAAGACCAGTATGCGTCTGCCGCAACCGGCCGTGTCACGGTTCAGTATGTCGAACCGAGCGAAAACGGCCCGCTGACCATCGCCGAGGCCGACGCGGTCCTCAACTAGGCCGCTGGAGCTGTAGCGGGACAGGCGGATGCTCGGCACGGGCAGAAAGCTCGGGGTCATTGCCCTGCTCGGCCTCTGTTGCGCCGGCGCCGTCAGCGCGCCCGCAGCCACGCCCGTTGCCGACAATTGGGTCGCCGACCCGGATACTCAGTTCCTTCTCGACGTGCACCTGCGCAGCCTGCGTCTGGGCGACGGCGTACGCGCTTATCAGACCCCTGAGGGCACCTGCGTCGTCTTCGGCGATTTCCTCAATGCCCTCGACGTGCCGATGAAGATCGACCTGGCGGCGAAGAAAGCCGTCGGCTGGGCCTTCAAGGAAGAGCACAGGATATCAATCGATGCCTCCGTTGGTGTCGTAACATATGGAAAAACCACGGAAAATGTTCCAAAGGGAGCTATCCGGGAAACGGGGGAGGGATGGTGCGTCGAGAGCGCATCGCTTGCGAAATGGTTCGGAATCGGCGTGAAGCCGAAGACGAATGCGTCGGCCCTGATGCTTGAATCCGAAGCAAAGCTGCCGGTCGAGCTTGCGATCGAGCGGGAGAAGAGGGCGGCAAAGATCAAGCCTGCCAGGTTCGACCTCAGCACGCTGCCGCAGGTCAAATTGCCCTATCGCATGTGGAGAGCGCCGGCGCTCGACTTCGTGGTCAGCGGCGGCGTCACGTATCGCGCTCGCGACGGCATGAGGGTCGATAGAGGCTCATCCATTTATGCCGCGGGCGAAATCGCGCGCCTGTCCTACGACGCGCAGATCTCGACCGACAGAAAGGGCGTTCCTGACAGGCTCAGACTGCACGCGTACAGGTCCGATCCGGAGGCCGGACTGCTTGGCCTCCTGCGGGCTACGCATTTCGGCCTCGGAGACGTTGAGGGCCTCGATATCGGCCTCGGGGGCACCGGGGTGAGCGGCCGCGGCGCGGTGGTCACCAACAGACCGCTGTTCAATCCCACTGCCTTCGACAAGACGCGATTCGAGGGTGACCTGCCCATAGGCTGGGAAGCCGAGCTTTATCGCAATGGCGAGCTGCTCGCTTTCGCCCGGCCGACGTCCGGGCGCTATGCCTTTGAAGACGTGCAGCTTCTGTACGGCGAGAATCAGATCAGCATCGTCCTCTATGGCCCCCAGGGTCAGATCCGCACTCGAGAGGAGATGGTCAACGTCGGCCAGGAGAACGTTCCACCCGGAAAGACCTGGTATTGGGCGGGCGCGAACCAGCCGGAACGCGATGTCGTCGCATTCCGTGAATCCGTCGAGGCTCTACTCCTTCCGAAGGTACAGGCGGCGGTTTCGCTGGAGCATGGCGTCGACGAGAGGACCTCCGTAGGCGCGATAGCCCGTGCGATGCTGGTCGGAGATGAGCGGGTCACCTTTGTCGAGGGCTCGGTGCGCCGATCGATCGGCCCCGCCCTCGTCGAGTTGGCGGGAGGATGGGAAAACGGAGGGGGGCGAGCCGCGCGAGCTCAGTTTGCCGCGAAGTTCGGCAAGGTGAATGTGAATGGAGAAGCGGTCGTTGCCAGCAATTTCCATCTCGACGGGCAGCCCCGGAGATCGCTGAAGGACGTCAGGCTCTCGGCGGATACCCCGATCAGCATCGGCCGGACCTTCATCGCCGCACATTCCGATGTGAGGCTTACCAAATATGCCAATTCCTCGAGCCAGCTTGAGGCGGCCGCGCGTCTGTCCACGACAATACGCCGATTCAATCTCGCGACGGACCTTAGATATCGGCGGCAATTCGCGAGCGGACTTTCGCCGCCGGGCCAGCTGGAGGTCTCGCTCATAGGATCCGGCGGGATCGGCAACGTGCGCCTGCGAGGCTCCAGCACCATGGAGGTCGCGCCCGAGGCGCGCTTTCGTGCTGCGGAGCTCAGCGCCTATTGGTCCGCAAGCGAACGCGTAGACTGGGAAGGCGCCGTCGCTTACGAGGCGGCGGCAAAGCGCGCACGCGCGCGAATTTCGCACGTCCGGCGAATCGACACGATGGCGCTGTCCATTACCGGCGAGGCCGCGACCGACGGTTCCGTCGCTGTCGGGTTCAACATGAACTTCTCGCTCGATTCAGGCCGGGGATTGAACCTGTCGCGTCAGCCGCTCGCGGCGGCAGGCGCAGTTCGGGCGCGTGTCTATCGCGATCGCAACGACAACGGTGTTCGAGATCCGTCCGAACCGTTCGAAAAGGGAGCCTTCATCACCACCGGCACTCGGGTCGCGGCGAAACCGACCGACGACCGGGGAATGGCTTTGGTGGCAGGTCTCGCGACGTACATGCCGATAGCGGTCGGAGTTGACCCCAGCAGCCTGGGTGATCCCAATCTCGTGCCTAAGAAGGCGCTCCAGGTCGTCGTTCCGCGTCCGGGCGTGCCTGCAGACGTGGAAATCGGCCTCGTCGGCGGCGGCGAGATCGAAGGCGCCGTGGTGAAGAGCGGCGGAATCGGGTTTGAAGGCCTGTCGCTCGAGCTGGTTGACGAAAAGGGCAGGGTCATCGCGACCACCCAGACTGATTATGACGGTTACTTCCTGTTCGAGCGGGTTGCTTATGGCCGCTACACCGTCCGCGTCGCCGAGGCGTCCGCGTCAGCCGCGAAGATTCTCCCGGATCTGAACGCGACGGCCGAGGTCACCGAAGACCGCTCGACGGAGCGGATGGGATCGATTCCCGTCACCCCGATCCCACAGATCGCGTCGGCCGATTAAGAAAAGTCGTCTCGGGCGACTTCGCCTTCCGTACTGATAATCAAAAGCAGAACGTGCGCGCGCGGCCTCGGCCTGCCGGGCTCTGACCTTGTCGTTGGTGCGGTCGAGAAGACTCGAACTTCCACGGCCTTTCGGCCACAGCGACCTCAACGCTGCGCGTCTACCAGTTCCGCCACGACCGCACGTCATGAAGA
>Ga0207701_10001162_pt1 | contig 27857 bp, 25 predicted proteins | sample KBSSwiSSwithPhiX_FD_184294 | JGI IMG/M metagenome (GOLD analysis project Ga0207701, IMG submission 184294) | Switchgrass rhizosphere bulk soil microbial communities from Kellogg Biological Station, Michigan, USA, with PhiX - S5 (SPAdes) (version 2) | ecosystem: Environmental > Terrestrial >... | reverse complement strand
AGTATCGCTGAAAAGATTATTGTTATCGCCGCCGCCAAACAGGATGACGTGGCCGAGTACCGCATCCCAGGCAATCCCGGCGCCTTCGCGCGGTGAGGGCGATTGGGCCGTGAACACTTGTTTCCAATCCGAGCCAATCCAAGCCCAAGTCGCGTTTTGTTGCACGCCACCGCTACCGCCGCCGAAAAGGATCACCGAATGCAGATTCGGATCGAACACACCAGCCGACCCGTAAAGCCAGATCGGCTGCGTCCTCGGCGTTTCCAGCGTCCAGTTACTACCATCATAGACCCACGTGTTGGTTGGATTCACCGTGTCATTCAGTCCACCGAAGATCACTACCTTTCCTGAATGCGTATCGACTCCCAATCCTGCATCGGATCGCCCATAGGGAAGCGTCGGAGGGGTTAGTTTCTGCCAGTCCTTCCCATTCCACTGGAACATTTGTGAGAGATAGATCATTCCATTAAATCCACCAAAGACATCAACCCGACCCTTCGGATCCGCAAAGACCGCAGCGCCGTTAACCGGTTGCGGCGAGTGATTTGGGGTGGCCTGACTCCAGGTTGAGTTAGTGCCGTCCCAAGTCCATGTATCGTTAAGAAACTCACCATCAAACCCGCCGAATAGAACGATCCGGTGAGAACGCCGGTCATATGCCATCTGCATATTCACCCGGGCCGAAGGCGCGATCGGCGTGTCTATTCGACTCCAAGTCGTCCCATCGAAAGTCCAGGTGTCGTTCAGATAATCCGTGCCGCCAAAGCCGCCAAAAAGGAGCACTTTTCCTGAGACTGCATCGTAAGCCATCGCAGGATAATAGCGCTCCGGAGGAGACTGTTTGGGAGTTAGTTGTTGCCAATTGGGTGACGGCGCCGCCGCGAAGGCAAAATGGAGTGGGATAAGGAATAAAAAACTGACTTTGCGAAACGCGAGGAAGAGGTGGTGTTTCATGACGTATCTACAATGCCGACGAGAATGGTTGCCGAAAGGACGCGAAGAAGACATTTTCGGACATGAGACTGGAGGGACGAGCGCCGTCTCGTCCGTTTTTCTAAGCAGCCTCCACCTGCCCGCCTCAACCGCGACGCTGGCCTCCCGGACCTCGCAGTAAACGAGCGCTTGCCCGAAGTGGCAACCGCAAGGGTCGCATTCATTTATGCTTGACGCTTCGGCGGCCGCGCGTCAAAACTCACAACAAATAGCGGAGCGGACCCGGGGCGCGCTATTCTCGCCCCACCAGTCCGGCCGGAGCTATCCAAACTAAACCCTGCAGAAAGATCATTATGAAAATATTCGCCTCACTTCTAGCAACCGGACTTTTCGCCTTAGCGATCGCGCCCGCAGTTCACTCTCAAGGAAGCGCCGCCGACTCGAGCGCAGTTTCGGCCAAACTTAAAGAGATGGAAGACGCCTGGGTTAAGGCGATCGTAAGCAAAGATACCGCTACGCTCGGCAATTTCATTGCCGATGACTTTGCCGGATTTGATCCCGATGGAAAACATGTCAGTAAGTCCCAGCTTCTCGATGGGTATAAAAGCGACCCTTCCACTTTGAGCTCGTCGACGAACGAAAACATGGATGTCCATGTCTATGGGTCAAACGTGGCTAGCGTCTGCGGCACCACAACGGAGAAGGGAACGGACAAGAGCGGAAAACAATTTACCCGCAGTTACATGTGGATTGATACGTGGATGGAGCGTGACGGGAAATGGCAGTGCATTGGTGAAGGAGTCATGGAGCTTCCGAAAAAGAAATAGATGGGACGACCGGCGGCCTGAACACACTGTTGGAGGATCCAGCGCTGTCGCGTCCTTGGCAAGCCAAGACGCTTGCCCTACAAAGCATAGCGTTCCAGAAACACGGACGTGACGGCGCACGTCCCTCCAATTAGTCACAAGTTGCGTTTGTCCAAATGGCTGGAACCGGATTGCCGTTTGTGGGATCGGGACTCGAGGAGGAGCCGACGATTGTTCCGCAACGATTCACCCATGTTGGGCCGGAGGCCGGCGGCTTATCGGACGCCAGGTCTGGGAGCACCTCCAATGACCCGTGAAACAGAGTTAACCCTAGGACGCCTCCATTGATGACACGCAAGCCGACGGAACGGCCGAGGTCGTTAATCGCGAAGGCTTGCGAGTTCGCACCCATGTTGAGGGAACGCATCCCATTGGCCGCCTTCCAGATAAAGGCGACCGGAGGGCGCGGCGACGTTCGATCGGAGACGCCTACGATGGCGAGTTTGTTGTTCACACCAAAAGCCTGGCTACCCGGGCCTCCCAGCGTCCCGAGGTCGATCTCTACGCCATCGTGTCTCCACAGATGCGCATGCGATGCATCGCCACCGTCAGGGAATACCCAACCGACAATATCGCCGGCATCGTTGATACCGAGTGCCTCGCTAATAGCTCCAGCTGGATTAAGATCAGTTAGGATTCCGGCCGCGCTCCACTGGACAGCGTGAAGAATTCCGGCCGAATCGTAGGCCCAACCAGCCACTGTTCCGTCAACGTTGACCGCCTGCGCGAGGCTGGCATCCCCACCAAGATCCGCCAGCGGCTGCATACCAGTATCAGAGCGCCAGATGAACGCGCGCGAAGTCAGAAAATCGCTTGAGAAAGCGAACCCCACGATGGTGCCCGTTTGATTGATGCCGTTGGCCAGCGCGTTTGGAAACCCGGAGAGCGTCCCAAGCGGAGTCAGCGCGCCGTCAGCGCTCCAACTTACCGCCGTCCATCCCCTGCTGGTTTGGTACCATCCCGCGGAGACACCTGCGTCGTTGATCGTGCTCGCCTGCCCTGAGAATGCCTGTCTTGGGATAGTGAGCGCCCCTACTGTGTAGGTCGAGGCACCGCTGGCACCTAACGCGTTAAAGCCAAGGAAAATCGAAGCAAGCAAAAGAAACCATTTGGACCGGCAAATGAGCGGCGTACTGAATTGACGAAAAGATCTCATGACTGGATCTTTTGTTCGAATCGGCCGCTGCTCAAGCAGTTTGCGGTAACAAGACAGTTACATAGTCTTCGGAGGGACGAGCGCCGTGACGTCCCCCCAAGCGTTCGGCTAAGCTTTGCGGCCTACCTGATTGCAATCCCGAACCGCTACGGGAAACTGCCTTCTATTACCGTGATACTCGAGCCCTCCGGCACAGAGGGCAACGTATCGACGACACCACTGGGCCACGTGACTACGACGGTTCCGACGGCGGCCGAACCGATACCAAAGTGGAGCGGCTGACTGCCCTGGGACGCGTAATCGCCTCCCCCGCCGCCGGTGTTTTGGCGGTAGCTAAAGCCGTTGGTGGAGGTAACCGACACGCGAGCTCCGATTCCACGGAGATTCGATTGTACGCCTTGGAGATTGACTTTGATAAAGTGATTCTGGTTCGCGTGCGTTGCGGTATTCCTAAACAGTCGGTGAAGGCCACTCGAACCCGGACCGACCTCTCGCTCGTTTCCAACGCCGTCCTTAAGAGTGAGATCAAGGAAGCCGTCATTGTCATAATCTACGAAAGCGCTGCCCTTATGCAGCGAAACATTGTCCTGCAATTCGATTCCCTCCGCCGCCGCCTTGTTCGTAAACGTTCCGTCGCCGTTGTTATAGTAGAGAAAATTGGCATTGCCGGGCCCGGTGGCGCTTGGGCCAGCGCTCGTTACAAACAGGTCGAGAAATCCATTGTTATCGTAGTCACCCCAAACTGCGCTCCAAGTGTTTGTCGTAGCTGCGACCCCGGCCGCCGCAGATACGTCACTGAACGTGCCGTTGCCGTTATTATGATAAAGCGTATTGGAGAAGGAGCCGGTTCCGACTGCTCCTCGCGTTACATAGAGATCGACAAACCCATCGTTGTCGTAATCGCCCCAGGCAAGACCCTTGCCACTCGTGCCTGGACCCATTCCGGCGGCGGCTGACACATCGACAAAGGTCCCATCGCCCTGATTCCTATAAAGAGAGTCTGCCGTTCCATCTCCGGAAAAGGCGACATCCATAAAGCCATCGTTATCGTAATCGGCGAAGGAACAGATGCTCCCGACATCTCGTCCCTGCGTTGCCTTGTCGAGTCCCGAGCCGGCAGCGACATTTGTAAATGTGCCATCGCCGTTGTTCCTATAAAGCTGATTCACGCTGCCGTAATTCTTGACAAACAAATCCAGCTTGCCGTCGTTGTCGTAATCGAATGCGAAGCTACAGCGCCCGCGGTCTGTCGAGCTCACTAGCCCGGCGGTGTTACTGATGTATTTGAAAGTTCCATCGCCCTGACCCTGGTACAGCAGATCGCGCTTGATTATCCCACCCTGCTTGCCCTTGGCGCCTTCGGAGATGTAGACGTCGAGCTTGCCATCGCCGTCGAAATCGAAAAACGACAAGCCGTGCCAGTCTCTACTTTCAAGTTCCGGCGCTCGCTTGATTCCTGAGGGGTCTCGGTAGTCGGTAAAGCTGGTCCCGCCGTTGTTTAGATAGACAAAAGGACCATGAGATACCGCCAGTCCATGCGTAGGCACAATCACATCAAGGAAGCCATCGTTATTCACGTCCCCCCAGATTGGGTTGCCCCAGGATTTTTTTGCCTCGTTAACAAAGCCAACTTGAGTAGTAACCTCGGTGAATTGCTGGGCGCAAACGGCCGAAGAAACCACCGTGAGGTAGGCGAAAGCGCTGACCGCAAGGCCCACTCTGCACTGGTGGAACGAGGGCCAGTTTGAGGCCCGCAAGCATTGAAATAAAATCGATGAATTTTTGATCATGGTTCTGGATAATGCGAAACGCGGGGGCTAAAACGCGCTCACTTTTTCGACGTGGAAAGACAGATCTTATCACACGTGCGACGCCGACGCGAAGCGCCGAATCAGCAATCCTAGGGAAATTGCCTAAAATTTCCCGCTTGAGTCTTTCCAATCAACAAGAACGCAGGGACTTGTGCTCAGCGGTCAGAGCTTCAAACTTTTCGAAAATTTCTCGTGCGGGCGACTTCGTTGCGCGAAAACCGGTGCAACGGCGCTCAGGATCTCGAGCACATCAAAAAACGAACGAAGGCAACGCATTCACCCCCAACCAGAGCCAGCTTGGATTGAGGATGACACATCTTACCGAAACTAACTCTCTAACGAGTTAGTTCCAGATCTCGCAAAGTTAGCCTGTCGGAAAGCCGCAGGTCTCGCACGACCTGCGGCATACCTAACCTACCACGGACCAGGCTGCCTCAGTCTACGACAACGTGATCAACCGTCCGCACACCACGATTGTTAGCAAAGTAGACCTGAACGTGAGCTCCCGGCCTGACCCGGCTTTGAAGTCTGGTACCCTTGCTGTCGAATACATGCCCCTTACCATCGAGAACATAGAGGCCCGACCCTTCATTGCGAACCACAAGAGTTTTCGGAGGCTGGTAGCTTGCCGCTTCGCCTCGTTCAACTGTTGTGACCGGTGCCGCTCCTGCCACGGTAACTCCCTTTTCAAATGTTACCGTTTGCGAGTCTTTTCCGAAGGCCAGCGGTGCAACTAATGCGCAGCAGGCAATACCAATAATCGTCGTCTTCACAATCATATTTCCTCCTTGAGTTTAGTGTTGGTGTTATCCGACCCTGGGTGCGATCGCATAACACGTGCCGCGCCCGGCGTTACGGTGTAAACATTTTGGCCTTAATGGTTTATGCTAAAGAGACACGTCAGCCTAACGAACCATCTTTCCCAAAGTCGGGATTTGCTTGTAGCTTCTTCGGGAAAACGTGAACTCGCCAAACAAGCACCAGAGCTAGACGGTTCTTTTCACGCTAAACAAGGCGGCTATGGCCTTGCTATCGCTCGCATAAATAGGGGCGCGATTCGAAGATGGCTGAAACTGACTGGCAAATGTCCGAAATTGCAGCTTGTCGATCTGCACGATGATAGGTAGCCACAGCAGAAGAGATGTCTATACGAAGGTTGAGGCCTCTCTTGAGTTACGCTCCCGAGACTCTACCCGAACAGTTGCGAGGATATCGAACTTCGGACGCACTTAGGTGTCACTCAACCTCCGTACAAGCAAAACCCGTTCAGGCATGCCTGAGCGGGTTCGCTTAACACCCTAACCTTTTAATCTTCGTCAAGAACGACGCGATTGACCATCATCCTGTCGCCCTCACCGGAGTATTCGACGTGCACCGGAACGCCGACACGGACGCGAGTCTTAACCGCATCTTCATCGAGTTCTTTGCCGCCCTTCGTCACATAGACCACTTTGCTTCCAAAGTGATAATGACGGGGGCCACTTGATTCCTTCAACACGATGGTCGAGCCAGGCGTATATTCGGCAATCGTCCCCATGCCAGTTGTTGTGCTCGTCGTGGTTGTAGTGCTGGATGTTTGCGCAAATGCCAGCGGCGCTACCGCTGCCAATGCAATGCTAAGAAGTGTTTTTTTCATTTAGTTCCTTTCGTTGTTTGTTTATCGGCACGGCTCGCCCGCACTGCCCTAAGTGACCCGCAGACTCCCACGCCGAAGGGTGGAACTTACTCCTCCGGGACTATCCATCCTACCGATCCCGGAAGATAACGTCACCTCCACTACCTTCGAAAGCCAGGCACGATCCGGTTGCTCTCGCTGGCGCGGCCTCGCTTACTGCCGCACACAAGGGTGTCAGCATGCGTGGGTCTCCTAACCTCTTCATCTGGAGATCCTTATCAATGTGCGCAGGCTTTCGCCTGAATTCCGCCAGTCGAGACTCAGCCGCAGATATTGCGTTCCCGGCGGCGCTCCGGTTGATTTGCGCCCGCAACTAGGGTTGAGTCGCAACCAAAAGCCCGGCCATTTACGATTTACGCGATACCACACCCGTGACGCAAAAACGCACTTCCATCCCATCCGATCTTCTGTACGAGGCAATCGTCAATTCATCCGACGACGCCATCATCAGCAAAGACCTTAATAGCATTGTCATGAGCTGGAACAAGGCGGCGGAGCGCATGTTCGGTTACACCGCCGACGAAATGATCGGCCAATCGATCGCCAAGCTCTTCCCGCCGGACCGTCTTGACGAGGAAACGCATATCCTGGCGCGTCTTCATCGCGGTGAGCAGGTCGATCATTTCGATACCGTGCGCCAGCGCAAAGATGGCAAGCTGATCGATGTATCGCTAACGATTTCACCGATTCGCGGCGAGGACGGCACGATTGTGGGCGCGTCGAAAGTCGCTCGCGATATCACCGAGCAAAAAGCGGCGCAACGCAAGCTCGCGGAAACCCTCGAGCAGCTGAAACGCGTCGACCAAATGAAAGCCGAGTTTTTGGCCACGCTTTCGCACGAGTTGCGCACTCCGCTCAATGCCATCCTTGGTTGGGTTCAACTACTCCGCGAGGATGAAAGCGTAGAGAATGTCCAGCATGGGCTTCCAATCATTGAGCGTAATGTGCGCAGTCAATCCCAGCTGATCGAAGATCTGCTCGATATGAGTCGAATCGAAACCGGCAAAATAAGGCTCAACCTTGAACCCGTAGATCTACCGAGCGTAATCGGCGCAGGGATCGAGACCGTCCGCCCAACCGCTGTAGCGAAAGAGATTCGCCTGACTTCCGCATTTTCCAGCGTGACTGGGACGGTGATGGGAGACAAAGACCGCCTGCAACAGATCATTTGGAATTTGTTAACCAATGCCATCAAGTTCACACCGAAAGGCGGCACCGTGCGCGTGGTCTTGACGCGGGTGAATTCACATGTTGAGGTCGCCGTTATTGATAATGGGCAAGGCGTCCCGGAAGAATTTCTTGCGCATGTGTTCGATCGTTTTCGGCAAGCCGACGCCAGCACAACACGACACTACGGGGGCCTCGGTTTGGGGTTATCGATTGTAAAGCATTTGACCGAACTGCACGGCGGCACGGTGCGCGTCGCAAGCGAAGGCGTCGGCCGAGGTGCAACCTTCACGGTCACCTTTCCTCTGCGAGCGGTGCGACACGAGCCGGAAGAGGTTCCGGGCGAGTCATCGAAGAGTTTGGCCGATCAGAAGGTTAAGAAAGCCGATCTCACCGGAGTACGAGTTGTGGCGATCGACGACGAAGAGGATTCGATCGAAGTCGTGCGGCGGGTCTTGGAGCGCGTCGGCGCAGAAGTCCGCACTGCGCTGTCGATGAAGGAAGGACTGAAGGAGTTCGTAAGTTTCTCGCCGCATGTCGTCATCACAGATATCGGCATGCCCGACCACGATGGCTACGAGTTACTCGCCAGGCTCCGCGAACTCCCGGAAGGACGTCGGGTGCCGGCAGTTGCTCTAACGGCTATGGCTCGCGCTGACGACCGCATCCAAACATTGCGGGCCGGATTTCAGTTGCACATCGCCAAACCGGTGGATGCCAATGAACTGGTCGCGGTGGTGCAGAATCTTGCTGCGCTCCGGAAATAACCCTGTCGCCAGCACCGGCGTACCCAGATATCACCAGCATTGTCGCTGCTCTGCTACGAGACGGCAGAGTTCACTAGCGGAACCTCGTGTATTGCGACGCGGGGCGGCGTCAATCGACTATTCGGAGCACAATGCCAGTCTTGCGTAGGGAGACGGAACATTTCTGGGAACACCCGGACAACAACCAGAATCTCATTGAGTGGACTCCCTGGCTTTCACGTAGCCATGCTGCGCAAAATCAGCCACCGAGCTGACGGCAAAAATACTCGCCACCAACCGGGTCATCCGAGCGTTGAAAGCAAAGCCGTAAACAAAGCCTGACGCCACCCACATACCCATACAGAACGGACAGGTGAGCAGTTGCCCGATCCCTTTGCGCAAGCCTTTGCCCCGGGGTTTTGCCTCGATTTCTCCGGCTCCCGCCGGCCCTTCCACTTCTGTGAACGGGGCCCTAAGAGGTTGGGTCACCTTCGCCCGAGTCAGAACCCTGCTGGCTTTTTGCGTTGCCAAGCCAAGCAGCAGCAAATCGCTCGTGGTTAGATCGCTTCGGCTGGGGCATCTGCGGGCGAGGCACAAAAACGTTCCGAGCAAGATGTTGAAGGCAGCGATAAAAAGGGCGTAAACGCGCGTTTGATCCTCTTCGGCGTGAGCTGGCATACGGAGGATTCGTAGCAAAGGCCTCCTCTTGCCGCATCGTTTGCGATGAAGTCCTCAACTTTTGTTTTGCAACGGGTTGAAGGGCGAATCTTTGCCACCGGCTACACACCCCTGCTGGAAGTGCCGCAAAGCCTACATCAAAGAATGCAGTCGATTCATCGCAGAATGCCGCGCGGGTTAAGGACTTCCAAAAATACAACACGCACGTCGAGAACGTGCTCAAAAGGCGCACTGGTGTATGAGAAAACTTGAAATCCCAATGACGCGCTTTTGCTCGGGACAGCCGGACTGGCGCTTCAGCTGGTTAATGTCTTATGGTGGAATCGATTCTGGGCGTTCTTCGCCGCGCTTTTCATTTTTCTAGCCGCGGGCGTTGTCCAGTTCGTTCGATTTGTTCTATTACCGCCATCCGGGTAACGATCTCCTTCTAGTGAGTGGACCGCGCCGTGACAATGCAGGTGGAGGTGGGTAGGGACGACCATCGGATGATCATTCACACCAAGAAAAGTCTGCGGCAGGACATCCGGGCGGGGCAGCGTTGCTTTCTGGTGACAGAAGCGGATTTGGCGCTGTTGCAAGAGCTCAGCAACGAAATGGGTTTCTCGATCAAGATGGAAACAAGCGCGGGCAACCGTAATCAGCACGGCCGTTCAGATCTCACGATTGGGGTCACGATCCGATTCGATTAGTGCTGCCACGGCTGCGTCAGAGACTTAATTTGTGGGAGTAATCTTACTGACGGTATCGTCGCCCTCATTCGAGACCCACATGCTCGTTCCATCAAATATAGATATTAAGGACTGAGGCTAACATCTCAACGCCGGAATAATTAACGACGTTTCGGGTATGTGGTTAATCCTTCAATTATCGCGGGATATATCAATAGGACGACATATCTGCGCGAAACGCAGTTCATCACCGTCTATAGCATTACCCTTCCCTTCGAAATGTAACCTGCGGCCCCGGATCGTGGACCATCGCTGACCAGCCGTGCGATTCAGCGTACGCTCCGATCTCTCGCATCCGCTCCGACCCGCCTAAATGCGTGAATTCAGCTATCCTTCAACCGGCTCGGTGTCATGCAGCTGCCCGTAATCGACCGTGAGTCTCCCATTTCCATCGTCGGTGTAAATTTCCACGAAGCGCTCGTTAAACCGAATATCCCGCCAGGTATAATCTTGTTGGGTCTGGACAGCCGCCGGAATCACCGGATCGATGCCGACGACGGAGGCAATCAGGACAACCCGGCTTTCTTCGAGCGATTCGGGCGTGGCACCATAGAGCGGGCTATTCTCGTCTATTACATGCCGTAACGTCAGGGCAGCGGGAAAGGTGGGCATCCGGTCGAATTGAAGTTTGAGATTGTAGAAATAGCGGAACGTGTCGCCTTCCACGAGCGGCTCGTCACGATTGAAGAAGATCCGGAATTCGGCCTCAACCATACTGCGCTGATGCAAATTGCCGACGCGCAACATCAAGGTGGTCCGGCCGTTCAAAGGCGCGATCACGACTGACCTGCTGAAGACGATGTGCGCCATCGGTCGCGAGAATCGGACAAAGATAAGACCCGCCATGACCGCGACGAGGAAGATGCCGGTCATGATCTCAATTGTGGTAAGTATGTTGGCGTAGAGGTTACTCGGAGACATGTTCCCGTAACCAACCGTCGCGATGGTTTGCACACTGAAAAAGAAGGCATCGAGAAACGAACCGTCTCGCATGCCGGATATGCCTCCTCCGAGCGAATAGAGTGTGGCGAAAAGAAGATTGAGTGAGAGATAGACGACGCCAACAGCAGCGGCAAACCGTGGCCAGGTCAACCCCAAGAACCATTGGTAGGCATCGCGCCACTCCCACTTCTCGGTATTAAGCTTAACGAATTCGATCTGCCCCGACCGGAGCGAAACCGGGTTGCGAGTCCTTTTCATGACCGCAGTCTAACCAGTTTTCGCGCCGATGCGTGCATTTGTAACCGCTTCGCTACGCGAAGCGCAGGTCGTGGTTGCGGCTGGGATCGGTGATCCCGGCGAGGCAAAGGCAGCCACGTGGAGCAACGTGCAGAACCGAGAGGCACCCAAGAGAACCGACGGGGATCAACGATCCCAGCCACAACGGATACAGCGCTCGCGTCGCCCAATGGCCACGGCGAGATCGTCCTAATGCGAACAGAGCGACGGTTACAACAGAAATGCGCGGCGGGCGGGCGATTTTAGTAACCCAATTCGGCTTTTCGTGCGTCCGCGGTGGGCAACGGATCCTTTTTCACTTCAATGGCGCCCTTGCCCGCCTCCTGCACCTGCCTCGCCTCAACCGCGTTGAATTCAATATCCGGTTGAAACTCGGACGGAACGTCAGCCTCGGCGTAGATGGCGTGCACCGGGCATTCATCAACGCAAGCCATGCAATCTATGCACTCCTCCGGATGAATCACCAATTGACCCTCCAACTCATAAAAGCAGGCGACCGGGCAAACCACCACGCAATCGGTGAACTTGCACCCTACACATTTATTAGTAACGACATGCGGCATAATATTCCTCGATCAGCTTTATTGGTTTACGCGCGTATGCTAACGGACGCTGCGGATTTGCCAATGGTTTTTGTGAAAATGGACGGAAATTCGCGCTCGAGGGCTCAATGCAAGTTCGGATTAGGCGCGGCCGGGCTGGTCGCCGGCTTTTGCGATGCGGCGGGAGAAGGATCGCCAGTGGCAGAGCTGTTGGAAGTGGCCGGGGTTTGTTGCTGATGATCCGCTCCCACAATTCCATTCCTCATTTCCTTCTTTCCAAGTTGGCCCGACTGTTCGCGCGCCTTTTGTTCCGCAACTTCCTCTTCGCTGAACCCCATGCGGGCCATCACGTCCGAATTGGTGTGGGGAATTTCCTTGGCTGATTGGTGACGCGCCTCGGCGGCTAGCTGGCGCTGTGCTTGCGCTCGCGCCTGGGCTGCCTCTTTGGTCTCCGCTTTGTGGGCCGCCGCAGTCGAACGGCGGTCTGCCTTCGCTTGCGCTCGCGCTTGGGCATTTGATTGAGCCTCGGCTTGGACCGCGTGCCGCCGATCAACCCATTCCGCTCGCCGAAGTGGACCTGGCGGGAGAGGCTTGAGATATGCCGGGGTGGGAGTCGGCGTGGATAAGTCGTCCGCCAGAGCGCCAGGAGCGCAGCAAAGCAACGAGCCGAAAAAAGTGAAATAGATAACCTTGAGAGCCACCTTCCTTGTCGCAGTCATTCAAAGGAAAGCAGCAGTTGTCCTGCCAGCCAGCGGTCACGCAGGTGCGTTCTTGACCGAATCTTGCAGAAGGCCCACGCAACGCGCACAGTTTCGGGTGCGATTGTCGCGAAAGTTTGAACAAGCTTTAGTCTACGCGACGCGGATTCATGGCGGTCAACTGCGCAAGAAAACGCAGATCCCCTATATCGCCCATATCATGGGCGTGGCTGCGATTGCGATGGAATATGGCGCGAACGAGACCGAGGCGGTCGGCGCACTACTGCATGACGCGGTCGAGGACTGCGGCGGGGCGAAACGTTTGCGCGATATCGAGCGAAGGTTCGGACGTTCGGTCGCGAGAATCGTTGACGGCTGCACCGACACGGATCAAACGCCCAAGCCACCGTGGCTCACGCGCAAGAAAGACTACATCGCTCATCTCAAACACGCACCCACATCGACCCAGCTGGTGTCGGCTTCGGACAAGTTACATAACGTGCGAGCTATCCTCATGAATTATCGGACGGATGGAGAAAAACTCTGGGATCGGTTCCAAGGCGGAAAAGAAGGAACACTCTGGTATTACGCCGCGCTCCTCGAAGCTTTTTCCAAAAGTGAGAAGCTCGCTCCTTTGCTGGCCGAGATTGACCGAACCCTAACTACTCTTGAAGCTCTCGCGAACAATCGCCGTCGGGTGAGGCAACCACCGGTGAATTCTTGCTAGCCTTGGCTTTCGATCGTGGTTAAAAATCACCTTGGCTCGTTAGCCGACTAATGAATTGGGAAGCAATTAATGCTGGCTCGCAGTTGGTCAGCTCTATCGCGGTTGTGCTGTCGTTGCTCTACCTCGCCCTTCAGGTCCACCGGAGCACCCGCGTCGCCAAGGTAAGTGCTCAGGATGCCGCGGCCACCGCATTCCGTGATGTGACCAACACCTTCATGGAGAATGCCGAGATGTCGCGGATCTGGGGAGTGGGCCTGGAGGATCTCAGCAAGCTTTCTACCGACGATCGGGCCCGTTTTTTTCATGCGGCTCATCAATTTCTCAAAGCACTTGAGACGATTCACTATCACTATCTCAACGGCTTGATGGATAAACAATTGTGGTACGGCTGGGAGGAACTGTTACGCCATTATGTGGCCGCGCCTGGCATTGCCCGTTACTGGGAGATTCGAAGCCAGCTTTTCTCCGAGCGCTTTCGCGCTTTCGTTAACCGACTCGAGAAAGCGCCCGACCGGCGCACGGTGAACACTTTGCTGGGCCCGCCGGAAAGTCCCGCGAACTGAACCGGCTCGAATACGCCGAATCAAAAGACGCATCCGCTGCGAGTCTTCGCGCCGTTTCAGTTGTATATGCCAGAGAAAGAGACAATCGAACGGGCGCGAGAAGACGCACGAGAAGGTAAGTCGCCCTCGACGCAGGCGGGTGAGTTTGTGCGAGAGGAAATGGAGCACATTCGTGAGGGCAAACATGGAGCCCGCTCCGCCAAGCAGGCGATCGCGATAGGCTTATCGAAAGCGCGTCGGGCCGGAGTGACGTTGCCACCTCCGAAAAAAGGATCGGCTTCCAGCAAAGTGCGGCGGCAGGCCAAACTCGATTTGGAAAAAGGAAACAGCGCAAGCAAACGCAAGCCCTCGGCGACGCGGTCACGCGCTACGAAAAAAGCGTTGAAGCGCGAACCAAAAAGCGCGGCTTCACATCGGGCTTTATCACGTCAGGCGCGCTCGGCCGCTCGCAGCCGGACCAAGGCCGATCGCTCGAAATCAGCCAAAAAAGCAGCCGCAACCAGAAAAAGGAACTCCTAACTATGGCGTCCGTCAAACAGACGGCCGCCGTCCGCAAGAACATCAAGAAGGCAGCCGCGGCCGCGAAAAAGAAAAAGACCATCGCGCATCTGCCAAAGAAAGTCCGGACGGCCTTGGGGAAAAAGGGGGCTGCTGCCGCGCGCAAAAAGAAGAAATAGGTCGCACTGCGCAGCGACTGGGCCATCTCGCAGTCCTCCTGAGTTGTCGTTCTGATCCCGCCGCCGCGGGAGAAGAATCTCTGACTCCTTCGTATTCCCAGCGCTGGGTGCACGGAAAAAGTCAGAGATCCGTCACTTCGCTCAGGATGACAGCCGTAGAAAACCGGTCGATTCAGGCGATACTGTGTTCTATTCGTTACGCGAGGCGACAAATTCCGTTGAACTTAACCTCTGCTTGTATTCCTACGAGGAAGCGCCATCCCCGCGTCGAGACAGAAACGATTCCAAGATAAATGACCAACCCATCCGATGCAGAGCACAAATCTTTCTCCGGAACCGTCTTTCACCTTTTCAGACAGACGTTTCAAGAATGGCTGGACGACAAGGCACCGCAGCTGGGCGCCGCCCTGGCTTACTACACGGTCTTTTCGCTCGCGCCCCTCACTCTTCTAGTCCTGGCCATCATCGGATTTCTTTTTCGTGACGATCCGGCCGGGGCTTGGAACAGGATTACCGAACAGTTGAGTTACTTTCTTGATCAAAGCGCCGTGGAGACTGTGCAAGGAATCGCACAAAGAGCGGCGCACCCGGACAAGAGCGTTTTCGCAACTATCTTCGGAATCGCACTCGCGCTCTTCGGAGCAGCGGGTGTTTTCGGCCAACTGCAGGACGCTCTAAATACCGTGTGGGGAGTAAAGCCTAAGCCGGAAGCGGGCTGGGCGGGGTTTCTCCGGACACGCTTCCTGTCTTTCGCAATGGTAGGGGGTATTTGCTTTCTCCTGTTAGTCTCACTGGTGATCGAGAGCATTCTGAAGGGGTTTAGCGGCTATGTGCAGACGAAGGTGCCAGGCGGTATGATGGTCGCGCTAGCTACCTATTGGATTTTCGATTTAGGCTCCGTAATCCTTCTCTTTGCGAGCATTTTCAAATTCCTGCCTGACGTCAAGATCCAGTGGCGTGACGTTTGGATCGGCGCGACTTTAACCGCGCTTTTCTTTGCGATCGGAAAGTGGGCGCTCGGGCTTTATCTAGGTAGCGGAAGCGCAGCCTCGGTTTACGGAGCGGCCAGTTCGCTCATTACCCTGCTGCTTTGGATCTATTACTCGGCTCAGATCTTACTTTTTGGCGCGGAGTTTACTCAAGTGTATGCCACTTGGGCAGGACGCGCGCTCACGCCCGATGCACATGCTGTCTTTGTGCAACGGACCGAGCGCGAGCTAGGCAAGCAGCGGGAGTAGTTATAGCGCCACTGAGATTTGCGACTAAGTCTCAGTAATTAAAGCCCTGGAGCTGAGTCACACCTTCATCAGGGCCATCGACGAAGCCTGTGCGATTGTTCGGATTAAGGGAGATGTGAGCCGGGACAACGTTAAACGCGTTGGAGAAGTTCAAGCCGTCGATCGATTCGATGAGATTGCCGGCGACATCATAGACATGGATACTGCTCCCGCTTGGGGCCGTGGTGGAATGCTCTTGGGCAACAAAAAAAAGGCGGTTAACCGGGTCGAATTGCACGTCAGCTCCGCTATTGAATTGGTTAGTCGCATTTGGCAGCGGCTGAGAGAACCCGGTTTGATTGGTGAGATCGTAAAACTCCACGCTGAAATCGATCTCAGTCGTCGTGCACGCGGTGTTGGTAACAGGATCCACGGCGACGCCGTTTACGTCTCCCAATCCGACTCCGGTGAATTTCGTGAATGTGCCTGCACCCAGGTCGGCAGTGGCGATCAACCCTGGGACAAAAGGATTCCCTAACTTTGCATGCCCCAGAACGGCCTGGTTCGTGGTGCTGTTGTATGCCATCGGCGGGTTGCCGCCGGAAGTGAAATCTTCATCTGTGATCGTAACAAGCGGGCCGAAAGTGTTAGCTTCTACATTCGAGCTAAAAACAACTGGCTGGAAGTTTCTCAAATCCTGGGCATAGACCGCAACGTTACGCACGCCCTGGTTGCGGCTAACTGCTGCAATAAGATGATTCTTATCGATCGGTGGGGTCCAGTTGCCGGTGAAACGATTCTTTTTCAGTGGATCAAGAACCTTGAAGCTACGCTGTACATTCAGAAAACTAATCACGTGTTCGCGCTCCACCAGAGCGGTTGAGCGCCCGGCTACTCCAAAACAGATAAAATCGTCCTCGGTTTCGGTCATCTTCACGACCTTTATGATGGCGCCCGTGGCCTGGTCGAAGGTCTCGACCGCGGCCAGAATCCCATTGTCCGTGGTTTGCGCCTCGCACAGAATTCCCTCGGTCCCGGCCTGGTCGATATCGAAGCCAAAGATTTGACCGCCGAACATACTTTGCACAATGACGCCGTTAGGTCCGATGGCGGGCTGATTTTGCATCGCGCCGGCCTGCGCCGCGCATAGGAAATTACCAGCAGCGCACAAAAGCAGCGCGCCTTGAAGCACGCGAAATGGTGAGGAAATGACGTGGGTGTTGGTTTTCACAGGCCGAATTTTCTCCGGACGTGCTGTTTCTGCTCAAGGAAACGTTGGTAACAGTATCGTTACGGGCGCCGCCGCGGCTGGGTACAAACTAGCGTGGTCTCAGCCGGCGTTGCAGACGAAGCAAGATTGGCAGGGAAAAATAGATCCAACCGCTCCAGCCGATTTTGCCTGGCGGCATGGTGAGAGCGAGTAGGAGCGAAGCGAGGCCGACGCAAAGCGGAACACTCCAGCCAAAAAGCTCGTTGCGGGTAAGGCGCTGTTCGCGCTCGTCCAGCTGCAATGGGCCAGACAGTCGCCATGCGTGCCAGTTTAAGAGCAGGATTTCGAGCGCAAGCGCGGTGAAGCCGATCGCGTAAACCGCAAACAGTTCTCGCCCCTGCCCAATCGTATTCACCGTGAGCGGTAAACCGAGCGTGCCATTGCTAAGGTCGTAGAACATCCCGCCGAAGACTAGCTTCAAGGGATAGACGTAGACGAGCATGGTGAAAATGAGCGCCCAGCTAATCCAAATGGAAGATCTGTCCTCCAGACCAAAACGCCGGCTCCAAAGCCAATGACCGCGCCAGAAAATAGCCAGGACGGCGATTGAAGCCGCAAAAGCGGGAACATTCTTGAACGCTTTGAGCATCGTCGGGATATCGTCCGGCGCCTGTTGTCCCGCGATCACCAGCATGGTCACGGCAAAAGCGAAAGCCGCGTCGACGAAAGACTCCAGTCGGGTCATCTCCAGTCCGCGCAGGCGAAAACCCCTCAGCCGCGGGAGAGCGTCGAGATCCGGCGGTAACGAGGTTGTAATTTCTTCGTGCCGGTTGGCCATCGCCTTCCGTAATGCCATAGAGCCGCGCTCCTGGCAATCAACATCGAACCCGTCCTTCTGCCTAACGAGTCTACTGGTAGTGCAGGGCAATCACCGGATCGACTTTCATGGCGCGCCACGCCGGGATACAACTCGCCAGTAAAGCCACAGTCATAAGAAGGAGCGAGATGGCCGCGAATGTGCCCGGATCGGTCGCACTCACGCCGAAAAGCAGACTCTCCATCACGCGGGTGAGCACGAAAGCCGCAGCCAGACCAATGACAATGCCGACGACAACAAGTCGCACTCCCTCACGCATTGTCATTTTCAAGATATGACTCTTCTGCGCACCGAGCGCCATTCGCACGCCAATCTCATGAGTGCGCTGGGCCACGGAGTAACTCATAACCCCGTAAATTCCAACCCCTGCCAGAATCAAGGCCAGATTGGCAAAGATCCCGAGCAAAAGCATGCTGAAACGTTGGCGAGCGACGGCTTCGGAGACAACCTGTTCCATGCTGCGGATATCTGAGACAGGCTCGTCCTTATCGATTTCCCAAATAGTTCGGCGAACAGCCGCCCCCAGGCTCAGCGGATCGACGCTGGTGCGAACAGCGAGCGCGTTTGGCGGAAACCAATCCACCTGCTCGTGACAGAAATACATCTGTAGCTTCGGCTCAGCGATAAAGTCGTTTTGACGCACGTCCTTCACCACCCCGATAACCTGGCGCCAGTGGCTGCTGGAAGTGGAACTGCCGGGCTTAATTCGTTTGCCAATCGGGTTCTCGCCTGGCCAGAAGTAGCGTGCTGTCTTTTCGCTAATGACTGCGCCCCAGGTGGTGCTTTCAACGTCGGCCGAGGTGAAATCGCGGCCCTGGACGAGTGGGATGCCCATCGTTTCGAAATAACGCGGGCTTATCACCCGCATAATGACATCCGGCCGTTGGTTAGGCGGAGGATCCGCGCGCCCTTCAATCGCCACTGAGACAGAATCGCCATTGTAAGTCAGAGGAAGATTACTCGCGACCGCGGCCGATCGGACACCGGGCAAAGTTTCGACGCGGCGGATTACTTCTCGGTAGAACGCCGACCGAGCCGCTTGCGTGGAATACTTCGATTCGGGCAGCTCGACCTTCATCGCCAGGAGATGATCGGCTCGGAATCCCGGGTCCAGGTTGCGCAAATGAATAAAGCTATTAATGAGAAGCCCGGCGCCGATGAGCAGAACGAAAGAAAGCGCCACTTCGGCAACGACGAGAAGGCCGCGCAGCCGGTTGCCACGTGGGCCAGCGTTCGATTCGCGACCGCCTTCCTTAAGGGTCGAATTGAGGTCGAACCGGGCCGCCTGCAATGCAGGAGCGAGGCCGAAGACGAATCCCGTGCCTAACGAGACAAGGATTGTGAAAATTAGAACACGAGTGTCGATCGCGATCGCTCCTGCCTGGGGTATGCTGTCGGGGATGAAAGACTTCAGCAGGTCAAGACCAACTACCGAAAGAATAAGACCAAAGCCGCCGCCGAGCATCGCGAGGAGCAGGCTTTCGGCCAGGAACTGCCGAACGAGACGCGAGCGTCCGGCACCAAGGGCAAGACGCAGCGCGGTCTCTTTTTGCCGGACTGCGGCGCGAGCCAGGAGCAGGTTGGCGACGTTCGCGCAAGCGACCAGAAGAACAAAGCCAACCGCCCCGAGCAGGAGAAGTAAGGCTGGCTTGACGTCGCCGACAATCTGTTCATGAAGCGGAACAACAACGACCCCGATGTGGTCGTTTTCCTCGGGATACTGTTTCTGCAAGCGAAGACCTATAGTGTCCATTTCCGTTCGAACCTGTTTAAGGTCGATACCCGGTCTAAGACGGCCGACCACTTCGAGAAAATGATTGCCTCTCTCTCCCGCCTCCTTCGCATCGAAAGCCAGCGGAACCCAGAGTTGATCCTTAAAAGTTGGCAACTCGAAGCCTCGCGGCATTACCCCGACCACATTATAGCTCTCGCCGTTCAAGCTTATCGATCTGCCAATGATCGCTGGGTTAGCAGCAAAACGGCGCTGCCATAATCCATAACCGAGAATGACGACGTGGCCTTTGCCCGGTTGATCCTCCTCAGGCAGAAAGTTACGACCGAGCTGCGGCTCCACGCCTAACAATGAAAAGAGGTAAGACGAAACACGCCGACCGTCGAGCCTTTCCGGTTCGCCTTCACCGGTCAGGTTGAAACTGCGCGGCGCCATCGCCCCCAGATCTTGAAAGACGGTCGCTTGCTGGCGCCAATCAAGAAAGTTGGCTGGTGAGGGTGTATTGCGCGGGAATCCGACTTGAGTCGCATCCTCCCACACGACCACGAGTTGGTCTGGATTTTTATAAGGGAACGGACGCAGAACGACAGTGTTTACGACACTAAAGATCGCGCTGTTCGCTCCAATACCCAGGGCCAGGGCGACAACGGCCACAATCGTAAAGCCCGGGTTCTTGAGTAAGAGACGCACACCATACTGGACATCCTGCCAAAACTCGGCTGGCCACGTTAAGATGCGCTCAGCGCGGGCCACTTCCTTGATTTGTTCGACTCCGCCGAATTGCCGGTGCGCGGCGTGACGCGCCTCCGTCGGACTCATGCCCTCCGCCAGATTGCGCGCGGTGAGCTCTGCGAGATGTTGCTCGATCTCCTCGTTCATCTCCATGTCTTTATTCTGCCGGTGCACAAGCGCGAGGACGCGGCGCCACAGTGTCATTGAGCTATTCATAACTAATTAGCCGTTGGCCAGGACACGATTGATCCCCATAACAATCCGAGACCAATGCTCTCGTTCGGCCTCAAGCTGTTTGCGACCGGCCGCAGTCAATTTGTAAAAGCGCGCTTTCCTATTGTTATCCGACAGACCCCATTCCGCCTTCACCCAACCCTGCGCTTCCAATCGATAAAGGGCGGGATATAGCGACCCCTGCTCCACTCGAAGGATTTCTTGCGAAATTTGCTGAATCCGGTCTGCAATACCGAGTCCATGACGCGGACCATGTTGCAGGGCGCGCAGAATCAGCATGTCGAGCGTGCCGTAGAGGAGATCTGGTTTTTCCTTGTTCATATATTAACACCCAGACCGTCTGGGTGAAGACAATCTGCGCCGCTTACCTAGACTGTCAAGGGAGAAGCGGACGATCGCGGATTGTCGGCGCTGCCGCATCAAGAGTTGCGCGCGAAAGACAATGGGGAATCGTCTCAGGATTCAAATGAGAAAATTTCTCGCTTTCCTCTTGGCAGCGAATGTTGTGGCCGGCTGCGGATCGACCCCGTCCATGTCCTGGCGCGAGGCCGCAATTCAACCGCATCCTTGGGGTTATTACACGGGCGCACCGGAAACACGCTGGAACTCGGACGGGCGTAGCATGACGCTCTTGCGCGAACTGCGCTATATCGATCCGCAGGGCACCGTTTGGATCGCGCCGGCTGGCTCGATCGTAGACGGGGCATCAATTCCGCGCTCGCTCTGGCCCTTTATGGGCGGGCCGTTCGAGGGCAAGTATCGCAACGCCTCGGTCCTGCACGACGTCTCCTACACCGAAAGGAACCGTCCGCCCAAGGATTGCGATCGGATGTTTTACAACGCGATGCGTTGCAGCGGGGTGAGCGCGTTGGAGGCGAAAACGATGTATTACGCACTCCTGCGCTTCGGGTGGCACTGGGATTTTGCCATCAAACGCGCCAAGCCGGTTAAGATAGGCCGAAAGCTGGTCGCACGTGCAGAATCAGCAGAGCCAGCGACCGCTGAAAGTGAACACGAGATTCAAGGCGCGGAGGATTGGATTCGGAAATCCGATCCGAGTGTCCAGCAAATCGAACAAATGGCCGGGACAGGCATTCGTTGATGGCCAGCGGCCACAACTTACCGAGATAGCTACGGCAGGTCGCGCTTGGTCGCTCATTACGCTGCCATCATGGCGGCGTTTCCTATTGCACGCTTCCGGTCAACCGGGCACGATGAACGTTTTTCATGAGCACGATTACTCCTTCGCTCGCGCCCGACTTCGACGTGGATTTGGCCGAGAGTGAGCTGTCCAACGACGACCTCGCGCCGGTTCCGAGCGAACGGCGCAAATGGCGTCTCGGGAGTTATGCCGCCCTTTGGATCTCGATGTCCGCCTGCATTCCGACTTACATGCTGGCCTCGTCGCTGATCGGCGGCGGGATGAACTGGTCACAGGCCATCTTCACTATCTTTCTCGGCAATCTCATCGTCGTGGTCCCGATGATTCTGAACGCCCATGCCGGGACGAAGTACGGGATCCCCTTCCCTGTCTTTTGCCGCGCTTCGTTCGGCACACGCGGAGCAAACATTCCCGCGCTCATGCGCGCGTTGGTGGCGTGCGGCTGGTTCGGGATACAAACTTGGATTGGCGGCAACGCAATCTTCAAAATCCTGGCAATATTTCTGCCGACCTTAGACCAAGGTTCCGTGAGCATTTTCGGCATTAGCTTGCCGCAATTCCTTTGCTTTCTCTTTTTCTGGGGCATCAACATGTTGGTTGTTTACAAGGGAATTGATTGCATCCGATGGCTGCTCAACATCAAGGCGCCGCTTCTCATTGCCCTCGGGCTGCTTTTGCTGGCCTGGGCCTATCAAAATGCCGGTGGATTTGGTCCAATCCTTTCGCAGCCTTCCGCTTTCGATCCCGGCCAGCCGAAGTCAGGTCAATTCTTTGCCTTTTTTGTTCCCGGGCTTACCGGCATGATCGGTTTTTGGGCAACGCTCTCGCTCAACATCCCCGATTTTTCGCGTTACGCGCGGTCGCAACGCGACCAAATCATTGGGCAGGCGCTCGGTCTCCCTTTAACCATGGCGCTCTACTCCTTTATCGGGGTAGCAGTGACTTCGGCAACCACCATCATTTACGGAGAGACCATCTGGGATCCAGTCGATGTCCTGACTCGATTCAAAAACCCAATTGTGCTGGTCGTCGCATTACTTTCTCTCTGCATCGCAACCCTGGCGACAAACATCGCGGCGAATGTCGTTAGTCCCGCCAATGATTTTTCTCATCTGTCACCGCGCAAGATTTCATTTCGAATGGGTGGTTTGATCACCGGCGTCATTGGCGTCCTGATGATGCCGTGGAAATTGGTAGCGGATCCTTCCGGTTATATTTTCACCTGGCTGGTCGGTTACAGTGCGCTTCTCGGGCCCGTCGGCGGGATAATGATTGCCGATTACTATGTCTATCGGAAACGTCAGCTCGATCTCACTGACCTTTATCGCTCTCGTGGCCGTTATGCTTATCACGGAGGATTCAGCGGCGTTGCTATTACCGCGGCCGCGCTTGCCATCCTGCCTAACATTCCCGGATTTCTCGTCACGATAAAAGTTTTACCCGCCACCGCGGTCGCGCCGTTCTTCGTTTCGCTGTATCACTATGCCTGGTTTGTGGGATTCTTTCTCGCCTTTGTTCTCTATCTTGCCTTACGCGCCTTTTTTCCGCCTAATCGGCATCCTGATCCCGCAGGCGCGGGAGAAGAGCCTGCACTGAGCGCAGCCGAATGTGATCTCTGACCATTTCTACGCTCTGGAGGTTTTGGCTCGCCAGACACACTTCAATCTGCTCAAGATCAGAACATTCTAAACATGCAAACGCCTGAACTGCCGCCCTTCGATCATAAACCGCACCGCTACACCGGTCCTTCTCCCGACGAGATCCTGCGCCTGCGCAAGGAGTTCCTCAATCCGGGAATATTTCTCTATTACAAGAAGCCGCTCACACTGGTTGAGGGAAAAATGCAATATGTCTGGGATGAAACCGGAAGACGTTATCTCGATGCCTTAGGCGGAATCGTCACAATCAGTGTGGGACACTGTCACCCCGATGTTGTGGAAGCGGCCCGAAAACAAAACGAGCTGCTCCAACATTCGACCACCATCTATCTTCACCCGAACATTGCCGAGTACGCAGCGAAGCTGGCCTCAAAGATGCCGGGCGAGCTAAAGGTTTGTTATTTCGTTAACTCCGGCTCGGAAGCGAACGATCTCGCCATGCTTATGGCGCGAGCCTACACCGGTAACTATGACATGATCGCGCTACGGAATGCTTATCACGGCGGCAATGCCTCGGGGATGGGACTAACCGCGCACGCGACCTGGAAGTTCAACGTACCACATAGCTTTGGCGTTCATCACTCGATCACGCCCGATCCATATCGAGGCGCGTGGGGACACGCCGATCGGGACGCGGGCAAGAATTATGCGGCTGACGTGAAGAATTTGATCGACTACGCGACGCCGGGCCAGATCGCCGGATACATCGCCGAGTCGATTCAAGGTGTGGGTGGCTGCGTTGTTTTTCCGGATGGATATTTGAAACATGCTTACGAGCATGTCCGAGCGGCGGGCGGTGTCTGTATCGCTGACGAAGTGCAGGCGGGCTTTGGGCGGACCGGATCGCATTACTGGGGCTTCGAAACTCAGGGCGTTATCCCCGACATTGTCTGCATGGCGAAAGGAATCGGGAATGGCTGCCCGTTAGGTGCGGTCGTGACCACACCTCAAATCGCTACCGCGCTCTCGCAGCGTATTCATTTCAATACTTTCGGCGGCAACCCGGTCGTATCGGCGCAAGGCAAAGCCGTCCTGGAAGTGATCGATCGTGAGAAATTGCAAGCGAACGCGCTCACCATGGGCAACCACATTTTCGCTGGCCTGCAACGGCTGAAAGAGAAACACAGTGTGATCGGCGACGCCCGCGGCAAAGGTCTCATGCTGGGGATCGAGTTAGTGAAGGATCGGGCGACGAAGGAGCCGGCCAAGGCGGAATGCGCGCATGTTTTGGAGACCTGTCGCGACATGGGCCTGTTGTTAGGCAAAGGCGGCTTGCAAGGGCAAACGATTCGGTTCTCACCGCCAATGTGTATTCATCAGCAGGACGCTGATTTCATCCTGGAAGTTTTGGACCGGGCGCTGGCGAGTCTCTAACCTGGACCCAATCGTCGTTGGCGCTAGGAGCGGAAGCGTGCGCTGAGGTTGGGACAACAGCGCACGCCAAACTACAAACCGAGTTACTGAGCCGGAACCGCTAAAATAGCGATCTTTTGCAAGGTGGTCGCGTCGATCGCTCGACCGGTGATCTCTCCCGCGTTATTGATGTCCTTGGCCTGATCGATAACACCGACGAAACCCGTGTTACCCGGATCGTTCAGGTCGTGGACCTCTCCGTTCTCCCACATGACTCCTCGACAGTCAGTGAAATCAGCGTCGCAGGAAATCCCAACCGCCTGATTTTTATCATTAAGTCCATAGGGTTCACTATCGACATGCTCTGGCGTTCGATTCGGCAAGGGAAGGAGTGGTTGTATACCTGTGTTCCTGGTCCAAATAAAGCCATGCAGGATATCGCCCTCCGGAAAGGCGGGATCACCCGCGAATCCAACTACGGTGCCGCTTTGATTAATCGCGGTCGGCGTATTCCAGAACTCGGCCCCAAGATTGCCAATATCGGTGACAGAACCGCGATACCAGATGACAGCGTGTTTCGCTGTGTAACGTCCGATCGCCTGGTCACAGATACCCGTGATGCCAACCGCCTGCCCAGCATCATTGATAGCGGTAGCGGCGCCTGAAGTATCGTCCGCGGCGAACAACGGAAATTCGCGCACCCTATCTCCATGTTTGAGGTCCCAAAGGACCGGCCGGAACTGATATATCTGTGGTGGAACGCAGGTAGCGTCTTGACACGTATTCTCTGCCCAGCCTACAGCCTGGCCATGATTGTTAACGCCGGCGGCGAAGCCATGGATGCCGCCTAAGGTCGGCAGCCCTCTCATCTGACCTTTCTCCCAGGCGAAACCGAGATTGACAAAGCCCACATTGTTCGGCCCAGGGTAAAAGAATCCGCTACTCCAGATTTCGCCGGAAGTATCGGGTGTGTCTGTTTGGGAGATCCCGACTATGATGCCTCTGGTATTCTTGATCGGCCAGGCGATGCTGCTGTTAGGGCCGCCCAACGTTCCAAGATCAAGCATGTTTCCGTGATGCCATGCGACAGCGTGCCGACTCGTGTCGCCCGGTAGGTTAGAATAGCCGGTTATCCAACCTTGATTATTAATGCCGTTCCCTCGACTTGCTGTTCCGCCAAGTGAATTGAGGCCATAAACGGCATAACTCCCTGCTTCGCTCAGGGGAGCCGCCACGCAGCAGGCTGCGATCAGAATGATTGAACGCATGTAGATAGTTAAGGATTGTTTACTCATGATTGTGTTGCTCCTTGTTGATGTTTCATGAGTTCAATCCTAGAAACCGACTTCCAACAGCGATAGAGCCACTTCGCCGTTTTGGCCTAGTCCGGTTTAACAGGTCCTGGAGTTAGGACCTACGCTTTTGGCTAGAGGAAAACTTCGCCTCAAGCGCAGCAGAAAATTTTCTCAATCCTTCACGAATTTGCGGACGCGTCCACGCCGCAAATCCGAAGGTCAACGCAGGATCTGTCTCCGCGTGGATAAAGCAAGATGAGAGAGGCGTCGGCCGGATACCAATCTGGGCACAAGCTTCCATGATCAGAGGCAGATCGTCTTTCCGCCGCAGCCAGGCGACGAAATGCAGTCCAGCTTCCGGGACCTCAAGAACGAAATGTTTTCCAAGCAATTCATTGAAGTTCTCGATAAAGAATTCACGACGCTCGGCATAAAGTTTCCTCATCCGTTTGATATGGCTGAGAAAATATCCCTCCTCGAGAAAAAGGGCCAGGGTCGCCTGGTCGATCGCGGGTGAATGCTGATCCATGACCGCTCGAATCTTGATCATCGGCTCGACCAACTTTTCTGGCGCGAGGATGTAACCGAGTCGCAGGGATGGATACAGAATCTTACTCATCGTCCCCGCGTAGATGACTCTTCCGAACTCGTCCAGGCCTTGCAGACAAGGAAGCGGCGGTCCGGTGAATCGAAACTCCGAGTTATGATCGTCCTCGAAAACATAGGCGTCACGTTCGTGGGCAAACGCAATCAACGCATTTCGCCGCGCCAGACTCATGGTCATGCCGAGCGGAAATTGATGAGAAGGGGTGACATAGATAATCTTGGGTGACCTATTCTTCGGCGGACGCGCCAGAACGATCCCTTCTTCATCAATTGGCCTTGGTATGACGGTCGCGCCCGCGAAGCCGAGAACCCGTCGCGCCTGGTAAAATCCGGGATCTTCGATCCAGGCGATCTCGCCTCGGTTCACCAGCGCAAGCGCGCTAATCATCATCGCCTGCTGAGTGCCAGCGGTAACGATGATTTGATCGGGATGACAGCGAGCGCCACGATAGTCGCATAGATAGGTCGCGATCGCCCTGCGCAAATCCGGGTCGCCGCGGCTCGACGCATATTGCAACAAGTGAGCGCCTTTCTTCATCAAAACCTGAGCGCGAAGCCGTTCCCAGATCGCAATCGGAAATTCATCCAAGGCCGCCAGAGCGGGAACAAAAGAGACGCCCGGCCTGCCGGCAATGCCATAATCAAACTGGTTCCCGGCGCGCGAATCCGGGATCTTCTTCACCCGCTCGGAGAGCCGCGCTGGTCCTTCAAAATGTGGTTCTGCTTGGGCCTGGCGCGACTTGAGAAAAGTCTCGGGTAAGGATCGGGCGACAAAAGTACCCGATCCAATCCGGGTTTCGAGATATCCTTCGTCATGCAGCTTGGCAAAAGCCAGATTTACGGTTAGCCGCGAAATTCCGAGGTCGAGCGCGAGCGCACGAGAGGATGGCAAACGCGAGGAGTTTTGGCTAAAACTTCCGGACACCAACTCATCCCGGATTTGTCGATAGAGCTGCTGATGGATCGGCTCCGAGGACGCTCGATCGAGCCGGACCATTTCAAAAGCCACGATAGCACGACGCCGACGCTTCTTGACCGCTCTTCTGTCTTGCTTTGCTTTCACTCGATAACTCAGTTTGAAAGAACTTAGGACCAGATAACCTCAAGGAGCCACCTCTAAAATACGGCTTCTAGAAGTGGTCTGTCACATTCAGCACAAGTGGTTCTTGACAGGAGCACGCGGACCGAAGACCTCTCTGTCATGGAGACACCATGTAGCGATTATCAGGAGACAAAGGGCTTAATCTATTTCGCTCGAATGCTGGACAAGATCCGGCTCCGCGCGGAAGGGCGACTTGAGGAGGGATACTTGCTCGGCACGGAAGATCCGACTTGTTTCGATGCACGCTGCACGAGATTTCTCGGCGTGAACTACGAAGAGTTGGCGACGCGAACCTTGCAGGGCGGATCGGATGAAGAAGTGCTCGACTGGTGCTTCACGACAGGGCGACGACCGAGTGAAGAGGAAATCGAAATATGGAACGCTTTCATCGCGAAGCGAGGATGGCGCGATGCCGGAAATGCCGACCTGCAAGTGGCCAAGGAGCGCAACGGCTGGGCGGATCGGACAGATAT
>Ga0207701_10001161_pt1 | contig 27858 bp, 29 predicted proteins | sample KBSSwiSSwithPhiX_FD_184294 | JGI IMG/M metagenome (GOLD analysis project Ga0207701, IMG submission 184294) | Switchgrass rhizosphere bulk soil microbial communities from Kellogg Biological Station, Michigan, USA, with PhiX - S5 (SPAdes) (version 2) | ecosystem: Environmental > Terrestrial >... | reverse complement strand
AGCTTCAGGAAGCGCGAGCTGAGCATCGGCGTCAGCGTGAAGCTCACCAGCATCGACACCATGATCGCGAACGCCATGGTCCAGCCGAACGGGTTGATGTAGCGCTTGGCGTAGCCGCTCATGAACGCGATCGGCAGGAAAATGACCACCAGGGACAGCGTCGTCGCCATCACCGCCAGGGCAACCTCGCGTGTCCCCTGGATCGCCGCCTCGTAGGGCGTGCAGTTCTTCTCCTCCATGTAGCGGAAGATGTTCTCCAGGACGACGATCGCATCGTCGATCACGATCCCGACTGAGAGCGTGATGGCGAGCAGGGTCATGTTGTTCAGCGTGAAGCCCATGACCCGCATCAGCGTGAACGCCGAGATGATCGAGGCGGGAATGGCAAGCGACGAGATGATCACGGCGCGCAGGTTGCGGATGAAGATCATCACGACGATGGTGGCGAAGAACGATCCGTAAAGCAGGTGCTCTTCGAGCGACGCGATCGAGGCGTAGATGAACCTGGAGTCGTCCTTGATCACAGTCATCGTCACCGAGGGCGGCAGCGATTGCTGGATCGCCTGCAGCTTCGCGCGAACGCCTTCGATCACCGCGACGGTGTTCTCGCCCATGGCCCGCCGGACGTCGAGCATGACCGCGGGCTGATCGCCGAGCCAGACGCCGCTGGTCGGGCGCTGTGAGCTGTCCTCTGCGTAGCCGATGTCCGACACGCGGATGGGCGTGCCCTCCCGGGTGGCAACCACGATCGAATTGAAGTCCTGTGCCGCATCGACGCGGCCGAGCGTGCGCAGCAGCAGCTGGCCCTTCCCCTGCTCCACGGTGCCGCCCGGGATCTCGACGTTCTCCGCGACCACGGCGTCGCGCACCTGGCCGATCGACAGCCCGTACGAGCTCAGTTTCTCGATGTCGACGACGATGTGAATCTCGCGGGCGCGGCCGCCCCCGAGATCGACCTGGCCAACGCCGTTCACGGTCTGGATGACGCGGCTGATCTGCTTGTCGGCCAGCTCCGTCAGCGTGCGCAGGCTCATCGCCTTCGACGACACGATCAGCGAGAACACCGGATCGGCGTCTGGATCGATCTTGGTGATCACCGGCGGCAGCAGCTCCGGGGGTGCCGTCTGGATGGCACCGGCCACCTTCTCGCGGACGTCGTTGGCGGCATCATCGAGATTGCGCTCGAGGACGAAGCGGACCGTGATGAAGGCCTTGCCCTCCGAGATGCGGGCCTGCAGCTCGTCGATGCCCGAGATGCCGCTGATGGCCTCTTCCATTGGCTCGATGACGGAGGTCGAGATCTCGTCCGGGCTGGCGCCGGGGAGCTGCAGCTCCACGCTCACCGTCGCCGGGTCGGCCTTCGGGAAGAGATCGACGCCGAGATCGCGGAACGAGAAGAGCCCGAGCACGACCAGCGACAGCACGAGCATCGTCGCGGACACGGGGCGGCGAACGCAGAATTCCGAGAGCACCAGACCTCCTGCTACCGGGTCACCGTGACCCGCGCGCCGTCGGACAGGGTATCGACATCGGTAATGGCGACCGGGTCGCCCTCGCTCACGCCGCTGGCGATCTCCACGCGGTCGCCGAGCCGCTCGCCGATCTGCAGCTCGCGCATGGACAGCCGGTCCCCTTTGACGACGAACACGCGGTTCACGCCGTAGCGGTACTGCAGCGCCGAGTATGGCAGCGTCAGCACGTCGTCGACTTTCCCGCTCTCCACGTGGACGCGGGCGAACGTGCCGGGCTTGAGGGCGGCGTCGCGATTCGGGACGACGGCCTCGAAGGGAAAGGCACGCGTGGCGGTGTTCACGGCGGGGCTGATGCGCGTGACCTTGCCGATGAACGTGCGATCGCGGTACGCGTCGACGCGCAGTTCGACAGGACGGCCGTCGTCGATCCACGGGGCCATCCGCTCGGGCAGCTCGGCTGTCACCTTCAACGGATCCAGCTTCACGATGCCCATCACCGGCATCTGCACCTTCACCAGCTCGCCGAGATTCACCAGACGCCGCTCGACGAAGCCGTCGAACGGGGCGCGGATGTCGGTGTCGCGCAACTGGCGGCCGGCCAGCTTCATCGTGGCTTCGGACGCCTGGATGCTGGCGCGCAGGTTCCTCGCGCCTTGAAGCGCCGAGTCGTAGCTCGCCTGCTTCGATTGCAGCGCGGTTCGCGCGTCGTCGTAAGTCTGCTGCGAGATGAGAGACCGTGACGACAGGTCCTTTGCGCGGGTGAAGCCCTGCTGCGCCTGATCGAGTTCCGCCTTCGCCTTCTGGACGTCGGGGGTCTGCTCGATCGGCGGCAGGTGATCGGCGTCCGGCGCGCCATACTGCGCGAGCGCCCGGGCGAGAGCCGCCTGCTGCTGCTCGTACGTGTATTGCTGCTTTTCGTGGTCGAGCTGAATCAGCACCTGGTTCGCCGCCACGCGATCGCCGAGATCGGCGAGGATGGCGCGGACGGTCCCTTCGGCCTCTGACGAGATCGTCACCTGGTCCACGGCGGCCAGGGTGCCGACGACGTCCACCGATCGGCGGACGGAGTTCTTGACAACGAGGGTAGTGGCGACGGGCTTGGCGTTGCCGTCGCTCCCCTTGGGATCGCCCTCCGCGAGGCGGCCGCATGCAGCGGCTGCCAGTGACAACGAGACGATGGCGGCAATGGCGGATTCGCGCTTCACGGTATCCGATCGATCTTACGCCAAGGCTGTCCGCCGAGGTTGTGCCGGGAGGACGGTCGCACGGGAGCCGGAGCCCGGCACGGGCATGGCCGTCACCGGGGCGATGGTGGACCGAGGCCGAACGTCATGCCCACGAAGTCGACGGTGAAACTTTCGAAGCCGGCCACGAGATCCTGACCAATATTCCCGAACAGCACATCGATGCCCGCGTTCATGGGGGTCGGGAATATCGTCACGTCTTTCAGCGTCGCCGTCGCATCGCCCACTTTCACGACGACATCGGGCTGAATGTACATCTCTCGGCGGACGGTCCCCCCGGCGCCGCCGCTCTCGACCGTCCGCGTCTGCCACGTCCCACGGTGCTCGTGAAACAGGTTGAAGTACCGCACCGAGAAGTCCGTGCTCGAGGCGCCGGTGTCGAACGTGAAGAGCAACCGGTGACCGTCGACGTCGCACTCGATCGCCGGTGACAGGCCCCGCATGTACATCGGAACGCCCGACGCCTTTTCCGCAGCCTCGCCCGCCAGGAACTCGCCCTTGCGCGTGAACGTGATTCTCCCGAGCGCCTTCAGGACGGGATAGCCGAGGATCGCGTGGATCTGGTATGCCGTCGGATCGCTGCCGATCCTCAGGCTCGCGTCGTCGAGAATCATGGCGACGGCGTGGTGCACCGTCGCTCCCCCAAGGTGCAGGTCCGGCAGGACGGCGACCTGCAGCGGGCTCGTCAGGCCCGTGACGCCGGAACCCACCGTCGCCGACCCCGCCAATGGCGTCAGCCCGAGCGTCTGTGCGAAGCTGCGTGACACGACGGTGTAGTTCGCGCCGGTATCGAGCAGCCACTGTTCGCTCGTCCCGTTGGCCGTGATCGCGGAAGTCACCGATCCGATCGGGTTTCTCGACATCGGCACCCGAACGGGTCCGTCCCACGTCACCGTCTGCACAGGCACGTCAACCAGCAAGCGCGCCAGCGCCGCGTCGTCGGCGACGTCGTGGCCCTGGTACCCGGCGAAGTGTTGTTCGAGATCGTCGTACGCGCGTGCCGCCTCGCGGTAGCGATAGGAGGAGACGTAGCCCTCAGCCAGCGCCTCCAGTGCGATCGCGGCCCGCTGAGGCTGCGAATCGCGCAGCCCCGGCAGGGCACGGGTCAGGAGCGGGATCGATTCCTCTGTGTGACCGCGGCGGCCCGCCAGGACGCCGGCCAGGTAGTCCCGCTCGACGCCCGGCGGCAGGGACTGCACTCTCGCGTCGAGCGCGTGCAGCCGATAGTCACGCACTTCGTCGTCCGGTCCATTCGGAGCGGCGCTCGGGCGTGCGGACTGTGCCAGCCCGGCACTGGCCGAGCTGGATGCCGTCCAGAGCAGCACGCATGCCGCGCAGATCAGCGTGCGTGGCCAACCTGTCATCGAGTGAGTCTACCGTTCAACGGGCCGGAGGTTGAACCATCCGCCCCACTCGTTCGACATTACTGACGAATGAGCAGCGAGACCCGCGCCCGGGACGGCTGGATCGTCCTCCGGTGCCAATCCGGCGACCCCCGCGCGTTCGAAGACCTGGTGCGGGCGATGGAAGGGCCGCTTCTCTACTACGCCACCAAGCTGGTCGGCAGCCACACAAACGCCCTGGACGTGATGCAGGAGACCTGGTTGCTGGCGTTCCGCGGGATCCGGCGGCTGAAGGACCCCGAGTCGCTCAGGCCGTGGCTGTATCGAATCGCTCACGGCGTCGCCGTCGATCGCATACGGCGCAACGTCGCCAGGGTCCGTGCCGAAGAAGCGCACCTCGACGGATTCTCCGACACCGTAGAGCCGACCTTCTCGGCCGGCGATGGCGCGGCGATTCACAGCGCGCTGGACGAACTGGAGGCGGTGCACCGCGAAGTGCTCGTACTCCATTTTCTCGAAGACTTCTCGGTGGCGGAAATCGCGGGCATCGTGAAGTGCCCGGAAGGCACGGTGAAGTCGCGGCTGTTTCATGCCAGGCGCGCGATGCGCGCGCTGCTCGAGCGAGGTGGTTATGGACCGACGAGATGACAGTTTGAAGGACGCGTTGCTGTCGGAGCTGCCAAGGCCGGAAGATCTGGCGCAGTACCGCATCCGGGTGGACGCGATGCTGGTCGAGAACCAGAAAGCCTTTCAGCGCGAACGGCGGGTCATCCAGGTGGGCTGGATCCTGTGCGTCGCGATCGCGATCGGGTTCCTCTGGTTCGACGGCGGCCCGTCGACCACGCCCAAGGGCCCGTGGCTGGCGTGCTTCACTTTCCTGCTCGGCATGATGGAGATGCTGAAGCTCTTCATCAACCGGTGCCGGGTCGACCTGCTGAAGGAAGTGAAGCAGGTGGAGCTGCAGGTGATGGAGCTTCGGAGTGCGAAGTTTGAAGTGAGAAGTGAGAAGTGAAGAGCGAACTGCGCGAACTACGCGCTCCCGATCAGCAGGCCCGCGAGGAACACCAGCACGCCGCCGACGACGACCTGCAGCGTCGCCTGCAGGAACGGCGTGTCCATGTAGTGACTGCGGATGTACGAGATCGCTCCGAGCTCGACGGCCACGACGGCGGTGGCGATGACGGTGGCGAGGCGGAAGTCGGGAACGAGGTACGGCAGCGTGTGTCCCAGGCCGCCGGCGGTGGTCATCAGCCCGCACACGATGCCGCGGATCCAGGGGCGGCCGCGCCCGGTGAGCGACCCGTCATCGGACAACGCCTCCGCGAACCCCATCGAGATTCCGGCCCCTACTGAAGCCGCCAGGCCGACGACGAACGCGTCGTGCGAGCTCCTCGTGGCGAAGGCCGCCGCGAAGAGCGGCGCCAGAGTGGAGATGGAGCCGTCCATCAGGCCAGCGAGGCCAGGCTGCACGATCTGGAGGACGAAGAGCCGCCGCTCGGCGTCGCCTTCCGACTGCTTCGCGTCGTCCGTCAGCAGCTGCTTCTCGAGCTCACCGGCGCGCGCGTAGTGCTCGCGTTCGGTCGCCGCGAGGTCGCCGAGGAGCTTCCGGATGGACGCGTCGCCCACCTTGTCAATCGCGCGCTCGTAGAACCGGCGCGTCTCGAGCTCCATGATCTCCGCCTGCTGGCGAACGACCTTCAGGCCGAGCGGGCGGACGAGCCACACCGGTCGGCGCTGGACGAACCCCTTCACGTCTTCACGGCGGATCAACGGGATGTGCTCACCGAACTTCGCGCGGTACATGTCGAGCAGCCGCGCGCGGTGCCCATCCTCCTCCTTCTGCATCTCGTCGAACAGCGCCGCCGACGCCGGATAGGTCTCGCGCAGGCCGTCGGCGAAGTCGGCGTAGATGCGCCCGTCGGCCTCCTCGAGAGAGACCGCGAGGGCGAGGATTTCTGCTTCGGAGAGGTCGCGGAAGTTCCTGGCCAAGGAAGTGCTCCGGAGCGCTGAGCGGGAAACCGAGGCGGAGCGCACCGCGCGCCCCGCCCCAGGAAGCTGTTACTGCGTCGGACCGTAGCTCAAGTCCTCGTCGAGCTTGTCGACCGTCCGCTCGACCTGCGAAACGACCGCACCAATCTTGACCAACAGGGCGTTGTACTGCGCCGGCGTTACGACCTTGAGGATCGGGTGCCCCGCATCGAGCACCGCGAAGTTCTCGATGGGCGTGAACGTGTAGTACTCGCCCATCGTCCCGCCCATCGTCACTTCGTACACGCCGTAGAGCGGTACGCCGGCCTTCTTGAGCAGCGGCGCCCACTCGGTCTTCAGTATCGATTCGAACGCGGCCTGCTTGCCGGGTATCACCTGGATGCGCGACAGGATGCCCAACTTGGGATGGGCCGACTGGTCGGCAACGAACCCCAGGTCCGGCCGCGCCCGAAGCGCGTAGTAACGCGACCCGTCCACCATCGGGCGGACTTTCGCGTTGTAGGCCTTCTCGCCGTCCGCGCCGAGCGCCTTCCGCAACGGGGGCACGTCGTCGAGCTCGGCCCACGACTTCACTGGATACAGGTATGCCACCTCGTACGACTGGCCGAAGCTCTGCGAGCGCCAGGCCTGCCGTGACGCACGGCCGCCCTTCTGCAGTGCCGGCATCGCGTCGGATTTCTGAAGGGCGACGTAGTCCTCCCAGGATCCCGGCTTGACGTGAACGATCGAAAGGTAAATCGAGGCGCCTGGCGGCATCGGGTCCACCGCCGGCGCGGCCGAGGCCGGCTTGGGCTTGGGGGGTGCAGTCGCCTGAGGCGCGCCTGCCATCAGGACCGAACCCGAAACGACGATGGTGGCGACAAGGGCGATGAAACGCCACCGTATGGTCGACGAATCGAGATCACGCATGGACACTCCTTCTCCGAACGGCTTGCGTTGCTGGGGACGATTAGACAGCGGTATTCCTGAACAACGGCGTGGTCTCTAGACCCTTCCGCTTGATCGCCTCGGCCTCTTCCGGCGAGAGCGGCGTGAACGTCGCGGCGAGGTCCAGAGCCATGGCGAACAGCGTGTCGTCGCCGGGAGGGATGGCCGCGGTCACGGGATGAGAGAGGGTGAAGCGCAATCCCTGACGGGCGGCGTCGGGATCGGCGAGCGGTTCGTACCAGCACTTCTGATTCGTCCGGGCCGCGCCGGGCTGCCACGGCCGGTACGCCATCGACTTCAGCGCGAGGATTCCCATCCCCTTCTTCTGCGCGGCATCGAGCACCTGCGGCCCGAAGTTGCCGGCATGCCACGTGGCGAAGTTGATTGGAAAGAGGATCGTGTCGAAGGAGAAGGCCTCGATGAGCGCGAGCGCGGCGTCCACGTTGTGCGCCGAGAAGCCGAGGAAACGGGTCTTTCCCGCGGCGCGCGCAGCCACGAACGCTTCGAGCGCGCCGGAGGGACCGAGTATCTGCGCCACGTCTTCTTTCTTCGTCACCGCATGAAGCTGATACAGGTCCACGTGATCCGTGCGCAGGTGCCGCAGCGACGCCTCGAGCTCGGCCGTCGCGCCATCGCGCGATCGCTCCAGCGTCTTGCACGCAAGAAAGACGTTCTTTCGATACGGCTCGAGCGCCGGCCCGAGCATCTCCTCGGCATTCCCGTAGCTGGGCGCGACGTCGAAGTAGTTCACGCCGCGATCGACGGCGTGCGCGACGCGCCCGGCCGCCTGCGCCGCGCTCGCGTCCATGACGACGATGCCGCCGAAGCCGATGATGGAGAGCTTCTCGCCGGTGCGCCCGAGGGTGCGACGCTCGAGCGGGCCAGCCGCGGCTCGTTCGGTTGCCGTCAGCGACGCAGGAAAGCAGCTCAGCATCGCACCGGCCGCGGTGTGCTTCAGGAACGTGCGGCGCTCGATCTGCATGTGACCCTGCCTTCCGGCCCCGCCCGGCCTGACCCGCGCATCGCGCCTCCTTCGAAGCAATCCTTCAGACTGTCAGCGTCTTCAGGTACGCAACGCTCTGCTTCGTCAGCTCCATGTTCTGCTCGACGAAGTAGTTCTTCACGCCGCCGACCTTCGCCGCCTGGAACGTCTTCACCCAATCGATGCTGCCCTTGCCGACAGAGGTCTGAGCCGGAGGCGTGGCTTTCATGTCGACGTCCTGCACGTGCATCGAGAAGAAGCGCCCCTGGTACTTGGTGAAGTACTCGTGGGCCACGAAACCGCGGCTGATGGTCGACATCTGGAACTGGAACTTCACGAGCGCCGGATCGAGCAGCTCGAAGAGGATGTCGTAGGTACGGCGTCCGCCGACTTCCGACAGCTCGAAGCCCTCGTTGTGCAGGCCCTGCTGCAGGCCGGCTTTCGCCGTGACGGCCGCGATCTTGTTGTACTCGTCCGCCGCCCGCTTCACGTCGTCGAGCGTCGGCTTGTCGCCGGCGCCCAGCGTGGCCGTGATGATCTGCGAAATGCCGACGTCGTGCGCCCAGGCGAGGCTCTCGGACTGGCGCTTGCGCAGCTCGTTCATGCCGAAGTGCGCGCTGATGCAGCCGAGGCCATGATCGGACAGCACTTTCTTCACCTGCTTGCCGTCGGTGAGGCTGGCGAACTCCTCGTAGTCGAGCGGCGAGCACATCTCGAGCATCGAGACGCCGAGGCCGGACATGGTGGCCGCAAGACCGGCGAAGTTGCCGTCCTTGATCATCGCGCGATGAGGCCAGGTCTGGCTGCCAATGGGCAGCCCAAGCGGATTTGCGTTCAAGGTCATGACATTCGCGGCCAGGAATCCGGCCACCGCTGCGTCGGCGCCGGCCTGTCTGATGAACTGTCGACGGGTGATCGCCTTCATGATGACACCTCCTCGCAGGGCGCTATCCTCTCACAAAACGACCGGGCGGAGACACGAGCCCGGTGAGGGTGGTGGTGTCGGCCGGCGCTATACTCTCCCTTCCTGATTCAGCGAGGCCTCACATGAAACCTGTCGATCGCCGTACGTTCCTCGGCACGCTAGGTGCCGCCTCCGCGTTCAGCATCGTCCCCCGCCGGGTGCTCGGCGGCCCCGGCTACACCGCCCCAAGCGACATGATCCTGCTCGCGCAAGTGGGCTGCGGGACGCAGGCCCAGCGCCAGGTGAACACGGGGCTCGTGTCGCGGAGCGACCTGCAGTTCGTGGCCGTGGTCGATCCCAATCGCGACTCGCAGGACTACGTCGATTGGGAAGAGTTCGGGAACCGTGAGCGCATCCGGAAGTTCCTCGACGATCCGCAATGGGGCGCGAGCGATACCGGCATTCATGCCGGGCGCGACGTCGCGCGCCAGATCATGGAGGCCTACTACAAGAAACAGAATCGCCCAGGAGGCATCCGCGCCTACGAGGACTACCGCGAGATGCTCGAGAAGGAAACCGACATCCAGGGCATCGTCAACATCACGCCCGATCACCAGCACGGCAGCATCAACATCTCGGCGCTGAAGAAGGGTAAAGCCGCCATCTCGCACAAGCCGGTCGCGAGCGTGTTGCACGAAGTGCGACGTGTCGTGCAGGCGGCGCGGGAGAGCAAGGCGCCGTCGCACCTGCTGGCCTACAGCAACAACCCGGATCGCCACACGCTCGCGGCATGGATCAACGCGGGCGTGATCGGCACCGTGCGCGAGGTGCACAACTGGACGAACCGGCCGTTCTGGCCGCAGGGGATGCAGGAATACCACGCGTCCGGACCACCAGTGCCGCCGGGATTCAACTGGGCGCTGTGGCAGGGTCCCGAGCCGGATCGTCCATTCCATCCGAGCTACACGTTTGCGGTCTACCGCGGGTGGTACGCGTTCGGCACGGGATGTCTTGGCGACATGGGGCACTACAGCCTGTGGCAGCCATACCGCATCCTCAATCTGGGTGTGCCGGCGTTCGTCGAGGCGCGGCCGAACAACGACGCGTTCGTCGACGCGCACAACGTGAGCGACGGCGGCCACGTGTCGCTCGCGGCGTTTCCGAAGGCCAGCACCGTACGCTGGCGTCATCCCGCCACGGCGGATCGGCCGTCGGTGGACACGTTCTGGTACGACGGCGGGATGAAGCCGCAGACGCCCGAGGAGCTGTACACGGACGGGGAGGACCTGTCGGACGAGGGCATGCTGTTCATCGGCGACAAGGGCAAGATCCTGTGCGATTTCCGCGCGAACAAGCCGCGCCTGATTCCGGGCAGCCGTCAGAAGGCGCTGGAAGGGTCGATGCCCGCGCCGCAGGTGGACACGACCAGCCCGGACGACGAGTGGGTGAACGCCATCCGGACCGGCGGCAAGTCGCGCGGCAGCTTCGAGCAGGTCGCCGCGCTGGCCGAAGCCGTGACTCTGGCCGCCATCGCGCTGCGGGTGCCCTACAAGCGGCTGCTGTGGGACGCCGAGAAAACGGAGTTCACCGATTCCACGGAGGCCAACAAGTTCATCAGGCGGGAGCTATACCGCCCAGGGTGGGAGTCGCTGTTCGCATGACGGAGGCCGCGGCAGAGCTTTATTCCTGCCGGGCGTTTGGGCAAAATTCTTGTAGTGCCTGCCTGCGGGCGGGGAAAGCGCCATGGCCACGGTCCTGCAGCACCACCTTCGTGTTGCGCACTTCGGCGAGTTCCTGCGCGATGCGCGCGAGCGGCGAGGTCTGACTCTTCGCGACGTCTCCAACGAGACGAAGATTCCCAGGCGCCATCTCGAGGCGTTCGAGCACGGCGATCTGACGGTCGTTCCCCACCGGATGTACCGGCGCGCCGAAGTGCGCGCGTACGCGCAGGCGGTGGGTCTCGATCAGAACGTCGCCCTCGCCGAGCTCGAGAACGCGCTGCTGATTTCCGGTGCGCCAGATTCCGAAACGGCTGCGTTGCACACGCCGGACTCGATCGAGCTTCGTCGTCGGATCGCGGCGACGGTTGCCACGGTTGCGGTCGCGGGAATTCTCCTGGCCACGTGGCAACTGTGGATCCGGCCGCAAGGCCAGCACGCTGTAGCACCGCCCGCGGCCGCTCGCGCGGCGGCAGCGCCCGGTCCGGCGTCCGCAGCGTCGACCTTCAGCTCGGCCAATACCGACCCACCGACGGCGGCGGCAATACCAACGCCGCAGTCACCAGCGCCTCCACCCGCTCCAGCCGCTCCAGCGCCGACGCTCCCGGTCGTGGCACCCACCACCGCCGTTGACGCCGCAAACTCGCTCATCGTCAACAGCGATCCGGCCGGCGCGCGGGTGACAGTCGACGGGATTGGCTGGGGCACGACGCCCGCCACGATCCGAATGCTCACGCCGGGCGAGAAGACCATTCGCGTGATCAAGGACGGCTACGCCAGCGAAGAGCGCCGCGTCCGCATCACCGACGGCCGCTCGACCTCGGTGCACGTCCCCTTGCGCACGGCCGCGAAGTAAAACGACCTGGTTCAGAGGCCTGTCGGGCCGGTGTCGAATAACATGAGCGCGTCATGGCCATCCGCACGGGGCTCATTGGGTACGGGCTGGGCGGCGCCGCTTTCCACGCGCCGCTCATCGCGACCACGCCGGGCCTGACCCTCGAGGCGATCGTCACGACGAACCCGGAGCGCCGGGCGCAGGCCGAGCGCGCGTATCCCGGGGTCCGGCTCCTCTCGAGCGCCGACGAACTGTTCACGAGGCCGAGGCCGGTGGATCTCGTGGTCGTCACGACACCGAACCGCAGCCACATCCCGCTGGCGATGTCTGCGCTTGGCGCCGGGCTGCCCGTCGTCATCGACAAACCCGTCGCGCCGACGTCAGCCGCGGCACGCGACGCGATCGCCGAGGCAGCGCGACGCGGGTTGATGCTGACGGTGTTCCACAACCGCCGCTGGGACGGCGACTTCCTCACGGTTCGGCGCCTGCTCGCGGAAGGTGCACTCGGTGATGTGCACCGCTTCGAGTCGAGGTTCGAGCGCTGGCGTCCCACTGGCCGGCAGAACTGGCGCGAACTGGCCGATCCGGAAGACGCTGGCGGCCTGTTGTTCGACCTCGGCAGCCACCTGATCGATCAGGCGCTCGTGCTCTTCGGCCCCGTCGAGTCGATCTACGCGGAGATCGATCGCCGGAGGCCGGGCACGGCCGTGGACGATGACGTGTTCCTCGCGCTCACGCATCGCACGGGTGTGCGATCGCACCTGTGGATGAGCAACGGCGCGAGCCAGGCGGGACCTCGATTCCGCGTGCTCGGCAGCCGCGCCGGCTACACGAAGTTTGGCCTCGACGTGCAGGAAGCGGCGCTGCGCGCAGGCGAGCGGCCGGGGCCGGGCTGGGGCATCGAACCTCCGGACCGCTGGGGTCAGCTCGGCGTGGACGGCGACCTGCGGCCGGCGCCGACCGAGCCGGGCGTCTACGGGCGCTTCTACGAAGGCGTCGTGGCGGCGCTCGAGCGCGGTGATCCTCCACCGGTCGCGCCTGAAGACGCGGTGCACGTGATCGAGGTGATCGAACAGGCCCGCGCCTTGACGGGCGGCGGCGCCTCCGGCACACAATGACGGGTCCGAAGGAGTCTCGATGCTCTATCTGGTCCTGAAGTTCGCGCACATCGTGCTCGCGATCATCGCGGTGGGGTTCACGTCGACCTTCGGCCTGCTGTCGGTACGCGCTGCAAACATCGATGGCGATGGCCGCGAGATGATATTCGCGCTGAAAGCCATCGCGCTGATGTCGAATATCGCGCACGCCTGCTTCCTCCTGCTGCTCGCCACCGGCCTCTGGATGATCTGGGACGTGGGCTACCCGTTCACGTTCACCTGGATCTACCTGTCGCTGATCCTCTTCACGGTGGCGTTCCTTGCCGGGACGTTCGTGATGATCCCCTCGGCGAAGCGCCGGATCGCGATCCTCTCCGAGCGCGGACCGGACGATCCCGAGTTCATTGCGCTGTCGGAACGCGCCGCGAAGCTCGGCCCGGCCCTCAGCATCATCGCGATCATCCTCATCTTCTTGATGGTCGCCAAGCCTCTCTGATCGGAAGGCGCCAATGCTCTTCGTCGTCCTGAAGTTCCTGCACGTCCTGGCCGCCATCGTCGCGGTCGGCTTCAACGCGAGCTACGGCCTGCTGATCGGGCGCGCGCGCGCGGCCGGCACGGACGATCGCGTGATGCGGTTCGCCCTCGGGACCGTCAAGGTGATGGACGACTACGTGGCGAATCCCTGCTACCTCCTCCTGCTCATCACCGGTGTCGGCATGGTCCACGTCGCGGGTTACCCGTGGAAGCTGATGTGGATCCACGGCTCGCTGGCGCTGCTGATCGTCATCGCCGTGCTCGGCTTCGGGTTCTACACGCCGACGCTCAGGAAGCAGATTGCGGTGCTCGAGAGCCGCGGCTCGTCGGACCCGGAGTTCGCGCGCCTCGGAAAGCGGGGCTCCATCCTGGGCGGCATCATGGCGCTCCTGGTCATGGTCATCCTCGTACTTATGGTGTTCAAACCCTCTTAGGAAGCGGTTCCGTTCGGACGAACGGATACTTCAACCTGCAGGAGCTGCAGATGGATCGACGTGAATTCCTTGCGAGCGCGGCATCCGCCGCGTCGGCGCTCGGCCTCGGGGCTGGACCGCTCGCTGCGCAGACGCCGACGGCGCCGCAGAAGCGCACGTTCAAGCTGAAGTACGCGCCGCACATCGGCATGTTCGAGAACTCCGCCGGCAAGGATCCGCTCGATCAGATCCGGTTCATGGCCGACGCGGGCTTCCGCGCCTTCGAAGACAACGGGATGATGAAGCGGCCGGTCGAGCTGCAGCAGCAGATGGGCGACCTGCTCGCGAAGCGCGGCATGACGATGGGCGTGTTCGTCATCGACGGGGGCGACAACTGGAAAGTGTCGCTGACGACAGGGAAACAGGAATTCATCGACACGTTCGTGAAGGCCTGCCGCGACAGCGTCGACGTGGCCAGGCGCGTGAACGCGAAGTGGATGACGGTGGTGCCCGGCTACTACGAGCGCAACCTGCCGATCGGCATCCAGTGGGGTCACGTCATCGACGCGATCCGCAAGGGCGCTCAGGTCCTCGAGCCGCACGGGCTCGTCATGGTGCTCGAGCCGCTCAGCGACAACCCGGATCTGTTCCTGCGCACGCCGGATGAAGGCTTCGCGCTCTGCCGCGCCGTGAACAGCCCGGCGTGCAAGGTTCTCTGCGACATGTATCACGTCCAGCGCAACCAGGGCCGCATGATCGAGCACATCGACTGGGCGTGGGACGAGATCGGCTACTTCCAGATCGGCGACGTGCCGGGCCGCAAGGAGCCGGGCACGGGCGAGATGAACTACCGCAACATCTTCAAGCACATCGCCGAGAAGGCACAGGCCTCGGGCAAGGACTTCGTGCTGGGCATGGAACACGGCAACGTGATGCCGGGCGCCGACGGGGAACGCCAGCTCATCGAGGCCTACGTCGCCGCCGACGGCTTCTGAGGGACGTACAATGGCGACATGACCCGCACACGCGTGTCAACGCCGGCACCGCGCGACAAGGCAATCGACGCGGTGGACGAGGACGGCTGGCCCGTGCTGGCGCCCACGATGCTCACAATCGAGCGCACGTCACCGCAAGACGTGAAGGTGCGCCAGGTCATCGTGAGCCTCGACGGGAAGAAGATCGGCACGCTCCTGCACGGCCAGCGTCTCACCAAGGAAATCCCGCCGGGACGGCACAAGCTGCGCGCCAACAACACGCTGGTGTGGAAGACGGTGGAGTTCGACGCCGAGCCGGGCACCACGGTGCGTTACACCTGCGTGAACCGCGCACCGGCCAGCCTCTACTTCATGCTGTTCCTGTTCGGCGTTGCGCCACTGTACGTGACGCTCAATCGGGGCTGACCCCCACTCGTCATTCGTCATTCGTCAATCATCATTCGTCATCCCCACAACCCTTCGGTAGTCCTCCGGGGTGTCGATGTCCTCGAGGATCAGCGGATCGTCCACCGCCACCTCGACGCCGAGCGGCGCGAAGCAGCGCACGACCGGCTTGGCGCCGCCACGGAGATCGGTGGTTCGGAGGACGTCCAGCAGTCCGCCGCCGAAGATCACCGGATGCCCCGTTCGTCCGTGAAACACCGGCCGCACCAGCGGTGGCCGCACCGCGTGCCAGGCGTCGACGAGCGCGCGCACGGTCTCGACGCGAATCAAGGGAACATCCACCTGCGCCTGCAGCACGGCGTCGGGACGATCGCCGAACGAGTCGAGGCCGCAGAGCATCGACGACAGTTGCCCGCGCGATGGGTCCGGGTTGACGACGACGCCGACGCTCGGGGCCCGCGGGTCGCGCCAGGCGGACTCCATCGCGAGCGTCCTGCGGACGACGACGACCAGCGGCCACACTCCGGCGTCAGCGAGCGTGCCGAGCAGGCGCCCGAGCAGGGTGCCGCCGGGCTCGACGGGGAGCAGCAACTTCGGGCGACCCATCCGCGTGGACGCGCCTGCCGCCAGCACGATGCCCGGCAACTCCCGGCTCACTGGTAGTGCGTCACGGTGAGGCGCCAGCAGCCGCCGTGCCCTTCGACGAAGAACACCGCGTTGCGATGTTCGGAGAGAAACGCGTTCACCTGCCGGCTCGTGTCGTATTGCTGGTGAAGCACGTACTCGCCGCCTTTGTCCACTTCCTCGTCCGGATGCTGAATGGCCCGCTCGATGTCCTGGAACAGGCCGACGCGAAACTCCTCGTCCGAGATGCGGAAGACCGGCGTGCCGCACGCCTCGCGATGCGCGATTATCGTCGGCGACTTCGGATAGTAGCCGAGGCGTTCCATCTCCTTGCCGGCCTTCAGCATCGCGGCCCCTTCGTTCAATCCTTCCGCGCGGCCGCGCGCGACCTGATCCGCGTAGGTGCGCTCCATGCGCTGAACGCGTTCGATTGCAGGGCGATGGATGAACTCAGCGATGGCATCGCGAGTATAGCCAGACGCGTACGTCCGCCGGCACGTATCAGTCTCGAACACGGGCTGGGCGTGATGCTCGTGCTCCCGCAGCATGACGATGGCGCATGGCAGCAGCTCGTCGCCGCGGAGCGCCATGACCTCGCGATCGCCCGAGAGCTGCTCCGGCACGTCTCCACCCATGCTGTCCGACCCGGCCTCCCAGGGCGCGGAGATCACCCAGTTGTTGTTCGTCGTGCTCCACTGGCGGCGGTAGACGAACGTTTTCGCGAGCGGGGTATCAGTGTTGGTGACGGCGAGAAAGTACTCGAGGTGTGACGCATCGGCCCAGCGCAGATAACCTCGCCCGACGCCGTAGATCGCGCCGTGATAGGTGGAGAGGCTGGTCCCTTCGAGCGGCGACGGCGGAAACGCCTCGACCGTCGTCACCTGACGATCGGCGAGCCGGATGTTGAGCAGGGCGAAGCGATCGCGGCGGATCCGCACGCGGGCAGGCGGCGTCCAGAACTCGTGCCCGAAGCCCACGATGATGGCGCTGACGTCCCGGCGGATGACGTAGATCGACTGGCCGTCGCGCGAGAAGACGGGCGCGAAGTACCCGCGGTCGCTTCTGAAGGCGAGCGCACCGCTCAGCAGTGTGGCGGCGATCGCCAGCACGGCCAGCCCGAGGAGCGCCCAGCGGAGCATGCGGAGACTCTACCGCACTGCGTTGACTCACCCCGGAATTGGGCCTATAGTGCCGTGGGATTTCCTGTGGTAGACAGGACCGTGTCCCCCGTGAAGCAGGTAACCGCGTTCATCGGGACGCGGATGGCCTGACAGCGCACTCTGTCCGGCCCGAGGCGATCGGGCGCCCCACCGTGGCGGGATTTGTCTCGCCTGTCCTCCCTGGAGTCCTCACGGCACGACTATCGGAGGACACGGGTATGCCGACCGGCACAATCGCACGGCTCCTGATCGACAAGGGCTTCGGGTTCATCCGGGACGAAAGCGGCGTGGAGCACTTCTTCCATCGCAGCGCCGTCCGCGGGGCGGTGTTCGAATTGCTGCGCGAAGGACAACGCGTGGAGTTCGTGCCCGAGGAATCCGCCAAGGGGCCCCGGGCGGGGGACATCCGCCTGATCGAGAACTGAACGCCGCCGGCATTCCCGGCCCCGCGATCGGGGCCGGGGCCCAGCGTCTCTCCTGCCCGCCGCTCACCTTTCCTTATTCGGAAGCGAACGGGGCCCGGTGGCCCTCCCGGTCTTCAAAATCGGCTGCTCTCCGCTTGTCGGGGAGGCTGGGTTCGACTCCCAGGCGCTTCCGCCAAGTCCGGGGGACTGTCCCCCTCGTCTGTACGGGGGACAGTCCCCTACGTCAGAAGCTGAGTACCTTAACAGCGTCTGACCCCAAGCGCAGCCAGCACTGCCTGCGTATCGCTGAAGTCGGCGAACACGACGTCCGCGTCCTCGAGCGCTTCGACCGAGTACTCGCCGGTCGCGACCGCGACGACACGCGCGCCGTGCGCACGCGCGCACGCGATGTCGCGCGGCGTGTCACCGATGACCACCGTTTGCCCGGCGTCAACGTGATCGGGCAGCCCGCGTCCCCGCGCGCGATCGAGTGCCACGGGCACCAGGTGATTGCGATCGTGCGCGTCCTCGCCGAAGGCGCCGCAGCGGAAGTAGCGCCACAGGTCGAAATGCGCGAGCTTCACTTCCGCGGCATCCGCGAAGTTGCCGGTGAGAAGGCCGAGGAACGTCTGCGGATGCGGCTCGAGCGCGTCGAGCAGAGGCGCGATGCCGGGGAGCACGCGCTTGCCGGGACCGGGCCGCGGCACTTCCTCGCGAAGGCGCTCGAGGTAGCGGGCACGGAACGATGCAAGCGCGTTGGCGTCGGCGCTCATGCGCTGGCGCGCGAACGCGTCGGCCACGATGCTGGTGTCGGTCCGGCCGGCCAGGTCAATGCCGATGAACGCGTCGGCGACGCCGAAGACGTCGTGAAAGGCCAGGTTCATCGCCCGTTGCCCGGCGCCTCCGGTGACGACGAGCGTGCCGTCGATGTCAAACAGGATGAGTTGGTTCATAAGGACGAAGGACGAAGGACGATAGACGAAGGACGAGGGACGAAGGACGAGGGACGAAGGACGAGGGACGAAGGACGAGGGACGATCTACAATCCGGAGTGTGAGGAGAATTCACATGTTGCAGTCGAGAATGCTTGCCATGGCTGCCGGGGTTGCGCTTGCGGGCGCCACGCTCGCGGCTCGCCAGCAGGCTGGTCACGACATGAAGATGACGCCGCTCGCCGAGGCGACCGCGACCATCGCCGGCGAGGGCATCACCGGCACGGCGACCTTGGCCGAATACCAGCACGGCGACAGCCGGGTCGTCCACGTGCATCTGAGCGTGTCTGGGCTCAAGCCCGGCCTGCACGGCGTCCACCTGCACGCGGTCGGGAAGTGCGAGACGGGCCCGCCGAACTTCGTGAGTGCCGGCGGCCACTTCGATCCAGGCCCCGCCGGCAACATGGACCCCGACGCCAATCACCCGTTCCACATGGGCGACCTGCCCAACCTGAAAGTCGGCGCGGACGGCAAGGGCGAGCTCGATGCGACGACGACGCGTGTGACGCTGAGCGACGGCCTGCTCAGCCTGCTCGACGCCGACGGCTCCGCGATCATCATTCACGGCAACCCCGATCAGGGCATCACCGGAGAGCCGAAGTCCGGCCTGAGCGGCGGGCCGCGGGTGGCGTGCGGCGTGATCACGGCGAAGCCGCAATAACGCCACTACGTCCCCATCAACCGCGATAGCAGGCCGGCCTTCTTCGGCTCGGCCAGCTCTCCGGTGGCTCCATTCAACACCAGCACGCGCGGCGCAAACGGCCGCGCGTGATCGGCGTCGGCAGCCAGCACGACGACCGCCACTCCCCGCACGTCTGCCAGTCGCGCGAGATCGGCAGCAAAAGCCGCCACCTCGTCGTCGCTCAGCCCCGCCCGCGGATGCTCGATCAGCAGCACCGAGGGGTTCGCCGCGATCGCGCGTGCCAGCCGCACGCGCTGGCGAACGCCGGTGGTCGCGGTACCGACGGGCGCCCCGAGGGCCTCGCCAGTCAGACCGACTTCCCTGCCCAGCGCGTCGACGGATCCGCGGATCGCCTCCGGCACGGGATCGATGTCCAGCGTCAGCGACATCGCGATGTTCTGCGCCGAGGTGAGCTGATCGAGCAGCACGATCCGCTCGCTGACGATGCCGAAGCGATCGACGGTGGCGAGCCATTCGGCGCTGTCGGCGATCGACGAGGTGGCGCGGCCGAAAACAGCCACCTCGCCCTGCTCCGGCAGCGTGGCGCCGGTCGTCAGGTTCACGAACACTTCCGCCATCGTCCGGTCGAAGCCGGCGAGGCCGACGCCTTCGCCGGCGTTGAGCGTGAAGCGGCGCAGGCGCAACGGGCGCAGCCCGCCGTACGACTTCACCACCGAGTCCATGCGGATGACCGGGGATTTCTCGGGACGAACGGCCATCGTTACCCCCGCCGTGCGCGCTGCTGCAGGCGGTCGAAGTCTTCCTGCGGCGTCGTCACGCTGCCCAGGCGCGCGCGTTCGGCCCGGTCGTCGCCGTGATAGTCGGACCCGCCGGTGATGGCCAGATTCAACGACTCGGCGACCTGGCGGTATCGCGCCGACGAGTCGGCGTCGTGCTCGCTGTGGTAGACCTCGAGGCCGTCGAGGCCCGCCTCCGCCCACTCGGCAATGCGATGGTCGCAGCGGCTGATGGCGGGGTGCGCGAGCACCGCGAGGCCGCCCGCCGCGTGCAGCGCGGCGATGGCGTCGATGACCGACGGCCCCCGGCGCGGCACGAACGCCGCACCGTCGCTGCCGAGGAAGCGATCGAACGCGTCGGTCTTGTTCCGCACATGGCCGGCCGCGACGAGCGCCGCTGCCAGCGCTGGGCGGCCGATCGCGTATTCACCGCCGTCGCGCCCCGAGAGCAGCGCCTCGACGTCCACGGGCGCACCCAGGTCCGCGAGCCGCGCGCCGATCTGGCGGATGCGCGTGATCCGGGCCTGCCGCTGCTCGGCGAGAAACGCGACGAACGGCGCGTCGCTGACGTCCATCAGGTAGCCGAGCACGTGAACATCGCGCTCGTTCTCGATCGCCGTGACCTCGACGCCGTCCACCAGCTGCATGCCGAACTCGCGGGCCGCCGGGTGGGCGGCGGGCAGCCCCCCGATCGTGTCGTGGTCCGTGATGCCAAGCACTCGAATGCCGGCGAGCCAGGCCTGTTGGACCAGATCGCGGGGGCTCAGCCGGCCGTCGGAGGCCTGCGTGTGCGTGTGAAGATCGATCAAGGAAGACGGTGCGCTAGCGCGTGGCAGCCCGGCCTGCCGAGGAAGTACGGGCGACCTTGCCCGGCGGCCGACGGCGCGTGCGGCCCTGCCGCTTGACCAGCGCCTTGTATTCGCGAATGAGGAGCTCCAGGTGGACCCGTTCCTCCTGGGCGAACTCGAGGAAGACCTGCTTGCCTTCGGAGTCCTCGAACCGCTCGCCGTATTTCTTGAAGAAGCGGTGTGACCCGCGCTCGCAGCGGATGCCGATCAGATAGGCCTGCTGGTCGTTGACACCGCGGCTCAGCCGCTCGGAGCCCTCCGAGAACAGGCCGTTCGCGGCGCCTTTGAAGAATAGGAACGTCGGCCGCGACTCGAGCTGCGGATCGCGCTCGAGTAAGCGCTTGTAGCGCGCTTCCAGCGTTCCCAGGTGCTCCTTCTCCTCTTCGGCCAGCTTCTGGAACACGGAGCGCCCGCGCGCGTCGCGTGTAATCGAGGAGGCGCGCGTGTAGAACTCCAGCCCGCTGCGCTCGGTCGCGATGGCAATCCGCAGCGCGTCGCGCGCGAACAGCAATTCCGTTGTCGCGCCATTGACTGGTACCGCGCGGCGTCCCGCACGGCAGTCTTCGCACTCGCCGTAAATCTGCAGCACGCTCTGGCGCGCGGCGAAGTTGCGGGCAGTGGCGATCTCTTCGATCAGCGCCTCGATGTCTGAGCTGAGGAACTCGGACGATTGATTGCAGCTCTTGCAAATCAGGTGGAAGTGCCGTGGGTGCCGGTACGAGTGTTCGAACCGGAACCGGCCCTCACCGAAGTCCACTTTCCGCGCGATGCCGGCGTCCACCATCCACTGCAGGGTGCGGTAGACGGTGGCCCGGCTGATACGGTGATCCTCGCGGCGGATCAGGTCCACCAGGTCATCGGCGCTCAGGTGGCCTTCCTGACGGAGGAAGGTGTTGACGATGAAGTCACGCTTGCCCGAGCGCTTTCCGCCCGCAGGCCGGAGCCGATCGAGGTCGGGAGGGGCGGACGTCATCTCAGTCGGCACCAGCGGGCCGGCGCGGCTCCGGACGGGACCTAGACGCTGAAGGACTGGCCGCAGCCGCAGGTGGAGACCGCCTGCGGGTTCTTGATGGTGAATCCGCCGCCGGTCACGGTATCGACGAAATCGACCTCGGCGCCCTTCAAGTAGCGCACGCTGATCGGATCGATGTACAGCCTGACGCCGTTGCTCTCGAACACCTGATCGCCCGACGTGTTGCCCTCATCGATCATGAGGCCGTACTGGAAGCCGGAGCACCCGCCGCCCTGGACGAACACCCGGAGACCGCTGCCGTCCTTCTGCTCCTCGGCGAGTAGCTCCGAAATCTTTGAAGCGGCCGTCGGCGTGACGTTAATCATCTGCTAAGCTCCTGACGCTCAATTATAGCGGCCGCGCGCCCTGGCAAACAAGCCGGGCCACCCCTCCCCAGGGCCGCCATTACATCGCCCAACTCATTGTACATCAATCAGTTGCCTGACCAGATCCGGTCGCGCCGCGAGCGCGCGCTTGCGCGGTGGACCGCCATCGGGGCCGAGCAGCCCCACCTCGGCAGGGCGCTCGACCTGCAGCGGAGGCTCGTCGGGCGCCAGCTGGACCTGCTGGCGACGCTCGGTCCGGTGGTGGCGGCGGTTGCGCCGCCCACCGAGACCCACGTTCTCGACCTGCTCGCCGACAGCTTCCCGGTCCTGCGCGGCGGGATCGGTCCACTCCCCGTCGACTTGCTCGGGCCGGTGATGGTGGACCTTTCGCGCGACATCGCGGAGATCAGCGGCTACCACGCCGCGACGCGCGTCGGCGAGGCCATCGCGGCGGGGGCGATCGACGCGGCGGCGCTGCTCGCGTGCGTCTACCAGCGCGATCAGGACGCCGTCCGGCAGTTGGCGGCCGACCCGCACGTCGTGGTCGATCTGCTCTGGCTCGTGGGCGATCTGGTGGCCGCACCCGTCGTCTACATTCAGCAGGTGGCCGCGCTCAGGGAAGAAGTGCCCGACTCGCCCGTGCGCGACGCGCTCGAGCGCTGGGACCAGGGGTATTGTCCTGCCTGCGGGTCCTGGCCGGCGCTGGCCGAGTTCTTCTTCGGCGAGCGCCTGCTCCGCTGCGCGTTCTGCGCGGCGACCTGGCGTCCGCCGGCGCACCGCTGCGCGTACTGCGGCACGACCGGCGCCGACTTCAGGACGATTGTGGTCGATCGCGAGCAACCCGGCCGTCGACTGGAGTTGTGCCGGGGCTGCGGTGGATTCCTGAAGACGCTGGACGTGGAGCTGCTGACGCCGTTCCCGCTCGTGGCGATCGAGGATCTCGCAAGCGCGGACCTCGATCAGGCGGCGCTGCACCACGGGTTCAAGAGATTGCCCCTGCCGGTGTTGCGGCCAACCAGCTGAAAAACCGTTGGGTGTGGTTGGGGAGCGTTTGGTGAGGTTGGGAAAGGTTGGACTCCAACGCCACCCAACGCCACCCAACGCCCCGCAACGCCCCGCAACGCCCCGCAACGCCACCCTAACCTAACCCAACGCCACCGTAACCTAACCCAACGCCACCTAACGTACCCCAACCCCACCCAACGCACCCAAACGGTTCTGCGTTACCGGTTCGCGAGCTTTGCGAGCTCTTCTCCTGAAGTCTGTTCGAGATCCTTGTGCAGGCTGTTGCCGTGCGCGTCCATCGTGACGATTGCCGGGAAGTCGGTGACGTGGAGGTGCCACATCGCCTCCGGCGTGCCGAACTCCATCAGCGAGACGCCGTCCACGCGATCGATCGTCCGCGCGTAGAACTGGGCGGCGCCGCCGATGGCGTTGAGGTACACCGCGCCGGCCTCCTTGAGCGCGTCCAGCGTCTTGTTGCCCATGCCACCCTTGCCGATGACAGCGCGCACGCCGTACCGCTTGATGATGTCGGCCTGATACGGTTCCTCGCGGATGCTGGTCGTCGGCCCCGCGGCGGTGACCTTCCAGCCGTCGCCCTCTTTCCTCACGACGGGACCGCAGTGATAGAGCGCGGCGCCTCGCAGATCGACCGGCGGCTCGTGCTTCATCAGGTGCGCGTGGACCGCGTCCCGGCCGGTGTGCATCACGCCCGACACCAGCACGATGTCGCCGACCTTCAGCGACCGGACCGCCGCTTCGTCGAGCGGCGCCTTCAGCGCGACCTCGCGGCCTGTTCGCTGGAAGCCGGCCTGGTCGATCATCGGAATGACGGGCGATGAGGGATCGCGATAGAGCCACTGCTTGATGGCGCCAGTCTTCGCGTCCAGGGTGACGCCGAGCCGTCGGAACGCCCAGCAGTCGTACGCGACCGAGACGAAGAAGCTCGCGGGCAGGCGATTGAACGCGGCAACCTTGCACCCGATCAGCGACACGGCCCCGCCGAAGCCCATGGTACCGACGCCCATGGTGTTCACGGTCCGCATGATCTCCGCTTCGAGCGCCGCGAGCCGCTCGTCCGGGTTCACGTCGTCCAGCGTCCGGAAGAGCTGCTGCTTCGCCTCGAGATAGCCGGACGTGCGATCGCCGCCGATGGCGACGCCAACGGCGCCGGGCGCGCAGCCCTTGCCCTGCGCCTGCCAGACGGCGTGAAGGATGCACTTGCGGACGCCGTCGAGCGTGCGATCCGCCCGGCCGAGGTGCGCCAGTTCCGCCGGCAGCGAGTACTGCGCGTTCATGTTCTCGCAGCCGCCGCCTTTCAGGATCAGGCGGATCTCGATCTCATCGTCCCGTTCCCACTGATCGAAGTGAAGAATGGGCGTCCCGGGCCCGAGGTTGTCGCCCGAGTTGGCGCCGGTGATCGAGTCCACCGAGTTGGGCCTGAGCTTGCCGCGCCGCGTGGCTTCGGCGACGGCTTCCCGGACCTGCTTCTTCATCCAGATCTGGTTGGCGCCGATCGGGGTCTTGACCTCGAAAGTCGGCATCCCGGTGTCCTGGCAGATCGCGCCCTCGCCGCTTTGGGCGAGGTCGATGTTCTGGGCGATGATGGCCAGCGCCTGGGAGGAACGCGTGGCTTCGGGCTCCGCGTCGCGCGCCTGGCGCATGGCCGCGCGCACGTCCGGCGGCAGATCCGTGGACGTCTTGACTATCAGGTCGAGGACCGAGTCGAAGAAGGCGGGCAGCATGCCAGCAGTATAATTTCTTCAGGCCTCCATGGTGACGACACCGAGTCGCGTCGAGCGCGATGCGCTGGGCGAAAAATCCGTCCCCCTGGAGGCGTACTACGGCATTCAGACCGTCCGCGCGCTCGAGAACTTTCCCGTCAGTGGTCTTGGTCCGCACCCCGCGCTGGTCACCTCCACCGTGCTGGTGAAGAAGTGCGCGGCGCAAGCCAATCGCGCCATCGGCCGCCTGCCGGCCGAGGTGGCGGATGCCATCATCGCCGCCGCCGATGAAGTGCTCGAGGGCCAGCTCCGTGATCAGTTCGTGGTCGACGTCTATCAGGCCGGCGCCGGGACGTCGCACAACATGAACGTGAACGAAGTGCTCGCCAACCGCGCGGAGGAGTTGCTCGGCGGGCGCCGTGGCAGCTACTCGCGCGTGCACCCCAACGATCACGTCAACATGAGCCAGTCGACCAACGACGTCTACCCGACGGCGACGCGGCTGGCGCTGCTCGCGGCGACGGCCGACCTGGTCGCCGAGGCGCGCGGCCTGTCCGCCGCGCTGGAGATGAAGGCATCGGCCTTCGCGCGCGTGATGAAGGTGGGCCGCACGCACCTGCAGGATGCCGTGCCGATGACGCTCGGCCAGGAGTTCGGCGGGTACGCGGCCGCGATCGCGTGCGGCGCGGACCACGTCGAGACCTCGCGCGCGCAGCTGCTCGAGCTGAACCTCGGCGCCACCGCCGTCGGCACCGGACTGAATGCCGGCGACGACTACACGCGCGCCGTCATCGCGCTGCTGGCGCAGGAAACGAAGTACCCGGTCGTGGCCGCGCGCAACCGATTTCGCGTCACGCAAAGCATGGGCGACGTGCTGGCGGTCTCGGGCGCCGTGCGCCGCCTCGCCGTCGAATCCGGCAAGCTCGCAAGCGACCTCCGGTTGCTCGCGATGGGCCCGCGGGCCGGGTTGGGCGAGGTGCGGCTGCCGGCCGTGCAGCCGGGCTCGTCGATCATGCCGGGCAAGGTGAACCCGTCGATTCCCGAGATGGTGAACCAGGTCTGCTTCCAGGTGGTGGGATGCGACGCCACGATCGCCGCGGCGTGCGAGGCGGGACAGCTCGAGCTGAACGTGATGATGCCCGTGATTGCGTGGAACGCGCTGCATGCGGTGCTCATCCTCACGCAGGCGCTGTCGATTTTCACGTCGCGCACAATCGTCGGGCTCGAAGCCGACCCTGCGCGGTGCCGCGAGCTTCTCGACCGCAGCACCGCTGTCGCCACCGCGCTCAGCCCCTATCTCGGCTACGCCGTCACGGCCGACGTCGCGAAGGCGTCGGTCGCAAGCGGGCGATCTGTCCGCGACATCGTGCTCGAGCGCGGCCTCATGGACGCCGCGCGGCTCGACGAGATTCTGTCGCCCGAGGCGATGACCACGCCGGGCATCACGGGGAAGCACGAATGAGCCGCGTGCGATTCGTGCTCGCCGCCATGCTCGCGTGCGTCGTGGCCACGACGATCGCGGCGCAGCAGGATCGTGGGCGGCGGCTGTTCAAGCCCGAGGAACTGGGAGAGCTCGAGGGACCAGATCGGGACGCCTGGCAGAAGCCCGACCTGATCATGGACGCGCTGCGAATCGGCGACGGCTCGGTCGTGGCCGACGTGGGCGCGGGCGGCGGCTGGTTCACGGTGCGTCTGGCCAAGCGCGTCGGGCCCAACGGCAAGGTCTACGCGGAAGACATCCAGCCGGAGATGCTCGCGGCGATCCGGCGCCGCGTCCTGCGTGAAGGCTTCAGCAACGTGCTGTATGTGCAAGGCAAGACGGCGGATCCGTCGGATCCGGGGCTGCCGGCCGACGCCCTGGACGCCGTGCTGATCGTGGACGCGTACCACGAGATCGCAAACCCGGTGAACCTGCTGCAGCACCTCGGCGCCTCGCTGAAGCCGGCGGGCCGCATCGGGATTGTCGGCTTCACGCTCGAAGGCGGCGGCCCCGGCCCCGCGCTCAATCAACGCGTCGATGCGCAGAAGGTGATCGACGAGGCGGCGCAGGCAGGCCTCCGGCTCGTGAGCCGCGAGACGTTCCTGGACTTTCAGTACTTGCTGATTCTGGGACGGTGAGGTGCTGGCAGAACTGGACAGGGATAAGCAGAACTAAAGTTCTGCTCCACTGGTGTCAGTGCAGGAGTGCTGTGCAAACTGCGGGTGTGGCACAGAATTTTAGGGCAGGTGTGGCACAGAACGTTAGTTCTGTGCTCCAGGATGCAGGAACTTCCACGCAGCAGGCATGATTGCCGCTGCCAGGCACAGCTTGATGACGTCGGCGACGACGAAGGGGTAGAAGCCGATCGACAACGCTGCGCCGAGCGAGCGCGTGTCGGCGCCCGGCGCGAACAACGCAAGCCACAAGACGCCGCAGGTGAAGACGACGGCGAGGCCCGCGGCCATCGCCGCGACGGACGTGAGGTAGCGCCGATCGAGACCGCGGCGCGCGAGGACGCCGGCTACCCACGCGGCAAGCGGGTAGCTGAGAAGATATCCGCCCGTGGGACCGAGCAGCCGCGCCGGGCCCTGCGGCAGTATCGGAGATGCCGCGAAGACCGGCAGGCCCGCGAGGCCGGCGGCCAGGTAGAGCACCTGGCTGAGCAGACCCAGCTCCGGACCGAGCACCACGCCGCCGAGCAGCACCACCATCGGCTGGAAGGTGAACGGCACGGGCGTGAACGGCAGCGGCACGCTGATCTGCGCGGCCGCCGCGGTCAGCACCATCATGAAGAGCGCGGCGGCCAGCTTGAGCGGCGTCGAGATCGCGTCCGCACCCGACGAGGCGAGCACGGCGTCCATGAACACGGGCGCGCGGCGAGATGACGACATATCGGGCAGATTCTAACGTATGGCCTCAGCCCTGACAATTGCAGGCAGCGATTCCGGCGGAGGCGCCGGCATCCAGGCGGACCTGAAAACGTTTGCCGCGCTCGGCGTCTACGGCACGAGCGCCATCGCCGCCCTCACCGCGCAGAACACCGTGGCGGTGACCGGCATCCACGAGGTCCCCGCCGCCTTCGTCGTCGCGCAGATTGATGCCGTCGCCGAGGACATCGCGATCGACGCCGTGAAAACCGGCATGCTGGCGACGGCAGAGATCGTCGACGCGGTCGCGTCAGCCATCGTCCGCTGGAAGCTGCCCAACCTCGTCGTCGATCCCGTGATGGTTGCCAAGAGCGGCGACGTGCTGCTGACCGAGCCGGCGGTCGAGGCGATCCGGCGGTCGCTGCTGCCGCTCGCGGCCGTGCTGACACCGAATCGTCCAGAAGCCGAGCGGCTGCTCGGGCTGAGCGTCAGCAACCGCGACGAAGCGCGGGAGGCGGCGAGGCGGCTCGTCGATCTCGGCCCGCGCGCCGTGGTCGTCAAGGGGGGACACTTCGACGAGGCCGACATCGTGGATCTGCTTTACGACGGCTCGACGTTCCACGAGTTCCGCCATCCGCGCCTGCAGACGCGTCACACGCACGG
>Ga0207701_10001160_pt1 | contig 27871 bp, 22 predicted proteins | sample KBSSwiSSwithPhiX_FD_184294 | JGI IMG/M metagenome (GOLD analysis project Ga0207701, IMG submission 184294) | Switchgrass rhizosphere bulk soil microbial communities from Kellogg Biological Station, Michigan, USA, with PhiX - S5 (SPAdes) (version 2) | ecosystem: Environmental > Terrestrial >... | reverse complement strand
GCCTCGGCGCCGCCGGGCGCCGCCGACAGGACGATGGTATCGGGCACGTCGACGTTCAGCTCCGGAACGCCGCCGCGATCGGCCAGCGCCGCCGCCGCCTGCTCCGCGGGCGTGGTCGCGCGGTCGCGCTCCGAGGTGGGGCCGGACTTGTCCGCCGCGGTCGGCCCCGACTTGTCGCCCGTGCTGATGCCGCCCGACCGATCGCCGCTGGCGGCCTTGTCGCCCGGCTTGTCCGTCACCTGACGGGCGAGGCCGAAGTCCATGACGCGCACCTGGTTGTCGCGCCCGACCATGACGTTGTCGGGCTTGAAGTCGCGGTGAACCAGGCCCTTCTCGTGCGCGGCCGCCAGCCCGCGCCCCGCCGCCATGAACACCTTCAGGATGTCCTGCCAGCTCCGGGACGCCGCCTGCAGCCAGTAGGTGACCGTGTTCCCCTCGACGAACTCCATCGCGATGAACACCTGCTCTTGAAACGTCCCGACGTCGAACACGACGACGACGTTCGAGTGCGAGAGGCGCGCGATCGCCTGCGCCTCTCGCAGCGTGCGCTGCCGGCCCTCGTGCCGTGAAACCCCGTTGCCGGGCTTCACCCGCAGCAGCTTGACCGCGACCTTTCGATCCAGCTCGGGATCGTACGCCGCGTAGACCTCGCCCATCCCGCCGCGGCCGACCAGGCCCAGCACGACGTAACGGCCAATGGTCGCGCCTCGGGGAAGCGTGGGCCCCTGGTCCTTCCCGTCCTTGCCATCCTTCCCGGCGCCGCCGGCGGCGCCGGCGCTCGGATGAGCGGCCCCCGACCCGGGGTTCTGGGGGCCCGAGGGGGGGGAACCCGATTGAGGGGGGCTAGCCATCTGGTTTTCCCGATACCCCGCGGTGCGCCCGCGGGCGCAAGGGGCAGTAGATCCCGGGGATCCCATCGGCCGATCGCGCACGATGTTTGAGCGCAACCTCTTCTGGTGCTACTCAGAACCGAGTACACTGTGCAACCGTTGGACCTGGATCTCCCGCTCACGGTCTCGCCCAGCATGGTCTCGCCGACGCGGCGGATCATCGAAGCCAAGCTCGGGCCGGTGCTTGAAGACGAGGACGCGATCTTCCGCGTCGCGATGACGGCCCACGAGCTGCTGGAGAACGCGGCGAAGTACGCCTCCGACGGAAAAGCGCGTCTGGAGCTATCCGTGACGCCCCGCGAGGAAGGCGCGATCGTGCGCGTCGTCGTCACGAACAATTCGACGCAGGAGCACATAGCCGAGCTGGGCGCCTGCTACGCCGAGATGAACGCCGCGAAGGACGCGATGGCGCATTACTTCTCGTTGATGCGGATGAACGCGAAGGCCGGGGCGCTGTCGCGCCTGGGGCTGGCGCGCGTCCGGGCCGAGGGGGAGATGGACATCGAGGTCGACGTGGAGGGCGAGCGAGTCAAAGTCGTGGCGTCGGGCATCGTCGCCCGCTAGCCGCGCGCCCCCCCGGAGCACCCCGCAACCTGCCGCCGTGCGCGATCCGCCTGGCGAGCCCCGGGAATCGTGGGCGGACACTATCGAGGTCCGTGCAGCGCCAGCTCCGACGGTCCAATCGTACGTTGATGTATGACGCCGGTTGCCACTGTCGTGAAAAGGCGCTTGTCAAACTCAGACGGCACGCTGATAATTGGTACGTTCGTCGCCTCGTCCCCTCGTCCCCGCCTTGGAGGTCCCTCGATGCGGTTACGGTTGTTCGTAGTTTGCGCCGCGCTCGCTGGTTTCGCGCTCGCTAACACATTTTCTTCGACGGCAAACGCCGCCGATGCGAAAGCGAAGGCGAAGAAGAAAGACGACTCGTCTGAAGACAAGACGGGCATCGGCAAGACGCTGCAGTGGGAAGACAAGGTGATGGGGCCGGACGACAAGAAGTCCGAGCTCGACAAGATCCGCAAGGCGCAGGAGATCAACAAGGCGGCCGCCGAGAAGGCCGAGCGCGACAAGGCAGCGAACGCCGCGCGCGAAGCGAAAGAGAAGGAAGCCGCCGCGAAGGCCGGTCCGCAGACGACGAAGCGTGGCGGTGACGTCGCGCTGCCGACGCTGCCCGACGAGGGCGACAAGACCAAGGTCAAGCACACCGAGGTCTCGCCGAAGCTGGAGACCGAGGCGGCGAAGGCGCCGCCGCCGGTGCTGAAGCCGGCCGACGACAAGTTCATCGACAAGCTGCTGAAGGAAGAAGGCGGGACGAAGAAGAAGCGCGCGTCGTCTTCGGAGGACAAGGCGCTGGTCGACATGCTCGCGACCGAGAAGCCGAACCTCAAGACCGCCGCCAAGAAGGGCAAGAAGGACGGCGTCGACGACTTGCTGACCGACGCCGAGAAGGCCGCGCCGATGCCCGAGACGAAGGTCAAGCACGAGACGCCGGAGTGGGCGAAGCCGGAGATTCGTGAGTCGGCGCCCGTGCACACGCCGGTCGCGGCACCGAAGCCGGTCAAGCGCGACGACGGCGTCATTCGCGTCGTGCAGGGCGCGGCGGGATCGTCGTCGGGGACCCCGCAACCGGCCGTCGCCACCTCGACTTCAACGCGCGCCCCGGCCGGCGCGGGCGTGCGCAAGCAGACCGCGGCGGTGAATTCGCGGCCCGGCGAATGGGCGGATCCGTTCTCCGATCCGTCGCGCAAGCCGGCCAAGCAGGTCGCCTCCAAGCGCGTGGTCGAGGAGGACGAGTTCCGTCCGGCGTCGCGCAAGACGGCGGCGGAGCCTCCGCCGCCGCCGGCGAAGCGTACCGCCGGCAAGGGCGACTGGGATGACCCGTTCGCCGACACGAATCGCAAGTCGACCAGCACGCGCCGCGCGGCGCCCGTCGAGCCGGCCAAGCCCGCGAAGGCGCCCGCTCGTCGCGGTGGTGGCGGCGGCAAGTGGGACGATCCCTTCACGTCGAACGACGACGGGCCGGCTGCGAAGCCGGCCTCGAAACCGGCCGCGCGCCCCGTGGTGGCGACGCGCGAGCCGGCGCCCAAGCACGAAGCGAAGAAGCCGGCGGCGCGCAGTGAGGCGTCGGCGGCGGCCCCGGCCCAGGGCCGGTGGGGCGTCCTGAAGCGCCGCTAGATTCGAAAATTTTCTGCTTGTTGTTGCGGCCGCCGAGAGCGGCTTTTTTTGTGCCCGGCGCCCGGGATGACGCTCGAGGTCGTCGGCGCCCTGCCCGACCACGGCAGCGCTGGACAAGGGCGGCCGTGGTGCCCAGCTTCGGTTCGAGGGCTCACCCATGTCGGCGGAAGCGGTTCAATCGTACGGTGGTGGACGGGTGCTGATCGTTGCGCTGGCGGTCCTGATGGCGGTTTCCCTGGTGATGCTGTTCCGGCCGCGCCAGCCGAGCCCGTTCACCGCGCACGGCGGCTTCGGCGCCGGCCACGGCACCCAGAGCCTGATGTTCGGCGCGAACCCGCGCGCCGGCGCGCCGCGCCTTCACTGAGGCGGGCTAGTTGATCACAGCTAGTCGCGCGCCGCGACGAGCTGGTAGATCGCCGCCGTCCACGCCGGAATCAGCACCGTGCCGGCGGCGGCGGGATCCGCCGCGATCGCCCGATCGGTCGCCAGCACCAGCTTCCACGTCCCCGGCGGAAACCGGATCCGCCCCGGCGCGTCGCCCAGGCTGGCCACCGTGAACGTCGCGGCCCCCCACACGTCGCCGCGCATGATCGTCAGCCAGCGCTCCGCCTCGTCGAACTCGACGCGCGCGAGATCCTTGCGGCCGTTGCGCAACGGCGCCAGCGCACGGCGGGCGGCGATCAGCGCGCGATAGAACGCCAGCATGTCGGCGTGCGGCGCGTTGCCCAGCGACGCCCACCGCAGCTTGCAGTTGCGGAACGTCTGCTCGTCCTGCGGATCGGCCCAGGCGCCCATGTCGGCGCCCTCGTCCAGCAGGTGCAGGTACTCGGCGTGGCGCCCCTCGCGGACCGCCGTGGCCAGCGCTGCATCGCCGTGGCTGGTGAAGTAATCGAAGGGCGCGTCCTCTGCGTATTCCTCGCCCTGGAACAGCAACGGCAGCGCCGGCGACGAGAACAGCACCATCGCCGCGACCTTCTGGCGCGCGTGGCTTGCGACCTGCGCGATGCGCTTCCCCTGGTACGCGTTCGCGACCTGGTCGTGATTCTGGATGAACGATACGAACCGATCGCCCGTGTCGGTGACCGCCGAGGCGCCGTGCCGCCGGCGCCGGTGCGGCGCGTGCTGCCCGTCGTAGACGAAGCTGGCCGTGATCGCCTTGCCCAGATCGGCGACGCGCCCGAAGTCGCCAAAGTAGCCGCGCCGGTTGCCGGTGACGACCGCGTGCAGCGCGTGATGGAAATCGTCGCTCCACTGCGCGTCCAGCCCCAGCCCGCCCACGTCCTTCGGCCGGATCACGCGCGGGTCGTTGAGATCGCTCTCGGCGATCAGCCAGGCGTCGCGGCCCAGGCGCGCGGCTTCGGCGTGAAATATGTCGGCGATCTCCTGCAGGATGGGCCGCGCCGAAAAATCGTGGATGCCCTGGATGGCGTCCAGGCGAAGGCCGTCGGCGTGGTACTCGGTCAACCAGTACAGCGCGTTGTCGACGAAGAAGCGCCGGACCTCGTCGCTGTCCGCGCCGTCGAAGTTGAGGGCGTCGCCCCACGGCGTCCGGTACCGGTTCGTGAAGTACGGACCGTAGTCGCCGAGGTAATTCCCCTCCGGGCCGAGGTGGTTGTAGACGACGTCGAGGATCAGCGCGAGCCCGTGCGCGTGGCACGCGTCGGCGAGGCGCTTCAGCCCCTCCGGTCCGCCGTACGCCTTGTGGGGCGCGAACAGGTAGACGCCGTCGTATCCCCAGTTGCGATCGCCCGGGAACGCTGCGACCGGCATCAGCTCGACGGCGGTGATCCCGAGGTCGCGCAGATACGGCAAGCGCGCCGCGACCCCGGCGAAGGTTCCCTCCGGCGAGAACGTGCCGACGTGCAGCTCGTAGACCACGAGATCGGCGCGCGGCACGCCGCGCCAGTTGGCGTCCGTCCAGGCGAAGCCGTCGGCGGCGACGATGCGCGACGGCGCATGCACTCCGTTCGGCTGATGGCGCGACACCGGATCGGGACGGACGCCGACCTCGGGCAGCACGAAGGCGTAGTCGCTGCCGGGCGGTGCCAGCGCCGCATCGGCGCGCGCCGTGAACACGCCGTCGCCGTCGCGAGTCATGGGGAGCTCGGCGCGGGTGGCGCCCGCACCGTCGAGGATTCGCACCGACAGAGCGCGCCGCCGCGGCGCCCAGACGGCGAAGCTGACCGCGCCGTCCGCGCCGACGTTCGCCCCCCGTTGCAGCCGCCAGGACATGACGGTGCATGATAAGGCCTCGTTCGCTTTACTCCACCCACAGGGTCGGCGAAGCTGACGGTGGATGGCCACCGCTGCGTCCCGCGCGTTCGCGCGACACGATCCGCGCCAGGCGCGGTACCGGCTGGTGCTCGCGATCGGCGTCGGCCTCGCGGTCTCGCTGCTGGTCCCCGACCGCTTCGGCGTCGCGCTGCGCGCCGTCGCGGGCTGGGACGCGGCGGCGTTCATCATGGGCGCCCTCTCCTGGGCGGTGATCTTCCATACCGCCAACGACGTCAAGCGCACCCGGCGGCTCGCGGCCGAGGAGGATCCGGGCCGGCGCGTGGTCTGGGTGCTCGCGATCCTCTCCAGCGGCTTCAGCTTGTTCGCGACCGCGGTCGTGCTGCGCGGGGCGCGCACCTGCGTGGCCGAACAGCGTCCGGCGTTCATCCTGCTGTGCCTGACCGCGGTCGTGACCGCGTGGGCGATGACGCACACGGCGTACACGCTTCGTTACGCGCACCTCTACTATCGCGACGACGGCGACGGCGAGGGCGGCCTGGTGTTTCCCGGCGACACGAAGCCCACGTACCTCGACTTCGCCTACTTCGCCTTCACGCTCGGCATGTGCTTCCAGACCTCCGACGTCGCCATCACCAGCCGCCCCATCCGTCGCACGGTGCTCGCGCACGCGGCGCTGTCGTTCGCCTACAACACCGCGATCCTCGCGACCGCCGTCAGCCTCGTCGCCGGCTTCATCGGCTGAGCGGGGCGCCTCCGCTTACTCGACGATGATCTCGCAGGGGAAGTTGAAGTCGATCATCTTGGCGTCGGGGGCGCGCCAGGCGTCGCACGCGGGGCCGAACAGCTGCACCGTCGTCTCGTTGATCATGTTCCAGCCGTTCGTGCTGGCGGTGTCCAGCGGCACGGTCGTGCCCATGACCTTGATGGTGGCCTTGTTCAGCTGCTTGAGGTCGACCTTGATCGACACGCCGCCCGTCGTCGTGAGATCGAACGTGCAGCTCTTGACGCCCGAGAGCGCCGCCGCCAGCTGCGTGACCAGCATGCCTTGATCAGCCGCGTTGGGCTTGAAGGGCTTGGTCGGGCCGGCCGTCGCCGCGTACGTCCCCACCACCGCCGTCGGTCCGCGCGTGGTCGGGTGGCCCGAAGCGGTCAGGTCGGTGCGCCACGGCATCACGCCCTGGCACTGGTCGAAGATCGCGGTCGCGTCGAGGTTGGACGGAACGGTCGCGACGGTCGGCTCGCCCGCGCCGGCCGTTGCGAAGCCGTCCAGAACGGCGCCAGGCAGATTGAACTGCATCGTCTGAAGGCCGAACACGATCGTCCGGATCTTCGCGACGAACGCGGCCTGCAGCGCGCCGATGGTCGAGTCCGACGCGCAGATCTCCAGCGAGTCGTCGCAGTAGTCCTCCTGCCCGTCGGTGATGAAGATGATGTACTTGTCACCGGGCGTGGTGTCGGCCGTGAGCGCCTTCGTGGCCGCCGTGATCGCGTACATCGCCGGCGACTCGAACTTCTTCCCGCCCGTCTGACACTCGGCCTCGACCGGCCAGGCGAGACCATCGTACTTCGTCATGATCGCGCCCGCGTTGTTGAGCGCCGGGGGGACGTTGTCGGCGAGCGTGCCGGTGATCAGCGGGCACATTCCACCCCGGTTGTTTGACGGATCGGTTCCGTAGATGGTCGTGAACCCGAAGCGAACCTGCGCATCCAGCTGTGTCAGCACCGTCTCGATGGCGGTCTTGAGCGTGGACCACGACGTGTCCGTCTTGGTCGGGCAGACACACTGGCTGGTGGTGAGGCAGTGGAACATGCTGCCCGACCGGTCGACCACCAGGTAGACGGTCGGGATCTTCGGCTCGAACGTGTACGAGGTGTGCTGGCAGCCCATCCCGCCGTCATTGGTGCTGCCGCCGAAGCCGCCGATCGGGCCCGTGGTGCCCGCGATTCCCGGACCGGTGCCGGCCGAACCGGACGACGAGGTGCCGCCGGCGCCCGGGTTCGACCCGCCGCCGGTCCCGGCCGTCCCTACCGGCGTCGGTTGGACGCCCGCCGTACAGCCCAGCCAGGGCACGAACGCGGCGCAGAGCAGCAACGGGATGAGGGGCAACTTCCCCGCCCGGGCGAGGCGATCCGAATAAGTAAACATAATTTCAAAGCCTCCGTCGGAAGACTCCCGAAAATACCACGTTATCGCCGGTGTCGTTCACGTGACACCACCACGTTCACATAGCCGGCCAGCGTTACCCCATGATACCGTGGAACTTTCCTCGATGAACGGTCCTCGCTTAGCAAAACCATGACTTCGTTTCGGCACGTGGGTGTGGGGTGGGTGGCTGCTGCGGCGCTGCTGGCACTGGTCTTGTCCGGCGCCGCTTGCAAGAAGGGCTCGTCGTCCAATCCCGACGGCGGCGATACGGCGTTCGAGGTCAACCCGGGCGATACGAAGATGGACAAGACCGGCGACGGCGGCGAGGTCGGGCCGATCTGCCAGAAGGTGGACGCGCCGATCGCCCTCGGCGACCCGTGCATGTGCAAGGAGCAGTGCGCCAGCGGCTTCTGCGTGGACGGCGTGTGCTGCAACGGCGCTTGCACCGAGGGCTGCAAGACCTGCAAAGCCGCCGGCACCGAGGGGATGTGCGTGATGCGCAAGGCGGGCGACTCGCCGCGCGACACGACGACGTGCGCGACGATGCCGGTGTCCAGCTGCGGCACCGACGGGAAATGCGACGGCGCCGGCGGATGCCGCAAGTACCCCGAGAACACGACGTGCAAGGCGGGCACCTGCGACGGCGACGCGGTCGTGGGGTCGTTTGCGTGCGACGGTCTCGGCCACTGCAAGCCCGGATCGACCCGCATCTGCGTGCCCTACACCTGCAACCCGGGCACGGGCGCTTGCCACACGTCGTGTACGTCCAGCGCCGAGTGCGTGAGCGGACAGGCGTGCGTGATGAACAGCTGCGGCAAGCTGAAGATCGGCGCCACCTGCAAGTCCGGCGACCAGTGCGCCTCCGGGTTCTGCGCCGACGGCGTCTGCTGCAACGTCGCCTGTCAGGGACCGTGTCTGTCGTGCAACCTGATGGGACGCGAGGGCCGCTGCTGGCCGCTGGACACCGACGTCCCCGACACGCGCGGCATATGCCGTGACCAGGGCAAGGCCAGCTGCGGTCAGACCGGCTTCTGCGACGGCGTCGGGGGCTGCAAGCTTTATCCGCGCGACACCGTCTGTGTCGATCCGACCTGCTCGGGCGTCGGCAAGGTCAACACGGCCGGAACGTGCAACGGGCTGGGGACCTGCCTGGCTCAGGGCATCCAGGACTGTCATCCGTTCCGCTGCGCGTCCGGCGCGTGCACCAAGATCTGCAACAGCTCCGCCGACTGCGACACCGGCATCGCGTGCGTCACGAACAGCCTGGGGCTGGGCACTTGCGGGCCAAAGATGGACGGCCAGCCGTGCAACGCGGACAACGAGTGCCAGAACAGCCACTGCGTGGACGGCGTCTGTTGCGACACGGCCTGCACGGGCGCGTGCCGCAAGTGCAACGTGCCCTCGTCGCTGGGCCGCTGCACGCCCACCGCGGCGGGAACGGTGGACCCGCGCGGCGTGTGCGCGATGACGGCGCAGAGCACCTGCATGACGAACGGCAAGTGCGACGGCAACTTCGGTTGTCAGAAATGGCCGGTCGGCACGCTGTGCGCCGACGAGACCTGCAGCAACAACGTCTACAAAGCGCCTTCGACCTGCAACGCCAGCGGCCAGTGCGTCGCACCCGATCTGCTCCCCTGCGCCCCCTACGTCTGCAACGGCTCGCGCTGCTTCAACGCCTGCACCAACGACACCCAGTGCCTGAATCCGCCGACGAACCAGTGCCGGATGAACTCGTGCGGCAAGGGCGGCCAGGGCGCGACCTGCTCGTCGCCCGACGAGTGCCAGAGCGGCTTCTGCGCGCAGGGCGTCTGCTGCGATTCGGCCTGCAACACCGCCTGCAAGTCGTGCGTGGCCGGAATGCTGGGCGTCTGCTCGAACGTCGCGACCGGCGCGAACGATCCGTCCGGCCTGTGCGCGGTCCAGGATGCATCGACGTGCGGCACCAACGGCAAGTGCGAGGCGGGCGCCTGCCAGCGGTGGGGCTCGGGGACGCCGTGCAAGCCCGCAACGTGTCCGTCGGCGTCCAACCAGTTCACGCCGCTGTCCACCTGCGACGGCAGCGGCGCCTGCGTCACCCCCGCAACGACGCCTTGCTTCCCGTACACGTGCGGTGCCAGCATGGATTCGTGCTACGCGTCCTGCACGCTCGACAGCCAGTGTCAGCCGCCGGCCGTGTGCGTGAACGGATCGTGCGGCCTCAAGCCGAGGGGCGCGCTCTGCACGAAGAAAGACGAATGTCTGTCGAACTTCTGCGAGCAAGGCGTCTGCTGCGAGACGGCCTGCACGGGTATCTGCAAGTCGTGCGCGCTGACCGCGTCGCTGGGCGTATGCAGCAACACCGCTAACGGCAGCGTCGACTCGCGGTGTGCGGACCAGGGCGCCGCCAGCTGCGGCACCGACGGGTTCTGCGACGGCGGGGGTGCGTGCCGCCGATACAGCGCGAGCACGCCGTGCGCACCGGCGTCCTGCGCCGCCGGTCTATCGACCCTGACCACCGGTCGGACGTGCAACGGGTTGGGCGTCTGTCAGCCGGCGGCCAACATCCCGTGCAATCCCTACGTCTGCAACGGCACGACCGCGTGTCTCGCGGCGTGTACGAGGGACGCGGACTGCCTGGCGCCCAGCATCTGCGATCCGAAGACGAACCGCTGCGGCAACCTCAAGCGGCCCGGCCAGGCGTGCGCCGCGACCAGCGAGTGCTTGACCGGTTACTTCTGCACCGACGGCGTCTGCTGCGTCAGCAGCTCGTGCTCGCTGTGCCAGGCGTGCAACGTGGGTGTGAACGCCGGCAGCTGCGCGAACGTCCCGCTCGGCACCATGGATCCGATGAACCGCTGCACGCCCAGCCCGCCCTGCGGAAACACCGGCGCGTGCAACGGCGCGGCTGGCTGCCAGCTGGCGGCGACGACCGTGTCGTGCGGAACCGAGACCTGCACCGGATCGACGTACACGCCGATCTCGCACTGCAACGGGACGGGCAGCTGCGCGGCGGCGACGTCGTCCAGCTGCGGCGCTTACCTGTGCGGCGGCACCACCTGCCGCAACACCTGCTCCATGGACTCGCACTGCGCGGCGCCGAACACCTGCCTGGGAACGCCGCCCAACCGCAACTGCGCGCTCAAGCCCCCCGGCACCGCGTGCACCGCCGGCAACCAGTGCATCAGCGGCAACTGCGTGAACAGCGTTTGCTGCGGCAGCCCCAGCTGCGGAACGTGCCAGACCTGCAACGGCACGTCGCCCGGTACCTGCACGCCGCTGGCGGCCGGTACGGCGGCGCCGGCCGGCCAGTGCACCGCCAGCCCGCCCTGCGGCAACACCGGCACCTGCAACGGCGCCAGCGCCTGCACGCAAGGAACGGCCGGCACCGCCTGCGGCGCCGGCGCATCGTGCACCGGCTCCACCTACCAGCCAGCCTCCACCTGCAATGGCGGTGGGACGTGCGTCCAGCCCGCCACCATGAGCTGCGGCAGCTACAACTGCAGCGCGGGCGTGTGCCTGACCAGCTGCACGGCCGACAGCCAGTGCTCCAGCACCACCCTCTACTGCACCAGCACCACGGCGGGAAGCTGCGTCGCCAAGAAGACGAACGGGACTGCGTGCGGCGCCGCGAAGGAATGCACGAGCAACAACTGCGTGAACGGCGTCTGCTGCGGCAGCCCCAGTTGCGGAACGTGCCAGACCTGCAACGGCACCTCGCCGGGCACGTGCACCGCGCTGGCGGCGGGCACGACGGCACCGGCCGGGCAGTGCACCGCCAGCCCGCCGTGCGGCAACACCGGCACTTGCAACGGCGCCAGCGGCTGCACGCAGGCGGCGGCCAGCGTTTCGTGCGGCACGGCCGAAATGTGCACCGGCACGACCTACCAGCCGCCGTCGACGTGCACCGGCAGCGGCACGTGCAATCAGAAGAGCACGACGGATTGCGGCATGTACGCGTGCGGCACCAACAACAAGTGCCGGACGACCTGCAGCGTCGACACCGACTGCGCGGGCGGCAACTACTGCGCGGGGACCAGCTGCACGCCCAAGAAGGGGTCCGGCGCCGGCTGCGGCGCCAACAACGAGTGCGCCAGCACGTTCTGCACGGACGGCGTCTGCTGCTCGGCCGGCAGCTGCCCGACCTGCCAGGCGTGCAACCTGAACGGCGCGGGCACCTGTTCGAACGTCGGCGTCACGACGCCCGCCTTCGACCCGCACCTCCGCTGCGGGAGCACCGGCTCATGCGGCAACACCGGCCTGTGCGCGAACGGTGTGTGCCAGCAGCAGCCGATGACGACGCCGTGCGGTCCGTCGGTCTCGTGCGCCAACGGGTCGTACCAGCAGCAGTCGTTCTGCAACGGCAGCGGCAGCTGCAACACGTTGAGCCCGATCAGCTGCGGCGCCTATGCTTGCAACGGCCAGGGCAACGCCTGCCTCGCCAGCTGCAACTTCACCCTCAACGGCGACAACGATTGCGCCAGCGGCTACTACTGCACGGGCGGAACGAGCGGCATGTGCTTGCTGAAGAAGTCGCCCGGGCCGAGCGCCAGCTGCCCGACGGGCGGCCACGAGTGCACGACCGGCTACTGCGTCGACGGCATCTGCTGCAACTCATCGATCTGCGGCACCTGCCAGACCTGCGCGTCCGGTTCGTGCGCGAACCTCGGCAACGGCGCGACGGAGTTGCACGGGATGTGCCCCAACGACAACCCTCCCTGCGGCAACACCGGCACGTGCACGAACGGGGCCTGCACGCAGGGCACCATGGGTATCCAGTGCATCGCCGCCTCCTGCGCGGACACCTTCAACGTCCAGCCCAAGTCGACCTGCAACGGCAGCGGCGCCTGCGTGACCCCGTCGACGCAGCCCTGCTCGCCCAACATCTGCAGCGGAGGCATGTGCCAGGGTGGCTGCGCCAACGACGGCCAGTGCGCGGGCACGCACTACTGCGACGCCGGCGGCATTTGCAGGACGAAGAAAGTGGTCGGCAATCAGTGCGGCCGCGACGGCGAGTGCGGGCCCTACATGGGCAACTCCACCTACTGCACCGACGGCTTCTGCTGTACCAGCAACTCGTGCGGGTCCTGCTCGACCTGTGCGTTCCCGACGATGGAGGGCACGTGCCACCTGGTCGGCGCCGGCGCGCCTGACCCGACGCCCTTCTGCGCGAATCTGGATACGTCGGTCTGCGGCACCGACGGCACCTGCAACCTCAACGGCAGCTGCCACTACCGCGACGGCAGCATTCAGTGCGCGACCCCCGGGTGCGACAGCGGGGCCGGGACCTACACGCGCACCTACTGCAACGGCATCGGCATGTGCGCTGACGTGATGACCGAGACGTGCTCGTCCGGGATGTGCGACTCGAACGGCTGTACGCCGTAACGAACGCGCCGGGTCAGGTCAGCTTGAGCAACGCCGACAGCGGGCTGTACGGCAGCTTGTGCGCCAGCGCGACCGGCGAACAGGTCACGTTGCCGCCCAGGCAGTTCACGCCCTTCGCCAGCGCCGGGTCCTCGATCACCGCGCGCGCGACGCCCAGATCGGCGATCCTCTGCGCGTACTCGATGGTGACGTTGGTCAGCGCCCACGTGCTGGTCTGCGCGACGGCGCCCGGCATGTTGGGCACGCAGTAGTGAACGACGCCGTGCACCTCATAGGTCGGATGATCGTGATCGGTCGGACGGCACGTCTCGATGCAGCCGCCCTGATCGACCGCGACGTCGACCACCACGCTGCCCTTGTCCATCGCCGCGATCAGCTTCTCGTCGACCAGCTTGGGCGCGACCGCGCCCGGGACCAGCACCGCCCCGACGACCAGATCGGCGCGCCGCACTGATTCGTCGATGTTGAACGGGTTCGAATACAGCGTCTCGATCGAGCTGCCGAACACGTCTTCCAGGTAGCCCATCGTCTTCGCCCGCACGTCCAGGACGGTCACGGAGGCGCCCATGCCGATGGCGATGGTGGCGGCGCTGCGCCCGACCACGCCGCCGCCCAGGATGACGACCCGCCCGCGCCGCGTACCCGGCACACCGCCCAGCAGCACGCCCTTGCCGCCCCGCTCCTTCTCGAGGCACATCGCGCCCACCTGGACCGCCATCCGCCCCGCGACCTCGCTCATCGGGCGCAGCAGCGGCAGCCGTCCGTCGGACGTCTCGATCGTCTCGTACGCCACCGCCGCGACCTTCGCCTTCACCAGCTCGCGCGTCAGCGCCGGCTCGGCCGCGAGGTGCAGGTACGTGTACAGGATCAGGCCTTCGCGGAAGTAGCCGTACTCCGCCGCGAGCGGTTCCTTCACCTTGATGACCATCTCGGCGCCCCACGCGTCGGCGGCGCTGGGCACGATGGTGGCGCCGGCGGCGACGTACTGCTCGTCGCTGATGCCGCTCCCCTCGCCCGCCGTGTGCTGGACCAGCACGCGGTGGCCGTGCGCCACCAGCTGGCGCACACCCGCAGGCGTCGCCGCCACCCGGTACTCGCGCGTCTTGATCTCCTTCGGAACGCCGATCAGCATGCCGAGAAGATAGCGTTTATCGACGCAGGTTGCGTAGCAGCAGTTTCAGGTTCTGGAAATCGATCGGCTTCTCGACGCGCGCGTTGGGGATACTTTCCAGGAACTCGCGCGCGCGCGGCGTGAACGCACCGCCGGTCACGAACACCATCCGCTCGATCTGGTCGGGTGCAATCCGACTCATCTCGGCGTACAGGTCCATGCCGGTGATCTCGGGCATCATGAGGTCGCACAGGATGACGTCGTAGCGCTCGCCGGCGCGGATGCGTTCCAGCGCGCGGCGCCCATCGCCGACGCACGTGACGTGGTAATCCGACGAGAACGACCGTCGCAGCGCCCCCAGGATCATCGGCTCGTCGTCGACGATCAGCAGCCGTCCGCCCGGCGCGCCCGCGTCGACGGGCTGCTGGGCCACGCCCATCGGCGGCGTCTCCATCGCCACCGGCGGCAACGCCACCCGGAACACGCTGCCCTTGCCCTTGTCGCTGTCGACGGTGATCTCACCGCCGAGAGCGCTCAGGATGCCACTGCAGATCCACAGCCCCAGCCCCGTCCCCTCGCCCGCCGGCTTGGTGGTGAAGAACGGGTCGAAGATGCGCTCCCGGATCTCCGCCGGGATGCCGACGCCGGTGTCGCGAATCTCGACGACGGCGTAGCCGCGGCCGTCGGTGCGGGTGCTGACGCGGATCTCGTTGCGCTCGGTCTCCCCCTCGGGAATCGCGTGCGCCGCGTTGAGCAGCAGGTTCAGGAACACCTGCCCCAGCCGCGACTCGTTGCTCTCGACCATCGGGGTGTCGCCGTAGTCCTTCACCAGACGGGCCCGGTGCCGGATCTCGTTCCACGCGATGTTGACCGAAGAATCCAGCACCCGCCGCAGGGCGACCGGCCCGCTCTGATCGTCGTCGCCGCGCGCGAACACGCGCAGATCGCGGACGATGTTGCGCACGCGCTCGGCGCCTTGCCGCGCCTCGGCCAGCGCCTCCCCCGTTTCGTCGAGCGAGCGCCCCATGTCGCCGCCCAGGCTGGAGAGGCGGATGACGCGCGACGCGATCGTCGTGACCTGCTGCCGGACGAAGTCGATGTTCGCGACGATGTACGCCAGCGGGTTGTTGATCTCGTGCGCGACACCGGCCGCCAGCGTGCCCACCGCGGCCATCCGGCCCGCGAAGATCAGCTGGTTCTCCATCCGGCGCCGCTCTGTCAGGTCCCGCATGTAGAAGTAGTGGCCCTTCGGCCCCGGGCGGCTGCCGTACAGGTCGATCACGGGCACCACCGCCAGCAGCATGTCGAACGGCGTGCCGTCCTTGCGGGCCCCGTGCACCTCGCGTTCGACCTTGTCGGTCGCCGTTTGCAGATCGGCGCGCACGGCGGCCCGATCGGCCGCCGACACGGTGGTTTCCCAGCTGCGCCCGACGATCTCGCCCGCCTCGTACCCGGTCAGGCGGGTGAACTCCCTGTTCACGGACAGGACCCGGCCGTCACTGTCGACGCGGCAAATCGCCTCGGCGGCGTCTTCGAGGGCCGCGCGCAGTTCGCGCACCTGCTCTTCCAGGCGCGCAACCAACAAGTCCGGAGTCCTCACCGTCGCCACTAGGACCTCCGGGGGAGAAGGCCTCAGCTCGGGCACGTCGCTCAGAATATCAGGGGCCAATAGAGCAAGGGAAGTTACTTCTTTAACTTCCTTAACGCTGAGTTGTTTACGACGGCGCGCGATGGCGCGGGCGCCTGGGCGCAAGGACGCCAATGATTTCTACCGGTTCCGCGCCGCAGGCGGGCCGCGCTAGCGGTGAAACATGCTGCCGGACGACGACCGGCCGCCGCCCCACCCGCGTCCGCTGCCTCCCAGAAGCTCAGCCGCACGCTCGCGGACCTTCGGACTCGTGTCGCGCGCCGCGGCTTCCTTGAGGAACGGCGTCGCCGCGGCCCCGAGGCTGCGCAGAAACGCCTGCGACTTTTCGTACCCGCGATCGCTCACCAGCGATCGTATCGCGCCCTTGATCAGGTCGGGATCGGACTTCAGGGCGGGGTTCTTGCGCACGGCGATCTGCGCCGCGGCCAGGCCGTCCGGCCAGCGCTTGTTGTCGAAGTTGACCATCGCCAGCAGGTACGGCGCGTCGGCGTTGTCCGGCTGCTGCGCGCGCACCTGGTTCAGCAGCGCGATCGCCGGATCGATCTCGCCGCGGGCGACCATCTGACGCGCCTGTTCCAGCTGCGGGCTCTCCGACCCGGGCGACGCCGGGGCGGTCGCTGGCGTCGCGCCCGGCGCCGACGGCGCCACCCCGGCCGGAGCGGCGGCCGTCGCGGTCGCTTCGCCGCGATGCCCGATCTGACGCCCGATCAGCAACGCCAGCAACGCCACGACCACCAGCAGCCCGCCCAGCCAGGCCACGCGGAACTGCCGGACCTGCGCGCCCGCCCCTTCCTGCCCACCTTGGGCGCCCTGCCCACCCTGCCCACGTTTCTCTTCTTCCAGCCGGCGCCGCACTGCAGAAACGGTGTCGACCGTCGTCTTGGCGTCCTGGCGCACCGTCGGTGCCGGCGCGGGCGGCGCCTTCTTCACTTCGGCGGGCGCCTTCTTCGCATCCTTCGCCGCCGGCGGGGCCGCCGCCACGACATCCTGTCCCGCCGCCTTGCCCTCGGGCGTGACGGCCAGCGCCGCCGACATCTCCGCCGCCGTCTGGAACCGATCCTCGGGCAGCTTCGACAGCGCCTTGTCGATCAGCGCCTCCAGCTCCAGCGAGTACTTCGCCTCCGGCGCGCTGGCGCGCAGCTTCGGCGGCGGCGTCTCGCGCTGCATGAGGATGACCTCGCCGACGTTGTCGGACTGGAACGGCTTCCGTCCCGTGAACATCTCGAACAGCACGACGCCCACCGTGTACAGATCGGTGCGCGCATCGATCGCGCCTTCCGCGCCGGACTGCTCGGGCGACATGTAGCTGGGCGTCCCCACCGCCATGCCCGCGGTCATCTGCGGACCATCGCGCAGCTTGGCCAGGCCGAAGTCGAGGATGCGCAGGTGCTCCTTCAGCCCCGCCTCCTCGCTGAGGATCAGATTCTCGGGCTTCAGATCGCGGTGGACGATGCCCTGCTCGTGCGCGTGCGCGAGGCCGGCCAGAAGTTGCTGCGCCAGCCGCATCGCGCGGGTGGCCCCCAGCTGGCCCTCCAGCATCAGGTCGCGCAGCGTCCGCCCCGTGACGAAGTCCATCACCAGATAGGGGGAACCCTCGACGCCGAAGTCGATGACCGACACGCAGTGCGGATGCAGCAGCCGGCTCATCGCCTTCGCCTCGTTCTCGAAGCGGCTGAGGAACGTCTTCTGGGCGGCGATCCAGGGGTGTAGGAACTTCACCGCCACCGAGCGTCCCAGCCCCACGCGTTCACCCTTGTAGACCACGCCCATCGCGCCCGACGCGATGCGGGACAGAATCAGGTAGCGGCCCTGCAGAGTACTCCCGACGCGCGGATCCGGAGGTGCGGGCTCGCCACTCACGATCGCCAGCGTATCACGCGAGCGCTAGGACCGGCCTTGTTTCGCCGACCTGGCGCCTTAGGTTGGTCGGGCTCCCTATGGTTGACCCAGGTCTGCCTTGGAACTCCGGCGGGGGCACGAACGACGCGAGCTGCCGGCCCGCGTCCGTGCTCCTGGTCGACGACCGTCCGGCGAACCTGGTCGCGCTTGAAGCAACGCTGCGGCCGCTGGGGATCCGCACCGTCACCGCCGTGTCGGGGCCGGAGGCGCTGCGGCGCCTGCTCGCAGAGGAGTTTGCGCTGGTGCTGCTGGACGTGCAGATGCCGGGCATGGACGGGTTCGAGACGGCGACGTTGATGAAGCGTCACCCGCGCACGGCGCACGTCCCGATCATCTTCGTGACCGCCATCCACCGCGAGGCGTCGCACCTGTTCACCGGCTACGAACGCGGCGCCGTCGATTACCTGACGAAGCCTTTCGATCCCAACATTCTGCGCTCGAAGGTGCGCGTGTTCGTCGATCTGTTCATAAAGGAACGCCAGCTGCGCGAGCAATCCGCGCTGATGCACGAACGCGAATCGCGCGATCGCGAGCACCGCACCGAGGAGCGATTCCGCGCGCTGCTCGACTCGATGCCGCTGTGCGTGTGGGCGCTGGGCGCGGACGGCACGCCCGTCTACGCGAACCGATCGTGGCTGGAATACGCCGGCGCCGACGCGGGCGCGCAGGGACCGATGGCGGCGCTGCATCCGGAAGATGAAGCGGCCGTGCGGACCGACGTGCAGATGGCGCTGCTGGAGGGCGAGCCGATCGAGCTGGAATATCGCCTGCGCAGCGCGCGCGACGGCAGCTACCGCTGGCACGCCGTCCGCTTCTTGCCCCAGCGCGATCCCGAAGGCGTCATCACCGGCTGGATCGGCACCGCCACCGACATCGAGAACTTCAAGCGCGCGCAGGACGCCCACGCCGAGCTGGCGGTCAAGGAACGCGAGGCGCGCGAAGCCGCCGAGGCCGCCAACCGCGCGAAGGACGAATTCCTGGCGACGCTGTCCCACGAGCTGCGCACGCCGCTGAACGCGATGGTCGGGTGGACGCACATGCTGCGCACGCACACGCTGTCACCCGACAAGGAACAGAAGGCGCTGGAGACGATCGAACGCAACGCGCGCGCCCAGGCCGAGCTGATCGAAGACATCCTGGACGTGTCGCGCATCATCGCCGGCAAGCTCCGCATCGAGATCCACCCCGTCGACCTGCCGTCGATCGTCGACGTGGCGGTCGACTCCGTGAAGCCCGCCGCGGAGGCGAAGGGCATCGTGCTGGAACGGCGCACCGGCGCCCTGCCCGAGCGGTTCACCGGCGACGCGGTCCGCCTGCAGCAGGCGATCTGGAACCTGCTCTCGAACGCCATCAAGTTCACGCCCTCGGGCGGCCGCGTCGAGCTGGACGTCGGGACCGACGAGGAGCAGGTGATCGTCCAGGTCACCGACACGGGCTGCGGCATCTCCCCCGACTTCAAGCCGTTCGTCTTCGATCGCTTCCGCCAGCTGGACAGCAGCAGCCGGCGGACGCACGGAGGCCTGGGCATCGGTCTGGCCATCGTCCGCCACGTCGTCGAGCTTCACGGCGGCAGCGTGGCCTGCGACAGCGAAGGTCCCGACCGCGGCGCGACGTTCACGCTGCGGCTGCCCATCCGCGAGGCCGTGACCGCGCCCATCGCTGTCGCGCCCGAGGTGCGCCAGGCGGGCGCGATGCGCCCCTCCAGCGACGAGCTGGTCGATCTCACCGGGATCAAGGTGCTGCTGGTCGACGACGAGCCCGACGCGCGCGAGCTGCTGACCGAGGTCCTGCAGCAGTGCGGCGCCGTGGTGGTCGCCACCCACAGCGCCGACGAGGCGGTGCGCCTGATCCCGCGCGAGCGCCCCGCGGTGCTGCTGTCCGATATCGGTCTACCGGGCGAGGACGGCTACAAGCTGATCAGCCGCGTGCGCGCGCTGCCGCCCGAAGAGGGCGGCAACCTGCCCGCGGCGGCCATCACCGCCTACGCGCGGTCCGACGACGCGCGCAAGGCGCTGGCGGCCGGTTACCAGCGCCACGCGCCCAAGCCGATCCAGCCGACGACGCTGGCCGCGCTGGTCGCGGGTCTGGCGAACCTTCACTCGGTCGACGCCGACGCTTGAGCGCGCGCGGACTTTCGTTCGGGTGGTCGATCGGTGATCAGGCCGCGCTTGAGCAGGAACTCGTGCACGATGTGCGTCGAGCGCAGCACCTCGTCGCCGTCGAAGTTGCCGTGGCGCCCACCGCGGATTGGAACCAGCCGGTTCGGCGCGCCGACGCGATCCAGCGCCGCGTGCAAGCGTGTCGCCTGCGAGTACGGCACGACCGGATCGGCGTCGCCGTGCAACGTCAGGACGGCGGGCGCGCCCTTGGCGACATAGGTGAGCGGCGAAACGTGCGCGGCGCGCGCCGGCGCGTCGGGCGCCGTGCCCATCCACCCGACGGCGAAGTCGCGTGGGTGCGGCGGCGCGAGCAGCTCGGCCACGTCGACGATGCCGAAAAAATTGATGACCGCAGCCACCGCCAGCGGCTCGTTGCCCGGGCACAGACCGTCGAACCCTGCGCTGGAAGGCGCCATCGCCGCCATCAGCGCCAGGTGCGCGCCGGCGGAGCTGCCCACCAGCACCACGCGGGCCGGATCGAACCCGTATTGCGGCGCATGCCGGACCACCCAGCGCAGCGCGCAGCGGCTGTCCTGGACGGCCGCTGGCGCCGGAGCGACGCGCGCAACCCGGTAGTCGACGTTGACGACCGCGAACCCCATCGCCAGGTACGGCAGGACGTCGAGAGCGATCTCGTCCTTGCTGCCCGTGACCCAGCCGCCGCCGTGGAAGATCACCGCGGTCGGCAGCACGCCGGTCGGGCGGCGCGGAACGTAGACGTCCAGCTTCCCGTTCCAGTTCCCCACCGAAAGGTAGATGACGTCCGGCTCGACGCGGTACCGCGTCGCGATCAGGGCGGCGCTGTCCAGGGACGCCGCCGGCGTGGGCGGAGTGGGCGTCGTCCCGCGGGCGCCCGCAACAGCCATGGTGACCGCCAGCGCGGCGGCCGCCGTCGACAAGATCCGCATCCGCGCGTCATGTTGGGATGCCGCAAACCGTTTGACAAGGGCGAGCCGTGGCTCGAATGATTGGGTCCATGGCGACCTCAGGACCGTGCGGCGGCATCCTGGTGGTGGACGACGATCCGGACATTCGCGATTCGTTGCGCGAAGTGCTGGAGGACGAGGGCTACGAAGTCGCCTGCGTGGGCAACGGGCGCGAGGCCCTCGACCATCTGAAGACCGCCAAGCCGCAGCCGTGCGTCATCTTGCTGGACCTGATGATGCCGGTCATGGACGGCTGGCAGTTCCGGCGCGAGCAGAAGCAAGACGCCGACATCGCGGGCATCCCGCTGGTCGTCATCACCGCCACGGGGAAGCGCCCCGTCCTCATCGACGCCGCCGAGCTGGTGATGAAGCCCCTCGACCTCACGCAGCTGTTCGCCGCCATCGAGCGGTACTGCCATTAGAGCGCGCTCGCGAGAGCGCGCCGTGCTACATGCCGCCGACGAACTTCCACTGATCGTTCTCGTGCTCGAGAACGAAGTGGTGGTAGTCGTTGACGCGCCGGTAGCGATCGCCCGATTCGGCCGCCAGCTCGAATGATCCGTCCAGGAACACTTCGACCTCGGCGCGATCGTTGCGCACGCTGATGTTTCGATATTCGATCTCGTAGCGCAGTGACTTGACCATCTTCAGCTTGCTGGTCAGCACCTGCCGCAGCCCTTCGTAGCCGTAGTCGTCGTCGGAACGCGGCGTCCCCGAGTCCTCGAAGTATCGCTGCGACGCCAGCACCAGCAGGCCCTCGATGTTGTGCTCCAGCATGCGGCGGCGGTACTGCTCGACCGTCTCGATGATCTTGATGTTCTCTTCGTTCTTCAGGATCGTCGTGCCGGGAAAGTAGTCCGTGTGCGCGCAGCCGACGCCGCCCGACAGCAGCAGGAGACCGGCAAACGAAAACAGAATTCGTGCCCGCGCGCGCATTCGCGGCGGCACACTGCACGAACCATTCCAGAATCCGTTGTCCCGACGGAACGCTGGGTTGGGCGAGCCGCTTCTGACGCTTCGTCGCATCCATCGCCGGAGGCGTGCCAGATTGGCAAGCGGCCCGAAAGCCGCTTTCGTCCGGTAATTCCTCCGATAAATCCTCGGCTTGGACCTATCCCCGAGATCTGCGATATTCCCGTTCCCCGCGAGACCAGATGATGGGCGAAACCTCCGAGAACCCCTCCGCCGAGCACCCGCGTGAGTTCCCGCGATTCGAGGTGAATGCCTACGTCGATTACACGGGCAACGAGGTGCTGCTGTTCCACCGCATCCAGAACATCTCGCTGGGCGGCGTCTGCATCCAGACCACGGGCGTGGAAGAGGTCGGCACGCTGGTCGACCTGGTCCTCAACTTTCCCGAGCTCGACGCCTCGATCGCTGTGACGGGTGAGGTGGTGTGGGCCAACCGCGAGCCCCCCATGGACATGGGCATCCGCTACGTCGACCTCGACGAAGAGCGGAAGGACACCCTCCGCAAGTACATCAACATGGTCCGCAAGTAGCGGGCCTCGATCAAAGGTCGAACAGCCCGTCCCGCGCCGCGAGGTGCAGCTTCACGCTCGCCAGCCGGTCCAGGTAGCGCTGGAAATTCTTGCCGGGGGCGGCGCCGGCCTCGCGTTTGAGGTGGACGTCGGTGATGCGCGTGACCGCGAAGCGGCACGCCACGAAGCGCAGCTCGGCGCCAAACGCCGCGCGCTCGGCGTCGATCACCGGATACGCCGCCGCCGCACGCGCGGCCCCGTACGCGTCGATGAGCGCGCGGACGATCTCCGGCCGAAAATCGTCCCGGCCGTAGCCGAACGCCAGCGTGGTCACCGCCAGGTCGTACGCCACGCGTCCCCAAGACGCCTGCTCGAAGTCGATCAGCGCCGCCAGCGCGCCGGCGTCGTCGTACATCACGTTGTCGACGAAAAGATCGCCATGGATGATTCCCATCGGGACGTCCGCGACGCGCTCCTGTTCGAGAAGGGTCAGCTCCGGCGTCAGGATCGCCACTGCGGGCGCCAGCTCGGCGCGGTCGAGGGCCGCGATGCGTGCCAGGCGAGACGCGATCTCCGGCGGCTCGTAGCGGCCCGGTGAATGATCGGGGAAACCCGCGCTCGCGAGGTGCAGCTTCGCCAGCGCGTCCCCGACCGCCGCGGCGTGCGCGGGCGTCAGCTCGGCGCGCGCCAGCGTGCGGCCCGCGACCCATGGGAACAGCGACAGGAACTCGCCCCGCCAGCGCGCGAACGCGAGGCCGTCGCTGGCCGCGCGCGGGACCGGCGTCGGCACGCCCTGCGCGGCCGCGTGCGCGACAATGGCCGCCTCACGCCACACGTCGTCCTCGGATTTCCCCTCGTTGATGCGCAGGAACAGTTGCTCGGCGTCGGTCTCGACGCGGAGGTTGGTGTTGATGGTGCCGACCGCTATCGGATGGTGCGCGCGATAGCCCCCGACACCGAACGCCGCGAGCATCTCGCGGACGTCCGCGTCGCTAACGGTTCGAAACAACGCCATGCGAACCCGAGCGCTGCAGCGCCGTCTCGACCGCCGCCAGGAAACGCGCGTACAGCGCCTCCTCCGCGGCGAGCACGGCCTCCAGCCGGGGCCGCCAGTCGGGCAGCGTGCGGTCCAGCCCGACGGCCATCTCCTCGAGGTGGCGGTCCTCGTCCTTGGAGATCGCCGCGACAGAGAAGCCGACCTCGTTCAGGCGCAGGCATTCGTCGTAGATCGGGTAGAACACCTGGGCGCGCACCTCGATGGCGGCGCTGGTCAGGTGGTAATTGGCGTCGCCGCGTTCGCCGGGAGGCAGATCGAGCAGCGCTTCCTCCGCGCGCCGGTCCAGCGCCTGCAGGTAACTCTCGCCGGCGTTGCCCGCCAGCGTGGCGCCGTCGGCGAACGTCAGCACGCCGTCGCCGCTGCCGGCCAGCGCCAGCGCCGCCTTCTTCAGGCGCAGCGCGTGCACCGCCTCGTCGAGGATGTGCTGCAAACCGTCGATTCCGATGCGCTCGGATCGGCGGCTCTTCAAGATCTTGCGCACGCCCACGTATTCCAGGCGCGCCAGCGTGTTCACGAACCGCGCGTGCATTTCGCGGTCGGCCACGATCTTGTGCAGCAGCCACCGCGTGCGCGCGGCGTTCTCGTGCGCCGCGCAGGCCGTGATGTATTCACGCATTGCCGAGCCCTGTTCTTCGCAGACTTGACGGCATCACGCAAGGCTTGGTCAGCCGCTCTCGCGCGTAGCGCGAGAGTGCGGCTGCGTTAAAGATGTGGTTAAGTCGCGGCGTGGCGGCGTCGGAAAAGGACGATCTCGTCAAAAAGCACCTCTCGCTGGTGGAGGCGATCGCCCGCAAGGTGAAACGGACGCTGGGCGGGGCGATGGATGTGGATGACCTGGTCGGCTACGGTCACAAGGGCCTGGTCGAGGCGGCCGAACGGTTCGACGGGCGCGCCGGCGTCGCGTTCTCGACGTTCGCGTACTACCGCATCCGCGGCGCGATGTACGACGGGATCCGCGCGATGGGTTGGTACTCGCGCGCCGACTACGCCCGCTACCGCGCCGAGGAGCGCACCAACCAGTACTTGCAGACGCAGGCCGACCAGGAAGGCGCGGCGCGCGCGCAGAACCCGGGCGCGGCGGGCGGCGCCAGGCCCGACGCCGCCGAGACGCTGGCCAGCGTCGCCGAGGTGCTGTCCGGCGTCGCGACCATTCACATCACGTCGCTGGAGGCCGCGTCGCGCGTCGCCGACGAGAGCCTGCCGGCGCCCGACAGCGCCGTCGACACGGTCCGCCTTTCGCGGCGCGTGCGGGACGCGCTGAAGACGCTGCCCGACAAGGAGCGCCAGCTCATGGAGCTGTATTACTTCGGGGACAAGAACCTCGAAGAAGCCGGAAGCGAGCTGGGCCTCTCGAAGTCCTGGGCGTGCCGGCTGCACGCGCGCGCGGTCGACCTGTTGCGCCGGGCTATGGGCGACGCCCTGGAATAAAACGCGCAACCGGCGCCGCCCTGCGCCGAAGACGGGTCATGCGTGTTCGCTCCGGGGTTCCTGGCAGTCCGGCGCCGCCCATCACAAACGGCAGGCCCGTAGAGCCCCGGCGAACGCGCTCCTTCACGACCGTCCTCGGTGAACCGGACGCGCCCGCGGCTGGCCCTACCCCGCCTGCGGCGGTCCGCCCGCCGCCCACGGCGGCGGCGCCGGTTTCGCCGTCACCGGTCCGCGCGTTTCTGGAACGGACTCTCACCGCCGAGCAACGGGTGGATACGCTGCTCGCCGCGGCGGCACGCGGCAAGACGTTCTCGCCCGCCGAGCTGCTCGCCTTGCAGGCAACCGTCTTCCGCTACTCGCAGGCCGTAGAGGTCGTGTCGCGCGCGACCGACAAGCTGATCGGCGCGGTCAAGCAAACCCTGGGGACGCAGGTGTGATCCGGGCTGGCGCCTGGTAGGACGATCGGTAGGATATAAAGTATGGCCAGCGCGCGAAAGACGAAGATCAGCATCAGCCTCGACGCCGACGTGCTCGACGCCGTTGACCGGCGGGCAGCGAAGCAGCGCACCACGCGCAGCGCCGTGATGGAGCAATGGCTGCGGGGGGCGGCTCGCCAGGCGGAGCTCCAGCGGCTCGAAGAAGAAACGGCGGCCTACTACGACGCGCTTACCCCGGCGGAGAAGGCCGAGGACGCAGCGCTGGCCGAAGCGTCATCGCGGGCATTCCAAGACCTGACCATCGACGACGCGCCCCCACGGACGCGGAAGCGCCGATCGCGAAGGGGGTGAACGTGTACAGGCGTGGACACCTTTACTGGGCCCGGCTGGACAAACGTCGACCGGTGCTGGTCATTTCGACCGATGCTCGCAATGAACGCGCGAATGACGTGATCGTGGTTCCTTGCTCGACCACGCTGCGCGAGGCGCCCACGCACGTTCGGCTTGGCCGCGGCGAAGGTGGCCTCCCTCGCGATTCAATTCTGAAGTGCGAGCAAATCGGGACCAAACCGAAACGTGATGTCGAACCAACCCCGATCGGTCTGCCGCTTCGAAGCACGCGCATGGCGGAGGTCGAACGCGCCGTCCTGCGTGCAATCGGCATCCCGGTCCGTTGACTTGTGTTATGACCGGCGCATGATTCGGGGTCCGGGCGGGCTCACGATGGTGTTTGCGGTTGCGGCGCTGGCGGCGGCCGGCTGCTCGACGAACATTCTCCACGGCATCGACGAGCGATCTGCGAACGAGGCAACGGCGGCGCTGGAACGCGCGGGCATCGGCGCCGAGAAGCTGCCCGACGAGGGCGCGGCCGCGGGCAGCGGCGCGGCGTACACGATCCGCGTCGCGCGCGCCGACGGAACGCGCGCGGTCGATCTGCTGCGCGCGCTGGGGTTGCCCCACGATCGCCGCCGCGGCTTCGCCGAGACGTACGGCCAGCCCAGCTTGATCCCGACGCCGTCCGAGGAACGCGCGCGTTACATCGACGCGCTGGCGGGCGAGATCGAACGGACGCTGGAGAGCGCGGACGGCGTGGTGAGCGCGCGTGTTCACCTCGTGCTCGAGGAGAACGACCCGCTCGCGGCGGAGGCGAAGCCGCGCACGGCGGCGCGCGCGGCGGTGCTGCTGAAGGCCCGTCCCGGAACGGCGCCGTTCGCCGACGCCGACATCCAGAAGCTGGTGGCTGGCAGCGTCGCCGGCCTGGAACCCGCGGCCGTCTCGGTCGTCGTCACCGCCGCCGCCGACCCGAACGCGACCGCCTCGGCATCGCTGGCGGCGCTCGGCCCCCTGCGCATCACGCCGGGAACGCGGCCGTTGCTGGTCGGAGCGCTGGTCGGTGGACTGGCGTTGCTCGCGTTGCTCGCGATGTTGCTGCTGCTGACCGCGCGCCGGATCGCCGCCCTCGAACGCGCCGCGAGCTCAAAACCATCGCCCCAACCATAGGTCTTCCTCCCTCTCCCGCTTTGCGGGAGAGGGTCAGGGTGAGGGCAAGCCGCTTTCGGGCGACCTGCGCGCGAGACGCCTGCTACCTGTCGTCCGCTTCGTCTTCGGCGGACGTGCGCGCCTTGGCGGTCTTCGCCTCGGCTTCTTCTTCCTTTTCTTCTTCGGGGGCCGCGGCGGCCGCAGGCGCCTTCGCGGTCCCGGCCGGCTTCGGCGCGGCGGCGGGCGAACGCGCCACCTTGATCGGTTTGATCGGGGCCCTCGGACGCGCAGCAGCAGGCGGCGGCGCCAGCGGCTGATCGATCACCGCTGGCGGCGGCGCCATCGGTTCAATCTGGATGCCCGCGCGCGCGCGCGGAGCCTCGGCAGCGCGCGGCGGCGCGGCCGGGGCTAACGCGGCCGGGGCCGGCGCGGCCGGCGCCACGGCGGCGGTGGCCGCCGGCGCCTCCGTCGCCGCGCCTGCGGCCGGCGGGGCCACAGCCCGCGTCTGACCGACGAAGAACACGACCGTCAAGCCGACGACCAGCACGGTCAGGCAGCCAAGCGCGCCCCAGAACCAGCCCGGCAGCTCGTTACGGCGGGCCTGCTGCGAGGCGGTCGTCGCGACCCGTGCCGTCGAGTGTCGGGCGGCCGGCGGTTGCGCCGCGGGCGCGCCGCGCGAGCTGCCGGACGCGGTCGCCCTGGGTCGTTCAGCCATCGCCGGCTGAGACTAGCATGTACGCGGACGGGTCCAAGCCCGGATCTGGGCCGTAAACGTTGCCGTGTGGCCGCTCTAGGGGCTGCCGCCGCCGCCGCCGCCCAGCTTCTTCTTCAGCTCGGCGAGCGCGTCGTCCACCGTGCTCTGCGCGGCCATCTCGTTCAGCTTCCGTTCGGCGGCGGCGGACTCCGCGGTCTGGCCGCCCAGCTGCTCATCCAGGCTCGCTTCGGCCTCGACCGTGTCGATCTTGCCGGCCATCCGGTCGAAGTCGTCGAACGCCGAGGTCCTGGCCGACAGCGGCGACCCTTTCTTGCTGGCGCGCGCCTTGGCGCGCAGCGTCCCCTGGCGGAGCTTGATGTCCGCAAGCCGCGCATCCAGCGCCTTCAGCGCGTTCGTCAGCTGGTCCGCATAGACGCCCTGCTCTTGCACCGATTTCTGCGTCTCCGCACGCTCCGCGTCCTTCTCGGCCTTGCGCCGCAGCGCCTCCTTGGCCAGGGCGTCATCGCCCGAGCGCACCGCCATCTCGGCGCGCTTCACCCATTCGGCGGCCTCGGCCTCCAGGTCACCGACCCGCTTCTGCAGCCGCTTCTCCTCGCCGAGGCACTGCGCAACCTCGGTCCGCGCCTGGCGCGCCGACTCTTCCATGTCGCGCACCATCTGATCGATCTCCTTGGCCGGGTCCTGCATGGAGTCGATGACGTCGTTGACGTTCGATTTGATG